>Ga0315268_10006872_pt1 | contig 12053 bp, 9 predicted proteins | sample C1_top_MG_FD_204535 | JGI IMG/M metagenome (GOLD analysis project Ga0315268, IMG submission 204535) | Sediment microbial communities from Yellowstone Lake, YNP, Wyoming, USA - C1_top | ecosystem: Environmental > Aquatic > Freshwater > Lake > Sediment | place: USA: Wyoming | collected 2017-08-01 | reverse complement strand
GAGTCAGTCGATGATGTCCGAAGCCGCGCGGCTGCAGACCGGCATGATGTGGTAAGCCATCGATGCATGAACTGCTGCTGCTGCGCCACGCCGAAGCCGAACCCGCCGCACTGGATGGCGATGATTTCCAGCGACCCCTCACAGCGGGTGGTCGCGACGCCGCGCTGGCCGCTGCGGCACGACTGGCAGCCCTGCCCTGGCAACCGCAGCGGCTGCTCTACAGCCCGGCGCTGCGAACCGCGACCACCGCTACCCTGCTTGCGCAGGCGCTCAGACTTGATACGCAGGTCTTGCAACAGGTGCCAGAGCTGTATCTGGCCACACCGCAGGCCTTGCGCGCCGCGCTACGGACCTGGCGCGGCAATGCCGCTCGAGTAATGATCGTCGGCCACAACCCCGGTTTGAGTGAGTGGGGCGCACAACTGGATGCCAGGTTTGCTGGACAAAGCCTGCCAACCGCAGGTCACTGGTTGATTTCCCAGCACGGGTAATCTCGGCACGAAGCGGCGCCGCAATTGACGCTGTGCGCAAGCGTCGGCATGCTAGCGGCGCATCGAAATCCTGGCCCGTGGCAAACAACCCTTTGATGTGACAACCATCGCCACCTTCCAGTAAACGTCCAAGGAGTACGCCATGCGCATCACGGTTCACCTGGCTTTGGTCGCTGGCATTGTGGCATCCGCCGCGACGTCTGCCGACGTAGCCACCGACCCGCCACGCCTGCTCAGGTTCCCGACGCTCAGCGCATCGGCGATCGTGTTCAACTACGCCGGCGATCTGTGGAAGGTGGCGCGCGACGGCGGCGAGGCCCAAAGGTTGACCGCGGGGGTTGGCAGTGAAACGCTGCCGAGCTTTTCCCCCGACGGTACCCAGATCGCGTTTACCGGTGAGTACGACGGCAACCGCGACGTCTATACGATTCCTGCCGACGGCGGACTGCCTCGCCGGCTAACGGCGCATCCTGCGGAAGAGCTGGTCCGCGGTTGGACCCCAGACGGCAAGCGCGTACTGTTCGCCAGCACCGCCAACAGCTTCTACCAAGACGAACGGCAGCTCTACGCGGTCGGCGCCGATGCCGCAATTCCCGAGAAGCTGCCGGTTCCCTCCGCCGAGGAAGCAGCACTGTCGCCGAACGGCCGCCAGCTCGCCTATGTCCCGCACGGCCAGTGGCAGGAGGCATGGAAGCGTTATCGCGGCGGCCAGACCACTCCGATCTGGATCATGGACCTCGGCGACTCGAGCGTCCGACCGATACCGCGCGAGAACTCGAACGACCACCACCCGCTCTGGATTGGTGATTCTGTGTATTTCCTGTCGGATCGAAATGGGCCGGTAAGCCTGTTCGAGTTCAACACCAAAGCCGGCACGGTGAGCGAGGCGCTGCACAGCGACGGCTTCGACTTCAAGAGCGCCGCGGCCGGGCCCGGGGCAATCGTCATAGAACAATTTGGCGCGATCAAACTCTTTGACCTGACAACGCGCCAGGCGCACAACGTCGACATCCACGTTAGCGGCGACTTTGACGAGCTGCGCCCGCGACTCGCGAAAGTCGACGCCAAGCGTATCCGGAACTTCGGCTTGTCACCAACCGGTGTGCGGGCAGTGTTTGAGGCGCGTGGTGAAATCTTCACGGTTCCAACCGACAAGGGCGATATCCGTAACCTGACGCATAGTCCGGCAGTCGCGGATCGTGATCCGGCGTGGTCACCAGACGGCAAGTCGATCGCGTACTTCTCGGATGAATCGGGCGAGTACGAACTTTGCATCCGCGGCCAGGATGGCCTTGGCGCCGTGCGCCGCATTCGCCTCGGTGCCCAACCAACGTTCTATTACACGCCGAGGTGGTCGCCAGATGGCACCAAGCTGCTCTACTCTGACAAGCAGCTGAAGCTCTGGTACGTGCGTCTCGACGACCCGAAGCCCCGGCTGGTCGATAGCGGGATGTTCGAATTCTTCGGCATTGCTGCCTTCGATGCAGTCTGGTCGCCGGACAGTCGCTACATTGCCTACACACGCCAGCTGACGAGTGGTCAGGCGGCGCTGTTCGCCTACTCGCTCGAGACCTCGACTGCCATGCAGCTGAGTGATGGTATGAGCGATGTGCGCTATCCCGCATTCGATGCCGACGGACGCTACCTGTATTTCACAGCGTCTACTGACGTTGCCTTGACTGTTCAGGGCCTCGATATGTCGAGTGATGAGCATCGCGTGACGCGCAGCGTCTATGTCGCGGTACTGCGTCGCGACCAGCCCTCCCCGCTCGCGCCTGAGAGCGACGAGGAGCGGGCGCCCCCTGCTGCGCCTCCCGCAGCGCCCGGCGCCAGCCCTGCCAAGCCGCCTGCGGTGCAGATTGATCGCGATGGCATCTCGCAACGGATCCTGGCGCTGCCGATCCCGGCACGAAACTACGTCAGTCTCGTCGCCGGCAAGGCCGGTATGCTCTATATCGCCGAGGCGCCGGCGGTCATCACGGAGGACATGCAGCCTGACCTGCCGCAGGTGCTCTACAAGTTCGACCTGCAAAAGCGCAAGACCGACAAGTTCCTCGACGAGATCAACGATTTTGCCCTCGCGCGCGACGGCTCGAAAATCCTCTACCGCAAGGGCGAGCAATGGACGACCGTGGCGGCCGACGAGGCTCCCGGTGGTGCTGCAGATGCGCCGCCGAAGCCCGGCTACGGACCGCTGAAGCTCGACAGCTGGCAGGTGCTGCTCGAGCCGCGTGCGGCGTGGCGCCAGATGTACCACGAGACCTGGCGCATTGAGCGTGACTTCTTCTATGACCCGAACCATCACGGCCTCGATCTCGGCAAGGCTGAGCGTCGCTACGCGCCCTACCTCGACGGTCTCGCCTCGCGCGACGAATTCACCTATCTGCTGAACGAAGCACTCGGCGAGCTCACGATCGGTCATATGTTCGTGAACGGCGGTGACCGGCCAGAGCCTCGCAAGGCCTCCGGCGGGCTGCTCGGTGCCGACTTCAGCGTGGACTCGGGTCGCTATCGGATCGCGCGAATCTACGACGGCGAAAACTGGAACCCGGATCTGCAGGCACCGCTGACTCAACCTGGCATCGACGCCAGGCCGGGCGACTACCTGCTGGCAGTCGGAGGCCGCGAGCTCAGCTCAGGCGACAATATCTACGCCGCGTTTGAAGGCACAGCGAGCCACCAGGTTGTCATCCGCATCGGACCGAGTCCGGATGGCAAAGGTGCGCGCGACGTCACTGTCGTGCCGATCGACAACGAGGTTGGGCTTCGCAACCGCGCCTGGATCGAATCGAACCGGCGGCGGGTCGATGAGGCAACCCATGGGCGCGTCGCCTATGTCTATGTACCGAACACGGGGGGCGGCGGCTACACGAGTTTCAACCGCTACTTCTTCCCGCAGGTCGGTCGTGAAGCCGTAATTATTGATGAGCGCTACAACGAGGGGGGCCAGATTGCCGACTACATCATCGATCTGCTGCGCCGGCCGTTGATGAGCAAGGTCGCCGGTCGCGAAGGCCGGGACTGGGTGAGTCCATCACAGGCGATCTACGGACCGAAGGTGATGCTGATCAACGAGATGAGCGGATCGGGTGGCGACGCCCTGCCATGGTATTTTCGCAAAGCCAACCTCGGGGTGCTGGTGGGCAAGCGCACCTGGGGCGGACTCGTCGGCATCGGCGGCTACCCGGAGCTGATCGATGGCGGCAGTGTGACTGCGCCCCGCGCAGCGATCTACGGCCTCGGTGGCGAATGGGAGGTCGAGAATCGCGGCGTTCCGCCCGACGTGGATGTCGAGCGCGACCCGGCGATAGTGCGGCTGGGCAAGGATCCACAGCTCGAGAAGGCGATCGAGGTCGCCCTCAAGGAACTCGCCGCGCACCCGCTGCCAACCTACGCCAGGCCGGCCTATCCGAACTATCACCGCGACGATGGGCTGGGCAAACCCTAAGCGAGCGCACCCTGCTCAGAAGTGCTTGTCCACCGAGAACAGGTAAGTGCGGCCAATGATGCCCGAGAAATAGAGCGAGGTCGCGTTGGCGAAATTACCCTGAGTGCCAGCGAGCGCCGGGTATGGAGGCTCTTTTTCGAACACATTGTCTACGATCAGCCGCAACTTCAGGCCATGGCGCATCTCGTAGCCGAGAGTCGAATTCACCACCCACCAGGCTCCCACACCGCGAATGTCCTTCGAAGTTGCCGTATCGTGATTGTCGAACACCATCGGACCCACGTACAGCCCCTGCCAGTTCCAGAAATACGCTCCCTTGTGCCAGTTGAGGTCGATCGATCCGCGACTGCTGGGACTGCCACTGCCGGCCAACTGGCCGCGCAGGTCATTCTCGGCCGCCGCTCCCACTTTGCGGACTTCCTTGCGGACATTGAGATAGTTCATGCGCCAGTCGAGCTGCCCAAGCGAGCGGGGCAGATCGAACGGGTAGTCGAACCCCCCCTGCAGGCCCGTGAATTGCCGGAGGCCTGCATTGATATAACCGGCTGTGAAGTCAGTGACCTGCGCGGCGGAGTTGCGCGTGAAGGCGCTGCAGGCCGGGTTGTTGGGGTAGTCGGTCGAGTCGTAGCAGGCTTCCATGAGATCCTGCAGAGTCAGGGTTTCGATGGCCTCTGACAGCCGGATATCGATGTAATCGAGTGTCAGGCTGAGACGTGGCACCCAGCGTGGCCGAAGCACAATACCGACCGTACGTGAGTCTGCAGTCTCGCTCTGAAGATGGGTGTTGCCCGAGGTCGTTCCCTGGGCAGTAGCGTTGACCACGTTGGAGACGAAGCTCGTAGTGTCGATGCCGGCGGCCGCACAATTCGCCGCGCGCGTCGCGGGTGCATTGCCCGTGTCGACAAAGTTCTTGTCGCAGGGATCGTTGGCAAACTGAAACGAGGTGGCGGTCGGCAGGAACAGTTCCGTGATTGCCGGCGCGCGTATTGAACTGGTCCGGTTGGCTCGAAACTGCAGGTCCTCGATTGGCGACCAGCGCAGCCCACCGGTCCAGGTGGTGCTCACCCCGGCGATTGAGTTGCTGACGCGCCGCGCTGCGCCCTCGAGCTGGAACGAATGTACCAGGGGAATCTTCTCGGCTGGCGAGATCACCGGCACGAGCAGTTCAGTGAACACTTCGTTGGTGTGGTAATCACCGGCAATCCCGGTGACCGCCGCCTGACCGAGGTTGAGTGTGTAGAACTCGTCGGGCACGAAGGAGGCTGACTCACGGCGATTCTCAACGCCGAGTGCCATCTTGACCTCACCCGCCGGCAGATCGAACAGCCCACCGTTGACTGTCGCCGTGATGTCGCGCTGCGTCAGCTTCGAGGTCGCCTTCGCGATGTGAGTGATGTAGTCCAGCGCAGCCCGGCTCGGTGAACCCTGGCCGAACAGGTTGATCGGCGCGCAGACGCTCGACAGCGTTGTCGTTGCTGCGTTCGCCGGCGTGCCGCCACACACAATGTTGCCAGTAAGAGGATCCCTGACCGCATTGATCGCGTTAAAGAGATTCTGTGTTACGTATGAGGGCACGCTGGAAACATTGCGCGAGGAGCCGTAGTTGGCCGCGATCTCCCAATTGAAGCTGCGCTTGCCCAGCGCGAACTTGCCTTCAATGCCGATGACCCCGCGGGCGAGGACCTGGCTTGCGGTCGCACGGCCCGACTGGAGGTCGACGCTGGCGCGTGTGAGGTAGAACTGGTCAGCGCTCCAGTTCGGGTCGGCAAACCCACCCGGGCCGACCAGGGCCGCATAGTCGTTCACTGCTTTCTGGATCAGCGCGCGATCAATGTCGGAGAGAAACGGGTTACTGATTTTGACAATGAAGCTGCCGTTGGTGGTTCCGGCGCTGCCGAACAATGCCGTGTTGTAGGCCGGTTGCGCAATCAGGTTAGTGCTATGGGTCTGCGAAAACCAGCCTTCGGCGAACAGGTTGGTGTTTTCGCTGAGCTTGAAGTTTGCAACGGTATCGAGGTTGAGTCGATCGAGCGGCGACAGCAGGTTGCTGACCTGTCCGAGTCGGAGTCCGTCGCCACCTTCCCAGAAGATCGGGTTGCCGGTCTGCTTGCCGAGGTTGTAGGGCTGCAGAGCCGAACTGAGCGGCTGGAAGGCCAGCGTCGTGCCGCCCCGTGTGACGCCCACCACAGCTGGGTCGAGCCCAAAGGCAGGCGCGTAGAACAGGTCGTCAACCAATGGAATGCCGGAAAAATTGATGCTCGTTACAGCGTTTGCTGGCGTGAGCACGGTATCGTATTTGCCCGGTGTCAGCGGCGCCTGAAAGCCAAGATCCGAGGCGTAATTGCTGCGCTCGGTGCCGTACAGTCCTGAGGCCTTTGAGTACTCGCCGACGACAGTCACGTTGCCACGGTCGCCCGCAAAATTCTGCCCCCAGAGAGCGCGCGCGCGCGCAGAACTGGCGTCACTACGGCTGGAGGTGCCGACCTGGGCGTCGAGGTCGAGCCCCGAAAAGTCTTTCTTCAGGATGATGTTGACGGTACCCGAGATCGCATCGGCACCGTAGATGGGTGCGCCGCCGACCGAGATGGTCTCAATCCGCTCAATCAACTTGGTCGGAATCACATTGAGATCGACCTGCTGCCCCGGGTTGGTCGGCCCATTAAGGCTCGGTGTATTCGACGATACGAAGCGCCGGCCGTTTACCAGTGTGAGCGTGCGCTGCGAGCCAAGTGAATACAGGTCGACGAAACTCTGCGCGATGCCAAATGAGGACTGCGTATTGGCCGAGCTCGCGGGCGGCACGCCGAAGCCCGGCAATTCGTTGAGCGCCTCGCCAACGTCGGTGTAGCCCCGATCGTCGAGTGTGCGCGCCGAGATGACTGTCGTGGGCTGGAGGCGCTCGAGGTCGGGGCGCGCAATGCGCGAACCGGTGACGATAATTTCCTCCAGCCTGGTGCCGGCGGCATCGGCCACTATTGGATCCGGTGTCTTTTGTTGTGCGCGGGCACTCAGTGCTACCGAGATCAACAGCGGTACGGCAACCAGGGTGCCACAGATGCGCGCGCTTCGGGTATTACGCTGACTCATGATTACGGCAACTCCCATTGCTTAGATCACTCGCCACAAAGCTGGCCATGGTTTATTTGGAATTTGCGCCAGCCGAGCCAGGTTACTATACCCCCTTGTCATTCTGAATACGATCAGGTGAGGCTCCCGCCACCATGCAACGCAGGTACCCGGCGTTATTCATCGGTCACGGCTCGCCCCTGCAGGCGATCGAGCCCAGTCGTTACACGGCGGCCTGGGAACAGCTCGGACGCAGCCTGCCGCGCCCGCGCGCCATTGTGGTCGTGTCCGCGCATTGGGTTACGAACGGCACGGCGGTGACGACTGCCACACTGCCGGCGACCATTCACGATTTTTACGGTTTCCCGGCGGCGCTGTACCAACTGCAGTACCCGGCGCGTGGCGACGCTGCGCTTGCCGCGCAGCTGCAGGGCCTGCTCGCACCCACCCAGGTGCGCGCCGATACGGAGTGGGGCCTGGATCACGGCAGCTGGTCGGTGCTGCGGTATATGTATCCGGCCGCCGATATCCCCACCATACAGCTGTCGATCGACGCCACTCTCGCGCCGCGCGCGCACTATCAGCTCGGCCGCCACCTGAGCGCGTTGCGCGATGCGGGTGTGCTGATACTCGGCAGCGGCAATGTGGTGCACAACCTGCGCGCCCTGCAAAGCAGTGCTGCGGCGCCGGCGTTGGCGTGGGCAGCTGAGTTCAACGACGCGGTACGCGCCGCCGTGCTGGCGGGCGATCATCAGACCCTGATCGACTATCAGGCCATGGGCAGTGCCGCGCAGCTGAGCGTGCCCACCGCGGAACACTATCTGCCGTTGCTGTACGTGCTGGGCACGCAATCCGGCGCGGATGCGGTGTCGATCCCGATCGACGGCATTGATCTTGGAGCGATCAGCATGCTCAGCGTGCAGCTCGGGCCTTGAGCGGCCCGCGCGCCGCACGACTCAGTCCACGGCGCAGAAACAGTAGGCGTAACTGTGTGGGGCAGCGGCGAAGTGCTGCCAGCGTTGTAATTCACGTTGCAGGGGTTTGAGCGGTGCCGCCAGCTGCATACCGGGCAGCAGCGGGTTAAGGGCTGAGTGCAGACCCACCGCGCGTAGCGCCTTGACCAGGAAACTGCGCATGTTGAGCAGCAACTGCTGCGTCAGGGTCAGATCCGCCTCAATCAGTCGCACTTCGTAGTCGCTGCCCAGCCGCGCTCGCCGTGCCGCGGCCCGCAGGGCATCCTGGTAATTGCCGATGCCATCGACCAGGCCCAGGCGCCGGGCATCAGTGCCGACCCACACGCGGCCCTGCGCAATGGCGTCCACCGCAGCGCTGGTTTTGTGCCGGCCATCGGCGACACGCTGCAGGAACTGTCCATAGGTATGATCGATCGTGGCCTGCAGCATCGCCTCCGTTTGCGGTTGCAGCGGGCGATCGAGGCGCATGACACCCGAGAGCGCGGTCGTACCCACGCCATCGACCTGCACCCCAAGTTTTGCCAGCGTGCGATCAAAGGTCGGCACCGTGGCGAACACCCCGATGGAACCGGTGATGGTATTGGCGCTGGCCAGGATTTCATCGGCAGGAGCGGCGATGTAATACCCGCCCGATGCCGCCACGTCACCCATCGACGCCACCACCGGCTTGCCGGCTGCGCGCAGCGCACGCACTTCGCGGTAGATCTGTTCTGAGGCCAGCACGCTGCCGCCCGGGCTGTCGACCCGCAGCACCACGGCCTTGATATCCTCATCGTCGCGCGCGCGGCGCAGCAGCGCGGCGGTGGATTCGCCTCCGACCGTGCCGGGCGGCTGATCGCCGTCCAGAATCTCGCCGCTGGCGAGCACCACGCCGATTGCTCCGCCAGCGTGGCGAGCACGTCGCTCGACGACACTCAGCACGCGCAGGTAATCATCGAGCTCGACGGCGCGAAAGCTGTGCTGCGATTTATCGGCGCCGACCAGTTCCACCAGCCGCTCTTCAACTTCGGCCCCGGTACGCAGGCCGGTGACCAGATGCGCCTGCAGCGCCACCTGCGCGGTGTCGCCGCCGGCACGAGTGAGCGCCGCCGCGTAGTCATTGGCGTAGCGGTTCAGTGCCTCGGGCTCCAGGTGGCGCGCAGCGCCAACGCTGTTTCGATAGCCCTGCCACAGGGCCTGCAGATAAACGCCACTTTCCTGCTTGTCTTCAGCCGACATGTCGTTGCGCACGAAGGGTTCGTCGGCGCTCTTGAACTTGCCGGCGCGAATCAGATGCACGTCGACGGCGAGCTTGTCGAGCGCGCTCTTGTAGAACATGCGATAGCGCCCGTAGCCATCGAGCAGTACAAACCCGAAGGGATCCAGGTACACCTCGTCAGCCTGCGCCGCGAGGTAATACTGGTTCTGGAGAAAATAACTGCCGTGAGCAACCACTTTCTTGCCGGTGCGATGAAACTCGGCAATGGCGGATGAGAGCTCCTCGAGCTTGACCTGCCCGGCCTCGGACAGATCATCGGTCTCGATGAGCAGCGCCTGTATGCGTTTATCGTGGGCGGCGGCGCGAATCGCCCGGGTCAGATCCCAGAGCAGAGTCTGCGGCGCGCCCTGGCCCTGGGCTTCACTGATGGCCCGCTCTACCGGCTCGCCGGCCAGTTGCTCGGTCAACTCACCACTGGGATGAATGATGAGCGCACCGCGCTCAGGCAGCCGCGGCAGCGCCTGTCGCAGCACCGCGATCAGCAGCACCAGGATCAGCAGCAGCAGCAACAGGTGCAGCACACGGCGCAGCAGATCGAGCCCGTGCCATACCCCGCGGAAGAACCCGAGCAGCGTACTTAGACCTTCTCTTCGATGCGCGCTGACTTACCGGCACGATCGCGCAGGTAATAGAGCTTGGCGCGACGCACATTGCCGCGCCGCTTGACGCTGATGTCGCTGATGGTCGGGCTGTGGGTCTGGAAGGTGCGCTCCACGCCTTCGCCGTGCGACATCTTGCGCACCGTGAAAGAGGAATTGAAGCCACGATTGGAGATGGCGATCACCACGCCTTCGAAAGCCTGGACGCGCTCGCGATCACCTTCAACCACCTTGACCTGCACGACCACGGTGTCGCCGGGTTTGAAATCGGGCACCTTGCGCGTGATGCGCTCGGCTTCCAGGGTCTGAATAATATTGCTCATGGCTCGTTTCCTGCTTCGCTCATAAATTCCTGCAACAACGCCGCGCGCTGCGCATCCAACTCTTTGCCGGCCAGCAGCTCTGGCCGGCGTTGCCAGCTGCGGCCCAGGGCCTGCTTGAGACGCCAGCGGTCAATGGCCGCATGATCGCCCGACAGCAGCACCGCCGGCACCCGCAGGCCAGCATATTCTTCCGGCCGCGTGTAGTGCGGCCAATCGAGCAATCCGGCGCTGAAGGACTCCTGCTGCGCAGATCGCTCATCACCCAGTACCCCGGGGAGCAGGCGCGCCAGCGCGTCGATCAACACCAGCACCGGCAGCTCGCCGCCCGAGAGCACATAATCGCCGATTGAGAGCTCGAGATCGACCTCGCTTATCAGCACCCGCTCATCTATACCCTCGTAGCGCCCGGCGACCAGCAGCAGGCCGCTCGCCGCGCACAACCCACGCAGGCGCTCCTGCGTCAGCACCGCGCCCTGCGCGGACAGCGCGATCGTCACACTGCCCTTCGGCAGACGCGCGCGCGCGGCGCCAATTGCCGCGCACAGCGGCTCAGGCTTCATCACCATGCCCGGACCACCGCCATAGGGCCGATCGTCCACCGTGCGGTGCACGTCGCTGGTGTGGGCCCTCGGATCCTCGGTCCCCACCTGCAGCAGCCCGCGTTGCAAAGCGCGCCCGACCACACCGTGGCGCAGCGCGTCCCGGATCATTTCCGGGAACAGGGTGACCACTTCTACGTGCATGACTGGCTAAATCTCATCCGGCCAATCCACCACAATCTCGCCCTGCCCCAGATTCACCCTCACCAGATGCGGGGGCGCCGCCGGTATCCAGTGCTCACGTTCGCCTCGCACCACCATGACCGGGGCGGCGGGCGCATCCAGAAAGTGATCCAGCTGTCCCAGCACGAGGCCTGCCAGATTGCACACCTTGAGCCCCAACAGATCGTCGCGGTAATGCTCCCGCTTTCCCGTAGGTGGCAGCGCCGCACGCGCCACCTCGATATTCAGACCGCGCAGCGCTTCAGCGGCATCGCGATCGGTAACGCCCTCGAAGGCGACGCGCACCCAGCGACCATCAAATTCGGCATCGCGCAGTACGAATTCGCGCCCGGGCACGCCCTCTGCGGCCAACATCCAGGAGCGATACTGCAACAGATTGTCAGCCGGTTCGGTGTAGGAAACCACCTTGAGCCAGCCGCGTACACCGTGGGCGCCCAGAATGCGCCCGAGTACGACCGGGTGCGGCTCGCCCGCAGCCATTGGCTGGTACCCGTGCGGGGCCTTTAGGCCGCTGCCAGCTTGCGATACCCGTCCACCAGCGTGCGCACCCGCGCCGACTGCTGCGCGCCCTTGCCGAGCCAGTGATCGATACGACCGATTTCCAGCTTCAGGCGCACTTCCTTGCCGCGCGAAACGGGGTTGAAATAGCCAACCTGCTCGAGGCTGGAACCGCCCTGGCGTTTACGGCTGTCGGTGACGACCACATGGTAGAAGGGCTGGTTCTTGGCGCCGCGGCGCGTCAGACGGATAGTGACCATAATTGCTGGGGATTCCGGGCCGAAAAAAGAGCGCGGATTCTACGCAAAGCGCCGCCAGACTTAAAGCCCTGTTTTCAGGCCGCCCAGGAGCCGCCGCAGCGGCCCGCCCTTGAGCTGCTTCATCATGCGCTGCATGTCCAGAAACTGCTTCAGCAGCCGGTTGACGTCCTGGACCTGTACGCCCGCCCCCCGGGCGATGCGGCGGCGGCGCGAGCCATCAATGATGGCGGGTACCCGCCGCTCACCCAGGGTCATGGAATCGATCATGGCGATCTGGCGGCGCACCTGCACATCAGCCTGCTCGGGGGCCATCCCCTTGCCCGCCAGCTGCTTGCCGGCCAGCTGAGCGGGGAG
>Ga0315268_10006871_pt1 | contig 12054 bp, 10 predicted proteins | sample C1_top_MG_FD_204535 | JGI IMG/M metagenome (GOLD analysis project Ga0315268, IMG submission 204535) | Sediment microbial communities from Yellowstone Lake, YNP, Wyoming, USA - C1_top | ecosystem: Environmental > Aquatic > Freshwater > Lake > Sediment | place: USA: Wyoming | collected 2017-08-01 | reverse complement strand
GACCGGGCGCGCGGGATCGTCCGGCCCGGCAGGGGCCGGCGGCACACCCGCAGCGGTCTCCGGCGCCGACCCGGACGCGGCGCCCGGCGTCGGTCCCACTGCCGCCGCCGAGACCGACGACGCCGCAGGCAAGGGCTCCGCGCTCCCGGACGGCGCGCCCGGCGCGACTGCCCGCGCGACCGCGAGCACCGGCGCGGGCGCGGTGGCGTCCGCGACCCGGGTCGCGGAGAGGGCCGGCGTGGACATCGCGGGCCACGCGACCGGCAATGTTCGCGAGACCAGGATCGGGACGTCGGCGGCCGGCGCGCCGGCCGGCAGACCCGCGATGGCCTCCTCGGCGGTTTCCCGGCGCTCCGCGCCGGCGGTCGTGCCCTCCACGTCATCACTCGGCGGCCAGGCCGCGACCGACGTGACGGTGCGCCGGGCCGTTGGGCGGCCCCGTTCGAAGGCCGCCGGCGCTGGCAGCGCGGGAACAGGCCGTCCGCCGGACCCGGAGGGCGCTCGCTGGACCAGCGGCACCGCGATGCCGCTGACCAGGCCCGCTGGCCCGTCGGCGGTCAGGTCGTGACCGAGCGGCCCGATCATCGGGTCGGGGGCGCGACGGCCCGCCAGGTCGCGCGCGAACGCCGTGCTCGGCGCTGTCAGCGGAGCCGCGCCCACGGCCCGCTGGAGCGGGGGCACGTCGCGCCAGGCCGCCGGGCGCGACGCAGCGCGCGGACCCGGTCCCGGGTCCGATGCCGCCGCGGAACCCGCGGCGGCATCCGCGCCGGGCGAGGTATCGTCCCCGCCGGGTGCGCCGCGGAGCCAATTCGCGAAAGGCCAGCGCACGACGAACTCACTCCTCTTCGGTCAGGCGCCGGTTGATCCCCGCGATCTCCTCGACGAAGCGAAGCCGGTCGGGGTGCTCCAGGTCCAGGATCGAGTCCATGGACCAGTGGAAGTGATAGGCGACGTACGCAACCTCCTCGAAGAGGCGGTCGGCCGCGTACGTCAGGACCCCCCCGGCGAGGCGCCCCCGATCTCGACGCTGAACTCGTGACGACAGGCCGGGCAGGTCACCGCAGCCTGCGATGTTCCCTCCTGGTTGATGCGCCGGTAGAGGTCCTGGAGGAACGCAAGGTCGGAAGCGAACATGCCCTCGATGACCTGCGGCGTGACCTGGCCGAGGGTGCCCAGCCGGGCGACGACGCGGGACAGGAGGATCACGGTGAGGTAGGCCTCGTTCTCGCGCACCCGGGCATCGCGCAGCGGGAGGATCTCGTCGCGCGCCGTCGCCAGGCGCATGACGCCTTCCCGGTGCACGACGCCCGCCTCGTCGACATACCCGCGTGGCAGGACGAACGGGAACTCGGTCCGCAGGCTCCCCGAGGCGGGGCCGGACGTGCCGCCGACGGCGGCTGCCGGCCCCGCGATCAGGTCGAGGACCATCTCAGTGGACCCGCTCGATCCGCTCGCAGACGATCGTGACGCTCTCGACAGACGCCGAATTGTCCCCGGCCTTCATCCCGGTCGCCTCGAACTTGGAGATCCAGGCGCTGAAGAAGTTGTACCGGGCGACCTCGCCGCCGGCGAAGTCGTACTGGGCGATGGAGCCGTCCTTGCGGGCGCCGGTCAGCGCACCCTCGAGCGCGGCCTTGTGCCAGTTCCAGAGATCCATGCTGGCGTCGGCGGCGCGCTTGAGGGTGATGGTCGGCGGCTTGGTCGCCCCGATCATCTTCTTCAGGATCGGCTTGCCGTCGGCGAGGTTCGCCTTCAGCTCGACGACCTCGATCTCCGAGGTGATCCCGCTCACCTCCTGGAAGGAAGCGATCGATACGCCCGCGATCTCGATCTTGAAGCGCTGCGCGACGAGCGCATCGTGGGGCGTCGCAGAGGGAATTCCGATAGGCACGACGGGTCCTCCAGTCTGGTGTCAGGCGGGGTGGGCGGGCGTCCTCGTCACTCGCTGAGCGACGTGCCGCCGGAGAACTGGGCGAGGCGGAAGATCACGAACTCGGCCGGCTTCACCGGCGCGATCCCGATGTCCACGATCAGTTGGCCCGCGTCGATCGATTCCGCGGTGTTGTTCTCGCCGTCGCACTTGACGAAGAAGGCTTCGCCCGCGGTCGCCCCGAAGAGTGCGCCGTCCCGCCAGGTGCGGACAAGGAAGGACGAGATGGTGCGCTTCACGCGCTCCCAGAGGTCCATGTCGTTCGGCTCGAAGACCACCCACTGCGTCCCCAGCAGGATCGACTCCTCCATGTAGTTGAAGAGGCGACGCACGTTGAGGTAGCGCCAGGCCGGGTCGGACGAGAGCGTCCGGGCGCCCCAGACGCGGATTCCGCGTCCGGGGAAGGTCCGGATGCAGTTGACCCCGATCGGGTTGAGCTGGTCATGCTCGGCGCGCGTCAGGTTCAGCTCGAGCGAGATGGCGCCCCGCACGATCTCGTTCGCGGGTGCCTTGTGGACGCCCCGCTCGCCGTCGCTGCGAGCCCAGATCCCGGCCATGTGGCCGGACGGCGGCACGAACGCGGCATGGCCGGCGACCGGGTCGAAGACCTTGATCCATGGCCAGTACAGGGTGGCGTACTTGGAATCGTAGCCGGCCTTGTCCTGGCGCCATTCCTTGATCTGCTGCGCGTTGTAGTCGGGCGGGGCGTCGAGGATGGCGACGCGATCTCCCATCAGCTCGCAGTGGGCCATGATCGCGAGCTGGACCGCCTTGACCCCCTCGAGGTCCAGGACGCCGCCCTGGTAGAGCGCCATCAGGTCCGGCGCCGCCACCATCGTGATCTCTTCGACCGCCTCCAGGCCACCGAAGCCGGTCCGATCCGCGGAGTTGCCGACGTACTCGCCGGGCGTGACGCGGGCCGGGCCCGCGCTGGTCCCGCCCGCAAGCGCGGCCTTTGTGCCGGTGGCGGGAGCCACGTCGCCCTTCGCCGTCTCCTCGAGGCGGACGAGCTTCGACGTCTTGGTCGCGGTGAAGACGTTGGTGCGGCCCTTCTTGAGGCTGACGTTGTCGTAGACCTCGGTCTCGCTGCCGCGGGTCACGACCAGCTTGAAGACGCCTTCGCCGGGCTCGGACGCATCGCCGACCTCGACGGAAACGTCGTTGCCCGCCGAGCCGGCCTCCAGGGCCACCACGCGGAAGGCCGCCTGGCCCTTGTCCGTGGAGCTCGGCAGCTCCAGGCGCGCGGTCGGCGCACCGGCGCCGTCGGCGCCGATCCGGACGATGTAGGCGGTGGTCCCGCCGTTGAGGAAGAAGCCGTAGACGGCGTGTGCCAGGTACGACCCCTCCATGAAGTCGCCGAACGAGGTGACGAACTGGGTCCAGTTCGTCACCATCACCGGCGTGTTGGCCGGCCCTCGCTGGGCCAGGCCGACGAAGGCGGCAACGGCCGTCCCGACCCCCTCGATGGGGCGCGAGGCGGCCTGGACCTCCTCGACGTAGACGCCGGGCGAAAGGTAGTTCGGCATGCGGATCGGCCCTCCCGGGCTGCGGAGGTAGGGACCAGTCGAGCGTGGCACCGGGCACCCGACCCCCACAACGGGCGAGCGGACAGCCGAACGGGCCGGTCGCGCTGCACGATCGGGCACCCGGGGCCGCCCGATCGGCTGCCCCGGGGCGGCTTGCCGGCGACGGACCACCTTGCGAGGCTGACGGGGCGGGTTGCCGTGCCCGCAGGCAGGGGTGCACCGGATGATCGAGGAAGTCGACGAGACGCTTCGGGGCCTGATCCGGACCGAGGTCCTGAGCGGCAGCCAGGTCGAGGTCTCGTTCGACGCGCCGACCAAGGACTGGGCCGCCCGCCGGAACGCACCGACCATCAACCTGTACCTCTACGACATCCGCGAGGACCTGTCGCGCCGCGACGCGGCCTGGGTCCCGGTCCGCGGGGCGGAGGGCTACGTCACCGGCCACCAGGCGCCGCCCCGGCACTACAAGCTCCAGTACATGGTCACGGCCTGGACTCAGCGACCGGAGGACGAGCACCGGCTCCTCTCGGCATGCCTTGGCGCATTTCTCAGGCACGAGACGCTCGGCCCCGCCGAGATGACCGGCGCGCTCGCGGACCAGCCGCTACCCGCAATGGTCAGCGTGGCCCTGCCCCTCGGGCCCGACCGCTCCATCGCCGACGTCTGGTCGGCCCTCGGCGGCGAGCTCAAGCCGTCGCTCGATCTCGTCTTCAATGCCCCCTTCGTGGTGGGCCGCAGCATCGTCGCCGGGGCGCCCGTCCTCGAGATGCCGCGCCTGTCGATCGCCCGTCCCGACGATGGCGGCCGGCCGGAACGCCCCACGCGGAGCGTGCGGGTTCGCCGGACCGGGCCGCTGACCCCGGAGGAGACGCCGGTGATCCAGGACGAGACCGTGATCGGCGGCACGAAGGCGAAGCCCGGCCGCACGTACCGGATCCGCGGCTACCCGCGGTCCTGACCGCCGATGGCAGTCGCATCCCGGGTCACCGACGCCTCCGTCCGCCACCTGGCGGCGCGGCTGGAGCTGGTCGAGGCGCGCATCCGCGTGGCGGTGGCCCGGAGGCGCGCCACGGACCCGGATCCCGACGACCGCTTCCGCGGCCTGTACGTCTCGGACGCGCAGATTGACGGGATGCTGGCCGGCGCTCCTGCGCCGCTCCTGCCCGCCGCCCCGGATGCCGACGCGGATGCGCGCCTGCGCGCGGTCGAGGCAGACGCGGACGCGGCGGAGGCCGCGGGGGTGGACGTGCGACTGCGTCGGCTGGTCCGCTCGTTCGAGCTCCAGCCGATCGACGTGGAGCTCCTGCTGGTGGCGCTCGCGCCGGACCTGGACCCGCGCTTCGAGCGCCTGTACGGCTACCTTCACGACGACGTCTCGCGGCGCCGGGCCAGCATCGGCCTGGCTCTTGAGCTCGTCGGGGCGGGCGGTGCGTCCGGAACCGGGCGGGCTCGGCTGGGACCGGCAGGACCGCTCATCGCCGGCGGGTTGCTGCAGGTGGAGGACGTCGACCGGCCGTTCCTGACCCGCGCCCTGCGCGTCCCCGACCGGGTCGCCGGCCACTTGGTGGGCGACGATACGACGGACCCGCTCGTCGCCGCCCTCGAGGTGACCCCGTCCGGCCGCGACCTTGCCGGCGCCGAGCCGCTGGAGCGCGGCCTGCGCGCCGGCGCGCGACTCGCCTACGTGCGCGAGCGGATCGGCACCGCGCCGCTGACCGTGGCCGCCCGGGCGCTGGCGCGCCTTGGGCCGCCGCCGGTGGTGGTGGACCTCGGCCGCCTCGGGCCGCGCGAGGAGATCGGGGACGCCGCGGCGGCCGCGATCCGCGAAGCGCGCCTGCGGGGTGCCGGGCTCGTGGCGGGCCCCGTGGAAGTGCTGGCGGAGCGCGGAGCGACCGCCGTCCGGGCCTTTGCGGAAGCAGCCTGCGTCACGGTCCTGCACGGGACGCGGGGCTGGGACCCCGCCTGGTCACGCACCGTCGCCTTCCTCGTCGAAGCGGCGCTGCCGACGTCCACGGAGCGGCGCGACGTGTGGCTCGCGGCCCTCGACGGGTCGGTCTCGGACGACATGGCGGCGGCAATCGCCGCGCTCCCCTACCGGCTGGCACCGGAGCAGGTGGACCGCGCCGCCGAGGCGGGCCGCCTGACGGCCGCCGCGTCCGGGCGGGCTCTCGCGGTGGACGACGTCGCCGCCGGCGCCCGCTCGCAGAACGCGGCCGGCCTGGACCGACTCGCGCGCCGGGTGGAGCCGCGCGTCGGCTGGTCGGACCTGGTCCTGCCCGCGCCGGTGGTGGAGCAGCTGGGCGAGCTGACGGCCCGGGCACGCCACCGGGACCGCGTCCTGGACGACTGGGGCCTTGGCCGCACGTCGCTCAAGGGACGCGGCGTCACCGGCCTCTTCGCCGGCGACTCCGGCACTGGCAAGACCATGTCCGCGGAGGTGATCGCCGGGTCGCTGGGCCTGGACCTGTACGTCATCGACCTCTCGACGATCGTGGACAAGTACATCGGCGAGACGGAGAAGAACCTGGACCGCGTGTTCAACGAGGCCGACCGGGTCAACGGCGTCCTCCTCTTCGACGAGGCCGACGCGATCTTCGGCAAACGCTCGGAGGTGAAGGACGCCCGGGACCGCTACGCCAACGTCGAGGTCGCCTACCTGCTCCAGCGGATGGAGGTCTTCGACGGAATGGCGATTCTCACCACGAACCTTCGCGCCAACGTGGACGAGGCGTTCCTCCGCCGGCTGGACGCCATCGTCGACTTCCCGGTGCCCGACGTCGAGGACCGCCGCCGCCTCTGGGCACGCAACCTCTCGGCGGACGTGCCGAAGTCGGGTGACATCGACATCGACTTCCTGGCCCGGCACTTCACGCTGTCCGGCGGGAACATCCGGAACGTGGCCGTCGGTGCCGCGTTCCGCGCCGCCGACGGCGAGCGACCCCTCGCGATGGCGGACCTCGTCCGTGAGACCGCCCGAGAGTACCGGAAGCTGGGTCGCCTCTGCGTCGAGGCGGAGTTCGGTCCCTGGTTCAGCGTGATCGCGAGCACCTGACATGAGCATGCGTCGGCGGCCCGCCCGGCCGCGCAGGGATTGACGGGAGCGCGACGATGAATGATGACGCAACGGCCCTGCGGGAGGACGCGAGCATGCATCGCCACGAGCACGACTGGGAGGCGGCGCAGAGCCAGCCAGTCCGTCGATCCGACCACGAAGATGCGGCGACGGAGCTGGCGGCGCGGGCGGCGGCGGCGGGACGGACGGACGCGCTCGGCCACGCCTCGGTCCTTCGACTCCAGCGTGCGGCAGGAAACGCCGGCGTCGCCCAGCTGCTCGACGGGGATGCGGAGCCGGAGTCGCCCGTGAAGGAGTTCGTCGGCCATGGTGGCGGCGCACCCCTCGAGCCCGCGGTTCGAGGGCGGATGGAGTCGAGCTTCGGAACGGACTTCTCCGCTGTCCGGGTGCACAGCGGCGGGGGCGCCGCGGCATCGGCCCGAGCGGTCGATGCGCACGCCTACACGGTGGGTAACGAGATCGTCCTCGGGGAGGGACAGACGCCGGGTTCGCCGTCGCACGAGCGGACGCTCGCCCACGAGCTGACCCACGTCGTCCAGCAGCGCTCCGGGCCGGTGGACGGCACGCCCGCCCCGGGTGGGATCGCCATCAGCAGCCCGACCGACCGTTTCGAGCGCGCAGCCGAGACGACGGCCGATCGCGTGATAGCCACGGGGCGGGCCGGCGATGTCGGTGGGTCGTCGGCCCCGGCGGTCCAGCGCGAGGACGACCCGGGGGACGACGACGTCCAGGAGCTCGCGATCCAGCGCCGACAGGAACCCGAGGAAGAGCCAGAGGAGGGGGCCGAGAACGTCAACAGGCCCGAGGAAGGGACGGGGCAGGCCCCGAGGCCGGAGGAAGGGCCAACCGACATCCCGAGGCCCGAGGAAGGGACGGGGCAGGCCCCGAGGCCGGAGAAAGAGGAAGAGGAAGAGGTCCAGCAGCTCGCGGTCCAGCGCGAGGAGGATCCCGAGATCGAGGACGAGGAGCACCTCATGCTCCTCGCGATCCAGCGCGAGGACGACCCGGGCGGCACGCGTCTCCTTCCCTAGGTCGCGCACCATGACCGCCCCCTGGCACGAGGTCGATGCCGCATGAGCCTGGTTCACGACCAAGACGCCGACGCCGCGCTGCCGGAACGCGCCCGCGATCTCGACCGGCTGGGCCCGGAGATGCGCACCGACGTCGAAGCCAGCACGACCGCGAGGGAGGTTCCGGGCGCCTGGACGACCGTCACCGGGGCCGGACGACGCGGCGGCCACCCGGTCACGCGAGGCTGGGTCTCCGGGCTCCAGGCGGCGGCCGGAAACGCGGCGGTTGCCGGCCTGCTGGGACCGCGCGCCAGCGACGGCGGCGCCACGCGACGCGCAGGTCCCGCGCTCCGCCACGCGGGCGACGCCGACGTGCCCGGCCGCGATCCGGACGCCGCAGTCCCGCTCGGTACCGATGCGCCCGCGCCGCTCGACGATCCGGGCCAGGCTCCCGCCGCGCCGGCTCCCACATCGTCCTTCACGAAGGTGGGCCCACCCAAGAACACGACCTACACCGTCTCCGGGACGCTGCGCCAGGCCGCCGAGGCGGTGGGGGCGCGCCCGGAGGCGGGCGCCACGATCACCACGCCCGACATGAACGTCGGCGAAGGCTGGCCAGCGCAGGTCCAGGTGACCGTGGCCCAGGTTGTCGAGCTCCCGGAGTGGGACGGCAAGGCGGCCGCGACGCAGAATCAGCGGAACGAGTGGGACCGCTTCAAGGCGGCCATCACCGCCCACGAGAACGGCCATGTCGCGGTCGACAAGGCGTCGTTCGCCAACGCCCACGTCAAGATCCGGGCGAAGAAGACCAGGGCCGAGGCGGACACCGAGTACGACAGGATCGTCGCCCAGGCCGACACCGACAACCAGACCTACGACGGGGACGCCCACGGCCGGCCCGCCACGAACATCAACCCGAACATCGACGAGGTGACGAAGATCCCCTGATGTCGGGCCCGGGCGGGCGCCTCGGATCGCCACCGGGCGACCGTGGCCGGTCGCGTCTAGATCAGGCCCTGGCGGATGGCGTAGGCGACCGCGTGCGTCCGGTTGCGCAGGTCGAGTCGCGACGTCACGTCGTGAATGACGTTCTTCACGGTCCGCTCGGAGAAGAAGAGGCGGCGACCCACCTCGGTGGTGTCGTGCCCCTCGGCCAGCAACCGGAGCACCGCGATCTCCCGCTCCGTCAGGCCGGCAAACGTGAGCCCGCGCGGATGAAGCACCTGGCGCTGGAGCCGCCCGACCTGGGAGAGGAGCCGGCCCAGGAGGTCCGGCGGGAGGGTCCCCTCCCCGACGGCAGCGGCCCGGATCGCCGTGGCGAGGTGGCCGGCGGTGGCCTGGCTGCGCCGCACGACTCCGCTCACGCCCGCCTCGACGGCCGCCAGCAGCCCGGCATCGTCCACCTTCGCCACGAGAAGGACCAGGCGCTCGTGGCCGGCGGCCCTGAGCTCTCGCAGCTCGCGCGTCGTCTCCTCGTCAACGTCGTCGGCGACGACCACCATCACGGCGGCCGACTCGGCGGCGGTGTCCGGGATGACGTCGATGCCCGGCTGATCGCGGAGGTGGGCGGCAAGGCCCGCCCGCGAGAGCGGGTCGGCGCTGGCGATCGCGACGGAGATGCGGTCGACGCGGGCCGACATCGCGGCGGCCGCGGGACGGATGGAGATCGGCGCGGCGGTCAACATCGAGAAGGCCCCTTCCCCCTGCACCGTCCCGGCGACTCCGTCTCCGCGGATCGCACCTCGCGACGGCTGCGGGAAGGATGCGCCGCAGGGGCTTCCGGGCAGTTAACGCCGACGTAACGGCCGCCTGATCGGGCAATCGAACGTGCCCGACCGGCGGTGCGCGATCGGCCCGCGAGAGGCTGGCGCCGGCTGAGCGCGACCTCTACACTCCGCCACCATGGGAGCACTCGTCACCCTCGCCTCGAAGGCGCTCGAGGTCGTGCCCGGCTCGGTCGTGTCGTGCACGGTGATCGTCAAGAACACCGGCACCGTCGTCGACCAGTTCACGATCGACGCCCTGGGCGACCCCGGCGCGTTCGCCTCTGCAGAGCCGCCGACGCTCTCGCTCTTCCCGGGGGCCGAGGGGAGCGCGGTCGTCTCGTTTGCGCCGCCCCGCACCTCCTCCACCCCGGCCGGCGCCCTGCCGTTCGGGATCCGGGCCCGCTCCCAGGAGGATCCGGCCGGGTCCGCCGTCGAGGAAGGCGTCCTGTCAGTCGGCACCTTCAGCGACACCTTCGCCGAGCTTGTCCCGCGCGCTTCGCGCGGGAGCCGCGGGGCCGCGCACGAGCTGGCGGTGGACAACCGCGGCAACGCCCGTCTCAACGCGTCCATCACCGCGGCGGACGCGGACCAGCTGCTCGGATTCGACGTGCAGCCACCGGGGCTGGTCGTGGAGCCGGGCACGGCCGGCTTCGCGAAGGTGCGGGTCACGCCGGCGCAGCGGTTCTGGCGAGGCCAGCCGAAGACGCGGCCGTTCAAGGTCGCCGTCGCGGGCGACGACGGTCGGCCGATCGTCCTCGACGGTTCGATGCTCCAGGAGGCGATCCTCCCACGCTGGCTCGTGCCCGTGCTCCTCGCGCTCCTCGGCCTGCTCGTGCTGGCTGCGCTGCTCTGGGCCCTGGTCCTGCAGCCGGCGATCAAGAGCGCGGCAACCCAGGCGCTCGCCGACGCCGGCTTCACCCCGAAACCGAGCGCGGCCGCCGGAGCAGGCGGCGCCAGCCCGGCCCCCGGTGGCGGCTCGCCATCGCCGGCCGTCTCGCCCGCGGCGGGAGCGTCGCCCAGCCCAGCCGCATCGGCGGGCCCGCCGACCCCGACGCCGGCCCCGGTCGGCAACGGCGTGCCCCAGGACGGCCGTCTCGCTGCCGACGGGTCCAACCCGTCGTCGGCAACGTTCAGCTCCACGTTCTACATGACGGACCTTGTCTTCGCCAACCCGAATGGCCGTGCCGGGACGCTCCAGCTCCTGCGGGATGGGTTCGTCCTGATCACGCTGCGCCTCGAGAACTTCCGCGATCTCGACTTCCACTACGTGACGCCGATCGTCATTCAGAAGGGCCAGAAGCTCAACTTCACGGCCAGCTGCACCTCGTCCGGCGCGTGCGACCCGTCCGTCTACTTCTCCGGGTTCGTCCGCCCCTGAGGCGGTCGGAGATCCGGTGGGACGCATGACGACGCGTCGGCGCCTTGGCCTGGTCGCGGCGGCGTGGTTCGGCGTCGCGGTCACCGTCACGCCGGTCATCGCCGCGGTGACGAACCAGGGCGGCCGCGGCCTCCCCGTGGGCGGCCCTGGCGCGCCGCTCGCGATCTCGCTCGAGTCCGGCGCCAACACCCTCGTCTCCACCAATAGCTCCCGGACCGCCTCGGACGAGGCTGTCGTCAGCCCGGACGGCCAGTGGGTGGCCTATCGAACCACGCTCGCCGTGACCTCCGCCACCCGGGCGGACAGCGTCCTGCTCGCGGACCGGGTGGCCGGGACCACCACCCGGATCTTCCCGACCTCGCTGGCACCGGTCGTCGGCACGCTCGACGTGCCGGTCGGGCCGGTCGTCGTGGAGGAGCCGAGCGTCTCCGGGGACGGCTTGCTTGTCGCGTTCGGGCTGACCAGCGGCAGCGGGGCCCCCACGATCGTGCTCTGGCGTCGCGGAACAGGGCTGACCTCTCCGCTGAGTGGAACGCTCACGGGGAACGTGCCGGGCCTGGCATACCTGAGGTACTCAGCGCTTCACCACCCCCGGCTCTCGTCCGACGGGAGCGTCCTGGCGTTCCAGTCGGACGGCTACGCGGGCTCGAATCAGTCGTTGCCGCCCGGCTTCTACGTGCTGGTCCTGGCGACCGGGCAGGTGGAGGCGGTGAGCGCGCCGACAGGCTCCACCGTCCCCGGACCGTACGGGCGGCAGTACGGGTCGCTCGCGGTCTCGGATGACGGCTCCGTCGTCGCGTTCGCTTCGAGCCAGAACCTGCTGGCATCGGCGGGAGCCGGCTTCACCTATGTGCGGGGCTACCTTTCGGCCATGCAGATCTGGCGACGCGACCGGTCCACGCTGACCACCACCCTCGTCTCCGCGGCAAACGGCCTGCCCGTGACGGCCACGAGCGACCATCCCGCGCTCTCGTCGGACGGCAGCGTCGTCGCGTTCGAATCGGCGGCCAGCAACCTGGTCCCGAACGACGGGAACGGCGTCACGGACGTCTTCTCCTGGACGGCACAGTCGGGCGTCCGGCGCATCTCGGTCGCCCCGGACGGGACCGAGGCGAACGGTCCCAGCTCGTGGCCGGCCGTCTCGGCCGATGGCGGCTCGATCGCCTTCGCGTCGTCGGCCTCCAACCTGGTCCCGGGCGACACGAACAACATGCTCGACCTGTTCGTGGCCGGACCGCCGATCGGCCAGCTCGCCCGGGTCAGCGTGGGCGTCGGAACGACCGAGGCCGATGGCCCCAGCCTGCGGCCGTCGTTCGCGCTCAACGCTCGCCTCGTCGCTTTCGACTCGACCGCCACGAACCTGGTCACCGG
>Ga0315268_10006870_pt1 | contig 12055 bp, 7 predicted proteins | sample C1_top_MG_FD_204535 | JGI IMG/M metagenome (GOLD analysis project Ga0315268, IMG submission 204535) | Sediment microbial communities from Yellowstone Lake, YNP, Wyoming, USA - C1_top | ecosystem: Environmental > Aquatic > Freshwater > Lake > Sediment | place: USA: Wyoming | collected 2017-08-01 | reverse complement strand
CACCATAGTGGACGTCATAACTGTGTGCAAGTATTACTCGCCGTTGCGCAAAACTGTCTATTAGCGGGAGGACGTATCTTTTAGTGGAAGTCATTCTCTCGCGATAGCCTATTCCCACAAGCCCCTACAGATGTGCGTATGCTATCAAGACATAGGATTCATCTGAGGCAACGTTCTGAAAGCTTACTGTTGCTTCTCCCTCGTCGTCAGCAAAAATTGTTCCGAAAGTGCTACTATATAATGGGGTATTGCCTTGATTACGTGCGACTTTGAGGAAGCAATAGCTTATGGTGGCATTTGAGAGCGGAAATCCCAGTCCATAGACTTTCACGCTGACCGTTAGAGGATTTGATGCCTGTGTCTCTGTTATGGAAACCGTTATGATGGGTGTTACGGTTAGTTGAAATCCCAGAGTGTTATTAACTCCCAAAAGCTTAGCTGCTGCAGAATAGTTAATTGCCTTTGTGTAAGGAACCAGAAGAAAATTCCCAAAACCCATTGTAATATTACTGTACGTTAATCCCGTTTTTGGATAAGTAATCGGCGTACCTGTAACCGATTGCAGACGCATGAGCGAATAGGGACTTATTCTATACTGTGTAAATTCAGGATCCTGCAAACCAAAAGATGTTGGGTAGGTGTCAGTCTTTCCCCAATTGATTGGGTAGCCAGGACTCAGTAGTATTGTGTCAAGTATGTCACTACATCTAGATGCCAAGTATCTGTGTTGCTGATATATAATGGCTGTCTGAACTGTCTGATTGAAGAGCCCTATGAAAAGCACTATTGCAGCTATGAAAACTGTAACCGAAACGAGATGGTCGATAGTTGCACCTGTCATTTTCGTTTCTCCAACTATTCCCCGAAACGCAGAAGAATAGCACCATTAAATTTCTGCGCACTTACGGCTGCGTGTGTAGAGTTACTCATATATGTGGAATTCTGCCATTGTGCATTGGGGCCTAGGATGACTGAAAGCGTTACCCTGTTTTGGGTGCCTGTCAGAGCCAATGATAAAGCCAAGATTTTCGTAGAGTTGGGCAGTGCACTAACCGCTCGTATTGTTGACGTTGCTGTGAAGTAGTGGTCCTCAATTAGTGGTGGTACCCCCGGGTTATTTGTTATTCTTGTCCCGTTGCCAATGGTTTCATGGTTCAGAGAGAAGTATAATTGCTGCACAGTACTTCCTAAATGGCTGGCTGAGTCTTGCAATGCAAGAGATCTGCGTGAATCCACCCATATGTTCATAAGCAACCCTGCTGCGAGAGGAAAAAGAAAAATCTGTAATATAAGCAAAGGAACCATAATAGTGTACTCGATTGTGACATGCGGCATTTCTCCGAGTCCTCCATTTTCCCTAGGCGTAAAGTCCTAAGGAAACAATCACCTTGCCTGTGTAAACTTCTATTATTGAGCCATCAGGAACGTCTACTTCTTTGTCTGCCCCGTCAAAATTGAAGAAACTGTCGTCGAAGCCGGTAGTTGATTTCGGAAAACTCAAGTGGATTTTGACCTTGTTGACTGCACTTTCTGTCCTGACTTCTACGCCACTCCCAGCAAGAGTCACAGACTGCGAGTAACGCGGCCTAAGTCCCGCGTTTAAAGCGCAAAGATAGAATTTATAATAGTTTTTTGTTAGTCCACCATTGTTTATCGTCGAGTTCAGCATTCTTATTGATGGCGCAACAACAACCCTGATGTAATTGCCATCCGCCATAGGTATCTTTTCCATTTCGAATATGTGCGCTACTGGGGCTGATGTGCCTGTTTGAAGAAACGAGCGGTCTGAAGGGACAATGCGGTGTTGATAGTTGTTTGCTATGGAGTATTTGCTTATTGGCATGTTAAACAATAGTGCTCCTGTTGTGTTGTGCGAAAAATACACGTACCCATTGCCTTTGTCCAAATAAACAGTGTAATTCAAACAAACGGTCTCAAAATTTACGGCACCATATTTGCTTGCATATCGCATTGTCTGTGTACGGCCTATAGTCCATGCTACGTCATCAACCTGAAGTCCAATTGTTTGCATGAATTGCTTTATCGCACTGTATTCGTTTTCAGCCATTCTTGCACCCAGAAAATTGTTCGCAAATACAATAGATATTAGAAGCAGCACTACCACAGAACTTGTCATGATGACGGAGGAAATTGCTGGGCTAATGGCTTTCCTATCTTTTCGCAGACTGCAATGTCGAGTTTTGTTTCCCATTTTTCTCCTCCTTAAACGAACTTCACGAACATAGGCACCAATTTTGCTGCCACAACCGCGATTATCACGAGTAGCGAGGCGTGTTTGAAACCTGCTGCCACGGATTCTTCGCTAATTTTGCCAGCAACCACACCAATCAAATAGCTATGGAAGATGCATGACGTTGTGAAGGTCAATATCATCGGACCCAAATCCTTCTCTGCGCCAGTAGCGCTAGGAGCCACGTTTAGAGTGCCTGAAGTGAAGCCTATCATCATGCTTGTCGTCGCCACGAGCAATATAGCTGCGAAGTAAGGCATCATTATGTAGGGACGGACCGCCATCTTCTTCTCTTTCTCGACATCCATGGTCAGGTTGTTAAACCTTGCAATCGACTCAATCATTGCGATTGTGCCTCCGCCGACGTCCACAGTCTCGACAAGCAGAAACATGATGATCTGCGTCATCCAGCTCTTCGTTCTACCAACGAAATCCATGATCACCTTCTTCACCGGGACTCCCCAGGAAATCTCCGCGCTGATCTTGCGTAACTCTTTGGAGAACTGACCGTAATCACGTCTTGAAAGGCTTTCAATGCATTTCTCCGGAGACAAACCAGTCTTTCTCACTTCAGTCAAGTCTCTTAGAAAACTGTTGATGCCCGCTTCTGTGCTTGCCTTTTTCCGCGACAGTCTGCTATGAACCACTGCCGCTGGTGCTGTTGCGACAAAAAGGGCTACGGCGATCGCTACTGGCAAATCGATTATTGTTCTGAGGGAGCTGAAGAAGGGAATCTCGATCGCGCCCATGAAGCCGGTTAGTAGCAGAAAGAGTGCTGCGCCTATTATACTGCATAGTCCGAACACCTTGTATGGCCGCATTTCCACGACAGGAGTCTTGGGCTGCATGCTGTGTGCCAAATAGATGAACATTAGAGAGAGCATAGGCGTAAACAAATACGTATAGAGAATTATGCCTGAATACAGGGACATGCTGCCGGTACTATATATAGACTCAACACTGAACAGAATGTAAAAGCACAGCGACATCAGAACCATCACAATGATGAACGTTTCCAGAAGCATTCCAAGCCGTTCAGCCGCAGCCTTGACACGTAATGCGCGTACCTTGAAGATATCTTCAGCTTTCCTCTCAAGGAAGTGTCCGATGTCTCCACCAATAATAACGGTTGATGCGTAACCTGCTAGAAAGTCTTTGAAGACATCCAGAGGGTTTTTCTTTGCAGCGATTTCGATAGCTGTTAAAGGGTCGATGCCGAAAATTTCCACATCCTTTATTATCTCTTTTGCTTCTCCACTCATGGCTGGCATCATTTCCACGTTAGCCAACCGCTTGAAACTCGTATAGGGTGCTATGCCGCCAGAAGCCATAACGCTGATGTAGGCGGCCGCGAACGGCATCTCCCTTTCCAGATGGCTTGACCTTTCGCTAGCTCTGGAAATCGGTATTAACATGAACCCTATCATTACGTAGAATGGTAGCGGTATCAGAAATATTATGGGGAGAAACCCATAGAGATACACGATAATTATCGAGATTGCTGAAGCTGGGAGGGTTAAAGCTGCCACTAAGAACATTATTGAGACGTAAGTTTCGGGATATATCTTGATCCGTGCTCTTTCAAGGTTGTCTTTGAACTCGAATACGTTTTTCAGAAAGGAGGGAGCTACTCTTCCGAAGAGCCTAAATGACCATGCCTCAAGGGTTTCTAGAAACGGCAAGTGGTTTTACCTCCTCCCCTGCAATTACCTTCTCGTAAATCTGCTTCGGTCTTGCATAGTACTCCGCGATTATCGCAGCTACATCCTTGTAGCTACGTATGTTTCGTTCGCGCATCCAATGCAAGACGACCTTGCGCCGTTCTATCTCATCAATTAAGTCTTTCTTGTTGACACCCACACGTTCAGAAATGGATGACAGCATAACACTCTTGTCAAATGTCGCAATTTGCTCATCTTTTGGTGGATGCCATTTAAAGATAGCTCTGTAATCCTCATAGTCAGCGATCTCGTTAACGTTCATCACACGTCTATAGGCTTTCTTCTCTGTGCCTTTCGTTAGGTGAACTCTCTGGATCGACAGTACAATGTTCATCAGAGGAATATAGGCTGGTGCAATCTCCATGGGTTTCTGCGTCAAACGTTTGATTGCTGAGTCCAAGTTTTCGGCGTGCATGGTGCACATGCCACCGTGGCCTGTTGCCAACGCCTGAAAGAGAACATAGGCTTCTTGTCCTCTGACCTCGCCTACGACCAGTATGTCTGGGCGATGTCTCATGGTAGCTTTCACAAGGTCAAAAAGCGAGACCTCGCCAACGCTACTTCCACCTAAGCCGTAGCTTTGTCTGGCAATCAAAGAAATCCAGTTCTCAAGGGGCAGGTTGAGTTCTGCTGTTTCCTCTATTGTGATTATTTTACTGCCTGGTCTGATTAAGCAACCTAACGCGTTCAGTGCAGTAGTTTTTCCTGCTGCCGTTCCTCCGAGCACCATAATTGAGGCTCTGTTTTCAAGACACATCCAGAAGTACGCGGACATCTCTTCTGAAAACGTGCCTATGTTTATCAAATCCACAATTGAGTAGGGGTCTTCTCTGAATTTCCTGATCGTGAAGGCAGTCCCGAAAGGCGTCACTTCACGTCTATAACAAACTGCAAGCCTGTGCTTACCCGGCAGAGAAGCGTCTACGATCGGGAAGGCTGAACTTACGTGCTTTCCAGCCATGTGAACCAATTTTACGACCATGTTATCGAGTTCATCGTCGTTTTCGAATTCGATGTTTGTTTCGATGCTTTCGTAGTTTCTGTGCCAAACGTAAACGGATTTCTGTACTCCGTCGCAGGAAATGTCTTCAATATTCGGATCCCGCATCAATGGATCGATTCTGCCAAAGCCGACAAGATCTCGCTCTGCATGATAGAGAATTTTGTACCATGAAACATCAGGCAGCCAACCAAGGCTGATGCGGTATTTGTCCACAATTTTCTTGGCTTCTTCCGCGAAAAACCTTCTGGGGTCGAGAATCTCTTCCTTAGGTGATTCGATCTCTGCAAGCAGAATCTCCAGAATGCGATTGTATACGCCTCTTTCAAGAGGGTCAAGCTGAAGTTCGTCTAGTACGTATTTGTATTCGCCTGTCTTTGGACTTTGAGCTATAGCTACGTGTGCGAAGGGCTCGTAGAGCGGATACTTTTCCATGATTTTGAATCCGCGTGGCACTGGTTTTGGCGGTGCTGGTGGTATGGCGACTTGTTCATGTTTCCCGATGTTGATTCTGATCTTGATTTTCTTCAGTTTTGCAAGTGTTCCTTTGAGGCGTATTTGTGTCATTGTTGTTCTCCTGTACTCTTAATATTGATATGTACGGTCTATTAAATATTACGTCTTGCGAGACGTTACTCTTGGCTAGCCTCCTCTCCGCCAAAAGAAAAGCCAATAATCTTCAACTTGACCAAAACGGCAACCACAACAACAATTATCACTGGAATGAGAATCAAGAGAATAGTTGTTATGGGCCAGCCGCCTTCCATAGGCGCAACCGGTAACGGTGTTATGATCATGCTTGTTTGATTTGCTCCGTTTACGTAGCCGTTTCTGGTGACGTTGGCTGTAATGGTTACTGGAATCTGGACTGTAGTTTGAGGAGCCGTGAATGTGAAAACACACTTTCCTGTCGCGTTGGTTGTCTTGACAGGAAGTGAGAAGTTTCCACCGTTAGCCGACATCGTAACAAGTGCATCCGCAACAGGCTTGGAGTCTTCAGCACAAGTCACGTAAACAGTAACATCAACTTGAGTTCCTGCTCGAGTTGCATTCAGTACCGCTGAAACTATGATTTTGAAGGTTTTGGGGTCGACCGTTATTACCATTTGATTCTGGTTTTCTGCATACCCTGAGCTTGTAGCTTTCGCTGTGATTGCAATACTGCTTGACTCGTTGACAGATGGAGCGGTAAACTCGAAGTTTGCGTCTCCGTGAATATCCGTCAGTTTGTTAGCTGTGCTGAGGTTTCCGCTTTCCGCCGTTATTGTGACATCTGCGCCTTCAATCGGCACGGTTTCATATTCAACATAAACTGTGACCGTTGTTTTGGCTTCAGAGACCAAGGTTACCGGTTCAGCTGAGACATGGACACCAAGTATTTTCGGCGTTACGGTTAATGTGAATTGGCCTGCGCTGCCAACATATCCTATTTTTGTGGCGTTTGCCATAATTGCAACATCAGTAGATGTCGTGGCTAGTGGTGCTCTGAGCGTCACAGTGAACAACCCGTCTGAACTGGTGACTCCTGCTTCTGAAGAAAGTGTGCCTGCATTTGCTATCAGCGTGACGCTTGCATTGCTCATGGGTTGATCGTTGCTTCTGACATAAACTGTGATCTGAGCGGTGCTCTCAGATTTAACCGTTGTAGGGCTGGCTGTTATCTGAACTGAAAGTTGCGGCAGAATCTTCAGATAAGTGTAATCCGAGTTGTCGGCATATCCGTTCAGTGAGGCTGAAGCAATTACTCTGACATTTTGCGGCTGAACAATATCTGGAGCAGTGAAGACAGTGTCAAAATATCCCGACGAGTTGGTGAGCCCAGACCATCGAGTAAAGTTTCCGCCATTCGCCGCAAACATTGTCACGTTTGCATTTTCCAGCGATCCAGCAGAGTCTCTTACATAAGCTAATACTGCAGCTTGCTGCCCTTCTCCTACCGTGGGATCGCTCGTGTTTATGATGACTTCAACGGTAAGCAACGAGAGGCCTGATTGAACATTTATCGTCCAGTTGTCTTGATTTGTCGCGCCAAAATCATCCATCACGGTGACCTTGACGATGCGGCTACCTGTTGAAGAGTACTTGTGAGTGAAAATGGACAAAGTCGTCCAGCTACTTGTTCTGCCATCTCCAAAATCAAACTTGTAATAGTCAATATGCCCCTCATCGATCGAATTCGTGGCAAAGAACATGGCTTCCTGGTTCTGCGAGACCCTGCTCTTATCACAGAAGAGCACTGCCGTAGGCGGAGCGTTAATGTAGCCGAAAGGCCTTGTTAAGAAGAATATGAAATCAAGATTCACGCCGTTGCCACCAACCGGATTTCCATTTCCTGTCGGGTTTAAGGATACATGATACGGACCATCTGAGGCGCCCCAATAATTGTGTTCTGCATTTATAACCAGAGGTTCGTTGGTTGAGACATTCATGCCTATCGAGTTACCGTAAATATCGTTGTAGCTTACGTTGTGAAAACCTGAGCCATAGAAGAATCCAACGTTGTTGTATGCAACGGAGTTGTTGGTAATGTATGTGCTTGTATAGCTTGTAATGTGGAATCCATGGAAGTTTGACGAGACGGTGTTGTGAAGGATCGTTACATTACTGTGCGCGTCTGCAGCTATCCAGATTCCATTCTCCGCGTTTGTTGAAATTGTGTTTTCGCTTACGTTGACCCCCGTGGTCATGTTTCCAGCTATGACTACACCATTTTTATTCGCAATAATTTTGTTTTCCTTCGCAGTGACTTGTCCGTTCCCAACCATATTGACACCGTCAAAGGTATTCTCTATAATCGTGCTGTTTCTGACCGTCAACCTACTATCTATTACGTCAATTCCATTTTGCGCGCACAAGCTTATGTTACAGCTGTCTACGATCACCTGTCCATTTGTTGCGGCAATTCCGTTTTCTGAGCACTGTGTTATTTTGCTGTTTTTAACCTCGACGCTGCCATTTTCCACGAGTATGCCGTTTTCAGCATAAACCACATAGCAGTTTACAAGCGTCGATCTTTGCACTCCGACGAAATTGAGCGCTCTCCAGTTTCCAGCTGAAGCGTTTTCTCTATTAGAAGTAAAAGTGATTCCACCATTTGTTCCGTCTGCAAGAAGCTTTCCAGAAACGGTTATTGCAAAGTTGTCTCCGAACCTGACTTCCACATTTGGTTCGACGGTTAACGTCGAGTTCGGATAAATGAAAATATCTTTGGACACAACGAATGGACTGTCAACCAGAGTCCAGATCGTGTCCTGCGTAATCGCTCCCTCTACATATGTTGCGTGTACAGTCGGACTCAGTTTTGCGTTTATGAAACAAAATGAACCAAAAACTAGAACAAGTGCTGTGGTCAACAATTTTAACTGTTTTTTCATGTTTCCGCATCCGCTACTTTAGCTAGCTTGGACTATCCCTCTGGTCGAAACTACTTTAAGCATTATGAATCCACGATCAAGCTTCAAAATCTGTACTGAATCAATTTTTTCAAGTAACCAATGGGTAAGAGATTTAACGAAGCAAAAGAACAACCTAAAACATCGCGAGGAGAAGATCTTTGAAAAGTTTCACAGTGTGCGGTCTCGAAGGTTTTCCGTTGATAAAATCTGGCGATGATTTGGCGCAGATAACTATTGAAACCGCTAGAAAGAACGATATAACACTTGAGGATGGCGACATAGTAGTTATTGCGCAGAAAGTATTCTCAAAAGCAGAGGGCAGAGTGTTTAAACTCAGTGATGTTATTCCTTCTAGGAAAGCTGAAGAAATCGCGATGTCAATCGGAAAAAGCCCAAAATTCGTCGAGCTTGTTCTGGCAGAAACGAAGAGGGTTCTCAAGGTTTCGCGAGGCATCCTGCTTGTTGAAGACAAACGCGGATTCGTCTGCATAAACGCTGGAATCGACAAATCAAACATAAAAGGCCGAGAAAACTTTGCGCTTCTGCCCGAAAACCCCGATGTCTCAGCAGAAAAATACCGCGCCAGAATCAAGGAACTGACAGGGAAAAACGTTGGTGTGATCATATGCGACACTTATAGCCGACCGTTCAGACGTGGGCAAGTGAACTTCGCCATAGGTCTTGCCGGAGTTGAGCCTTTCAAAGATTATCGCGGAAAGAAAGATCTTTTTGGTCAGCTTTTGAAGGTGAAGAACATCGCGGCGGTAGATGAGATGGCTTGCGCAGCTGAACTGTTAATGGGGCAAGCCGCAGAAGCAACGCCTGTAATCATTTTAAGGGGACTAAAGGGCATCTGGACGTTTTCAGCGAAATCTGGCATAAGAGACCTACAGATATCAAGTGAAGAAGACTTGTTCAAAAATACACTTTGATTCTTACAACTCTCGTAGAACGGAGTTTCTCTTCTTACCGAATTTTACTATTGCGCTGTTCCAAGATAAATGATATGTCAATCTGAAGAGGTGTCGCTCTTCAGAAAGGCTTATCGGCTTCAGAAAAACCATCAACCGATCTAGATCATTACTCTGGACCGTTTACAACTCATAATATAGTGATTCAGTAAGAATCTACCGCTACTATAAATCTGCTCCATCGTACGTATTAACTATTTGAGACGTTCTCGAAACCAATGGACGGTTTCGCTTAAGCAGCAGTCAAGAAACCCACCAAAATCAATAAATCCAGAAAAAACAAGATAGTAGATGGAGATCGGAGAATACGTGAATTTGCAGGAAATCGAAAACGCTTCTGGACGTTTTAAGGTTTGTCCAAAATGTCATACTAATGTAGGCTTTTGGATGGGACAAAATCACGAACACCCATATGTCCAATGTAAAGGCTGTGGAGCAAGATTCGAGCTTTTTGAGGTTTACCATGTTACTGAACAAACCAAGGCTCCTGAAAGGTTTCGTTTCTTCAGAAAATAAGCGCTATTCTTATTCAGAAACGGAATATTATTCGACTTTAGAAAGAAGCTTCATAAACAAAGATTCTTGCACCCTCTCTACTAGGTGGCGAATGTGGAGACATACAGGGAGAAGTCACTTGTTTCTGTGATAGTGCCAACCTACAACTCGCAAAAAACCATTGAAAAATGTTTGCAGTCAATTAGCGATCAAACTTACCAAAGAATACAAACGGTGGTTGTGGATCGCCACAGCAATGATCAGACAGTGCAAATCGCCGAGAGATTCGGAGCAAAAACTCTTTTTGTGACCGAAGAGAGAAGTACTGCCAAAAACTACGCGGCTAAGGAAGCCTATGGCGACTATTTATTTTTTGTAGACTCGGATATGACGCTTGATCCAAAAACGATTGAAGAATGTGTGAATAAATGTGAGGAGGCAGGGGTCGATGCTGTAACAGTTCCGTTGAGAAGCATAAGCCAAGGTAAGCTGGGCGAATGTCGAAAAATTGAACGGGAATCTTTGTCGCATTTGAGCGAATTCATGGATGCTCCGCGTTTTATTAAGAAAACAGCGTTCATGAAAGTAGGAGGATTTGACGAAAAACTAGTCTGTGGAGAGGATTTTGACCTCACTCAGAGGCTAAAGAAGGCAGACTGCAAAATAGAAAAAGCGAATGCAGAAATATCTCATTTCGAAGGTAATCCTTCTCTGTATGATGTTCTCCATAAGGCGTACTACTATGGCAGAACTCTTCCGGCATTGATGAAGAAAGGACCGAAAGAAACGGCAGTTAGATATGCAAATATCCGTTTCGAATCGGTCAAAATCACTGGGGCAATGTTTAGAAACATAGGTTTTCTATTCAGTTTTCTAGTGGTGAAAGCCTTTGAATACATGGCTTACACCACGGGAGTTTTTGCCCAGTTAACCTCTAATTTCGCAATGGAAAGCAAGATCGAATTATTAAAAGACAAGTTGATAGCCAACAAATCAGCCATATTCAGTTTCGCAATATTGATTTCAATCTCCTTGGTAATATTCCGCAACTTTCTGTTCTCTGCAGAATGGCCGGGCGGAGGAGATGTCATGGGCTTCATCTCACGGGCATACTTATATGGCAAAGAGTTCAGATGGCTTTACGTTTGGCGTGCCTACTCCTTCGGCTTTGTTGAAGGAATAAACTCTATGGACTTTTTCTTAATGATTCTGTATTCGATATTTAGAGATCCTTCATGGGCCGTGAAGATTTTTATGTTCCTGTCATATTTGGTTGCTGCTGCTTCCATGTACTTGTTTGCCTACCGCTACACACGTAGACACGTGGCTGCGCTTTCGGGCTCCTTGGTTTATGTTCTAAATCAGTGGCTTTTTTCACAGTTTACAGAAGCGCACGTTGACATTATTTTCAGCTACGCGTTAGCTCCATTGATTTTCATCTTACTTGACAAAGCATTAAAAACTGGAAAACTGAAAGATATCTTGCTTTTGAGTTTAGGGCTCGGCTTGCTCATCACCGGTTTCCATATGGAATGCATAGTGATCTACGGAGTATTCCTGATTTTCTTCACTCTTTTCTTTCTATTGTACCCGTCAAAGAATGAAAGGTTGAGAGCACGTTTTTCTCGCTTACTAAAAGTGTCTCTTCCGTCGATGGCCATTGCTTTTCTATTGTCAGCATTTTTCTTTGTCCCATTTCTGACGAATGTTCGAGCTCCATATTTGCATTCATCGTATACTTACCCTATTGAAGACGCATATGGTCCCAGTTACTCATCAGTTCAAGATGCTTTCGTTCTGAGAGCTGTAGAAAAATGGGGTTACGCGAGTGTGGTGGATGTTTATACCGAATTAGGGTTACCAGACTTTCCGGTCACCTTTTTCTTGTCTTTAATTTTTGTTTTGGCTTATTGCACGCTTTTGATTCGAAGAGATCGTTACACCATCTTCTTTGCATTCTCAACTGCAATATCAGTCTTCTTAGCTAAAGGTCCTTATCCACCGTATGGTCAATTCTTTATCTGGGCATGGACTAACGTCCCGCATTTTGCAGTTTTCAGGGCTGCCAACCGCTGGATCATGATGGCCACCTTTTCCCACGCTTTCTTCACCGCACTTCTAGTGTACTATTTGGTCAAGCACATTGAAGACAGAACTATTACCAATACGACTGACAAATACTTCCAAATCAAAGTGAAAGACAATAATTTTTCAAGAAATAA
>Ga0315268_10006869_pt1 | contig 12057 bp, 9 predicted proteins | sample C1_top_MG_FD_204535 | JGI IMG/M metagenome (GOLD analysis project Ga0315268, IMG submission 204535) | Sediment microbial communities from Yellowstone Lake, YNP, Wyoming, USA - C1_top | ecosystem: Environmental > Aquatic > Freshwater > Lake > Sediment | place: USA: Wyoming | collected 2017-08-01 | reverse complement strand
CCCGGAAATACTTTCAAAATTTCACCCTGAGAGATACTCATGGGATACGACGCTCGTTGCCGGTCCGTCCCACCAGGCCCTGGAACAATTCCTCCCATCGGGCCAGGATCCGGTCCCGGGAAAGCTGGGCCTCGGCGTAACCGCGGGCCCGCCGGCCCATCCGGTTCCTGGTCTTGACGTCGGCCGCCAACTGCAAAATGGCCTCGGCCAGAGCCTTGGGAGCCTCCGGTGGCACTGACACGCCGGCCCGGGATTCCCTGGTGATGCGCCCCAACTCTGTCTCCGGCAAGGCCGTGGCGATGAAGCAACGGCCTGCGGCCATGATGTTGGCCAGCTTGGAGGGCATCAGCAAATCCGCGGCTTGCTGCTTTTGGGCCACCAGGTGAATATCGCCGGCCGCCAACAGCAGCGGATATCGTATGTTAGATTGTAATGGCAAAAAAAGCAAATTCTTCAATCCCATTTTTCGCGCCTGAGCGGTGAGTCTGGATTTGGCCGCCCCTTCGCCGGCCAGCAGGTAACGGACGTTATCTTGGCCCCGGGTCAAAGCCGCGGCCTGGAGGACTGTCTCCAGCCCTTGTTTTTCTCCCATGCTGCCGGCATAGAGCACAACTACTTCCGAGTCCATCCCCAGTTCCCGCCGCAGGGCGTTGTGCCGTTTCCCCGGGGTGATCCCTTCCAGGTCCGCCCAGTTAGGCAGGACGTGCAATCGCCGGGCCTCGACCCCCTTAGCCCCAATCCTGGCCGCCATGGCTCCGGAAATGGTGGTCACCGCCCGGGCCCGGCGCAACAGCCAACGTTCTATCCGCTCCAGCCATGCCAATAACCGCGGCTGGCGCAGGATTCCCAACTCCCGGGCGACATCAAGCTGCAAGTCCTGGAAGTGCACCACCAGCGGGGTTTCATTTCCTGCCAGCAAGGAGGGCAGCAGCCCGGATTGCAGGGGCGGACACACCGCCAATATCAGGTCCCAGGGCCGCCGCCCCAACTCAGCCCACCAGAAAAGGCAGCTGACCCCAAAGGAGAGCTCGTGCAGCACCCTTCCCCGGCCCGTCACCCGGCCCGGCACATAAAGCGGCGCCCGCAGCACTTCCACTCCCCGGAGCCGTTCCCGGCGCCAGCGCTGGGGCCGGTATTCCGGCGCCACCCGCCACTCCGGATAATAGGGAGGCGCGGCCAGCACGGTGACCGCATGTCCCCGGGAGGCCAGCCACGATCCCAATTCCCCGGTGTAGCGGCCGATGCCCACCAGCTCCGGGGCGTAGTTGAAGCCGTGGATTAATATCCGCATGGGTGACGTGTCAAAAGGTTTTTTCTAATCGAACCAAATTTCTTTGACCCAAAATGCGCTATTCCCCTTGCCGCCGGACGATGGCGACCAGGCAGTCCCCCCGGCCCCGCTTGTCGGCCCTGCCTCTGAGGAGCGGCACGGGCAAAAGGCGCAGTGCCAGCGTCAACCCAGTCGCCACCGGGGCGGAACGCATCACCCGGTTAACCCGTCGAGCCCGGGACCCCAGGGCGACGCACAGGGACTGGGCCACCCACAGCGCCGGGGTGAAGGTATCCAGATTGACGGCATACAGGCCGGCCCGTTGCAATACCCGGTTTAGGGTGGCCGGGGAAAAATGCCAGAGGTGATAGGGAACATGCCAGTTGACCCAGGTCCGGCCAAACAGTTCACGCCAGAGGCTGTCGGCATTGGGGCAAGACAGCCAGATTTCTCCTCCCGGCGCAAGGAACCCGGCTGCCTGGCGCAGCATGCCCACGGGGTCCGGGACATGCTCCAGGACGTTGGACAGCACCACAACCTTATAAGGCTCCTGGGGGACGAATTCCGAGAGGGGTGCCGTGTGTACCGTGAAGCCCCGTTTTCTGGCCGCGGCCGCGGCCACCTCATTGATCTCCAGGCCCTCAACCTGAAAGCCGCTGCGAGCGAAGAGGCTCAGGCCCCGTCCCTCGTTGCACCCCACGTCCAACAACCTGCCGCTTCCGTCCCTGAGGTGAAAAGAGATATCCCCATCCCACCTCAGCCAGAGCCGGTATAAACCGGAGGCAAAGAAGCGCTCCCGGAGACGGCCGTAGGTGCCTTGGGCCGGCATTCCGGCGTTATAGTACCGTTCGTAGAGTTCCCCCAGTTCCTTCTCCGTGTGGCGGGGCCAGGTCTGCTCAAGGCCGCAGCCCCGGCACCGCCACACGGCATAAAGGCCCGGCGCCCCGAACCGGTCGTCGAACAGGCCGTTCATGATCCGGCGGCCGCCGCTGCCGCACAGCGGACACCGGGGGCCGGTGTTTCCTGCCATCAAAGTCATCTATTCCAGGTATTTTTTATATTTTTGGGCCAGGGGCGAGTCCAGGTCCCGCAGTTCCTCCAGCTTCAGACTCACCTGGTATTCATAAAAGCTGTGCAACAGGCAGTACCGGAACCCCATCCTGCCGTCCAAGAAGCCCAGTTTAACGAAATACATCCAGATGAACTTGCACAAGGCCCTCCCCGGCAGGTAGCGATAAGCCAGGTTTTTCAGGAACCGCCGTCTCTCCGGCCCCCCGGCCCGGAAAACCCCGGGCAGTCCCCCCCCTCCTTGCTGCTGCAGCATCCGGCGGGCTTCCAGGGCCTCCAGGCTGGAGTAAACGTTGTGCCGCTCAAAGTAGCGCTCTATCCCTTTGTAGTCATGATGGATGAGGGGATTCTGCAAAAAGCCCGTGGGCCCCTGAGCCAGCACGTGCTCGTGAACCAGGCGGTTCTCGTATCGTGCCTTTCCTCGCTGCAACAACCGCAAATTCCAGTCAGGATACCAGCCCCCGTGCCGAATCCAGACGCCGGCAAAATAATTCTGCCGGGCCAGATAGTAGCCGCAGACATCCGTGGACTGGCTCACCACGCCGGCAATTTCCGCGGCCAGGGCCTCGCCCACCCGTTCGTCCGCATCGACGATCAAAACCCACTGGTGCTTAAAATCGATGTGGTCCAGGGCCCAATTCTTATGAGCGGAGAAATTGTCAAACTCCCGCTGCACCACCTTGGCCCCAGCCTCCCGGGCAATCTCCAGGGTGCCGTCGCTGCTGAAGGAGTCCAGGACCACCACTTCATCAGCCCACTTCAACCCCGCCAGGCAATTGGGCAGGTTCCGCTCTTCGTTCTTGGTGCAGACCAAAACCGAAACCGGCGCTCTCTCCGGCTCTGCCATTCAAGCGCTCCGTTTCACCCGGTAAACGGCGTTCGTATAAATTTCTTCCAGTTTCCCGGCGATATTATGCCATTGAAATTTGGTGTGGACCAAATTTCTGCCCTGCCTCCCCATCCGCGCCGCCAAGTCCGGGTCCGCCAGCAACTCGCCCATGGCCTGGGCCACCAGGGAGGCGTCCGGGGGCGTCACCTTGCCGGCCCCCGCCGCCGCCACCTCCCGCCACAGGTTCACCTTATCCGAGATCACCACCGGCAATCCGCAGGCCATGGCCTCGATGACCGCGATGCCGAAATTTTCGGAGTAAGAAGGCAGGACGAACAGGTCCGCGTCCCGGAAAGCCGCCAGCTTTTCCCGGCCCAACAGCATGCCGGTGAAGGTGGCGCGGTGGGAAACCCCCTCCGCCGCCAGCCACCCCCTTATCCTGTCTCCCCAGCCATCGTTGTCGGGGCCCGCGATGACAAGGTGGACGTCGCCCCGGGCCCGATTAAGGGCGCCGAAGGCCCGGGCCAGCAGATCCAGCCCCTTCTTGAAGTTGATCCGGCCCAGGAACAGGATGATCTTCCGGTCCCCGATTTCCGGATGCTCGGCCTTAAACGCGCCGGGTTCGGGCCAGGGTTCCAACTCCCCCAGGTCGATTCCCAGTGGCGCCACCACCCCGGGAGTCCGGAAAGTGAAGGGCGCGGCCAGTTCCCGCTCTTCTTCGGTGGTGAAATGGATGGCCGCGGCTTTCTTCAGGTTCCGGTTTTCAAACAGGTTCTCCAGCAGCCACTTGCGTCCCCGGTGCCGCCCGCGAATGTACGGGTCCAGGGTCCCATGGGGCCGGATAAGATAGGGAACCCCGCATTGTCGGCAGTAGTGCCCCGCCACCAGATTGTGAAACAGGTAAAGGGAGTGAAGATGCACCAGGTCGAAGGTCCGAATCCCCGCCTTCAAGGCCCGGGCCAGGGGCAGGGAGGTCCCCCAAAATCTCGGTGATTGTATAGGAAAATAACGCAACTCCACCCCGCCCTGGCGGACCGGCTGGCCCAGAGGCACCGCCAGCTCTCCGGGGCCGTCCTGGTTGGTGGTGTAAATGCTCACTTCATGGCCCCGGGCGGCCACGGCCCGGGCCATCTCCAGGCACGCCTTGGAGGGGCCGCCATAGCGGGGCGCCAGGTTGGCGATAACGTGCAGGATCCGCATGGCCTCAGGTCTTGGGTCCGGAATCGGGGTTAAACGGCGCCAACCGCCTGATCCGCTCCCACGCTCCTGCTTCCAGAAGGTATCCGGGCAGGCAGCACACCCACCAACCCGCCAACATGAGCAGCAGCACCGGCGCCAGCCAGGGAACCAGAGCCAGGAAACCCAGACTCAGAATGTAAGGAACCATTTCTCGGCGGAAAAAGGCCGGGGAGAATTGCGGCATGTGCCGGCTCAACAGGAAGGGGACCATCCAGAAAGGTAAGATGAGATCCCCGGCAATCATCCCCAGGACCACCCCCGGCAACCCCCAAAAGTGTCCCCCCCCATAGGCCAGGACGAGATTTAACCCCGCGGACGCCGCCAGCATCTTGGCCAGGCCGTGATGCCGGTTGGTGGTCACCAGCGGGTAACTCAGGGTCAACCAGAAAATCCACTGGGCCATGTACAGCAAGAACAGGTCCATCACCGTCGGGTCATAAGCCACGGTCTTCCGCAGCCAGATTTGATAGATGGTGCCGCCGTAAAAGTGAAAAACCGTTATGAAGACCATCGCGGCAAACAGGGTGGAACGCAGCACCCCCCGGAACAGGGCCAGGAATTTATCGGCCTCCTGCTGGCTGTCCAACCGGGTCAACTCGGGCCAGGCAGCATGGACGAGCTGGTCAAAAAAAGACCGGATGAGGTTCACAATGGTGCGCATGGTGGCAAAGACGACCACCTGGACCGGACCGAGAATTATCCCCACAATCAGGACCATTCCCTGGATGGTGAATACCTGGGAAAGCTGGATCAGAAGGAAGTGCAGGCTCGGCTTAATAAAAGTGAGCCCCAAAGCGAACTCCGCCTCCCGCCAGGAAAAGATTCCAAAGTGGGGAAAGCGCTTATTCAGGTCATAAAGGGCGATTCCCAACACAATGACGAAAGGCAAGAATTGCAGCAGCGCAATTCCCAGGATCCCGAACTTCAGCAGTAATCCCGCAGCCACCAGGATAATGACCAGGGCCTGCATGAGGTTGGCCAGCATCACCCCCCGGGGGAGCAGGCCCACGGCCTGATAGACCCGGATCAAGAGTCCTTCCGGCAATGAGACGGCGAACTGCAAGGCCATGATGGCCAGCACCCCAAAAACCGTGGTGGGGCCGGTGAGACTTACTTTCAACAACGAAGCCGGCGGATAAAGATAGATTATCGCCAGGAAGAGGCTGAAAACCGCGGTCGGCAGGATGATAAAAAAAGCCAGCCCAGTGTGCAGGATCCGGCAAAACAGGGGGATATCCTGACTGGCGAAGGCCTGGGTCAGGCGATTGGCCACGTAGTTCTGTGCCCCCAGGTCCGTAAGGGAGAGATACGCCACCATGGACGACAGCAGGAGCCATTCCCCGTAGAGATCAACTCCCCAGGCCAGCAGGAAAAGGGGCACCAATAGAATTCTGGCAGCCAGGTTAATGAGCTGGCCCAGAAAATTGGCCCCCATCCCGTAAAACAGCCTTTTCTGCATCCCGGCATCGCCCTGGCCCATAAGTCCCGGTCCCAACCCTCCGCAATCAACTCAGGAGCGTTCCCAAAATTTAGGAAATTTATTATCTTCCTTGCCCGAAGATCACGATGCGCACGGTTTTGAGGATAATAGCCAGATCCAGCATAAAGCCGATATTTTTGATGTAGTAAAGGTCATATTTGATTTTTTCCGGAGTGGTATCGATGGTCAATCCGTCCGGGAAGGTTACCTGGGCCCAACCCGTTATGCCCGGCTTCACCAGGGTCCGATAGTTATAAAATTCGATATTCTCCATGTAGTCGGTGTGCGCCAGCGGCCGGGGGCCGATAAAGCTCATTTCCCCTCTGATAATGTTCCAGAGTTGCGGCAACTCATCCAAGCGCAGTTTTCTAATGATCTTCCCTATCCGGGTGATGCGCGGATCATTGTAGTCGGTCCAGACCTGGCCGCTATTTTCACCCCCCTGCACCATGGTCCTGAATTTTATGATGTTGAAGGGCTTTCCCTTTTGGCCCAGTCTCTCTTGCCGGAAAAGAACCGGCCCCTGGCTATCCAATTTAATTAACAGGGAAACCAGCAGCATAATCGGGCTGACTATAACTAAAATTATCCCCGCCAGAATAAGGTCAGCGAGCCTCTTCAGGCGAATATAGTAAATCTTGGTGCTGTTGATGCTCCAATCGAAGATCCAGTCGTCGGAGATAAAATCGGTGGGCAGCTTGCCGGTGAGAAACTCGTAAAAAGTGGGCATGTCAACAAGTCGGCAGTCACCCCAGGACGCCATGATGAGGTTATTGGTGAGCCGGCTGGACCGCTCCCCGGAAATGGCCACCACGGCCAGGTTAACCTGAAGTTCTTTAATTAAATTAGATAATTGAGCTGAATCCCCCAGGACTGGCGAGGCATCCACCACGGTCCCCCTCTTGACCTCATCGTCGTCCACAAAACCCACGGGCAGGAAGCCACATCCCGGTCTTTCCCTGATGGATTCCAACAGATACCGCCCGGACTTGCCCGCGCCGATGATGATGATCCGTCTTTCCAACCGCTGGGTCAGGGCCACCGCGGAAAACACGAAGCGCCACGACGCCACCAGCACAGAGAAAGATAACCCCTGGATGGTCACAATCTTGCGTCCAATAATAAAGCCCTTCAGAGGAAAATATATGGCCATTACAACTATGAATGTTCCAACCAAGCAAGCTATAAACACATGTAGAATATTAATAAGTTGCCGATAATCTTTAAAATAGTTGTAAGTATCAGAGATATATAACACTACCAAATAAATGAAGCCGATTAATATAAAATATATTTTATAATCATACAAATAACTAAATAACGTTGCAGAAGTAACTTGATTGAAATATAAGGCAATAATTACAGAAACAATATAGCATAGAGAATCCCCACAGAATAGTATCAATTTCCAGGGGGACATCGGGAGACTAAATAATCTGAACATCGTTTACAATCCCAACCAGTCCAATATATCGGGCGGATGCTTCAGGATACGCTCACGCCCCGCCCGGTGGAAACAACTTATGGGCCAGTCCTCTGGACTGTTTTATTCTCAATCTCGGAGATGATTCGGGGCACTACCACGGCCCGATCGAATTCCCGTTCAAACAGCTTTCTGCCGGAGAGTCCTAAACGTCTTCGCTGCTCCGGGCTTTTTCCCCAGTCCCGGATGGTCCTGATCAATTGTCCCACCTCACCTTCGGGGATGACGCAGCCACATTGACCCCGAAGGATGGCGGCGGCCACGCTGTTTTGCCCGCTCCCCAAAAAAACCGCCGGCCGGCCCACCGCCAGTATCCCGGCAAGCTTGCTGGGCACGATGAATCCCTGGACCTTGGCATCCAGGGAAATCAAGTGGACATCACCCGCGGCCAGGGTCTGCCCGAGCCTTTCCCTGGGCTGATAAGGCAGCATCTGGACATTGTTCAAATTATGAGTGGCGCGAAAAGTCTCAATTTGACGCTTCTTCGCCCCATCCCCGATAAAGACAAAGTGGACGTTCTCCTCGGGCGCCAGGGAGCGCGCCGCCTCCAGCACGGTTTCAAACCGGTGGCCCTGGCCCATGTTCCCGGAGTACATCACCACCAGGTCATCGCCGGGAATCCCCAGTTCTCGGCGAAACTCGTTGTCCGCGTGGTCCAGCGGCTGGAGCCGGCGTCCATCGGCCCAAGGCGGCGCCACCGCCAGGCGATCCTCTGAGACTCCTTTGGCTTTCAGGACCCCGGCCATGCATTCGCCCAGGGCGATTACCAGGTCGCAATTTCTCAGTCCTCTCTTTACCGATCGGTCCAAGAGAGAAGAGACCAGACCCTGCTGCGGCAAAGACCCCATGGCCATAGCCAGATCGGGATAAACGTCGTCCACATGGTGAACTACCCTGCCACCCAGGGCCCGGCTCAGCTGGACAACCGTATTGGCGATCAGGGGCGGATCGGTCATGGCGAACCACACATCCGGCTTGACCGGAATATGGTTGAGATAACGCAACGCCAGATGGAAGGTAACTATATCAACCAAGCGCCCCCAAAAAAGCCGGCGGCCAAAGCAACTCGTTTCCAGGCGGTGGATGCGAATTCCTTGCCACGTCTGCTGCTTGGGCAACCGGGCCCGTGGGCGATTGTACAATTGCCGGGAGGTGATAACATGGACTTCGTGACCGGCGGCCCCCAGGTCTTCGGCCAGATCGGTGAGCAACTGGGAAGTGGCCGATTCATCGGGCCAGAAATAACGGTTTACCAGAAATACTTTCATTGATTCTTACGCCAGCCGAGGCCCCCCAGCAGGTTTTCCAGGTCAGGCCCGCGAAACTATTCGGAGTTCGGCAATCCGGTCATTGCTCCCTGGGTCTTATGGGGCGGCAGGGGTAGCCATAACATAACATCCCTGCCGGCATGTCATGAAATACGCTGGACCGGGCCCCGATTACCGTGTTGTCGCCAATGGTGACCCCGGGGGCCACATACACATCTGCGGCAATCCAGACGCCGTTTCCCACAGTTATGGGTTGGTGGATCGTCTTGAAGCGAGGATCGTTATGATCATGAGCCGCGGTGCACAGAAAACTTTTCTGGGAGATGATGGTCTGCTCGCCGATCTTTATGGGGGCCACGGAATAGAGCCAAACATCGTCGCCGATCCAGGCATAATCGCCGATCTCCACCCGCCAGGGATAATGCAGCCGGGCCCGGGGGCGCACAACCACGTTCTTTCCGATTTTGCACCCGAAGGCCTTCAGCAGTCGCCGGCGAAAGCCGTGGGAGGGAATGGGAGAAAAACGAAACAGGGTCTCCTGGCAAAGAAACCACAGGAAAACGAAAAACTTGGGACGGCCGTAATCGAATCCGGAAGAATCCCACTCGTCAAGGCGAAAGAACGGCATTTCTCCGCTAACGGCCTCCTGGAAAAACTATGCGGGGCCAATTCGTCAAGTTGGCTTCGAGGCGTACCTTGTCAATTTGCCCAGGTCTGACCACGAAATATTTCATATTCCCGTGGCCCTTGGTCCCGTTGGTCAGGAGTATACCATATTTGCGGCCAGCTCAAGCTCCCGAATGGTACGCTCCACGGTTTCCTCCCAGGTAAAATCAGCGGCGCGCCTTCTGGCCTGGGCTCGCAAGCGTTCAGTCCTTTCCACAGGGTAGCCCAAGGCGGTACCAATCGCCGTGGCCAGTTCACTGCCACACCTTGGACGATAGTAGATCGCAGCATCTCGGAAAAATTCCGGCAGGGGCGGATTATCCGCGGCCAGGCAACAGGCTCCATGGCTCATGGCTTCCAGGGCGATATTGGGGCAGGCTTCCACCCGGCTGGTCATGAGAAACAAACGGCAGTGCTGGTAGCACCAGGACATTTCCGCCGCCTCCAGATGGCCAACCCAGGCCACCTGGGATTGAACTCCCAGTTTTTCGGCGAGGTTTTTCATTTTCCGCAAGTATGGCAATTGGGTATGGTCAGCTCCCCCGGCAATGACCAAAGGCGGACGAGCCCCTTGGGAGGCGAGGACAGCCAGCGCCTTGATGACATCGTCCAGACCCCGGTAAGGGTGCATGGAACCCGCAGTGAACAAAAACTTGCCGGTCCATTCCGGAGGAATGCCGCCAGGCATTTTCAGGGCTTCGGCGTCCGGCGGCGGTTTAACCCCATGATAAACCATCCCTATACGCGCCGGAGAGATTCGCCAGCTGTTCACCAGAAAATCTTTCACATATTTGGAAACCGCGATCACCCGGTTGGCGCGCTTACAGGCAACCTTGGTGGCATGGGCCCGTTCCAGGTTTTTCACTATGTCCCCCAAACCATTGCCGCCAAAGGGCATCACCATGGGCAGCATACTCTGAACCATGGCTACGGAAGGGATCCGGCCCGGATTTAACCAGCGATTGCCAGGGAAGAAGGCGACATCAGGCGAAATTCGAGCCATCTCCCGGCGCAACTCCCGGCGCCCCCTAAAACTGTTGTCGCACTGCTTCAGGTATTCCGGCGGCAATATTCCTGCGAGGCAGGAGGAAAACCCTGGGGGGAGATAGACATAAATCTGGCTCAAACGCGGGTGACGGAGCATCCGGGGTAAAACCTCGGACAAGTAATTGCGGTAGCCGTGGCTCAGGCCGCCCCCGGTCAAGTTGATGATTGCGACCTTCATTATCGGGTACGCCACCCCTCCTGGCAGATTTTTCCGGAGATTATGCCCATATACCTGCTCTTTGAATAGAGGTGCGCGACCGTTGCGGATTTAACTGTTTCCATCAAAAATTGATTCTATATTTCCTGAAAAAGGCTTGTCCAATTTTATTTTCTCGACTTAGGTACAGGTAGATATTCTCCAGATTTTTATTCATCTCAATTGCCGCTCTGAGGGCATAAAAGACCCGCTGTTTTAATGGTCGTTTTCCTTCAAAAACTCGGAACTTAAACAGAACATACTCTTTCCTGATTTTCCATCTGGGAAAATCCGGGAGGTTCAAATAGGGACGGCGCCTTTCCAAAGCATTGCTAAGCTGCTTTTCGGAAAATAGCTGTTTTTCCCTAGCAATACGGTAAAGGTCTGTTCCCGGGTAAGGATAAAAAATTGATAACCAAATGTTATGAGGTGCACAACGACGCACAACTTGGTAGGTTTCCTGAAAGTCATCGGCCGATTCTCCCGGCAAGCCAATCATAACAAACATGTTAACATTAATGTCATATCTATTTGCACAAGAACAGAAATTCAAGATATCTTCATTACTGTACCGTGGACGGCGCAGAACCTCGTTTCTAATCCGCTCGGACCCCGACTCCAAACCGATGTTGATTGTTACAATATTGGCCCGTTTGAATGCTTGAAAAAGACTGTTCATTAAATTGCTGTCCCGGACAAGCTGGTGCGTAACTGCAAGATTTATCTTAAATTTAACTGGCGTATCTCTCTTTTCGTTAAACCGCTCCAGCGTCTGACAGAGTTGCAAAGCATAGTCAAACTTGACCCCGATGGTTTCCACTTCCAGATATACATTAGCAACAGTGGGATCCTGGGTTACCTGTTCTATCTCCTCAATTATATTGCCGGGGGAACGGAAGCGGACGTAAGTCCCCCTGGCCAGTTTTCCCAAAATATGATTGGAGCAATAGGTGCAGCGAAAGGGGCAGCCCCGTCCCACCAGCACCGCGGGATCCCTTTCCGGTTCCTGAATCCATGGCCGCCACAACTCCCGGTCAATAAAGGGCAACCTGTCAAGATCGGAGAGAAAAGGGGCCGGAGCGTTCTTCTCGATTGTCGGGGACCCCGGAGGTTTGAACCAAAAATTATGGATCCTGGCAGGTTGACGGCCTTCCAGGATCTGGGCCGCCAATTCCACTACGGCGGTATCCCCTTCCCCTACGCACACGGCATCAATGGAGGGACAGGCGATGGCCTCCTCAGGCCTCAAGGAGGCATGGGCCCCCCCCAGGGCGATATAAATGCTTGGGTCCAGTTGTTTTATGGTGTCGGCGATGGTACGGATCAGGGGAAATTGGGTGGAAACCGCGCTGAGGCAGAAAAGGCGGGGGCGAAAACGCTGGATGAAAGGCCTCAAGGTTCCTGATAGGGGGGTGTCGGGGGTAAAAACCAGGAGTTCCACCTCGTGCCCGGCGTTCTTGAGGATCGTGGCAATGGTCGCCAGGCCAAAAGGTATGCTGGCACCATCCCTG
>Ga0315268_10006868_pt1 | contig 12057 bp, 10 predicted proteins | sample C1_top_MG_FD_204535 | JGI IMG/M metagenome (GOLD analysis project Ga0315268, IMG submission 204535) | Sediment microbial communities from Yellowstone Lake, YNP, Wyoming, USA - C1_top | ecosystem: Environmental > Aquatic > Freshwater > Lake > Sediment | place: USA: Wyoming | collected 2017-08-01 | reverse complement strand
CTCGCGGCTGACGCGGGGGAGATCAAGGTCGCGTTGGGAGGGCGGGCCTGTCCGGTATGCGGCCGGAAGACGTTCCTGGTAAAGTGCGAGTGCGGGGAGCACACAATTCCTGCAGGCGATGCGGAGTTGCAGGATGTGCCCATCGGCATGCTGTTCCAGCGCGCCCTCGAACACCTCAAGGAGAAGCGAACCTTGGAAGTGAAGGGAGTCCAGGGCATGATATCCCGGAACAAGACTCCCGAGATGATTGAGAAAGGTATCCTGAGGGCGAAGAACGAGGTATTCGTCTTCAAGGATGGGACTATACGAGTTGATGCGACAGACGTCCCGCTGACCCACTTCACGCCAAAGGAAATCGGCGTGGATGTGACAATCATCAGATCACTTGGCTATTCGAAGGATTATCTCGGAAGGGAGCTCGAGCGTCCTGACCAACTCCTCGATCTCAAGGTGCAGGATGTGGTGATCTCGAACGCATGCGCAGATTACCTGGTCCGCACTGCGAAATTCGTGGATGATTCGTTGACGAAGATCTACGACCTCGAGCAATTCTACAGCGCGAGGACGAAGGATGACCTTATCGGCCACCTGGTTGTAGGATTGGCGCCACACACCTCAGGAGGAGTCTTGGCCCGTATAATCGGTTTCACCGACGCTCGCGCCGGCTACGCACACCCGTTCTTCCACGCGGCCAAGCGCAGGAACTGCGATGGGGACGAAGATTCGGTCATTCTTCTGATGGATTGCCTGCTGAATTTCTCTCGAGCGTTCCTTCCCGAGAAACGGGGAGGGCTGATGGATGCGCCTCTGGTCCTGACCACCAAGCTGGACCCGAACGAGATCGACAAGGAAGCACACAATATGGATGTTGGCGGGAAATACCCGCTCGAGTTCTACAGGGCCACACAGAGATATGCTCACCCGAGAGAGGTCGAGCCGATCATGGACCTTATCAGCGGGAGGATCGGGACGCTGCTCCAGTACGAGGGCATGAGCTTCACGCACGATGTCAGCGACATCTCGGGAGGACCGACAAGCTCCGCATACACTTCACTGGAAACGATGGATGACAAGCTCAAGGCGCAGATCTCCCTTGGCGTCAAGATAAGGGCTGTCGACGAGGCAGACGTGGTCCACAGGATCATCACAAGACATTTCTTGCCTGACATCCAGGGGAGTCTCAAGAGCTTCACTGGGCAGCAGCTGAGATGCTCAAAGTGCGGCACGAAGTACAGGCGCATACCGCTCAAGGGGAAATGCTACTGTGGGCACAAACTTATCCTGACCGTGCACGAGGCAGGAGTGATCAAGTACTTGGAAAGGACGAAAGAGATTGGGATTGCGTTCAATGTCCCCGCCTACACGCTACAAAGAATAGCTTTGTTGGAAAACTCCATCAACTCGCTCTTTCAATCCGACAAGGTGAAGAGTCCAAAACTGGACGAGTTCCTCTGAGAACTCACTCTTCAAGAGACGATATCTGTTCTCTAAGCCCGTCGAACCTCTCCTCTAGGATCTTCAAACCTCTGCTGAGGACTTCCTTGGCGGAGAGCGATCCATCAGTCTCGAATCTGAACAGTATCTTCGACGGGTCACCGGTGACCTTGATCACGCCTGCGTCGCAAACCTCGATGCAGCTGTTGCACAGGTTGCACTTCTCTGGATGCTTCGCAACTATCTTCCGGTCTTCCTTTGCAAGCACTCCCTTCGGGCATACCCTCACGCAGCTCCCTCCGAGGTCGCACTTCGAGCCTTCAATCTGGATCTTCGCGAAGTACCTGTAGCCAGCTCCGAGGGCGGCCTGCCACTTAGCGTGCTGCTTGCCTGTGCCGAGCTCTGCTGTTGCATAGATGAGCAATGCCTGGTCGTCTGCCAGCTTCACAATTGGGATCAGATCGTCCTTGACCTTGAATTTCGGGTCGCCAATGGGCTCGAGATCACCCGAGTAGACTGTGCATGGGCCTTTCTTGTTCAAAGAATACATGACCGTGCAGCTAGGACACCCCTCTCCTTTGCACGTGCATTTGGCCCTGAAATTGAAGGATTCGAGGTCGGTCGGGACCGGTACGAGGCCGAGCCTGTGGGAGACGACCTCGTCGAACAGTGGCGAAACGCTCTCGAAGGCAACCCCCTTCTCATCCATGATCGGGCCGAGGTGGAACTCGATGTTGTCCAAAGCCATCTTCGGTACATCGGATATTATGGTCCTTCTGAGGGCGTTGGCGAAAGCTGGGCTTGTGTCTGTGATAACGAATTGCGCCTTTGTTGGCGTCATTTCGATAATGTCGATCTTCATCTAGAACCACTCTATACTCTGCGTCCCCTTCTTCCGCCCTTCTTCTTGGTCCCGTCGTGCGGAACAGGCGTAACGTCTTCGATTCTGCCAATCCTGAGACCAGCCCTCGCAAGTCCCCTGATCGCCGCCTGCGCTCCTGGCCCTGGCGATGCGGACTTGTTCCCTCCGGGGGCCCGGACTTGCACATGAATGCTGTCTATGCCCTTCTCCTTGGCGATCTCGGCAACTTTCTCGGCAGCCTTCATCGCGGCGTAGGGCGATGCTTCATCCTTGGCGGCCTTCACGACCATGCCACCGCTCGCCTTTGTGATGGTCTCAGCCCCAGTGACATCGGTTATCGTGATAATGATGTTGTTGTAACTCGCAAAAATGTGCGCGATCCCCCATTTGCCCAATCATATCACCCCTTCTCATCTGGCTCTGTCGGCTCCGGAGGTGTCGCAGCTTCTATGTCCTCGTCCTTCTCCTCCTTGAGCTCGGTCGTGATCATCTTCTTGAGCTTAGGCTTCGCGACCTTGATGTCTTCCTTCTTCTCCTCTTGCTCCTTCTTGGCAGCCTCTTCCTGAGCTTTCGCCTGAAGCTCCTCAGGTTTCGGCCTCATCGGGTGAAGGTCGTTCGCTATAGGGGATGTCTCGTAGTATTTCACCTGCTCTTCCTCGCCCCGTTTCACGAGGTAGCCTGGAATCGTGACCTTGCGTGAACCGATCGCAGTATGGCCGTGGACAATGAACTGCCTCGCCTGCTTCGGAGAGTACGCCAGACCCTTTCTGTAGACCATCGTCTGGAGTCTTCGAGCTAGGATCGCTTCGGTTGTCAGAACGAGCACATCGTTCAGCGTTGCACCCTCTGGCGGGAGCAGCGACATTCGGGCGCATCTCACAAGGAGCTGGTCGGTCTCCTTCTTTGCCTGCGGGTCTCCGGTTCTTGTCCTGGCCTGGAGTTCTCTGCTCTGCGCCCTCAGTGATCTGACGAGAGACTGCGCGCGCCAAAGCTCCCTCTTGTTCTTGAGCCCGTACTTCATGAGGAGGTCGTTCTCGGCCTTGATCCTCTCTCCCTCCCATGGATGGGCTGGAGTCTCATACTTTCTGCGAGAAAACTTAGGGTCTCCCATGGGTCACATCACTCCTTCTTCTCGCTCTCGGGTGCAGCTCCTGGCTCGAGCTTCTTCCTGATGACTCCCATGGTCATGCCGGTCCTGCCGTTGGACCTCGTCCTCTGGCCTCTTACCTTCTGACCCTGTTCGTGCCGTATTCCCTTGTAGCACCTGATCATCTTCATGAGGTTGATGTCGTCCCTCTTGTTGAGCTCGACATCGACTCCGACGAGATGCATGTCCGCACCAGTCGACCAATCACTCTGGCGATTCATCATCCAGTGAGGTACTTTCTCTGAGTACTCTGTGACGAGCTTCTCGAGCTCATCGGTCTTGGATTCTGGAAGGTCTCCGATCTTGGTGCTTCTCGGGATTCCAGCCATTCTGGCAATGACTTCCGCGCTCCGCAACCCAACGCCCTTGATACTCGTCAAGCCGATGATGATGCTCTTGGCTCCATCTAGATCAGTGTTGACGATTCTTACAATGTACCTGAAGTTCTCGTCCCTTTTGATCACGGGCTTCTTCTCGACGGGAGGGCCTTTCTCGCCTTTCTTCGCAGCTTTCGCTGCATCCTTGTCCTTGGCCGCACCCTTCGTCTTGGCCTCTTTCTCCTCGGGCAATCGTGAACCTCCGGGCTAAATACATCAGTGCAATCCAAACCAGACAACCAGTGCTGTCTGGCAGAGCATCCACCCCCACACACTAAGGTGTATAAAACTCTTATGCTGGTGACGAAGGGTGGATTAAGTCGACTTCAGTCACAGCCAGCACTCCGTTTTCAGGGCAGGTTTCACTCGATTGCTCGAGTGTGCTCATGCGATTGACTGCTTTCGGACGACTTGTGATCGTGTTCAAGGACATGCGCATGGATGTGTCTGCCCTCTCGGTCGATCACCTTGGAGAGTTGCGCCACAGCTTGATCCATTGACACGGGAAGCGCATCAACGGAATAGCCCATGGAGCCAAGGACGCTGAAGAGTCTTGAGACAGTCGGAATCTCTAACCCAGCTCGTTCGAGCACGTCTCTCGACATCACGAGATCACTCATCGTGCCCTCCATGAGGATCCCGACATTGAGCACGACCGCTCTGTCCACTATCTCAGCCGCGGCCTCGAGGTCGTGGGTGGCGATGAGCATGGATCTGTCCATGCCCTTGAGCAGCTTTATCAGCTCTGACCGGGCTCGCGGGTCCAGGCCCGAAGTGGGTTCGTCCAGGAGCAGGATGCTTGGGTCCATGGCCATTATGCCCGCAATCGCGACTCGCTTCTTCATCCCGTAGCTCAGCTTGTGCGTTTTTCGCTTTGCGAGCGTCTCCACTCCCGCGCTTCTCAAGCCTTTTGAGACGCGGCCATCGATGTCTTCTAGTTTCAGGTTGCGGGGACCGAAAGCAACATCCTCTTCGACGGTAGGCATGAAGATCTGGTCGTCTGGGTCCTGGAAGAGCAGCCCTACCATCTTCCGCAGGTCGGCCGCGCTCGATTCCGTCAATGTCCGAGAGTCGATCAACACCTTCCCCGTGAAAGGCATCCTGAAACCTGCTATGAGATGTAGTAGGGTCGATTTTCCGGCGCCGTTCGGACCCACGATGGCCACCTTTTCTCCCCTCTCCAGCGACAGTGAGACGTTCTCAAGGGCGACAGTGCCATCCTCGTATGAGAACCCCAGGCTCTCAATCTCGAGCGGCCTCACTGCACCACTCCCAGCTGCAGTGTCAGGAGAACGCTTGCGACAATGACAAGACTAGATACGAAGGAGGTATCAAGAACAGTGATGTGCGGCTTCTTCCAAGGCATCAGCTCGCCGTTGAACCCCTTTCCCTTGAGCCCTTCATAGATCCTGTCGCCCCTTCCAATCGACCGGACCAGCACCATGCCCGCGGTGTAGGAAATGATCCTCAGACCGTACCTGTCCAGCAGGCTCCTGCCCCCGGTGAACCCCCGAGCCTTTCGTGCGACGGTCATCCTCGCGAGCTCTTCTGACAGGAGTTGGATGTGTCTCTGGGTCAGCATGAGAAGCGTCGTGATGATAGCGGGCACGCGGAGCCGTCTCAGACCCGAGAATAGGTCGAAGCTCTCCGTTCCGGCAGCGAGGACTAGCAGCGGCAGGACGCACGCCGAAGTCCTGGCCCACATCTGGATTCCACGCTCCCAGCCGCCGAAGAGAAAGACGGAGACAGACGCGAGGAGGATGAACGGCAGCGCGGCGAGATACATCTTGACGAGATGAGCTAGCGGGAGCATGCTGGCGATGGCTATCGTCAGTGCCACAGCTAGCGACGCGAATACCAACTCCGCGCGAGTCAAGACCGCGGAAACCACTATGAATGCGAACACGCCTGCCAACTTGGCCCTAGCATCCAGTTTGCCGAACCAGACTTCACTAGCATGTTCATCAAGTCGGCTGTTACCCTGCCCGCGGACATGGGCAAGTATCATAAATCCGTTCCTCTGCTACCTCTCATTCTCACCAGCTTCATCATTCCCAATGCGACGAGAGAGACAGCGAGGAAACCAAGGAGGCCGGAGAAAAGCGCGCTGAAATAGTCCTGACCATAGCTGAACGGGCTTGCTATCAGCGGTTCTCCCTCTGCCACATTGGCATTCTCCATTGTCTTTTCGAGGCCGTCCTTTCCGGCGCTGGCATACAGGAAATAGAGCGGGAGGGCGAGGGCGAAGACGATGATGATCGCAACAACCGCCCTTGCCGTGCTGCCACATATCAGTGCCCTCAACCCGGGAAGCACTTTCCTTGTTGGGCTGGCCGAAGCGATTGCGTCTGGCTGCACGCTCCAAAGGTAGGCAAGAACCCCAGCTGTTATGATTCCCTCGCCTAAGCCGATGACCGCGTGCATGCCCAGCATTGCAGGGACCGACACCGTGGCCGCTATCCCGTATGCACCTGATGAGACCGCATAGCTGACAGCCAGCTCCGCAGCGCATGCCGCTGCGGCGACGAAGACAGATGCCCAGGCTGCGGCACCAACAACAAAACCACTGGCAGCACTGCTTCTTCTTCCTTCTTTCTCGGCCATCGTTTTCAGCAGCGTGAAGACTCCCCAGCCTGTCAGTGGCGCAATCACTGCCATGTTCAGCGCGTTCAGGCCCAGCGCGGTGATGCCTCCATCCCCGAACATCAAGGCCTGAATGAGCAGGACGACAGTCATGCCGATGACGGCGACCATTGGACCCGCGATGATTGCGAACAGGGCGCCTCCGACCAGGTGGCCAGTCGTCCCTCCCCCGATGGGGAAATTGAGCATCTGCGCCACGAAGATCCCCGCGGACAGGACTGCCACCCTTGGCAGGTTCTTCTCCTTGACTCTGCTGCCTGCCAGTAGCAGGACTGCCCCCAAGACCACGAGGAACTCGATCCATCCAATCGCGCTGACAGTGGGATCCATCAGCCCGTCAGGTATGTGCATCAAGACACTCTCGAGTAATACAATTTCGAACTTTCGTAATACCGAATGGATGATTTGTACATAAACCCTCCCTTAGACAGCTGGCAATGCTTATGATGGGGCGTGCCGTTCCACTGTCGATGGCGGAGAAGACAAGGATATCTCTTAGCGTTTCGAAGAGTCTGCTAGAGGAGATCGACACCCTGGCTCATAGCCTCGGGCACCCGACAAGATCCAGCGCGATAAGCGAGGCGATGCGCGAGTTCCTGACAAACAGGAAATGGGATATCGCCAAGAAGGGCGAGGTGCCAGGTGTGATCCTCGTGACCTATGATCATCACTCCCGGGGAGTGAATAGAGCGCTTACGGAACTACAACATGACTATCCGGATGTCATCTCAGCCACGATGCACATCCATCTTTCCAAACACACTTGTCTGGAAGTCATCGCTTTCAGGGGTGAGGCTAGCAGGGTCAGGGCATTGTCAAGGATTCTCCAAGCTCAGAAAGGGGTTGTTGACCTGAAGCTCCTGACCTCCCCGGCATGATTGATACGGTTCAACTCCAAAATTGGAAATTATGGGCAGATAAAGACTGCCATTCATGCATATTGAACGATTTTAGGCATAACGTATCCAAGGCGTTTCTAGGCAGTTGCACGAGCTCGCAAGCCTAGGGGTGGCTACCGACCAGTATCAGGATGATTGCCGTTCCAAGACCAGCTATCACGAACCTTAGGCCGGTGTACACGATCATCTCCTTGATCAGGCTGCCCAGGTAGGCACCGAGGACGAAAAGGAACAAGAGTGTCATTGCGATGGCCGTCACCACCGCTGCATCCAGTTCCATAAAGAAGAATGGCACCAATGGTACGAATGCTGCCAGAAGGGGTGCAACACCGTGGACAATTGCGCTCACCGAGATGCTGACCTTCATCGCATCAATACGATCGCCCTCCACCGGTCGGAGCATCGCCCTCTCCAGGTGTTGATGGCTGAGCATATGCTCAACTCGTTCGGCTTCGTATGCCCCGACGGTGCTCGAGACGGCCAAGGCAATGCCGCCCGCCAGCCCTGCGCCTATTATGAGCTGTCTTGCCAGCTCTGGGTGATCGATTCCCTCCCCAACGTACGCTCCAAGGATGACGCCGAGGATTGTGAGAGCGCCATCGAAAGCTCCAATCACGAAATAGCGTCTCACGATTGCGCCTGACTTGGTGAGTTTGAACTGGAATTTCACCTTCTTCATCCAAGCAGACAGATTAGACATCTGGTGATCACTCTTTCTCCAGGCTCGATTTGATGATTGCTATGACCCTATCGACTGCAGTCTCGAGCTTGCCAACGTCCGTGCCTCCACCCTGGGCGAAGTCCGGTTTCCCACCCCCAGATCCATCGACGATGCTCATAGCTTCCTTGATCAAAGGCCTGCAATCGATCTGCAAGTCCTGGCTCCTGGCGACGACGACCTTCGCCCCGTTCTCGTCAGACCCAAGCACGGCCATCGTCTTGGGATGACCAATCAGCTCCTTTGCCAGGTTAACCAGATGCTTCATGTCCTCCGATTCGACAAACCTCACTATCTTGATGCCCTTCACCTGGAGGGCCTTCTGCACGAGGTCGTCCACGGTCTCGCCGACCCTTCCCTTCCTCATCTCTTCAATTTCTCTGGCCAACTCCTTCCTGTCAGCCATGAGCCTGTTGACTGCCTCGTCGATTCTCTCCGGGGTTGTATTCAGCTTGGCACTGGCGTCGACGGCAGCGTTCCAGAATCCTATCATCTGTTCTACAGCGGTCATCCCAGAAACGAATTCCAGCCTGACGACGCCGTCCTGGATCCGCTTGGTCCTGAGAATCTTAATCGCGCCGACCTCGAGAGAGTTCTTGCAGTGAATCCCCCCGCAGGCTTCGACGTCGAAGTCTCCAATGCGGATCACCCTGATCTCCTTTCCAGGAACGGCCCCTCCCTGATACAGCCTGAATCCATATCGTTTCTCGGCCACATTCCTCTCCATTAACGAGCTGCTGACCTTCGTCGCAGACAGAACCGTTTCGTTGGCCAGCAGTTCTATCTTCTCCAGCTCCTCGGGCGTGAGGTCTGCGTAGTGGGTGATATCCAGTCTTGCCAGGTCAACCCCTTTATGGGCGCCAGTCTGCCAGATGTGGTTGCCCAGGATCTTCCTAGCGGCTCCATTGATGATATGGGTCGCAGTGTGATGTCTCTGGAGCCTCTTCCTGCGCTTCTCGTCGACACAAGAGGTTATCAGCTTCCCGACAACCGCCTGCATCTCACCTTCGACCTTGTGAACGACGACGCTACCGACCTTGTCGACATGCACGACCTTCATATCTTTCATCGTTCCGTGGTCGCTTTCCTGGCCGCCGCTCTCCGCGTAGAAATAGGTCTTGTCCAGCACGACGAGGTCTCCCATCACCGCTAGGACCTTCGCCCTGAACTTGTACTTGGACGGATCCTTGTAGAATAGCAGTTTGGTGGGCGGCAATCCTTCAGGCAACTGTATCTCGGGAGCGACATCTTCCTTCTCCACCTTGGAGTGCCTGGCCGCGACTCTCTTGTAGAAATCATCCGGAATCTTGACAGGGCTGGATGCGAATTCTGCGACGACCTCAGGGTTCAGTCCATGTGAGTCGTAGAGCTCGACCAGGTCCTCGTCGCTGATGCGTTGCTTCTCATTCTTCTCCGCCGCCTCGAGTCTCTGGACAATCCCTCTTCCCTTGACGAGCGTCTCCCTGTACTTCTCATGCTCCACATCGACTAGTTTGACGATCTCGTCCTTGTTCTCCCTCAAGTCCGGGAAATCGCGGGAGAAGTAGTCCACCTGGCGGGCGACGATCTCTGACAGTTTGGTCTCGATGCCGAGCTGGGACATCTCTCTCAAAGCCCTGCGCACGAGCAGTCTCGCGAAGTAGCCTTGTCGCACATTCGACGGCACAACACCATCGCTGAGCATGAACATCAGCGCTCTCGTGTGGTCGCAAACGATATACATGCTCTCGAAAGGCTTGATCTGCCTGACGAAGTCTTCCGCCTTCATGCCGAGCCGGGCGGCAGCATCGGCCTTCAGCGCGCGCACATCCGCAGCGGTCTCGATCTTCATGGATCCGGCAGCTTTCGAGTACTCGGCCAGGATCGCGTCGTCGACCTTGGTTCCCGAGAGCCTCTTGAGCTCCTCCAAGACGTCTCCGAAGACCGCTTCATATGCAGACGGTGTGCCCTGCGAGATCCAAGTCAGCCGCTCGAGCCCGTACCCCGTGTCGACAACCTGGATGTCCATCGGTCTCTGGGTGCCGTTCTCCAGAGCGTAGCTCATGAACACGAGTGTCGCGATCTCGACTCCGCCGAGGAGTACCTCCAGACAGGGGCCGGCATTTCCTCCTCCCTCCCACCACGCCTCGGAGTAGTTGACTATCTTCGGGTCCAGTCCGTGCACTTTGGTCAGAAACTGATGACATAGCTCTGTTGTTCGGTCCTTCCAGTAAATCTCTTTGCCCTTCTTGTTGAAGACATGATGGGCCATCATCTCGAACATCGTGAAATGCGAGCCCGTCTTGCCCACATTGTCGATGTCATTGAACCTCACGCATGTCTGTGAAATGCCCAACGGGTTCGCGGGCGGCTCCACAACGCCTTGGATGACCCAGGGCTGGAACCCATAGATGCTGGCCTGGGTGAAGAAAACATCGTCCCTCCACCTCGCCGTGATGGGGTACCTCGAGATCCTCGTGTGGCCATTCTTTTCCAGGAATGAGAGGAAGCTCTCCCTCATCTCGTGGACGCTCTGCTTCTCCTTCAGAAGCGGCTTCCCGATGAAAGTGTATTCGACACAGGGCGCCTCGCCGCAGGTGTCTGTTTCTCCGAGAGTCCAGAAGAACTTGCCGCAGCTCTTGCATTGCTTCCGCTGGAACCCGTCATTCTTGAAGAACTCAAGCTCGTAATCCTTCGGCTCCATCATTCCTCTCTCCGCCAGATGGGTCTTCGGAATATAACCGTTTTCGTGGGTTTGGGTCCAGGAACAATTCGGGTGATGAAGATTTCCTCAAGCGCGAATGCTGACTCTCGATTGCCAAATGGTTACATGTAGTCAGAGAAGCGTAATATGCTGGTCTTCGTCAAGGATTAGATGCTGGTCAAGGGAGTCATCTTCTACCTGGAGTCAGACCTTCCATCCGAAGCGAAGTTCCTGCTCGGAGATTTCAGATTGGCTGTCAACAACGCGATCCGAGCAGGTCTCCAGGCTCGGGTGACTTCGAGGAATGCCCTGTGCAAGATCGCGTACAAGGATTTTCGCCAAGAACACCCGAGGATGTACTCCCAGCATCTGGTGTCGGCGTTCGAAGTGGCTGGGAGCGCCCTGAAGAACCATCGAAAGCGCATCCGGAAAGGCGTCACCGGAAGAATCCCCTATATCAAGCGTCTTCTTATGAAAGCTGAGAATCAGGCTTACAAGCTCGACCGGAAGACAGGAGCCATCGACCTTCCGATAAGGGCTGGCTGCCATGTCGAATTGAGACTTGTCGTCAGCCGGTATCATCGGAAGTATCTGGACGACATAGCCCTCTCTCTAGGTTCCCTCACCATTCTCCCAGATCGAGTAATAGTTGCGTTCAGGAAGGACGCGCCCAAGCCGTTTGTGCCCGAATCTGCTCTCTCGCTCGACACGAACGAGAGGAGCCTTGACGGCGTATTCGTCGAAGGCGATGGCGCCAAGGCCATCAAAGCGGACTTTCCCGAAATCGCCGTCATCCAGCAGCGGCACCACGACAGGCGCAAGAGGCTCCAGAAGAATAAAGCTCACGATAGACGTACTTCGAGAAACCTCTGCAGGAGGGAGGGAGCAAGGGAGCACCACCGGGTCGAATACAGGCTCCACCAGGTAGCCAACTCGGTCCTGAAGTTCGCGGAGGAGAAGAAATCAGCGATCGTTCTCGAGGACCTGAAAGGGTTCAAATCGAAAAGGAGCAAGGAACTGAATCGCCGCCTCAGCATATGGCCCAGGCGAAAGCTCCATCAGATCATCGAGTACAAAGCACAGTGGAGAGGCGTTCCAGTAATCAAGGTCGATCCAAGAAACAGCAGCAGAACGTGCCCGATATGTGGGAGAATACAATATTCCCGAATGGGCCCGGATTTCAAATGCGAGTGCGGCTGGCGCCTCGACAGGCACATCAACGCCAGCATTAACCTGCTGCAAACAGCCATCTCGAAGGGGATGGCAGGGGGTTTACGGTTCAACCCCGGCGCAT
>Ga0315268_10006867_pt1 | contig 12058 bp, 11 predicted proteins | sample C1_top_MG_FD_204535 | JGI IMG/M metagenome (GOLD analysis project Ga0315268, IMG submission 204535) | Sediment microbial communities from Yellowstone Lake, YNP, Wyoming, USA - C1_top | ecosystem: Environmental > Aquatic > Freshwater > Lake > Sediment | place: USA: Wyoming | collected 2017-08-01 | reverse complement strand
AAAAAAAAAAAAAACAAAACACCAAAAAAAAAAAACCCAAACAACCCCCCCCACCCCCCCCCCCCCCCCCCCCCCCCCCCCCCCCCCCCCCCCCCCAATAAGGTAATGACATTGCCCTTTAAGGGTTAGGGTACCGCTCGAAGGCATTTTCCCTAACCTCTAGCCCCTCATCCCGCGTCCCCTTATAGAGGATTCCCTCATGATACCTCTTCCTTATCGGGAGATGGCAGATACCTTTCTGAAAAAATATTTCCCCTGTTTAATATTCCCTTTGGATCGAGGAGTAATTTTATTCGAACCATTTCCTGTATCCCTTCAGGGCCATAGAGAATTTCCAGAAACTGATGCTTCATTTTCCCGATTCCATGCTCCGCAGAGATGGTGCCTCCCAGAGAGGCGGCTTTTTTAGCAAATTCGCGGCTCAAGGATTTGGCTTTTGACATTTCTTCATCGGTCCTGGGCAAAATATTCAAGTGAAGATGACATTCACCGATATGCCCGAAAAGGACATATTCCAGCCCTTCCTGCTCAATTTCGGTCCGATAAAAGGAAACCATTTCATCCAGAGCCGATTCAGGTACGCAGATATCAGCACTGATCTTATGGATATTCGGATAACTCCTTTTACGCTCTCTGAAGATTTCATTCAGGATCTCAGGCAGAGCATGACGAAAGTTCTTCATCTTTTCCAATTCACGCTCATCGAATCCGCCCCAGGTATCATCCATATTTACCCCCCCCGCTTCCAGGGTCATTTGCCAGTGCTCATACATTTCCTCTAATTCCTCTTCCCTGTAGAACTGCTCAAAAAATATGGCACTCCGGGCATAGAGGGGAAAGTCCGGAAGCGAAGATCCCTGACCATCCGCCTGGCGCTTTTGGCGCAGCAGCTCCAGCGAATGATTATCGAAATATTCCAGGGCAATTGGTCGAATCCGGCTATTGAGGTCCAACCTTAACTTGCGGATTTGCTGAGCACACTGAAAAGCACCGGATGGATGCGGGAAAAAGGCTATGCCACTAAAAGTGCTCTCCGGCTTTGGGATAAGCCGAAGTTCCAGATAGGTAATCACCCCCAGTGTCCCTTCCGCACCGATAAAAAGGTCGATCAAGTCCATGTTCGGCCTTGCATAATAGCCCGCAGCGTTCTTTACATCCGGCATCCGGTAGGCCGGAACCGGGATGAGAATTTTTGATCCCTCCACCGTCTCTACCTCTATATTCCCTGAGTCATCGGCGATATATTTACCCCTTGGTATGTCCAGGATTTCTCCCCCCGCCAATACTACCCTCACCTTGTGTACATAATTACGGGTTGAACCATAAGCCAGGGAGCGGGCGCCTGATGAATTTGCTGCCGCAATTCCGCCCAAAGTGGCCGTACCTTCGGTAGGATCAGGCGGATAAAAGTACGAAGATGGATCGGACAAAAAATCCCGGACCTTTTCACTATCGAGGGCCTCTTCAAAATTCTTGGACTCGGACCAGCGTTGTAAATTTTGCAGGATTACACCAGGCTCCGTCTGGATCAGCCATTCTTCCGCCCGGCAGCGCCTTCGCACTCCAAGTATCCGGTCCATCTTTTCCGTAGTTATCACTACTCCGCCTCGCGGCACTGCGCCACCCACCACGCCGGTGCGTGATCCGGAAATCGTCACCGGCTTTCCCGTTTTTTGAAACAGGGCCAGAAGTGCGCTTATCTCATCCTCCTGCGTGGGGAAATAAACAGCTTCAGCTACCCCGGCCTCCAGATGGGATTCATCCTGTAAATAAGGCGAGGCTTCTTCAGAATTTTGAATAGGAATTTTTTTCATTTTTTCTATCTTTATTTCTTTCCTTTTTTGGATTTCTTTCATTTTTTGAGCCAAAAAATTATCTCAATACGAAGAAAGGTATTACCTGCACCCATAACTCCAATCGATGCAATTACTTCCGTCCTACGGGTTCATATTTAGCGACGAGTCAGGTACCATCTCTCTTTTTATATTTCATCACGGACTTACACAATTTACCAAACTGTTTATCTCTTCTCTTTTTTTCTAAATATGACATCTCATTATAAAAAGCTTCTTTCTTCATCTTTAAATAACTCTGATACCGTTCTTTAGAAATCATTCCATCTTCTAACGCAGCCAATACCGCACAGCCTTCCTCCATAATATGAGTACAATCATTATAGCGGCACTGATCTGATAACTCTGCTATTTCGTTAAATGTATCGGAAAGACCTGATCCTGCGGCAATAATCCCAAGTTCCCGCATACCCGGTGTATCTATGATCATTGCACCGTTTTCCAAAATAATTAACTGACGTCGTGTAGTAGTATGTCTCCCCTTTCCATCTTTTTCGCTGACAATTTGGGTTTTAAATATCGCTTTATTCATGAAATTATTTAATAGAGTGGTCTTTCCAACTCCTGATGATCCGAGCAGGCAATATGTTTCCCCTGAAATCAGCAACTCTTTTACCCTGTCCAAACCTGAACCATTAGTATTACTGAAAGCCACTATTTGAATACTCGGCATCACTGTATGAATATCAGTTTCCTTTTTTTCTATTTCGTCTGGAGTTAACAGATCACTTTTGCTCAATAATACGACAGGACGAATATTCATTTCGCTTACTATGACCAGATATCTTTCTAATCGTCTGATGTTATAATCAAAATCTAGGGATTGGATAATCAGGGCAGTGTCGATATTGGCAGCAATTACTTGAATTTCTATCTTTTTACCCGATGTTTTCCTTTTTATTAATGACTTTCTTGAAAAAATTTCATGAATGACAGCAAATGATTCATCATCAACAAATTGAGCATATACCCAGTCACCTACTGCTGGATAATCGAGCGGGGAATCAGCGTTAAACATGAGTTTCCCGACTAGCTCTGCAAATACCTCATTCTTTCCATTTGAAATGATATAACTATTCTTACTAACAGCAGTGACTCTGGCTATTTGATAATCTATTAATTTTGCAGAATCAAATTTATCCTGAAACCATTTATTGAAGCCTAACCTTTCTAGATCTATTGATATGTTTCTCATAAGATAGGGAGGCTCTTAAATTTTTTTCGAATCAAATCAAACGGGTATAGAGGCCCATCCACCTCTATGGTGCCTATGACACCCGGATGCAGGATGTCCACACGATCGTTCATGTTATTCCAAAGCCCAACTACCTTAGTAGCTTCACTAGTCTGAGAGGTCTGAGTGGCCTGAGTGATCTGCGTGGTCTGAGTGGTCTGAGTGGTTTTTCGAAAAATTTCGATCTGGTCTTCGAGACGAATCTGATTACAGGCCTTGATAATGGCTTTATTTTTACCGCTTGCTTCCTTTACCACTCCCACTACTTGTTCGGAAGATGGATACACCGGTTCATGATAGCACTGGGTATCCTGGGGATTTGGCCCAAAGTAAAAACCTTTTGTGTATCCCCGCTGGGTTACTCTCTCCAATTCCTTAAGCCAACTGTGCGCAAAACTATAGGAGCGGGGACTTTGGTAGTAAGCTTCTATAGCTTCCCGGTACATTCTCGTAACGAGCGAAACATAATAGAGGCTCCTCATTCTGCCCTCTATCTTAAAGGAATTCACTCCCACCCCGATCAATTCCGGAATGTGCTCGATCATGCAAAGATCCTTTGAGCTGAGTAAGTAAGTCCCCATCGTATCCTCTTCAATAACTAACGGATCTCTTGACTGAATCTCTTCAACTAAGCGATATTTCCATCGGCAGGGCTGAGCACAATCACCCTGATTGGCATCCCGCTGTACAAAATAGCTGCTCAATAAACACCTTCCCGAATAGGCAACGCACATGGATCCCTGCACAAAAACTTCCAGCTCCATTGATGTCTTTTCTCTGATCTCTTTAATCTCCGCCAGAGTAAGCTCCCTGGCCAGGCAAATTTTCGTGGCCCCAAGATTCTCCCAGAACTGCATGGTCTTCCAATTACAATTATTGGCCTGCGTGCTTATAGTAATTGGTAAACATGCAGCGTACTCCCTGGCACACATAAAGATACCGGGATCTGAAATAATCAGACCATCGACATTTAATTCATGCAGTATTTTTAAATAGGCGGGCATTTCCCGAATATCGTTATTGTGGGCAAAGACATTAACGGCTACATACAGCCTTGCACCCTTCTGTCTGGTGATATCTCTGGCCTTACAAAGATCGTCGAGGGTAAAATTTCCCGCCCGCTGACGCAAGCTGAACTTTTCTCCCCCTACATAGACCGCATCCGCTCCATAATGAAGCGCAAACTGGAGCTTTTCCAAATCTCCCCCAGGTGCCACTAATTCTACTTTTTCCATTGCGATAACACTACACTTTCCATTCCAGTAATTCTGCTTTTTCCCTTATTGTTCCCGGAACGTATGCAAATCTAAAGCCGCTCTCCTGAGCAGATCATTCCGGCTGCATTGCCTTTACTATTTCGATAATTCGGTCCAGTTCTTCCAAAGAGGAATAGCTGATCTCAATTTTTCCCTTGCCCTTTTTATCTCTGATCTTTACATAGGTCCCCAGCCTTGACTTCAGATCTTCTTCGAGTGATCGCAGAAAGAGCACTGTTTCATCTTCCTCTTTTACCTTTTTCCTTGGTGCCCCGTACTTTTTGACCAGGTCCTCTATTTGCCGAACCGATAGCTCTTTATGAATAACTTTTTCACTCAGCAGCAAACGATCCTTGGTATCAGGGATACTTAACAGGGCGCGAGCATGTCCCATGGATAACTTGCCTTGCCGGATATGCTCCTTAATCGGCTCCTCCAGCTTCAGAAGCCTCAAGATATTCGAGACGGTCGATTTATCTTTACCAAGAATAGAAGCAAGATGGTCCTGAGTATAATTAAATACCTCGATCAGACGCTGATAGGACTCCCCTTCTTCAATCGAATTAAGGTCTTCCCGCTGGAGATTCTCGATGAGTGCCAGTTCCAGTTCTTCCTGTTCGGTCAGTTCCATGACAATGACCGGTATCCGATCCAAGCCCGCCTTTTGTGCGGCCCGCCACCTTCTTTCTCCAGCGACGATAATATAATCTTCCTCGTTTTTACGAACAAAAATGGGTTGAATAACGCCTTTTTCCTTAATCGATGCGGCTAATCCTGCGAGCTTCTCCTCATCAAAGTATTTTCTTGGCTGTGACGGGTTCGCAAAGACGCGCTCTATCGGGATTTCCAGGATCTCACCGCGGGTATCGTAATCTACATTTGGAATTAATGCTCCTAACCCCTTACCTAATCCCTTTTTCGACATGGTCGATTACCTCTTTCGCCAATTGCAGATATGCTTGTGCTCCCGATGATCGAATCTCATATAATATGATAGGTAGCCCATGACTCGGGGCTTCACTTAAGCTTACATTTCGTGGAATAACGGATTTAAAAGCTTTGTCAGAAAAATGATCGTGAATTTCTTTGGCCACCTGATGAGAGATATTAGTCCTTTGATCGTACATAGTCAATAAGACCCCTTCAATCTGGAGATTGATATTCAAATCACGCTTGATCAGCTTGATAGTATTCATGAGCTGGCTAATGCCTTCCAGCGCGTAATACTCACATTGAAGGGGAATGATAACCGAATCTGCAGCGGAAAGTGCATTGACGGTCAATAATCCCAGGGAGGGAGGGCAGTCTATTATGATAAAATCATATTTTGGCTTCACCTCTTCCAGCACATACTTCAAACGGTACTCACGCGAATAGGCCGAGATGAGTTCTATCTCCGCCCCGATTAATTGGATATTGGATGGAGCTAAATCCAGTCCTTCTATTTTTGTTGGCCAGAGGATGTCTTCTATTTTTTCTTTTTTGATAAGCGCATCGTAAATACTTTTTTCACTTTTACTGGCTTCATAGCCCACTCCGCTGCACGTATTAGCTTGAGGATCAATATCTACGAGAAGCGTTTTCTTCTCGGCCACCGCCAGGCAGGCAGACAGGTTAACTGCCGTAGTTGTTTTCCCTACCCCCCCCTTCTGATTGGCTATTGCAATAATCTTTCCCATAATGTGCTTGTCCTTCTTAAAAACCCCTTGAATGAGTTTTCACGTGAAAACCTGCCGTTAACTTTCGATAAAAATTATTCTTATTCGCTCGCAAGCACCCATAAGTCATTTATGAGAAACTGCTGAAAATCGCGAATTTGCTCCCGCAATCGTTCATTTATAATCATATCCGGTCTGGGATCTACCTAGTAAACGCCATCTAATTTATTCAATGCTACAGTATAACCTAAAAAGTGATTGCTCTTGAAAGTTGAGTTAATTCCAAAAATACTCTCTCCTTTTCGAGCGCGTTGGACATCATGAAGGAAGATAGCTATTACGGGTATATCTCTACCGAGAAGTTTGGCTAGAAGATATTTATCAAGAAATATTTTGTCGATTCTATCCTTACTGGTCGTTTTGACCGAGCCTACGCCTTCAGAAGGATGTATAAATTTAGTTTCTGAAGTGATAATTGCCTTGCTACGAGAGAAAACCAAATCTAATTCATAAGACATCTGGCTTAGCCCCTCTTGGATTTGGATGCCACAAGTGTCCCTCATTTTTGGTGTCATTCCCATATTGGCTGGTTTTGGCTTGAGGATGCTCCGGATATTTTAAAGTATGATCTCCGTATGGGATACGAATATCATCAATATTAAAATTGAATTTTGTACTTTTTCGAAAATGTAAAATACTTTCATGTGATCGTCCCCAATCATTTCCCAGATTGGCTTTATTTTTATAGTGCCAAACTATCCAACGGCAACCCTTAAAAAAACGTGATGCCGGAAGTTTAAGATCAGCTAATATCTCGGAAAAACCGCAGATATAAAGAGTCCCAGTTTGTTTCAGAATTCGAGCTGCCTCTTTAATCCATCTTAACGACCAATTGACATATTCTTGCTGGGATTCAAAGGTGTCCCACTCAGCTTTCTTAATATTATAAGGAGGATCTGCAAAAACTAAATCCACTGATTCTGTTTCCAAAGAGCGAAGCCATATAAAAACATCTCCAATCCAAATTTCTCCATGAGGATGAGAATAAAAAAGAACAGGAACTTCTGGATTTAATTGAGTAACAGGATCTATCTGGGTATAAGTTCCCTTATACATTGGTTCTCCAAAAAAACTTCTCACTTTTTTATTGCGGGTATACCCTTTTAATGATTCTCCTACCTCTCGCATTGCTTTTAATCCTTATTGACGCGGAAGAAACGCCCCCCTCTGACATTCTGGATTCTGACTCCTGTCTCCCGATTACTCTCTATAGTTTACCACAGCTTACTCATTATATTAATATCTATTTTCCAATACAAAACTTTTCAAAGACTTGGTCCAGCAAATCGTCTGAAAAAAAATCTCCTCTAAATTGTTTAAACAGTCTTGTAAGCGTCCTGAACTCCTCTGCCAATTGATCATCGGGCCGTTCTGTCTGAATTAAATCCTTTATCGCCGCAAGCGATTGCTGGATCTGGACCAGAATGCCTTTTTGCCGCAAATTAATGGCTAGGCTCGTATTTGCCTTTGCAGCCTGATCAGTGAGATAGAGATCCGAAAGGGTTTGGGTAATTTCAGAAATACCCACCCCTGTTAAAGCGGACACAGATAACACCTGAATTGGCCACCCAAAAAACTGGATAAGGGAATCCTTACTTATGTGCAGACCCAAATCCGATTTATTAAATACGATCAGCAGGTTTTTCTGTTGCTGCCTCAGCAGTTCCAGAACAAAATAATCAAACTCATCAAGGGGCTTTGAGCCATCCAGAACCAGCATAACGACGTCAGCCCTGGAAATACTCTCCTGACTGCGTCGGATGCCCTCTTTTTCAATTTCGTTTCTGAACTGGCCGAATCCAGCAGTATCCACGATCCGAATCAAGATCCCTTTCAGATAAAAGAAATCCTCAATGACATCGGTGGTTGTGCCTGGGATACTGGTGATGATGGATCGATCTTTCTTCAGGAGTTGATTCATAAGGGATGATTTTCCAACATTGGTTTTTCCGGCTATCACCAGCCGCATACCTTCGATTAAAAGCTTACTGGACTCGTAGCTATCAAGGTAGGTCTTTACCACTTCACTCCATTGATTAATCCGCGACAGTAATTCTTCCGGCAGGAAATTCCAGGAAAGATCTTCGGGAAAATTAAGTTCCGCTTCAATCCGTGCAGCCCACTCCCCTGCTTCCTGCTGGACGGAGTAAAGGGGTTTAAAGGTATTTCCTTCCAGATTATTGAGGAGAAGATGAAGACCTTCCTCGCTTTGAACATTGATAAGATCAATGACCGCTTCAGCCTGCGTCAGATCGATTCGACCGTTTAGGAAGGCCCTTTTGGTAAACTCACCAGGCTCGGCTAGTCTGGCCCCAGCCCGCAGGACCAATTCCAGGGTTTTATAGAGAGGTGTCTTTCCACCGTGACAATTGATTTCGACTACATCTTCCCGCGTGTAGGTATTGGGAGCGCGCATGACCGCAATAAGTGTCTCGTCAATTTTCCGGCCATTCTCCGGGTCGATGATAAACCCGTAATGGAGGGTGTGAGAAGGGACACGAGTAAGCTTTTTATTCTTGCCATCCCTGCAGCTCCTCTTATATAATCTTTCAGCTATTTCTAAAGCAAAAGGTCCACTGATTTTGATGATTCCAATAGCACTTTGACCGACAGGAGTGGCAATGGCCGCAATGGTATCCATTATTGTTAAACCTTTTACCTGTAATCTCTTAAATCTTTACGGCATTCATCTTTTTGAGTATCAGGTAGTGCTGACCTACGGTTAATACATTATTCATCAGCCAGTAGATTACCAGACCTGAAGGAAAACCAAGAAAAAATACCGTAAATATAAGAGGCATCATCATCATCATCTTTATCTGGGCAGCATCACCGGCCATTGGTGTCATCTTTTGCTGAGCATACATGGTTACACCCATGAGAATAGGGGTAATCAGGAGTGGGTCCATAACCGAAAGATCCTTGATCCAAAACATGAAGGGAGCACCTCTTAATTCAATGGCTACCATTAATCCTTCGTATAAGGCAAAAAATACCGGAATTTGAAGTAAAAGAGGCAGACAACCGCCCATAGGGTTAATACCTTTTTCCTTATACATGGCCATAAGCTCATCATTGAGTTTCTTTGGATCGCTCTTGTATTTATCCCGTAAAGCACTTAATTTGGGCTGTACCTCCTGCATCTGCTTCATTGATCGAAAGCTCTTATCAGTCAATGGCCAGAAGGCTATCTTAATTAAGATAGTAAGCAGGATGATGGCAATTCCATAGTTGGGTATCAGCCCATAAAACCAGTTCAAGAGCCAGATGAGGGGCTTGGCTAAAAAGCTAAAAAATCCATAATCTACTACCTGTTCAAGATGAATACCAAAATTTTCCAGCATCTTGAATTTTTTAGGTCCAAAATAAAATTTATAGGTATCTTTTTCGATAGCACCAGGAGCAATCTCTTTGGCAGGATAATGCAGCCCAAGAGTGGTCAACCGGTTAATATTGGTAGCATCTTTCGTATTCATGGCAGCAGGTCTGGATATAAGTACCTGCGATTCTTCTTTTTGAGGAATAACCGCAGCAACGAAATAGTTACTCGTCATGGCTGTCCAGGCGACATTTCCCTGATGCTGAACAAACGGTGAGTTTTTTATTGGCTTGTCACTCTTTTTTTTGCCATCTATCCAGGAGACAGGCCCCTCGTATTTGTGAGTACCCTTTTGAAATGAGTTTCCAAGGCCAGGGCCAAGTACAATAGCAAAGTCCAGGGTATCTTTATCGTCTTTTAAATTTTTTGTCAAAACTTCAACATCGAATTGATAGGTATCATGGTAGAAAGTGAAAATTTTATCTATCTGAAAACCGTCTGAAGTAAGAAAGCTTAATGTTACCGTTTGTTTTGGATGCTCGGAATTTAATTGGATGTTCTCTGCTGACTGGGAATGAAAAATACCGTTGTAGATATCTCTTGAGTCCTTTTCATTTCCCTCTTCGATGGAGTCCCCTTTCATAAGCTGTAAACAATGCACATTGGTTAAATCAGAGGATTGAAATAAATCTATATTTTCTTTTTTCTCATTATTTTTTTCAGAACCAGTAAGGCTGTAAAAATAATTTTTATATGACTTGCCAACTCTATTCCAGAATGCCATCTTCCAGGGAACATTTTCATAATCATTGGTTAAATAATAATCTTTCAACTTCCAACTGGTAATTTTCGCACCATCGGTATTAATTACTGCAGTATATTTTTCTGTTTCGATGGTAATATCTTTTGGTTTTTCCTTTTGTTGTTCTTCCAAAAGTTTAACAATTTCCTGTTTAACAGGTTTATCTAAGGCTTTTGAAATAATGCTGGAATCTGAAGGCTTTATTTGATTTTTAGAAGACTCCTCAGTTACTTTTTGATCTTTTAATGGAGGCTTGGCCGGCTCTGGCACGAAAAAGTATTGGTAAATAAGGATTACCATTAAAGATAATACAATAGCCAAAAGAGTTCTTTTCTCCATATAGTTATATCCTTTAGTTATATTCGTATTTATAGGTCCATAGATTCTTATTTATAGTGTTCTTATTTAGATACCTTATCCCTACTCAGGTTACAGCAAGACACAACAGGATCGTATCCACCTTTATTCCAGGGGTTACATCTGCAAATTCTTTTTAAAGACTTCCTGAATCCAATCCGCAAGCCATATTCCTGGATAGATTCAATAGCATATTGGGAACACGTAGGGTAAAAACGACATGAGGGAGGTAAAATAGGAGAAATTAAATACTTATAAGCATATAAAAAAAAAGAATAAATCTTGTGACAGAAATTTTTTTCAATTTTAATCGCCTATGTAGTGTAAAAACATTATTTTTGCTTTATACATTTCTCTATGAGCTGCAATAAGCTATCTTTTAATTCATAAAAGGAACCATATTTAGAGGCTTCTCTCGGTCTTATAATAAAGTCTGTAGAGGAAGGAAATTTCAGGAGATTCAATCGGTAAGCTTCTTTGATTCTTCTCCTTACCTTATTTCTTAAGGTCGCTTTTCCGAACTTCCTTCCCAAGACGACAGCTATTCTTCTACTTCCATGATTATTACAGGCATAGATAATCTGAAAGTATTTACTTTCCAGCCTTCTGCCGGAAGAAAAAACCTGTTTAAAGTCTTCTCGCCTTCTCAGTATATTTTTCTTTTTTAAATAAAAAAAATTATTATTCTCACCCACTAACAGTCAATCTCTTTTTTCCTTTCCTTCTTCTGGTGTTAATGATTTTTCTTCCCGACCGAGTACTCATCCTTTTTAAAAAACCATGTTTTCTTAATCTCTTTTTTCTCTTAGGCTGATAAGTCATTTTCATTTTTCTTTTCTCCTTATTTTTTAAATATCATTTATAAAATTTTATCATTATTATTCATATAATAACAAGTTTAAAATTTCATTTATGCGCAGTCTATCAATAAGAGAACAAATTATAAACCTTAACTCTCCTCATTGTCAAGCTCTCTGTAGAGAAAAAAACATTGAAAAGCACATTAATTTCTGGTATAGTAAGTGCGTTAAGATAAAAGGTATTCATTGAGCAGGTGGTCAAAAATCCCCTTTATTTCCTATATTCTTTCCAGCCTTCATTAAGTGACCTGAGTGGATAAAATAGTTATTCACACTTGTGGATAAAATTGTGGATAAGATGAACAATATCTGGGAAAAATCTCTCGAGCTTATCAAAGAAAAAATAAATCATCAAAGCTTTAAGACCTGGTTTGCGCCAACAAAATATATTTCCTTTCAAGAAAATATATTAAGGGTTAAGGTCCCTAATAAATTTTACAAGACATGGCTTACTGAGCACTATATGGATATTATTACCCATTCGCTTGGACAAATTTCTCCTGTTGAAATAGAACTTGAGCTGGTGATTGAGGATGATACCAAAGAAAATGCTTTTCCTTTGATATCGGATAATAAAACACTCGTTTTTCCGACTCCGAGTGCTCCTGTAGTTCCCTCTCCATCGCTCAATCCTAAGTATACATTTAACACTTTTGTTG
>Ga0315268_10006866_pt1 | contig 12058 bp, 12 predicted proteins | sample C1_top_MG_FD_204535 | JGI IMG/M metagenome (GOLD analysis project Ga0315268, IMG submission 204535) | Sediment microbial communities from Yellowstone Lake, YNP, Wyoming, USA - C1_top | ecosystem: Environmental > Aquatic > Freshwater > Lake > Sediment | place: USA: Wyoming | collected 2017-08-01 | reverse complement strand
CCCTATCCCGATTTTAGGGTATCGCCTGGAACAGCTGTTCCCGGTAATAAATCAACAGAATCACACCGAAGATGAGACGATACCAGGCAAACCCCACGAAGTTGTGATGTGCGATATATTTGAGCAACGCGCGCACCGCGACGAAGGCGCTGACGAATGCGGTGACGAAGCCGACGGCGAAGGTAGCGAAATCGTGCGCGTGCAGCAAGCCCCAGTGTTTGAAGAGATCGTAAAAGGTCGCGGCGAACATGGTCGGAATGGCGAGAAAGAAAGAGAACTCCGTCGCTGATTTGCGCGACAGGCCGAATAGCATGCCGCCCATGATGGTCGCGCCCGAGCGCGAGGTGCCGGGGATCAGCGAAAAGCACTGCGCCAGGCCGACTTTCAGCGCATCGCGCCAAGTCATGTCGTCCACGCTCTCGATGCGCGGCGTGCGCTGTTTCGCCTCCACCGCAAAAATTACAAGCGCCCCGACGATGAAAGCAATCGCCACCGAAAACGGGTTAAACAAATGGGCTTTGATCGCCTTTATGAACAACAAGCCGAGAATCGCCGCCGGCAGAAAGGCGATGAATAGATTAAACACAAAGCGTTGCGCGCGCGTGTCATGCGTGAGTCCGGCGGCCACTTGGCCGATCTTCGCGCGATATTCCCAACATACCGCGAGAATCGCGCCGAGCTGAATCACGATTTCAAATACCTTGCCGACTTCATCGTTGAAGTTGAGCAAGTCGCCGACGATAATCAAATGGCCGGTGCTGGAGACGGGCAGAAATTCGGTCAAGCCCTCGACAATGCCGAGAATGAACGCCTTAAGCAGCAGGATAGAATCCATGGAAGAGCCCGCGTAAAAAGCGCTATTATACGAGGTGCCACATTTGGCTGCTGGCCATTCCGTGAGCGACTCGATCAACAATCAAGGAGGATGCAAAATGACCCGTACTAAATCTTTGCTTGCAGTGCTTAGCCTGTTGGCGTTGACGGCCGCTTTGCCTGCATATTCCGCGAATGCAGTGAAATTGCTCGGCACGCGTTTCGAGATGGACGTGCCGCAAAACTGGCAACCCGGCTACAAAGATCTCGACGATAAAATGTTGATGATCTTCTTCAAAGACCCGAAGACCGGCGCGACGCTGGAAGGCGTGTATTTGCGCAAGGTGCAGCCGGCGACTTTTACCCTGGAAGACTTCAAGAAGTGGCGCATCGGCGCGGAAAACAAGCGCTACGAAGGCAAAGAGCCCAAAGTCTTGAAAGAAGGCAAGCTCACCATCGGCGGCGAAACGGGGAATTATCTGCTGTCGAGCTGGAAAGAGGGCAACACGGAGTTCGAGAAACACACCGCGCAATTCCTCAAGGACGGCCGCCAATATATGGTGGTGTTGCATGGGCCGAAAGGCAAGGTCGATAAAAGCGTGTTCGACCACGCGGTAAAGACATTCGGGCTGGGTAAAGAATAGTCCGCCTCCGTTCGCAATGCACAAGGGCCCCAAGCGGGGCCCTTGTTGCTTTGGGCAGCATTTATTTATTTTCAATCTTGTAGCCAAACTCGCCCACCCACTCGCCTTTTTTGTAATCAAGGCTCAGCCAGTGCGGGATATAGGGTGTCCGATTCCTAATCGGGAAGTCGTCCAGCGGCGGCTTGCCCTTTACTTCATGCAGATCGCAACGCCGGCTCATCACGGGGCGAAACCGGATGGAGAGTTGATCGTTGACTGGGGTGGCGGTGGCTTTCTCATCGCAGTCGTAGAAGCGTACCCGCAGGCGAATCAGGCAGGAAAAATACAGCTCCATTTCCGCGATGAGCGGCGCCGTGCGCTTGGCTAAGGCGCGCTGCGCCGCATCGCTCAACAGGATGCGGATGCTTTTGCCTTCGAGCGTGGCAGTTAAGGGGAGATTGTCTGCTGTACGTTGCGATAGTGCGAACATGGGCACATGCTCCTGCGAGAGTGGAAGGCATAAATGGGAAAATACTTTCGTCCTTAGCTCTACGCCTTCCGGTCAATTTCCGCGCGCGCCTTGGCGCTCGCGGCAAGCTTTAAGGCTTCTTCAAGCCATGCCAGCCGCTGCGTGGGTGTAGCCTGAGTCCACAAGCGGAGCTGGGCTTTCTCTTCTTCAGCTAAGGGAGGGATTTGAATCGGTTGTGTAGATGTTTTACTCATCGCGTCGCCGGATACGTAGCAATTCTTGGAGATGAGCGATGTCGTCGATATCACGCGGGCGCGCCGCGCGGCGCTTGAGCTCGATCAGGTCGGCAATGTCGCACACGGGAACGGGTGTGCCGTCGATATTCATGGTTACGGCGCGTTGGGACAGATCCTTGAAGGGAATCGGTTCATGTACAAACAGATCGACAATCCGCAGGGGATTGGCGGGATCGTAGAAGGAGAATACCAGCATGTGTTTCTCTTTAATCCACACCGCACGGGTTTCTGCATTGGCAAACTGCATGGGATCAACCGGCAAGCGGGGCTTCAGGCCGAGACCTAATAGCGCGCTTACCGCTTTTTCCGCCTCGGCCGGTTCAAGATTGATAACGAGATCGACATCCGCCGTCATGCGCGCGTAGCCGTGCAACACCGTGGCTAAACCACCCACGACAACGTATTGCACCCGTGCATCGTTCAGCGCATTGAAAAGTGGAAGATAGACGGACATTCGTCACTCATGCTTTGCTGTAAATTTCCGCGCCCCGCTTCACGAACTCCACGGCTTTTACTTCCATGCCTTTAGCCAACGCATCTTGCTCGCTCAGGCCTTGGCTTGCGGCGAATTCACGCACATCTTGCGTGATTTTCATGGAACAGAAATGCGGGCCGCACATGGAGCAGAAGTGCGCGACCTTGGCGGAATCTTTGGGCAGCGTTTCGTCGTGGAATTCGCGCGCCTTGTCCGGGTCCAGGCCGAGGTTGAATTGGTCTTCCCAGCGGAATTCGAAGCGCGCCTTGGACAGCGCATTGTCGCGGATTTGCGCGCCGGGATGGCCTTTGGCGAGATCCGCTGCGTGGGCGGCGATTTTGTAGGCCATGATGCCCACCTTCACGTCGTCCTTGCCCGGCAGGCCCAGATGCTCCTTGGGTGTGACGTAGCACAGCATGGCGGTGCCGTACCAGCCGATTTGCGCCGCGCCGATGGCGGAGGTGATGTGATCGTAACCGGGCGCGATGTCGGTGGTGAGCGGGCCGAGCGTGTAGAACGGCGCCTCAAAGCACCACTCCAATTGCAGGTCCATGTTCTCCTTGATGAGCTGCATCGGCACGTGGCCGGGGCCTTCGATCATCACTTGGCAATCGTGCTTCCAGGCGATTTGAGTAAGTTCGCCTAGGGTCTTCAACTCGGCCAGTTGTGCTTCGTCGTTGGCGTCGTAAATCGAGCCGGGGCGCAGGCCGTCGCCGAGCGAGAAGCTCACGTCGTAAGCCTTCATGATTTCGCAAATGTCTTCGAAATGCGTGTAGAGGAAGCTTTCCTTGTGATGCGCCAAGCACCACTTGGCCATGATGGAGCCGCCGCGCGAGACGATGCCGGTCATGCGCTTCGCCGTCAGCGGCACGTGCGCCAGCCGCACCCCGGCGTGGATGGTGAAATAGTCCACGCCCTGCTCGGCTTGCTCGATCAGGGTGTCGCGGAACATTTCCCAAGTCAGGTTTTCGGCTTTGCCATCCACCTTTTCCAGCGCCTGATAAATGGGTACGGTGCCGATGGGTACGGGCGAGTTGCGGATAATCCACTCGCGCGTTTCGTGAATGTTTTTTCCGGTGGAGAGGTCCATTACGGTGTCGCCGCCCCAGCGTATGGCCCAGGTCATTTTTTCCACTTCTTCTTGGATTGAAGAGCCGAGCGCGGAGTTGCCGATGTTGGCGTTGATTTTCACCAGGAAATTGCGGCCGATAATCATCGGCTCGGATTCCGGGTGGTTGATGTTGGCGGGGATGATCGCCCGGCCGCGCGCCACCTCATCGCGCACGAACTCCGGGGTGATTTCTTCGGGCAGTGCCGCGCCGTAATTTTGGCCGCGATGTTGGCGGCCCAGTAGTTCCGCCATTTTCAACCCGGTGGGGCCAGCGGCCTTGAGCAATGCAATGTATTCGCGGCGCCGCAGGTTTTCGCGGATGGCGATGTATTCCATCTCCGGGGTAATTAGCCCCAAACGCGCATAGTGCATTTGCGTGACGTTCTTGCCCGCGCGGGCGCGGCGCGGCTGGCGCACCAGGCCGGGAAAGCGCATGGCCGTGAGCGAAGCGTCATGCAAACGCGCCAAGCCGTATTCGGAGCTGAGGCCGCTCAAGGCTTCGGTATCATTGCGCTCCTCGATCCAAGCCGTGCGCAGGGCGGCTAGTCCCTTGCGGATATCGATCTGCGCTTGTGGGTCGGTATAGGGGCCGGAGCAGTCGTACACATAGATCGGCGGATTGGGTTCCGCGCCCAGAGTGGCGGGCGTGTCGGATTGGCTGATTTCGCGCATCGGCACTTGGATGTCGGGGCGCGAACCTGTGACGTAGACCTTGCGCGAATTGGGCAAAGGCTTAACGGCGGCTTCGTCCACGTGCGCCGTGGCGGCGATAAATTGGCCCGAGAGTTTTGGTATGGCTGCGTTCATGGTGCGCTCCTTACAAGCAAAGAATGCGTAGGGAGCGGCTGGGACAGCGCTTCCCTACGACGGCATGATCCGTACAGGTTCAAAGGGTCTATCTCACCCCGCCGTTTACCGGCGCGGACCCCTAGCGAAGTGTGTAAAGGTAAGGGAAATATGGAATAATCGCAAGGCTAATCAGATAAATACCCGGAGAACAAGATGGATTTGGAAAAAGCCCGATTCAATATGGTGGAGCAGCAAATCCGGCCGTGGGATGTGCTGGATGAAACCGTGCTCGGCCTGTTGCTGCGCGTGAAGCGCGAGGAATACGTGCCGCAGATTTATCGCGCCATGGCGTTCATGGATATCGAGATTCCGCTCGGCCAGGGTGAGGCGATGCTCAGCCCCAAGGTCGAGGCGCGCGTGTTGCAAGCGCTGAAGATCAAGCCCGGCGACAAAGTGCTGGAAGTCGGCACCGGCAGCGGCTATATGACCGCGCTTTTGGCGAGCTTGGCCAAGCATGTGCACAGCGTCGAGATCGTGCCTGAGTTTAGCCAAGCAGCAGCGCAAAAACTCGCGGCGCATGATTTTCATAACGTTACTTTGGACGTGGGCGATGGCGCGTGCGGCTGGGCCAAGTACGCGCCCTACGATGTAATCGTGGTCACTGGCAGTTTGCCGATATTGTCCGGCGAATTCCTTGCGCAGCTCAATCCGGGCGGGTGCTTGATCGCCTTCGTCGGCACGCCGCCGGTGATGGAGGCACGGCGCATCCGGGTGATCGAGCCGGGCGTGACCGACGCCGAAGATTTATTCGAGACGAGCGTGCGGATGCTGGTGAATGCGCCGCAGCCGCGGCAATTCGTATTCTGATGCGGCAATTAAACCCGCCGGAATTACGCGCTTGGCTGGACGATGCCGCGCGCGTGCCGCCCGTTTTGCTCGATGTGCGTGAGGGCTGGGAAATCGAGCGTTGCGCCATCGACGGCGCGACCTGGATGCCGATGCGCGAAGTCGCCGCGCGTGTGAACGAGTTGGATCCGCAGGCCGAGATTGTCGTAGTGTGCCATCACGGCGTGCGCAGCTACCATGTGGCGCGGCTTCTCGAACAGCACGGTTTTGGCCGTGTGTATAATCTTTCCACCGGAGTCGACGGCTGGGCGCGCCAAGTCGATCCGGCGATGCAGACTTACTGAAGGAATCACCGATGAAAAAGTTGCCGCTGCTGGTGGCGCTGGCATTCAGCCCGCCGCTGTATGCCGCCACCGACCTGCTTCAGATGTACAAAGAAGCGCTGACCCAAGACGCCACGTTCCAGGCCGCCAGATCGGCGCAAATCGCCGGCCAGGAGAAATTACCTCAGGGCCGCGCCTTGTTCATGCCGTCGGTGAACCTATCGGCCAACACCACCTATAACGATGTTAACAGCCGCTACCGCGGCGCGTCGATTTTCCCCAGCGGCACGCAAAAATATAATGCCAATGGCTATACCGTCTCGCTGAATCAGCCGCTGTATCACGCGCAGAATTATGCGCAATATGCCCAGGCCAAATCCGGGGTCAAGCAAGTGGATGCACAGTTTGCCGCCGCGCAACAAGATTTAATCGTGCGTGTGGCGCAGGCATATTTCGATGTGCTGCTGGCGCAATACAGCGTGACTTTGGCGCAGGCGCAAAAAGAATCGATTTCCGAGCAGCTGGCGCAGGCCAAGCGCAATTTCGAGGTGGGCACCGCGACCATCACCGATACCCACGATGCGCAAGCGCGCTTTGACCTTACTACCGCGCAAGAAATCGCCGCCCAAAATGATCTGGAGATCAAACAGAACGCGCTGGAGCAAATTATCGGCCACCCGCCCGGCGAGCTGGTTACGGTAAAAGGCGAAGTGCCGCTGAATGCGCCCGAACCCGCCAGCATGAATGCCTGGGTGGAAAAAGCACTGGCGCAAAACCCCGAGGTGCAAATCGCCCAAGCGGCGTTCGAGATCGCCAGCGCAGAAGTGCGCAATGCGCGCGGCGGCCATCTGCCGACCCTCGATCTGGTCGCGACTTATGGCGACAATAGCGCGAGCGGCGGCAACTTCGGCGGCTTCGATCAAACTAATAAAACGATCGGCGTGCAGCTTAATCTGCCGCTGTTCCAAGGCGGCGCAATCAGCTCGAAAGTGCGCCAAGCGGTGGCGAATCAGGAGAAAGCGCGGCAGGATCTGGATGTGGTGCGGCGCAAGGTGGCGCAGCAAGCGCGCCAATCCTATCTTGGCGTCACCAGCGGCATCGCCCAGGTCAAAGCGTTGCAACAAGCGGTCATCTCCAACCAGAGCTCGCTGGATTCCACCAAGCTCGGGCTGGAAGTGGGCGTGCGCACCAGCGTCGACCTGCTCAATGCGCGCCAGCAACTGTTTAGCGCGCGGCGCGACCTGGCCCAGGCGCTGTACGGCTACATCATGGCGCAGTTGCAATTAGGCGCGGCGGCCGGCACGCTGACCGAAGCCGATGTGAATAAGGTGAACGCCTGGCTGGATCAAACGGCGAAGCCATAGAAGGCGGCGTTGATTTTCGCGCCGGAATGTAGCGCCGGCATCCTTGCCGGCAAATCGGCTTGGTTTAATCTGGCCGAGTTTCATTGCTGGTCAGGAACTAACGTGTAGCAGCTTTTCTGTAATCGCCGCCATCGTCTTATCCACCGCACCGCGATGCGCCGCGGCAAATTTCAGCGCCGCGTCCCCCATTTGCGCTCTCAATGCCGCGTCTTCCAGCAAGTGCCGCGCTTGCGCCAGGGCTTCATCCGCATCGGCCGCGCGTAGCGCGGCGCCCGCCGCTATCGCGTCTTCCGCCGCCTGCGCGAAATTGTAAGTGTGCGGGCCGAGGATCACCGGCACGCCAAGCGCGCAAGCTTCGATCAAATTTTGCCCGCCGAACGGGAGCAGGCTGCCGCCGATGATGGCGACATCGGCTGCGCCGTAGTAGGCGAACATCTCGCCCATGCTGTCGCCCAATACCACTTGCGTATCGGCACGTATCGGCGCGTTTGCGCTACGGCGCTGGAAGGGAATGTGGCGCGCCGCGAGTAAAGCCGCGACGGCATCAAAGCGTTGCGGATGGCGCGGCACGATCACCAGCAATAAACCGGGGATGCCGGTGGTGAGCATGTCCAGGATCAGCGCCTCTTCACCCTCGCGCGTGCTGGCGGCAAGTAATACGGGGCGCTCATCGCCCCATAGGGTGCGTAGTTGCCGGCTATCCGGCGGCGGCGCGACATCGAATTTCAGGTTGCCGGTGACGCTGATACACGGCGCGCCAAGTTGCGTGAAGCGCTCGGCGTCCGCACTGGTTTGCGCGCAAATCAGCGGCAGTGCCTGCAAGGTATCGCGCGTCAGCCCGGCAAAACGCATATAGCCGCGCGCCGATTTTTCCGAGAGCCGGGCATTGATCAGCGCCAGCGGCACGCCGCCCTGCTTACAAGCGGCAACCAGATTCGGCCACAACTCGGTTTCCATCAGCAAGCCGAACATCGGCTTGAAGCAAGTTAAAAAACGCCGCATGGCCCTGGGATAGTCGTAAGGCAAATAAGCTTGCATCACGCGCGTGCCGAAAAGCGACTGCCCGGTTTCGCGCCCGGTGGGCGTCATGTGCGTCAGTAAAATTTTATGCCGGGGGTAGCGCGCTTGCAGCGCGTCAATCAGCGGCGCGCAGGCGCGCGTTTCGCCCACGGATACGGCATGAATCCAAATAACCGCCGACCGTGGCGCCGCGGGATACCAGCCGAAACGCTCCAGCCAGTGGCGAAGGTAAGCCCGCTGTTTGCGTGCACGCCACAGCAGCCGCAGCGGAATGAAGGGCAGCAACAAATACAATACGAGCGAATAGAGCAGCCTAGGCATGGCTCAATCCAAGCCAAATCAAGCATGCATCATTTCTCCCTCTCCCGCCCTGCGGGTGAGGGTGGGGGAGAGGGTGGGCGGCGCGTTTAAATAATCTGAGAGCCATATGGATAAATTTCCCCTCTCCCTAACCCTCTCCCCGCTCGCGGGGAGAGGGGATGGAGTTATTCACGGACGGGATTGAGGTAAGTATTTCATCGGCAACGGCGATCACTTCAGCGCTGCTCGGCGCAGTGCCGAGGCCGCCCAGATTACGCATCGGCGTGGTGGCATAAAGCCCGTTCTTTGCCGGATTCGAGCCGCAATAGATGCCGATAGCGGGCGTGCCCACCGCAGTGGCGAGATGCGCCAAACCGGTATCGACGCCGACGGCCAGCGTGGCCAGCTTCAGCATCGCCGCCGCTTCTTTGAGCGTCAGGCGCGGCGCGAGAACAGCATTGGGAATCGCTTGCGCCAGTCTTTGCGCACGCTCGTATTCCGCCACGCTGCCCCACGGCAGCACCGCGGTGAGGCCACGCTGCCGTAAGGCGCGGCCGAGCGCGATCCAATGCTGTTCCGGCCAGAGTTTTTCGGCGCGGCTGGTGGCGTGCAGCAGTACCGCATAAGGACTATCCGGCAGCCAATGCAGCGCGAGATCGGGGGCGCGAATACCATAGTCGAGCGCAAGATCCGGCGCGAGATCGAAGGCTTGCGCCGCCAGCGCGCGGTAGCGCACCACCGCATGCGCATGGGGATCGACGCGAAACGTCGCGTCATAACACAGGGACGCCAGCGGCTCGCGCGCGCTGCCGCGATCCAAACCGAAGCGCTTGCCATGCGCCAGACGTGCGAGCAGCCCGCTTTTAAGCAAGCCTTGCGTGTCGAGGATGAAATCGTAATCGGTTTCCGCCAGACGGGCGCGCAAGGCGCGCAGCTCGCGCCAGGTTTGCGGGCGATGGAGTGACTTGCGCCAGCGCCGTAGCGCGAGTGGGAGTGTTTGATTTACGCCAGGATGCAAAGCGGGAATATCGGCGAACGCCTCCTCCACCAGCCAGTGCAACTCGGCCGCGGGATGGCGCGTGCGAATGTCGGCGACAATGGGCAGATTGTGGATCACATCGCCCATGGACGAGGTTTTGATGAGCAGAATTCGAGTCATAATGCGCAGCGTAGCCTACACGGAAACAGGGTTTACGCATAGAATGACGGCTTTCGATCGCACCCGCCCATGGCCAACCGAGAGCCGTTTTCCACCGTTATTATCACGCTGAACGCCAGCGCGCAATTGGAGCCCTGCTTACAAAGCGCCGCATTCGCGGATGAGATCGTGGTGGTGGATTGCGGCAGTCGCGACGACACCGTGGCGCTGGCGCAAAAATACGGCGCGCGCGTGGTGCGCCAGGATTGGCTGGGCTATGGCGCGCAAAAACAATTCGCGGTAACGCAGGCGCGGCACGATTGGGTGCTGTGCCTGGATGCGGATGAGCGCGTAAGCGCGCCGCTGCGCGCGTCAATCGAGGCGGCGTTGATCTCGCCGGTGGCGCATGGTTTTGAAATGCCGCGCTGCAATCGCTTTTTGGGGCGCTGGTTGAAGCACGGCGAGGGTTATCCGGATTGGTCGCTGCGCTTGTTTCACCGCGGCCATGGCCGCTGGTCGGATGACCCGGTGCACGAAAAAGTGATATTGGATGGCGCGCCGGCGCGTTTACGCGGCGATCTCATGCACGAATCGGGCGAGGATTTGGCGGCGTACTTGGAAAAGCAAAACCGCTATACCACGCTGCAAGCCGAGGCCCTGTTTAAGCAAGGCAAACAGGCGCGGGTAGCGCAATGGGTGTTGAGCCCGCTGCTGCGCTTCATCAAGTTTTATTTCCTGCGGCTGGGGTTCCTGGATGGCGTGGCGGGCTTTACCCATATCGCGATCGGCTGTCACAACAGTTTGATGAAATACGCAAAACTCATGGCTTTACAAAAAGGGAGACGCCATTGAAAGTTCTGGTTACCGGTGCCGCCGGCTTCATCGGCATGCACACCGCATTGCGTTTGCTCGCGCGCGGCGACGAGGTGATCGGCATCGACAACCTCAATGATTACTACGATGTACAACTCAAGCGCGATCGCTTGAAGCAGCTTGAACCGCATGCGAAATTTCATTTCATCCGGATGGATATGGCCGATCGCCCGGGTATGGATAAGCTGTTCGCCCAACACCGCTTCAATCGCGTGATCAATCTCGCGGCGCAGCCCGGCGTACGCTATTCGCTGAAGAACCCGCATGCCTACGTGGATTCGAATTTAGTCGGCTTCGTGAATGTGCTGGAAGGCTGCCGCCATCATGGCGTGGAGCATTTGGTATTCGCCAGCAGTTCCAGCGTGTACGGCGCCAACACCAAAATGCCGTTTTCCGAGCAGGACGCAGTGGATCACCCGGTGAGTTTGTACGCCGCGAGCAAAAAAGCCAATGAGTTGATGGCCCATACCTACAGCCATCTGTATGCGCTACCTACCACCGGCCTGCGCTTCTTCACCGTGTATGGCCCGTGGGGCCGGCCCGACATGTCGCCCTCGCTGTTCGCCGGCGCGATGCTGGCGGGCCGCCCGATCGACGTATTCAATCAAGGTAAGATGCAGCGCGATTTCACCTATGTCGACGATATCGTGGAGGGCGTGGTGCGCGTGCTGGATAAAATTGCCACGGCCGATCCGGGCTTTGATACGGCGCAACCCAATCCGGCTACCAGCTACGCGCCGTTCCGCATCTATAACATCGGCAATCACGAGCCGGTGGAGTTGATGACCTTCATCGAGACCATCGAACAAGCGCTGGGCAAGCCGGCCGTGAAAAACATGCTGCCGATGCAGCCGGGCGATGTGCATGCGACGTATGCCGATATCGACGCGCTGCGCGCGGCGGTAGGCTTTGCGCCCAGCACGCCGCTGGCGGTGGGTATCGGGAAGTTTGTGGCGTGGTATAAGGCGTATTACGGGAGCGGAGACGCATGATTTTAGTTACCGGCGGCGCCGGTTTCATCGGCGCAAATTTTGTCTTGGATTGGCTGGCGTGTAATAGCGAGCCGGTCGTCAATTTAGACAAGCTCACCTACGCCGGCAACCTGGAAAACTTGGCCGCGCTCAAAGACGACTCGCGCCATAGCTTCGTGCGCGGCGATATCGGCGATGCGGCGCTCATAGAAAGACTACTCCAGCAGCATCAACCGCGCGCAATAGTGAATTTCGCCGCCGAGAGCCATGTCGATCGCTCGATTCACGGCCCGGAAGATTTTATTCAAACCAATGTGGTCGGCACGTTTCATTTACTGGAAGCGGTGCGCGCGCATTGGGGGAAATTACCCGAGGATCAACGCGCGGCGTTCCGTTTTCTGCATGTCTCGACCGATGAGGTTTATGGCTCGCTGGGCCCGAACGATTCCGCCTTCACCGAGACCACGCCGTATGCGCCCAACAGCCCGTATTCCGCCTCCAAGGCGGCGTCCGATCATTTGGTGCGCGCTTATCATCACACCTATGGCTTGCCGGTGCTCACGACGAATTGCTCCAACAATTACGGCCCCTATCAGTTTCCGGAAAAGCTGATCCCGCTCATTATCTTGAACGCGCTGCACGGCAAG
>Ga0315268_10006865_pt1 | contig 12059 bp, 13 predicted proteins | sample C1_top_MG_FD_204535 | JGI IMG/M metagenome (GOLD analysis project Ga0315268, IMG submission 204535) | Sediment microbial communities from Yellowstone Lake, YNP, Wyoming, USA - C1_top | ecosystem: Environmental > Aquatic > Freshwater > Lake > Sediment | place: USA: Wyoming | collected 2017-08-01 | reverse complement strand
GTTCTGGATCGCCAAGTGGTTTTGCGAGTATTCTCTTGCCGCCGACTGAAGTCTCAACGGCGACGATATCGAATTCGTCAGTAGCGTATCCAATGATCTCGGCCTCTTTTCCGTGATCCGTGTCTCTGAGCTTGGCGAGAACTTGCTCAGTTTTCTCCCGTACGACTGCGAGTACGATTTTTCCCTCGTTACCGATTTCGAGCGGATCAAGGCCGAGCATTTCACACGCTGCTCTAACTCCCGTGTGGACTGGTATCTTCTCATCTCGGATCAGGATACCAACCTTCGACTTCTCGGACCATTCATTCAGCAGGTTCGCAAGGCCTCCTCGCGTCGGATCCTTCATGCTCACCACACCTCCGACTTCCAGGGCCTGCGCAATCATGTGATTCAGAGGCGCAGCATCTGACTGTACTTTTGTCTCGAATCCGTATCCTTCCCGAGCAGAAAGCACGGCTATTCCGTGGTCGCCGATCGCCCCTGAGAGAATGATCTGATCGCCCGCCCGGATGTTGGAATCGAGCAGCCATTCCGCAGCAAACTCACGAGACTTCCTAACCTCGCCTAGATTCTTGTCAAGAAACGGGCTTCTGCGGCCGACACCCGAAGAATTCACCATGAACTTGTCGAGAGCTCCACGCTCTACGACTTTCGTGTCGCCTGTAATCACAGCGACTCCGGCTTCCTTGCACGTCTCGCTCATGCTAGTTAGAATTCGTTCGAGGTCGGCGAGTGGGAATCCTTCTTCACAGACGAATCCTGCCGCGAGTGCTAGGGGCTCAGCTCCGAGTGCAGAAATGTCATTCACCGTTCCAGATACGGCCAGCCTTCCGATGTCTCCTCCCGGAAAGAATAGCGGTTTCACAGTGTAGGAGTCGGACTTGAGAACGATCCCGTTGATGACGGCTGCGTCATCGAGTGCTTCGAGCGGTACTTCTGCTGTGCTGCCGCCGAGGTGCTTCAGTATGTATCGCTTGATGAGTGCGTCCATTGCGGATCCGCCGGCACCGTGTGCCATTGATACGTACTCACCGGTCAAGGGAACCACTTCGCATGCATGAGATTCTCAGCGGCTAGGATCCGCTGTCGTTCGACGGGTATAGGCGATAGATCCACGGCCCACATATAGTCTCCGCGTCGCGTTAGCGACGACTAGGCTAACTACGTGCTGCCGACAGATCACTAGGCAAGTCCGTTCGCAACAACCTCATTAATCGGAGATCGCGATTGACCTCTGGACGCGGATCCATCATGACACAGATTGTGCAAAGCGAGCCAGGAGAGATCTTCGACATCGAGCTTGACGAGAACCTGAAGCGTGCAAACGATCTCATAGCAGAAGAGAACCGAAAGCAACTACAGAAACATGGCATACGCGCTATCGACGTGATGGGATCGGTCGGAGCAGGAAAGACATCTCTGATCGAACAGCTTGTCCGACTGTTGAAGGCGCGATACCGGATTGCGGCTTTCAAGGGTGACCTCACATCCAAGATCGATTCCGAACGCATAGAGAGCCTTGGGATTCAGGCTGTTCAGATTAACACCGGACGCGAGTGCCATCTCGATGCGAACCTCGTGAAGAAGGCGCTTTTGAAGCTCGACTTGATGTCTATAGACTTGCTCTTCATCGAGAATGTTGGTAACCTTATCTGTCCAGCAGATTTTCCGCTTGGCTCGGACAAGAGAATAGTCGTCATTAGCGTCACCGAGGGGCCGTACATGGTAGTGAAGCACCCGTTCATCTTTGCAGATGCTGACGTTGCTGTCATCAACAAGATCGATCTTGCTCGCCCCATGGACGTCGACACGGACAAACTGGCTGGCGACGTGCGCAACATAAACGCCAGAACATCGGTCGTGCTAACCAACTGCAGGACTGGTGAGGGCGTCAAGGGAGTTGCAGCGGCACTAGGCGTCGATCCTGCCTCGTAAGCCAACGCAAATGCTGACAATCCATGCACGAATTCTCAAGGGCCAGCCAGATCGTCGAGGCAGTGATAAGCGAGGCAGAGAAACAACAGGCCGTCAAGGTCATCGAGGTTGAACTTGATATCGGTGATTTGACGTTCCTCGGGATCGAGCAGGTCAGGTTTTCATACAAGATCCTTACCGACAAGACGATCGCGAAGAACTCCAAGTTGAAGATCAATGAGATACCGGGCCGTGGCCGGTGCGACAGTTGTGGATACGACGGCCCTTTATCATATCTCGACGACGAGCAGTTTCACATCATCGTGCCCACATTCAATTGTCCTCAATGTGGAAATCCTCTCTCGATATCAGCTGGTCGGGAATGCGTCATCAAACGAATACAGATCAGGAAATAGCTGGAATCCGGCAAGTGTGACCATGACGTGACAACTCGGGTGACTATAGAGTCAAGGATCTTTCGGTAGCCTTAAGCATGGCAGAGATTGTCAGTATCGAGTGAGCCAGGGTAGGTGTAACCTATGGGTGGCTCTGCTGCATTCCGGGAAGTTCTGCTTCAGTCCATTGACGACGGGCTACTCGTGCCTGGTGAGATTGTACGGGCCGCTATCTACGATCGAGTCGAGAGGAGCTACCAGATCAGACGCGAAGATATGCCTGAGAAGCTTGAGCTGTTCCACAAGGCACTCCAAGATTTGCTGGCTGCAAGCAGCGAGGTCTTGGAGAGGCTGATTGCGAAGAACCTGTATCGTAGGCTTGATCTGAATTTCAATCAGCATGAGAACTGGACATTACTTGACTATGTCGATGAAGCGAAGAAGGCACACAAATGACTGAGATGACAGCAGAAGAAATGGATTCGACCGAATCTCTACCCGCGCCCGAGTCCGACCTTCTAGACCGAGTCATGGAGACGGGCTCGGCCAGTATCGTCCTAGTTGATCGTAATGGGCAAATCAAGCGATGAAGTGAAAGAGGTGGAGAATAGGAAATGAAAGAGATGGAAGGCACGCGGATCCTGGTGGTTGACGACGAGGAAGGCATACGGAAGTCGCTCAAGGCTGTTCTCGAGGAGGAAGGGTGTCTGGTCGATACGGCAGAGAATGGGCAAGAAGCGATTGCAAGATCCAAGACCACATTCTACAATCTCGCATTAATCGACATACGTTTACCAGATATGGAGGGGGTGGAATTGCTGACATCGCTGGCCCAGACCACTCCGAGGATGGTCAAGATCATCGTAACGGGCTACCCATCTCTTGACAACGCCATTCAGGCCGTGAACAGAGGTGTTGATGGCTACATAGTGAAGCCATTCACTATGGAGCACTTGCTGAGCACAATCAAGGAACAGCTGCGGAAACAACAGGAAGCCGCGAAGTACAGCGAAGAGAAAGTGAAGGAGTACATCGAATCACGGGCCAAAGAACTGGACACAAGGGCGTCTTGGCGTACCTCTTAGCGAGTATGAGACGCCCTAGCGCGAGTTGGACTCGGCTTAAATGCTCCAGAGTCGTTGGCAGGGAATATGGCCTCGTCAAAAGAAGCGCTCAGAGCCTTCTTTGATCCTCGCTCTATAGCGATAGTTGGCGCATCTCCCATTGCCAACAAAGTTGGGAACATCATTGCTCATAATCTCATAGAGAACAAGCAGAGGGGGCTCCTGAAAGCTGAGCTTTTCCCCGTCAACCCAAGATATCCCACCATCTTGGGACAGAAATGCTATGCATCTCTGCGTGAGATTCCTCAAGACGTTGAAACACTAGTTGTTGTCATTCCGGCTGAAGGCGTCCCAGGCGTTATCGGAGAGGGTGCCTCTAAGAACGCCAAAGCTGCAATCGTGATCTCTTCTGGTGTCCGGGAAGTAGGAAACACCGAACTTGACGAGAAACTAACCAAGGTGAGAACGGAGACCGGAATCAGGATAATTGGGCCTAACTGTTTGGGAATATATGATCCGTATTCAGGAATGGATACGCTCTTTCTTCCAGAAGTCAAGATGCTCTCTGATGGCAGAGAAGTGGTAGCGACACCACGTCCCATGCCGGGGTACATCGCTTTGATCAGCCAAAGCGGAGGATTCGGCGTCGCCGCACTTGACTACATGGCCGGCAGCATGATGGGAGTACGAACATTCGTCAGTCTCGGCAACAGATGCGACGTAAATGAACACGAGTTGTTGGACTTCTTCGGTCAAGACGAGAAGACGAAAGTCATTCTACTCTACATCGAGGGCCTCAAAGGAGGACGCGAATTCGTTGACGCCGCACAAAGATTCACGAAGCTGAAACCCATTGTCGCCTTCAAATCTGGCAGGACCGAAGCAGGTGCACGTGCAGCGGCCTCGCACACTGCAGCACTGGCCGGGGTTGACAAGATCTACGACGCAGCATTCGCCCAATCCGGAGTCGTAAGAGCCCAGACGATGGAAGAGTTCTTTGACATGGGCAGGGCTCTCCAATTTCAGAAGCCGGCGTTTGGAGATCGCATATCAATCCTTACGAACGCGGGTGGACCAGGGGTGATCGCAGCAGACGCCTGTATCGAGTCAGGTCTGCGAGTAGACAGCCTCTCTGAGACTACTCTCAGAATACTCGAAGAGATGAAAGCCAAGGGCGAGCTGCTCGGAATTATGACAGGATCCAACCCGCTGGATCTTTCAGGTCAGGGAACGAGTGAGATGTTCACGAAGGTGTTGCGCGTTCTGATGGATGCCCCTGAGGTTGACGGAGTACTAGTGATGCCGTTTCACCAAGCACCGCCCATTCTCGACGATGTGGTCCAAGCGATTGCTGAGACTCACAAGGGCTACACGAAACCCATCCTTGCATGTGACGTCGGGGGAACTGAGATGGCCGTAGACTTCCGTACACGTTTTGAGAAGTACGGCATTCCAGCCTATGAAACACCGGAAAGAGCTGCTAGGGCCATGTATGCCCTAGCAAGATACGGTTCCTATTCATGTACGCACTAGACGGCAGGCATAATTACCTCCCCCGACAATTTCACAGCTCGGTGCGGCCGTATTCTATGGAGATGTACTCGCCTTCGGCTTTGTTCAGGAAGGCGTACGGCTATGCGACCAGACATTATGAGTGTCGCGATATTGAGTGCGAAACATGGCCTGTTGTTGCCTGACGAAATCATTTCTATTCTTCTCGTCTGCCTCATGCTGATACCTATAGCCCACGCTTCGGCAAGTACGCACGTCAACGTAGGAGTATTCGTCTATACATGGTACAATCCTTCGAGCCCTATCAGCTGGCAGTACCCGAAGATCGTGGATAAGCCAATCTTAGGGTTCTACGACTCTAGTAACCCCAAAGTGGTGGCCACTCAAATAGAGCAGATCGAAGGTCTCGGAATCGACTTTGTGATGTTGAATTGGCTGGGCAAGGGCACTTTTTCCGATGCGGCTGTCGGTACATGGTATCAGGTGGCCAAAAGTAGATCCACGCAGTTGAAGCTCTCCATCATGGTAGAACCCTACGATGAAGAGCACGCTTACAACTACAGCGAAATCTATGACAGAGCATACGCGCTCTTTCAGGCTGACCCTATTCAGTCGCTCACCACAAACTCAAAGCCCGTGATTTTCTTCTACAACGGAGCCACACTGACAGGCGAAGCAGCTCGCACTCTGCCGCTGGACGACCGCTTCGATGTGATGACGGTAGGGCACCGAGCGTACGTGGATTTCTGGTATGACGACATACGAGGCAATCCAGACTATGTGCCACCACGCATTCCGTATCGTGATCAGATAAGCGTTCTACCGCGATTCGATGATTACTGGCAGTGGGAGACAGGGCTTCGTGATCATGTGGACGTAGTGGACCGCCACCTCACCGAGGGTCTCTACCGCTCACAATGGGATCGGGCGATAGACCTTGCTAGCAAGGGCTTGGTCATTTGGATAACAATAGCCACATGGAATGAGTATTCAGAGCGAACAGAAATAGAGCCACACTACGACAATACCGCCTACACCACGGACCCATATTACCTCTACAACCTCACGAAACAATACGTGGCGGTTCTACACGCTCAGCTGCTGCCTGTCCCAGAGTTCCCAGAATTCCCGACGCTGCTGATGCCGCTCATGGTGACACTCGTGCTCGTTCTTCTCACAAAGCGGAGGCCACACTGATTTGGTCTTTCAAAAACTCATCCTCAACTCGAGGCCGTCGCGTTATTATTGGCGCGGGGGCAGACGCTGTAGTTATCCTAGGCCAAATGGTACCATTTGGGGTAATTGGAACATCATCGCCTGACCGTTTTTCATCAGACGGCATATACGAGTCCCTACCATAGCAAGATACGGCCAATACACTCGGCCTCCAGCCAGCCCTCAAAGAGAGCAACAATAACCTTCTCAGCAGAAACTAGCGGTCAAGGATGATCCTCTCAAGCCCAGAGTATACGTTCATTCTCGGCCCCTTTGCATAGCAACAGAGAGTAACCCCTGTCTTCTGTGCCGCGAGAACTCCAGAATAGATGGGCCCTCTTATCGAAACCGAGATCGGGATTCCGACCCGCGCCGCCTTGATCACTTCAGCGGCTGACTGTCTTCCGGAGCTCACGAGAACAACCTGCGAAGAATCGAGCCCAGTTCTGATGACCCTCCCGAGGGTCTTGTCAACAGCATTATGGCGGCCCACATCTTCGAAGAAGGCATTCATCTCGCCCCCGAAGAAAGCAGCCGCGTACTGAAAGCTTCCGATCTCTCTGAACTTCCGTGAGTATTCGTTGAACTTGCCCATCATCCCTGCGACCTCGGAGGCGGAAACGCGGAATTGAGACTTGACGAATGGCTTGTCAATTCGATCCAGCAATCGATGGAAGTCTTCAGAAGATCCGCAGGCTGACGTGAGGACTCGGATGACTTTCGCTGCATCTGTCCTGACTTGTGCACCCGGTTTCGTGCGCACGTGTACGCTCGTTGTTCCCTCGCTCCAGGCTATGTCTTCTATGTCCGAGAAAGACCTGAGTATGCCTTCTCCGACGAGGTATCCGATTGCAAGTTCAGGCAGAGCGGAAGGTGTCGCAAAGAGCGTTGCCACGACTTCTGTATTAACATAGATCGTTATTGGAGTCTCTACGGCGGCCTGTTCTGAGGTAACCTTGTCTATATGAGAGGTCAAATCGATCTTTCTTACGGCCACAGGCTCAGTAGACTTCATCAGTGATATCTGCCTCAATTGTTATCTGAATTGCACGGAGCACGAACTTGCGTTGCGTTCATTTCGGGACAGGGACTATCTCATTACTCCTGAAGGTTTCATCTTTACGGCGATCGGGAATCTCCATCCGACGGAACGTGTCATAGCGTATTTGAAGTACATCCCGGATGAGCGAGGTAAGTGGGGTCACGGCCGTTCTCGTTACCGTAGGGCCCTCGCGCACTATGATGTCCCGTCGGTCATGGATTCGATACGGTTTCTTCGCGAAAAGGCTCCGCAGTACATCTTCGAATCAGCCGTGGACGGGATTTCGCTGCCGGCTGTTCCGAAAGACAGGATCAGTGCACATCTATGCCCTGAAACAAGGCTACCTCAACTCCAGAGCGCCGAAAGTCGAGACGAGCTTGAGAGCAAGGCTCTCAGATTCGTGCAGCTGCTCTCGAAAGAGGCAGGTGTGCCGACGGAGTCTCTTGGTCTGACTGGCTCTATCCTTGCTCGGATACATGATCCAACGTTCTCCGACATCGATCTCGTTGTCTATGGATTCAGCAATGCTCTTCGCGTCAAGACCTTCTTACGCAAGCTGGAAGATTCCCCCTTTCTTGAGATTCGAAAGCTCAGTGGAGCGTCTAGAGAGAAGTGGATAGCTGAGAGGCTGAAATCAACCCCATTGACGCGACGTGATGTCATAGCCCTCTTTGCACGGAAATGGAACATCGGATCATTCGAGGGGACAGAATTCTCAGTTCACGCGGTTCACACGGAGGCCGAAGTCCGTGGGCACTATGGTGATGAACGGTACACGCCACTCGGAATCATCGATGCCACTGCTAAGATAGCAGGTGGCAAAGAGAGCATGTTCATGCCTGCCGTATACGAAGTTGAATACCCGGACGTGAGGGGTAGTCCTGCGGTCTCGACACTGGATCGAATCGTAAGCTACGAAGGACTTTACGCAGACGTTGCTGTGGAAGGCGAGACCCTCTCGTGTAGAGGGAAGCTTGAAAGGATCGAGTCATCGTCAGAGGTCCGTCACAGGATCTTGGTCGGCTCGCCCGAAGCCGGAGGAACAGACTACCTGTTGCCCCTCCCGAGTTGATGTCGCCTGAGTCATTTCTTCGCTTCTTGAATCACGAATGCGGCTATCTCGTCAGCTATCCGTACGTTCGTTGTGGTCTGCAATCCTTTCCAGCCGGGCTGAGAATTCACCTCATGCACAACCAGACCCTGCTCGCTTTCCATAATATCAACGCCAGCGATCTTGCATCCCAGAGCTGCCGCCGCCTTCACCGCGAGCGCTTCCACTTCTGGATCGACCTGGAACCCTTTCGGCATCGCCCCCCTGCTCACATTCGTCTTCCAAGAGTTTGAAACCCTGAAAATGCCTGCTACGACTCTTCCTCCAATCACGAATGTGCGAATGTCACGTGTTCCATGGCGGATGAACTCCTGAATGTACAGGACGTGCCTGTAGAACCTCAGCGTTCTCATGACGCGTTCCGCGATGTCTTCATCACGAATCCTAGCAACACCGATGCCTCTGGACCCGAAGACCGGCTTGATCACAGCTTCGCCTCCAAAATCCCGGAATGCCCGCATGGCCTCACGGATATCCTGCGTCACAACTGTCCTTGGTACCGGAATGCCGTGTTCGTTGAGTAAGGCGAGAGCGTAGTACTTGTCGACTGCCTTCTCGATGGCCGCAGGCGGATTAATGACGGGCATTCCTTGCCTGGCAAGCTTGTGGAGCCCATCCATCTGGAAGATTATCTCATCTAGTGATCCCCGTCCAATCGGTCTGACGAGGATGGCGGACAATTCACGTAGGATGTCAGTTTCTCCAAGGGAGAACTCGGGGACGGCCCCGATTCGCGCCGTCACGTCATCGAACCGGAACGCTGCCGGCTCGATGCCTTGGCGAACAAACGCCTCCTTGAGCTTTGAAGAACACCAAGCGTCTTGGGCGCGGGTCATGATGCCGACTTTCAAGCGAGAGAAGCTCCGGGAACCGTTGTAGTTTACGTGTGGCTTTTTGAGTTTGTGTGACCTATGGCGTTAGATCTTCCTCTTTGATGAGAACTCTCAAAGCGGCACCTCTTTCCCGGAAAGCGGCACCTCTTACGAGACCGTCGTCATGCACCATGCTAGCGCCTCGCCACCTGGCCCCTATCTCCATCGGGCTACCATCAACCACCGTCATGCTACCTCGGCGTCGGTGCACTCTCGAAGCTGCCTCACTTCACAGCCGACAAGAGGCCCGAAAGCCAACCCGTTTTAGTGAGAAATACTCCCAGCGTCATACGTGCCGGTCTAGATGAATAGGTCAGAGGGACACGCAGGCGAATCCACACATGAAGGTCGTCACTCGGGCAATCAGGACAAGGTACTGGAAACCTGGTGACGACTACCGCAAGACAATCCTAGACGCGATCTCTGCAGAGCTCAACGAGGGAGATGTTGTGGCAATCTCTGAAAAGGCACTTGCTGTCGCCCGGGGGCTAATCGTTGACGAATCCAGAGCCCGACCCGGCCTTGTTGCGCGTAGCTTGGCAGGTTTCTGGATGAGACTTGTCTGGGGGTTCGTTCTGAGTAGGCTCTGTCACATGAAGCCTGTGAACATCAAGCGTCTGCGAGCTTACCCACTTCGTGAGGGCGCTAGGCATAAGCAGGTTTGCCTTGAGCACGTGGGCTTTCTCCAAGCGCTTCGGTCGTTCTCCGAGGGAGGAATAGACACGACGAATCTGCCATACTCGCTGGCTAGCTTGCCGCTCGAATCTCCCAAGCGCATTGCGGAAGAAATTCAGAAACTGATCGCGGATCGGCTGGGCAAGAGTGTTGTGTTGACGATTGTGGACAGCGACAAAACCTACTCATACGGTGCAATCCATCTTTCGTCGCGGCAGGTCGAAATTCCGGGCGTAGTCAACCTTGGTTTCTTCGCATACCTGATAGGCCGTGCTTTCAAGTGGCGAGCAAGGTCAACACCCATCGCTTGGGTGGGTTCGGAGGTTTCTCCAGATCATGCGTTGCGTGTGGCAGGTCTCGCCAACAAGGCTCGTGGATACGGCGCAGGAAGAACCGCCTGGGACATGGCCGTCCGATTTGGAGTCGGACTGACAGAGGTTGATTGGGAAATGCTCGAGCAGATCGAACACAGACCCATCGTAATCCTCAGATTCGAATCGAAAACAGGTCGGCCCTAAGGCCTGTACCCACTGAGCAAAAGTATCGACAACGTCGAGGCGGTTAGGTCGGCCGTCGTACCTGGGTTGCATCGATGGTCTGTCCTCTGCAAGGATTTGTCCATCTCTTCGGCCTCCTTGCGTCCTCTTGAGGTTTTCATTCCGCCGACTTTCAGGACTCGCTTCGCCATGAGAGAGACCTCCCTTGCTCTGCCTATTCCCAGTTTTCGAGCGACAAGCGTGTCTGGGACTTGAGAGAGGATTCTGAGGTATGTGTCTACAACTGCAGTGTTGATGTCGCCTGTTGCGCGCAGCTCGCGAACAAGAAACGGCAGGCCAATATCGAATGTCACAGGGAAACCTCTGACCCATTCAGATGAGATTGTGTCGTATCCTGATGACATTCGAAAGATGTCAAGGAGTGAGACGCTGTGTCTACGTATTGCTGAAAGCGAGTCCCTGTCATTAACATCAAGCTCAGGCACCTCTCCCATGCCGCTTGGGGACGCACGTGATATTGCACGATAGGCGTTCACCGCATCAACCTTGTTCGTACGGCGAGCTACTATCTTCAGGTTCTTCCTGATCTCTTGGGCTTTCAGAGCCTTCCGCGAAGGTACCATTCCCGCTGCATAGGATATCGGGATCAGGAGGAGGATCGCACCGAGGCTCGTGTTCCCTCCACGTTGCCATTCTGAGCATGATTCGACTGCACGTCTGATTCGCTCGCCAATCATGAGCTCTCCGCTATGAATTGATCCGGCAGCAATTTTTCTTCCTCGCAAAGCTGCGAGTCGGAAGTGTGGCACTAATGCAGCGGCAGAGGCAAGGAAATGTTCAAACCGCGTATTCTCGAAATCTCGCGTTCTGTGGACGTTTCCTGGCTTAGGGTATGCACTGACTTCTAGCAGAAGAGCAAGTTCTAGCGCTGCAGCAATCTCGTCATACCTTGTTGGCATTGGTCTCAGGGTCAAACGACGATCCCCTTCCGACTTAATCGAGTGTCCGCTCCGTGTTTGCTCATTGTGTCGCAATTTGGTTCGGGGTCTGGAACAGTCTCGTGCTTTGGACGGTTTTGACTACTGCGGCGGTGACTACTGTTGCTGCAGGCAGGATGATCACCAGTCTCTCTATCGGGTAGGTGTAGAACACGGCGGTCCATGTTGCGTTCAGCGTTGTTGAAGTCATGCCCATTAGAGGCGCCGCCATGCTTGCGAAGAGAAGTGTTCCAGTGAGGTGCTGAGCTGTTGTCCCAATGAGGGACAGAACACAGGCCGCTGTCAATCTCTTCTTTTCGGATGCTCCTGAGATCCACTCTATGGATTTCTTGCTCAGCGGCGAGGCAAGTAGTATCCACGTGATGATGTGGAGCCAGATGAAGGGTACCGAGACTGTGCTTCCTAGGAATGTCAAGGGGACGAAGTGTAATGTCGACGGATGTGCAAAGAACAGCACAATCAGTGCTGAGTATAGTGCCAAGGCGGGGATCATCCTTCTCCGCATCAAGAGCCCCAAAATAGCTGCGTTCATCATGACAGGCAGGAAGTCCAATCCAAAGAAGTTCATTCGGCCGGTGAGCATTATGCCCAGAAAGGTTCCAATGACCCCCGCAACGGATCCCACGTACGGACCCAATACGATCCCAAGAAGAGGAGCTGCGAATTCAGTTGTGCTGAAGACGCGTCCCGATCCACCAATCATCACGAAGATTGGCATCAATCTCAGAAGTCCGTAGACTGCTGCGAATGTTGCCGCCAACGGG
>Ga0315268_10006864_pt1 | contig 12059 bp, 11 predicted proteins | sample C1_top_MG_FD_204535 | JGI IMG/M metagenome (GOLD analysis project Ga0315268, IMG submission 204535) | Sediment microbial communities from Yellowstone Lake, YNP, Wyoming, USA - C1_top | ecosystem: Environmental > Aquatic > Freshwater > Lake > Sediment | place: USA: Wyoming | collected 2017-08-01 | reverse complement strand
CACGATGTGAACATTCTCGACCGGATTGCCTTCGAGGCCGGCAGTTTCTACGTCATGGATCGAGGCTATATCGACTTCGCCCGGCTCCATGCCTTGCATCTGGCCCAGGCCTTCTTTGTCACCCGCGCCAAATCCAACCTTCAATACCGGCGGGTCTATTCGCATCCGGTCAACAAAACGACGGGCCTGCGTTGCGACCAAACCATCATGCTGACCGGGCCACGGCCCGGCCAGGACTACCCGGTACAGTTGCGCCGGGTGAAGTTCTACGATGCCAAGCACGACAAGTTGCTCATTTTTCTCACCAACAATTTCGATCTTTCTGCCCAGACCATCGCCGAGCTTTATCGCTGTCGCTGGTAAGTGGAACTGTTCTTCAAGTGGATCAAGCAGCATCTGCGGATCAAGGCATTCTTCGGCACATCGGAAAATGCGGTCAAAACCCAGGTCTGGATCGCCATCGCCGTTTATGTGCTCGTCGCCATTCTCAAGAAACGCCTGAAATCCGATGCTTCGCTCTACACAATCCTACAGATTCTGAGCTTGACCCTGTTCGAAAAAACACCACTCAATCAACTTGTTACAAATATAAATCCCAATCCAGAGGAGCCAGCCATGTCTAACCAATTGAATCTATTCGCGGATATCTCCGGACAGTAGTGAAATTGTATATTAATCGTAACTACTCAGGTCTTCGCGCCGGAAGCGGCGAAGTTCAAGCGAAGCGAGGCTGAGGTGGCTGACCTTCGAATGTCAGGGTGAGGACATGGAAGAGATTGGCGCCCTGCTTGTGCATGGTGGCGAGGTAGGAGCGGATGGTGCAGAAGGTATCGGCACCGTTCTTGGTTCTGAAACCGCCAGAGATTTTTTGTTTGACCTTGGGCATGCGAACGGCTTGCTCGGCGAGGTTGTTGGCGAAAGGGATATTGTGATCGGTGGCAAAACGCCAGACATCATCGGCATAGGTGCGCAAGCGCAGGAGGAGGTTTGCCGCCTTGCTCTGTCGCGTTCGACCGCGTTTGCCCGATCTTGGGGCGAGCGGATTAACGGCATCCCCTTCGGCGAGGATTTCGGCATAACGGGCGCTGAAATCCACGATCCGTCCCGTCGGCAAGGGACTGCCCACCTCGTTCACCTCGTGGCAGGCCGCAACCAGCAGGTCAATCATGCGACCGGCCCAGGCTTGCCCCAACTCTTCGAAGACATAGGTCAGTTCGCGCAAGTGATGGGCATTGCACAAGCCGTGTTGGCAAGCGAGGTCACGATAGGGCTTCCAGCCATCGTGAATGAGCGTACCCAGAAAGCCAGGAAGAATGGCCAAGGCATCGAATGCCTGCCTGCCCCGCTTCGCGTGACAAGCGACCCACGTCAGCATCGTCGTGGCCAGAACGTGCATCCAGTGCAGCGAACCGGCGACGCGCATTCCCGTCTCATCCGCGTGGGCGACTTCGGCTGCTTGAATCGCCCGACCAATCGAGTCGACTGCCGGTTGGAGACGAATACGGGCCTCGTCACTGGCGGACAACACCGTCGCTTCGGCCATCGGCAGGCCGAAGAAGTCCCCCATCAATGCCGCCGTGCGTTGCACCGGCATCATGTGGTGGTGGGTCAGATGAACCACGGCAGCCAGTGCCGACGGCCCATACTGCACCGGCGCAAAAATGCCGTCGGGAAACGTGCCCCGGCAAATTTTGCCGCAGGCGCACTGCGCGGCAAAAACCTGATGCTCGGTGACCTCGAAGCGCAGCGGCGGAAGATCGAACACTTGGCGCGTCTCAATCATCGTCGGGTCACTCAGGGCGTTGTGGCATTCGTCGCAGCGCAACGGCGGGAGATGCATGACGGCATGATCCGGTGCGGCCACCTTCTTGAGCGTGTGACCGACATGTCCCTTCTGACCGCCCTTCGGGTGTTGCCCCGCTTTGCGCAGCGACTTGGGCTTTGGCTTGTTCAGCCCATCCGAGGAGGGCGGCTTGCTCGAATTGCGGCTGTTCTGCGCCAGGCGGGCTTCCAGTTCCATGACCTTTGCCTGGAGTGCCGTCACTTGTGCCGCCAGATCGCGAACCAGCGCACGCAAGGGCCACAGCTCGCGAATCAGTTCATCTTTCTCGGCAACGCTCAGTCGGGCAAGGTCGGGAAGTTCGTCCATGCCAACTTAAAAAAAGCACGAGGCGTGCCATGTGCCTGACATGTACCTGAGTAGTTACAACATTTCTAATATTGACGTTACCTTGCGAGATGGCGGGTATCGAAACCAGTTCAATTTTTCGGTCGACTACGCCGCACAGCATGTGCAAATGCTAGCGCAGGCAGGAATCGAATGGATTGAAGTGGGCTATCGCAATGGCGCGTTCAAGCCTATCGACGATATCGGGCTCACCGGGCTCTCGCCCAACCTTTATCTGGAAGCACTACGGGAAGCTACCAGTCGACCGTGTCTATGCGTGATGGCGCACTCTAAAAACATCAGCACCAACGAAATAGAGACCATGCGCGAGAAAGGGGTTGATATGATACGTTTCTGTGCCGATATACACCGCATTCCATTAACGCTTGAGTATGTGCGTCTATCCAAGGCACTAGGTTTTACCGTTTGTTTCAACTTGACGCGCATCAGCCAACAGAGCGTCAAGGCGCTGGCCAACCAAGCCGAGCAGGCTGTTGCAGCTGGTGCCGATGTGGTCTATCTGGCGGATTCGAACGGCAGCATGACGCCGGATCAAGTGCGGAAGTTGGTCACTGTTGTGCGTGGAATTGGTCAGTGCGATGTTGGCTTCCATGCCCACGACAATCTCGGGTTGTCCATGAGCAACAGCATTGCGGCTGTTCAAGCTGGCGCCAGCTTTATCGATTCGTCACTACGCGGTATGGGTAAGGGTGCGGGCAATCTCACGTTAGAACTGTGGCTTGGCTTTCTCAACCGCGAGTTCGGTATTAAGCATTACGATTATGCGTCGCTGCTTGATCAGGTTGACCTGCTTGAAAAGAGCGATGCCGAATCGCGACCCATGCAGCCGCTTGATGACTTGATTCTGGGCCTGTTTGACCTCAGCATTGATCACCGGGAACGCATTCACGCCAATACAACACGAGTGAGTCAAATGCTGGCTAACGCGAAAGCCTGATTTATGACACCACACGCTTACCAAGTTTGGGAGACTGGGCCACTTGATGGCCAAGTGGTGGTGGTGATGTCACCAATGATGCCTGCTTGGGATGAAGGTGCCTTTTGCGCGCCGCTAACCGAGCTGCTGGTGGCTCTCGGCTATCGGGTGCATATCTACGACACGCTTAGCCTTGCCATCGACTGCGAAAATCTGGCGGCGGCTGCCATAGTCTGGGACGCGGTTTTGCGAACGCGACATCCACGTATCGATCTAGCAGTCGGTCAAGCCTATGGCGGCGCGCTGGTGCAATACCTGCTCGCAACCGCATTGGCCGATTGCCCTCGGGTGATTGGTCTGTCGGCACCGACCTACACCGACTCCAATTTACTGGCAGGGCTTCGCGCCCTGTTGCATGAGCTGGAAACCGGCAGTGCTCGGTCCGCGTTGCGGGCGCTTGACTGGTGGGTGCATGCTGCTAACCTGCCCATGCCGGAGACCACCGAGCCTATCGTTGCACCACCCGCAACGGCGCAACGGCTGCGGGCGGGTTTGTCGCACCTATGCACGAATGATGCACGCCAACAGGTTACTGGCTTCAATGGCAGCTTCCTGTGGCTATATGGTGAAGCGTCGCGGCTGGTGCGCGGCACCAACATCATCCCGGCCTTAAACCGGTCGGGCCAACGCGCCATCGGCATTCCGAGCTGCGGCATGCGACCGCTGGCGGATGCCCGCCACCTGACGCTGAACCTGATTAATCAATTTCTCGAATGAAAGCGAACCATTCCATGAAAAAGCTCCTTATGCTGCCAGGCGATGGCATCGGCCGAGAGGTGTGTGATGCTGCGCTGCCGGTGTTCGACTTGCTTGACCTGCCGATAACGCTCGAATACGGTGATATCGGCTGGGAGTGCTGGCGTAACGGTGGAGACCCGGTGCCAGATGCCACTTGGCATCAGATCGAGGCTGCCGATGCCGTACTGCTTGGTGCCATTACCAGCAAAGGCAAGCACGATGCCGAAGCTGAACTTGTGCCCACATTGCAGGGACGCGGCTTGAAATATGTGTCGCCAGTGATCCAGCTGCGGCAAAGATTGGAGTTGTTCGCCAATATTCGACCAGCCCAGCATCTGGTTGGCAATCGCAGGCCGTTCCGTTGCGTGGTGATCAGAGAAAACACTGAAGGCCTGTATGCCGGCATGGATTGGCGTGGCGTGCCCGCAGACATGAGTGAGTGGGTTCGTCATCCCAACCTCGATCGTAGTGGTGCCAACGAGGCCACCATGAGCGTGCGGCTGCAAACCCGTTTTGGCTTGGAACGCTTGTTCAGATATGCCTTTGAATATGCTCAGGCCAACCAGCACACGCGAGTAACCTTAGCCGACAAGCCCAATGTACTGCGTGAAAGCGGGCAGTTTGCGGCCGACATCTTCCATGCCATCGCAGCGGACTACCCCCAAATCGAGGCTGATATCCAGAACGTCGACGCTGTAGCCTTGTGGTTAGTTCGGCGGCCGGAATCATTTGGCGTGATCGTGGCCGAAAATATGTTCGGCGACATTCTGTCTGACCTCGCCGGTGGCGTGATGGGTGGACTGGGTGTTGCACCTAGCGCCAATGTCGGCAACCGGGTGTGCTATTTTGAGCCAGTACATGGCAGTGCACCACGGATGGCAGGCAAGAGCCGCGCCAACCCGTCGGCCATGTTCCTGAGCATCGCACTAGCCTTGCGTCATCTGGGCTTTTACGATGCCGCACAGCGGATAGAAACGGCGGTGCGCCAAATTATCCGTCAAGGCAAATGCTTGACCTATGATCTGGGTGGCGCAGCGTCGACTGCTGCTATGGCAGCAGCGATTCTGTCTGCCATAAGTCGACCACAGGCGGTGCGGCGCGCCAGTATTCTGTGCGTTGGCGACGAGCTGCTGGCTGGCCGCGTGATCAACATAAATGCGACCGAAATGGGCCGCCGCTTGACCGAGGCCGGCTATTCAGTCGGCATGCAGATTACCTGTGGCGACCAGCTATCAGCTATTCGTAATGCACTCGATATTTGTCTGGGTCAGTCCGATCTGGTGCTTGTCAATGGTGGGCTAGGCCCCACGTCAGATGATCTGACTCGCGATGCCGTCGCCGCTGCACTTGGCCGACCGCTGCAATTCGATGCGGCCACCATGGAATCTATCGAGAAGCGACTGTCTGGCTTTGGCTTGGCGGTTGACCCGTCGAACCGTGTGCAGGCAATGTTCCCTCAGGGCGCGAACATCTTGGCTAACCCGAATGGCACAGCAGCCGGTTTCGAGCTACTGCTGGAGGATCGTCGACTGGTGGTGCTGCCCGGCCCACCGCGCGAGTGTTTGTCCATGCTCGACTGTGTGTTGGCTGCAGAGCCGCATTTGGCGCAAGCGCAGGCCCATTGCTGGTCTTTGCTAGGCGTGGTCGAGTCTGACATCGCCTCAATGGTCGGCAAGGTGGTAGACGAGTTCGGTGCGGCGGTCGAAGTGTCTTATCTGTGGCGCTACCCCTACGTTGATGTGCGGCTGGTCTCTCTTGATCCGGCTGCTAAATCCTGCGTGGACGAACTAGATCGCCGCTTTGCTGCCAATCTGGTCAGCCGCGATGGGTCAACCGCCTTGTGCCAACTGTTGCCTAGACTTACTGGCCGCCGATGGGTGATTGATGACAGCATCACCAATCAGACCTTCCTCGACCACCTGCCCCCATCGAACGAAGATTCGATGGGGAATGTGGTTCGGCTCAAGGCCACGGCTAGCCGACCGTTGATCGGCCCGTGGGAAGGCATCTTGAGCATGCAGTGTCAGGTGCAGATCGGTCCGCGCCAAGGCAAGTATCGACTTGATGTACCGCATCGCGGGCCAGAGGTAGGCAACTATGCCTGCGAGTTTTTGGCTTGGAGTATCCTGCGCAACCTCGAAGAATATACCGCGTCCAATCAATCGGAGAAACCAACCGTATGAACCCTCTATCGCAAGAAGAGTTGCGGAACCGCCTAACTGCGCTGGACACCCCCTCGATTGCCGACGCAATGGACAGCATAGGCCTGTGCGGCGGCCTACTTGGCATTCAGTGCCAAGTGCCTGACCACATCGTGGCGGGTCCGGCTTTTACCGTGATGTATCGGCCGTTTTCCCGCAACGTCGAGGAATTTCACAATGCTGGTAACTACATCGACCAGGTTCGACGCGGTGATGTGATTGTTGTCGACAACGAAGGCCGACATGATTGTACTAGTTGGGGAGATATTTTAACTGAAACCGCCTTGCTCAAAGGAGTGGCTGGCACCGTGATACACGGCGCCGCCCGTGACATCGGCGAGATTCGCCGTATGAATTATCCCCTGTTCAGCACGGCGATCCATATGGTATCGGGCAAGAACCGGGTGAGGATCAGCGCGGTGCAGGAACCAATCCGGGTCGGTGAAGTCACCATTAACCCCGGCGACTGGATCGTGGCCGACTGCAGTGGCGCCTTGGTGGTGCCAGCCAGCCTTGTCGAAGATGTGCTGCAGCGGGCCGAGCGCATCGACCGCACCGAACAGATCATTCGGCAGGCCGTGCGCGCGGGCACGCCGCTTGAAACGGCTCGTGCGCGTTATCGCTACGACCGCCCTTGGGAGGAAGCGGCCACAGCATGAGCGAGTTATTTCAGCTTCACTGGCGGTCGCGCCTGCGCTTTCTGGATGTGCATTACCACGTAGCGCCCGATGTATTCCGTCGCAGGCATGGCGTACTCAGCGCCGGACGGCAGTACCAGATGCTAAACGGCGGCGTCGTGCTGAAGAATCATCTCGGCGACAGCGTCGCTAGTGCCGAAGCGGCACGCGAAATAGGTCTGCCGGTATTTGGTTCACTGGTTCTAAACGCGGTGGCAGGAGGGCCTTGCTGGCGTACGGTTGAAGCTTCTCTCTGCAAGTTGCAGGCAGAATGCAGCGGCCGTCTGCTGATGCACCTACCCACGTTTACCGGGGCCAAGCACCAGAGCAAGCTGAACCGCTCCGTCAGCAATCAGGCATCCCAAGCAAAGGGCTTGATGCCGTCCCGAGTCTCGAACGGTGTCGGCAGGCTTCGACAAGAGGTAATGGAGTTGCTCCATATGTCGCGTGATTACCCTGTGGTAATTTCAACCGGCCATGCCAACCGCGAAGAAGTTATGCGGTTGATCGACGTAGCTGGTCGCCTCGGCGTGCAACGTTTGATGCTCAATCAGCCAGCCAACCCGATGACCGGCCTGAATGCGACCGATCTAGCCTCCCTTGCGGGTGCCAGCTGGCTGTATATCGAGCAAACTGCTTTAACTTATCTGTTAGGCTATCAGCGCTGGGATGACTTCGCCGCCGTGCTGACCCAGATTCAAAACGTGGTCTACAGCTCAGACTTAGGGCAACCCGATCAGCCTGACATTGCCGAGTGGCATGCACGCAGCCAGCTTTGGTTCGACGAAATGGGGCTGAATCCCCAGCGCCGCGCCGCGATCTGCCTTGATAATGCGCTGACCATGCTAGCACCGTAATCCGCACATCATAACCCATTTAACTCAAACGAACGAAAACCCCGACAGCTGCAGGCCAAAGGCGAAAGGAATTGCCATGTCTCAATCAAGATCAATCCCGCATGCTGTATTCATGTTGACGATTACCATGATGTCGGTGCTCGGGCTGGTGGCCAGCGATATCTTTCTACCGGCTTTGCCTACAATCGCCGAACGGTTTGGTGTCAGCGCCATTCAGGGGCAGTCAATGCTAGGTTCCTTTCTGCTCGGCATTGCCGTTATGCAGCTGTTTTATGGTCCGTTGTCGGATAGCCTAGGCCGCCGTCTGCTGCTGCTGGCTGGCTTGGCGCTGTTCCTGCTGGCTTCGCTCGCCATTCCTTTTGCCCACGACTTCAACCAGGTAATTGACTTGCGGATTATGCAAGCGATTGGCGCTTGCGCCGGCATCACGCTTGGACGGGCCATAGTAGGTGACCTGTACACCAAGGAAGAAGCAGGCAAGATATTCCTGACTATCTTTCCGGTGGTAGGCATGTCTCCCGCTATTGCCCCCTTGATTGGCGGCATGCTGTACAACCATTTTGGTTGGGAGGCGTGTTTTCTGTTTTCCGCCGGCTTTGCCGCAATCCTGATTGTCTTGGTGCTGGGTTGGCTGCCCGAAACCCGCCACCACGACCGACGCCAGCCCTTGTCGCTGGGTCAGGTGTTTCGTGCCTATCGCGAATTATTTCTGGCACGTCGTTTCTGGCACTACGCCAGCATTCCCTGTTTTGCCTATGCCGCCTACTTTGCCTATATTGCCGAATCGCCTTTCCTGTTGGTGGCACAAGGTCTAGCGCGATCTCAGATCGGCTTTTCCTATATAAGCTTGTCTGCCACCTATGTGGCGGGCAACCTTTTGGCGCGGCGTCTCTTGTCAGGCGGACGAAGCATCGATCAGCTATTAGCCATCGGCTATCGAATTTTTGTGGTAGGCGGCATTGGCTTATTACTTGCAACCCTGCTGGCGCCGCATACATTTTTGCTAAGTATTGCTGCCATGTCAGTACTCACCCTAGGGAATGGTTTTCTCCTGCCTTTGGGTACTAGCGGTGCCGTAACTTGTATGCCGGCACTGGCGGGTTCGGCATCGGGTCTGATGGGGGCACTGCAAATGGCGGCGGCTGCCATTGCAGCCCAGAGCATCGGCATGCTCACCCAGCATCGCCCCGCAAGTTTCGGTATTGTGATGGCACTGTTGGCACTATCGGGGTTTGCTGTCTATCGCTGGCTGGGGAGTGAGACAAGGAAATGTCCTGAATGTCTAGGGTAATGACATTGAAGACCCTCGAACTATTGCCGTCATCGCCGCGCCACTGCCAATCGCATCACATTTTTCTCGGCCCTTGAATCCCAAGAACGCCCCAACAGCAAACACCTATACCGCACCCGAAACCCGCTACCAGTTCGAGCGCCTCGGCTACTTCTGCGCCGACCGCCGCGACCATCAGCCCGGCGGGAAGCTGGTGTTCAACCGCACGGTGACGCTGAAGGATTCGTGGGCGAAAGAACAAGGATAAATTGGGGGAGGAGTTAGGGGTGAGGGGTGAGGAGTAATGTCAAAAGCAATATCGCTCCGGTTTTACTCCTGCCGCCTTACTTTTCACCGCTTTCTAGCAGCCTGTCGGACTTAACACACCAACCGAGCGAAAGTGGTGCTGATTTGGTTGAATTTGGCTGATTTTTCGTAGAAAACGCACGATTCCCCCTCGATTTCCCTACTGCGGACGCAATGCGGCCATACGCTTCAAATTCCACGCGAGGCATACCAGCGTCCATTCGTTCTGGACATTCTCCAAGCCGCGCAGCAGAAATTGGCGGAAGCCCATGACCGATTTGATGATGCCGAACACCGGCTCTACCGTCTGCTTGCGTAGCGCATATGCAGCGCGCCCTGTCCGCGTCTTGAGTGTGTGCTTCATGGTCTCAACCGGGGAGGCATTGTCGGCCAGCGGCGCAGGTTCGGTGAAACGCTCCCGCCAGCCCGGATGGTGTTCGTCGCGCTTGACGGCGATGAGCGGCTCAATGTCAGCTGCGACGCAGGCCATCACATTCTTTTCGCTGTAGTAGCCCGTATCGGCAAGCCAGGTCTCGGGCCGATTCAGCCCTTCCGGATTCGCCTGCACTTTCGCTACCATCGGTGCAACCTGCTCCTTGTCGTTGCTGGCCTGAGTGACGTGTGGGGCGAGAACCAACATCGATTCGGTATCGACCACCGCCTGCGCGTTGTAGCACTGCTCAAAGCCGCCACCGGCTACCTTCATGATCCGGGATTCTTCATCTGTCAGGTTGATCTGGTCGTCCGCGCGCGGACCCGACTCAGGCGACTTGGGTTCTCTTCCCTTGAGCTTCTTACCAGTCGCCGCCTCTTTGGCGGCACGCGCGGCCACTTTGGCCTCGTATTCGGACTGCTCGCGCTCAAAGCGCTCCTTGGCACGCGCTTCAATCTTCGCTTTCGCCATCTCAATGGCCGTCAGCCGGTCTTCGCGGCGCTTGATCTCGTCGGGCAACTTCACCCCATCCGGCACCTCGGACTGGTCTGCCGCCTCCGCCAATATCAGCAGTTCCTGCACTTCAGCTTTCAACTGTGCCTCGATCTTCTCGGCGTGCGCATAGGACAGCGCACTATGCCGACTGGCGTTAGCGTGAATCTTGGTGCCGTCCAGACTGACGGTACCAAAGCGTGAGAGCTGGTTCTCGCGAGCGATCTGGAGCACCTGGACGAAGGCGGACTGAAATTCATTGCCAAAGCGCTTTCTGAAGGTCGCCAGAGTGTCGTGATCCGGATGGGTTGCAGGCGATATACCGGAACGCCAGCGAATCGTACGTCGCCCTCTCGATCTTGCGGCTGGAGAAAGTACCGGTGGCGTAGCCGTAGATCAGCAAGGAAAGCAGTGTCGCCGGATGATAGGCATCGCTACCTTTGCCGGCATATGCTCGTTCCAGCGCCGATAGATCCAGCCCTTCGACCACATCAACTACGTAGCGCGCCAAGTGTGCTTCGGGCAACCATTCCTGCACCGATGGCGGTAGCAGGTAGTCCGTGTCTCGATCTATCGGGTGAAAGGCCATGGTCGTATCCGTCAAATTCGATAGGGGGATTTTCGCATATTCCGGGGTAAGTCCGACAGCCTGCTAGGTTTATACGATGCTGAAAATTTACAATTCCCTATCCCGTTCCAAGCAGGATTTCGTCCCCATCGAACCCGGCAAGGTCCGCATGTACGTCTGCGGCATGACGGTGTACGACTATTGCCACCTCGGTCATGCGCGGGTGATGGTGGTGTTCGACATGATCAACCGCTGGCTCAGGGCCGATGGTTTCGATGTCACCTACGTGCGCAACATCACCGATATCGACGACAAGATCATCAAGCGCGCGGCCGAGAACCACGAGACTATCGATGCCCTGACCGGTCGCTTCATCGCGGCGATGGACGAGGACGCCGCCCGGCTCGGTGTGGAGAAGCCCGCCTACGAGCCGCGCGCCACCCAGTACGTGCCGGGCATGATCGCCATGATCCGGGCCCTGATCGACAATGGCCTGGCGTATGTGGCGAAGAGCGGCGACGTGTGCTATTCGGTGCATAAGTTTCCCGGTTACGGCAAGCTTTCCGGCAAGTCGCTGGAAGACCTGCGCGCCGGCGAGCGGGTGGATGTCGCCGTGGGCAAGGACGACCCGCTCGACTTTGTGCTGTGGAAATCGGCCAAGCCCGGCGAGCCGCAGTGGGATTCGCCGTGGGGGCAGGGCCGCCCCGGCTGGCACATCGAGTGCTCGGTGATGAGCGATGCCCTGCTCGGCGAGCATTTCGACATCCATGGCGGCGGCGCGGACTTGCAGTTTCCCCACCACGAGAACGAGATCGCCCAGAGCGAGGGGGTGCACGGCCACCAGCATGTCAACTACTGGATTCATAACGGCTTTGTGCGGGTGGACAACGAGAAGATGTCGAAATCGCTGGGCAACTTCTTCACCATCCGCGAGGTGCTGGAGCGCTATGATGCCGAGGTGGTGCGCTTCTTCATCCTGCGCGCCCACTACCGCAGCCCGCTCAACTACTCCGACCAACATCTGGAGATGCCAAGGGTGCGCTGACCCGGCTCTATACGGCGCTTCACTACTGTCCGGAGATTTCCGGGATGGCATGGTTTAACTTACTGATAAAGTGCGAATAAATGATATTCATGGGTGTCACCGACTTCAATGTGTTGGAAACTACCGGATTTATCTGGGGGTGGTTCAATGCATACGGGAAAGCTGGTGTTTGCCCAACTGATGGATCATCTGCCCCTGCACACTTTCCGGCGCTGCGTTGCCAAGTACCCTGGGCGCTATCCGGCGCTCACTTTCTCGCACCTCGATCAATTCCTGTGCATGGCCTTCGCGCAACTGACCTACCGGGA
>Ga0315268_10006863_pt1 | contig 12060 bp, 10 predicted proteins | sample C1_top_MG_FD_204535 | JGI IMG/M metagenome (GOLD analysis project Ga0315268, IMG submission 204535) | Sediment microbial communities from Yellowstone Lake, YNP, Wyoming, USA - C1_top | ecosystem: Environmental > Aquatic > Freshwater > Lake > Sediment | place: USA: Wyoming | collected 2017-08-01 | reverse complement strand
CGACATCAGGGGCAGGGACATCGCCATGATCTTCCAGGAACCGATGACCGCGCTCAACCCGGTCTACACCATCGGGTTCCAGATCACTGAGGTCCTCGAAGTTCACCAGGGGCTCAAACGGGCCGAGGCCATGGGCCAGGCCGAGGAGATGCTCCGGCTCGTGGGCATACCCGACCCCCGCAAGCGACTGGAGAGTTACCCCCATGAGCTCTCGGGCGGCCTACGCCAAAGGGCCATGATCGCTATGGCCCTGGTCTGTAACCCCAAGCTGCTGATTGCCGACGAACCGACCACGGCCCTGGACGTGACCATCCAGGCTCAGATCTTGGATCTCATGAAGGGACTCAAGGACAAGCTCGGGATGTCGATCATGCTGATCACCCATGACCTCGGGGTCATCGCCGAGATGGCTGAACGGGTCGTCGTGATGTACTCGGGCAAAGTGGTGGAGGAAGCCGGAGTTCAGGAGCTCTTCCACAGTCCTCTGCATCCGTACACTCAAGGTCTCTTGCACTGCATCCCCCGGATCGACCGGCCCCGACATAAACTGGACGTGATCCCAGGGGCCGTGCCCAACCCGCTCGACTTCGCGGACGGGTGCCGGTTCCACCCGCGTTGTCGCTACGCCCAGCCCGTCTGTGTGACCGACGAACCGCCGCTGGTGGCCCATGGCCCAAGGCGCGTAGCCTGCTTCTTCACCCCGGAGCAATGGATACCCAACAAGGAGGTGGCTTAGATGAGCTCCCCGTTGAAGAGCCCGGCGTCAAACCCGGCCGAGCCGCTTCTGGAGGTAATCGGGCTGAAGAAGTACTACCCGATCCACGGCGGCTTCCTATCGAAGATCAAGGGCTACGTCTACGCCGTCGACGGCGTCTCGTTCACGGTCCACCGTGGCGAGACTTTCGGCCTAGTTGGCGAATCGGGATGCGGCAAGACCACCGTGGGCCGGACCACCTTGGCCCTGATGCCGGCCACCGCGGGCGAGGTTCGCTTTGAAGGGCAGAACCTCTTCGCGCTACGCAAGCCGGCATTGCGCCGGATGCGCCGGCAGATGCAGATCATCTATCAAGACCCCTACTCGTCGCTCGACCCGAGGCGGCTGATCGGGGAGATCATCGCCGAGCCGCTCGCCATTCACCGGGTGGCCAGCCCGGCGGAGCAGAGGGAGCAGGTTAAGGAACTCCTCTCCGTGGTGGGCCTGCAAGCCTCTGACGTCGTCCGCTACCCCCACGAACTCTCGGGCGGCCAGCGTCAACGGGTGGGCATCGCTCGAGCCCTGGCTCTGCGCCCCAAGCTCGTGGTCTGCGATGAACCGGTGTCGGCTCTGGACGTCTCGATCCAGTCTCAGATCCTTAACCTGCTTGATGAGCTGCAGGGCGCGTTCGGTCTGACCTACATCTTTATCGCCCACGGGCTCCACGTTGTCAAACACGTCTCGGACCGCGTCGGCGTGATGTACCTGGGTAAGCTGGTCGAGGTCGCTCCGGCCGACGCCCTGTTCGACCATGCCCTTCATCCCTATACCCGGGCTCTGCTGACGGCCATCCCCATTCCCGATCCCGGCCGGCGCGGCAAGCGGCAGCTTTTGACCGGGGACGTCCCGAGTCCGGTCAACCCGCCGCCAGGTTGTCGCTTTCATACCCGCTGCTCCATCGTTGAGGAGCGCTGCCGACTGGAGGAACCCCTTCAGAGGGAGATGGGGAGCGGGCACCTGGTCGCCTGTCATTTAGCCAAGAACTGATGGAAGGCGGTGTCCGGATTGGGAAAACAGCTCATGGTCATTCGGGCCGAGGGTAGCTCTTTCGACCTTGGGCGGGAGCACGGCCACCAGTGCCGGGAGCTCATCCGGCAGTTGGCTCGGGAGGACTTGCCCCGAGAAATGGCGGCCCGGGGGATGGTCGATCCCCGGGGCATCATGCGCAAGGGTCTCGACTACCGGCCCTTCATCGAAGCCAACGCTCCACACCTCCTGGAGGAGATCCGCGGCATCGCCGACGGCGCCGGGATCGCGTTTGAGGAGGCTCTGGCCCTGCAATGCCGGTCGGAGCTGGTCAACCGGACCAAGACCGAGCCGGAGGCCACGAGCGATCCGGAATGCACATCCTTTGCGATCTCCAAGGAGAGGAGCGCCACGGGCGAGGTGATCGTGGGCCAGAACCTAGACCTCGCGCCCACGTTCGACCCTTTTGGGGTCATTCTCTACCTCTACCCGAAGAGAGGGCCGGCCATCATCACCTGGACTTTGGCCGGGACGGTCGGGCAGGTGGGCCTGAACTCGGCCGGACTGGCCCGCTGCGGCAACTTCCTCCTCAGCGCGGGCTGGCGGGTCGGCCTCCCGACGACGATACTCTGGAGGCTGATCATGGAGCGGGAGTCGGTGGAGGGCGTCGAGAGAGTGGTCGCCGCTTCCGATTCTTGCCGGGCCAAGTCGAACAACTTCATCGTCGGCGACTCCGCCGGCACGATCGCCGACTTCGAAGCGACGGTTGATGCCCATCGGCGACTTGGACCGGAGAATGGGGTCATCCTGCACACCAACCATTACCTGCACCCCGATCTCCTGTCCAGTGAGCGCCAGACCACCCGACTGCCGGACACCCAGGCCAGGCTGGCCCGGCTGAGAAATCTCTTCGCCGAGCACCCGGGGAAGATCGGGTCGGCCCAGCTCCAGACCTTCCTCAGAGACCACTCCGGACGCCCCCAAAGCATCTGCAAGCACGAGGGCTACTCGAAGACGGTCGTCTCCGTGATCAGCCACCCCAAAACCGGATGCATCGAAGTCTGCTCGGGTAACCCCTGCGAAGGGGAGTACCAGATGTTCAGGCTCTAGGTTTGGCAGGCTGGGTCTGAAGGTCGCCGGTTTGGGCCTCCCCCTCGTCTCCAACGAGACAGCCACAATTCTCTTGACGAACCGTCAAAGCCCTGGCTATTCTTGAGCGGGCAGGTGCTTCGTGCCTCTAAAGAAAGATACTGGCTATATAGAGGGGGGAGGGATTGTCAATGTCAGATATCCAGCACCGCATGGCTGAGGACGCCGCGAGGTCGAAGGAACTCCGCGACAAGGTAGCCGTCGCCCTCAAGAAAGCCGGGGAGCCACCCGTCGAAGCTCAAGTTGCCTTCCTCAAGGGATTGATGGACAACAAGGGCGAGGCAGACAGGTTCATGAAGAACCCCAAGGGGTATTGCCTTGAGCACGGGATCGTTATCAGCCCTGAAGTGGTCCAGATGGTCGTCCACAACGTCATCAACGACCAGGGCGTCGACCCGGGCATTTTGCGCCGCTACGGGGACAAGGTGGTCGGCCAAGTCCTGGACATGAGGTCACCGGGCGGGGGCAAGGCCTGGGTGGTGGCCGCCGCCGCGGTTGTCGTGGCCGTCGCGGCCGTCGTCACTATGGTCGTCACCCTGATTCGGTCCGAGAAGCCGATGGACGCCAGAGTCCTGGTCGGTCTTGGACCCGACGGTATCCGCCTGCCGGGAGGCGCCAAGTTCGATATCAAGTCGCCCAAGCTACGGGGCGGCGGGCCGATGTAGGGAATCTCACGATCAACGCAGGGTCAAGGGGCGGGCAGGCTGGCGACATCGTCCGGTCTGCCCGCCAAACTGATATGGAGCCGCAGACGTGGGAGGTGAGCCCTGCCGGCCGGCGCCGGGGCCAGGGACTCCATGAGCGAAGTGACAATGGACCGCGACCTAATGGCTTACGCGCAGTTCCTGCATGTGCCGATGACCTTTCACAGCCTGGTCATCGAGAACACGAACCGCTGTAACGCCAGGTGCAAGATATGCTACCAGTCCGCTGGACCAAAGGGCTCCGACGTCTGGGGAGAGGCCTCGCTCACCGTTGAGGAACAGGAGACAGTCATCCGGGAGTCGCTACGCATCGAGACTCTTTTTCCCCGGTTTCACCTCTCCGGAGGTGAAGCCTTTCTGAATGTCGACACCTGTCTTCACCTCCTACGAGTCGCTCGCGATAGCGGCTTCCTGGATATCACCTCGGTCACCAACGCCTTCTGGGCCCGCCGCCGGACGCGTGCCCTCGACATCGTCCGGCGCGCCCGGGATGCCGGCTTAACAACGCTTGAGATAAGCTGGGACGCCTGGCACCGGGCCTTTGTCGCGCCCGAGGCCATCGAGAACTGCATCGAGGCCTGCCACGAGTGCGATGTCGAAGCCAACCTCCGGGTGCTGACCACGAGATCGCACGGTGTCGCCGAGGCCCTCAGCCACCTCTCCGCTGAGGCCGTGGAGAAGGCCGTCCGGATCACCTCCGGGCCGGTCTTTGCCAGCGGCCGAGCCGCCCGCGAACTGGATCCGGATGATTTCTACGTCTCGCGAACCAGCCTGGATGATGCCTGTCACAGCAATCTCAACCTGGTGGTCAACTCTTTTGGCAACGTCTACCCGTGCTGCGCCGGTCTGGACCAGACCGAGAACTACATAACCGGCAACATCCGACAGCAGTCCATCGTCGACATCGCCGAGGCCATGTCCAACTCCCCGCTCCTCCGCCTGATCGTCTTCCGGGGCATCGCGACCCTGGCCGAAATCATTGAGGGCCGCGGGGTGAAGGTTGGGCGCAACTACAACAGCATCTGCCAGATGTGCTGGTCGTTCTTCTCCCGGCGGGAGTGTGTCGACGCGGTCGCGGAGCACTTCGCCGAGTCCCACCGGCGAGCCCTGGAGGCGGTGGTTCGTCAGCTCGAGGCCCACGGGCTCGAGGGCCTCAAGGAGACTTCATCATGACCCGACCGGAACTGCCGCTCGACTTTGCCTCGGGCAGGCTCCCCCTAGCCTACTGGTTCCGTTCAGTAGCCTTCATGGCCTCCGCCCAGGGCGATGATCTGAGTGTGCCCGTCTCCGCTATCTGCGACTGGGTCACCAGGTTCGACGCCTGGTACAAGGAAGTCCTCGGTCTAAGTGAAGGGCGCCGCCTTCACCTGCTCTACCACCGTGAGATGGCCCTGGTGGGGAACGACCTTCTCAGCGTGGCGCCCCGCCTCAAAGAGTTCGGCCGGATGGCCCATTCCCTGGGCTTTGGGGTTTCGATAGCGGTGGATTTGGCCGAGGCCATGGCTCTGGAGGCCGCGTTCATCGACCTCATCAGCGATCAGACTTACAACCACGTGGGGTTCCGTGTTCTAGACTCCGACACCGCTCTTGCCGCGGGGGCGACGGCCTTCGTCGAACGGATCATCGGCCGGTCGGACGTGAGGGTGGGTTTCATCGCTCCGTTCCACCTGCTCCGGGACATGGGCCTCCTGGACTCTCCGATCTTCAACCAGTCCGACATGACGGTCTTCCCGATCGGGTCGCTACTCGAGGGCGCCCTGCCCCAGCCCCCCAATCCGGTGGCCCCCTGCTTCTCCCGAATCCGCCTCCACGTGGATGACGGCGGTTTCATCTACCCCTGCTTGGGTCTTATCGGCGTGCCTGGGGCCGAACTGGGATCTGTTCACGACCCCATGGACCGCACGGTCCTTGGTGGCCGCCCCTACTTCCTCGACCTTGCCCGGCTGGCGGTAGAAGGACCCCAGCTCGAACATCCGGCGCCCGAGCACCGCGTCTCCGGGCTCCCGTGGATCTGCGAGCAACACCGGATGGCTCTCCTGGACGGCCCCTAGACGCGCCTCAGCCGCCAGCGGCCGACATAATCGCTGGGCCGTGCCGGCGCCCTGTTGCCGTGGAATCTAATGTAGCAGGGTTGAAGGTAGGGGGCCGCGCCCTCCAGGGTCTCGAAACCCCAGGCGAACTGCCGTCCGGCCACGACCAAGTCCCGCGCTCCTTCAGGCGCCGGTCTCTCCTCGAACGGGGGGCGGAGGAGGACACAGGGGTCCACAGAGAAGGCCAGACGGTCGGAGCGCGGGCGCCCGAAGCGGTGCTCAAGTCGCCGGGCGGCCCACCGGGCGCCGCGACCGGCCAGTCTCTCGAGCACGATTTCATCGACACGAACATCAACTCCGATCCAACCGGCCCCGTCCAGGTAGACCTCGTTCCAGACGTGGGGGCGCATGCGCCGGCCGAGAAGCGTGCCAATCAGGACCCGGCACGGGAGGTCTATCGAGCGGCACAGCGCGGCGTAGAGGAACGAGTACTCCCCGCAGTCCCCCAGGCGGTTCTTGCGCATGCTCTCGCTCCCCCGCTCGGAGGGAGGCCAGACGTAGCGACATGTGTCGAGAAGATGACGGAAGAGGCGGCGGGCCCGCTCGGCACAAGAGGCGGCCTCACCCACCGCGGCCCGGGCCTCGGCCCTGACCTCGTCGTTGACCTGGATGAGCGCGCTGGAGCCCAGGTAGGCCGAGGGATCAGGGTCCGGCGAGGGCCCGGCCGGTCCCGCCGGCTCATCCGGCAGAACCACCTCCACCGTCAAGCGGGCCAGTTCGCCCGGCGGGAGCGACACGAAGGCCACCCGGTTCGGCCCCCCCGTTAGGGTGGGTTCGCCGGGGAAACCGGGCGGAGAGGACCTGACGATCCAGGGCCCGGGTTGACACGGCAGGTCGGGGGGCAGGGCCACCCAGAGGTCCACGCGTTCGCCGGTGGGGTTGCCGTACCGCCAGTCCCAGCGGACCCTTGTGCCACCCGTGGAACTACTCATCGCCACTAGTCTCGTTGTAGCCGCAGGCCTGCGTGGCGATAGACTGGAGAAGCTCGACGCCTCCGGCGAAGAACCCGGGGTTGAGCCATGGGCGACGCCAGCGGCCCCAGTGCCGGGCGTGGAAGCCCAGCCACCAGAGTTGGCGCAGGGCGACGAAGACGGGCACCGTCCGGGCCTCGCTCTCGCCGAGACGCCTAACCGACGAGTAACCGCGGACCATCGCGTCCCACAGAGCCGAGTCACCCCCGCGACCGAAAGTCCCCCAGATGAGGGTGGCCAGGTCGTAGGCGCGCCAGCCGCGAGCCAGGAGTTCGAAGTCGAAGAGAGCCAGCCGCCCACCATCTTCCAGGAAATTGAGGTGATGGCTGTCTCCGTGCACGAGCCCGTAGGCGCCCGGTTCGGAAGAGGCCTCGGGCCAGAGGCGGGCGAGGAACCCGGCCACGGAGTCCAGGGTCATCGAGGTCTCCGCTCCGGTCGGGCTGGTGAGCCGCTCTTTCACGGAGGCCACGGGTTCCTCGATTAGGGCCCTCCGGTCCAGGTGCGGCAGTGTCCCGGGAGGACCGACGATCTCGGCCGCTACGTGGAACTCCGCCAGGAGCCGGCCCAGGGCCAGGCCGGTCTCAAGGGTAAGCCGCGGCTGGTGGCCGGTGAGGAAGCGGTAGAGAGCCAGATGTCGTTCGCCGCGCGAGGGGTCGTCAAGGACGGCGAAGAGGGTGCCGTCGGTCAGTCGGTAGGGGCCGGCCACGGGCAGGCCTCGCGCCTCGAGGGAAGCCAGAAGCTCGAGTTCGAAGGTGAGGTGAGTTGCCGGCCGTAGGGAGGAATTGCTCACGCGGGCAACGGCTTGCCGGCCGGGCGCCTGGACAATGTAGGTCGACCCGAGGCCATCGCCGAGTTTCCGGACCCGAACCGGTTCGGGGAAGCCGTAAAGAGCGGCGATAGCCGGCCCGAGGGCGGGACCGTCGCTTTCAGCTTTGGGAAACACAGCCCGGCTGCGATGGGTCACCATTACTCGCCTCGCTGGGTCTTTCCGGCTATGATGGCCGAATCCCTTGCGAGCGAGCCTTTCGCTATCTCTCTCTCCACCAGTCCCCGGGCCGGCTGACCCCGTAGCCCAGGAGATCGTCGAGCCAAACCAGGACCCTGGGGGCGACGGGCGCCAGCCGGGTGGCCAGGGCGTGGCGCCAGTGGTGGGCCGAGTCCTTCCACCGGCCACTTTAGAACGCCCGGACTGTTGGACGGGCAGGCCGGTTCCCGGGTCATTTCGCCGCTCGCGATGGCCTTGGACGGACAGTGGTCGGCACACTTCTCGCAGACGCGGCAGAACCTCCGGACCCCGAAGTCGCGGGGACGGTCGGCGGCCGGCGGCGTCCGCGTCCAGGCCGGCGGCGTCTCGGGACGATGGAAACTCAATCCGGCCTTCGCCCTGGCGGGAGAACCAGCGGCTGTAGAACCAGCGGGGATCCGTCTCGGTGATCCCGACGAGGTCGGCTCCCAGGTAGCGGGCCACCTTCTTGACCAAGCGGGCGGCCTCGGCGGGGGGGAGGGGGCGCGGGGCGGGGAGGCCGGAGCCGGTGGCGTGCGCCGGGTGGCTGGCTGTCCGGTTAACGTAGAGGCCACTCCGGGCCCCGATGCCCGTGTCGGTGTTGGTCGCTTCGACCACCGACCAGGCGGCCGTCATCAGGGCGTAGTCGAGATCGCTGAAGCCGGGCCGGCCGCGGGCGATGTGATTGGTCAGGGCGTTGTCCTGTAGCCGGGCCCGGTCCATTATGGGCGAATCCCAGAGGGCCCGCCGGAACATGATGTTCCGCTCGTCGAAGGCGGGTAGGTGGGGGTCTATGCTGTAGAGGTCGTCAATCCTGGTGGCGCCATGTCTGGGCATGGGCCTGATCCCCCCGGGCGTCTGCGCGCGGGAGGGGCCGCGGCGACCCGCCGAGCGCCGGCGGAAACGAAACCAAGCCGTCGTCGAAGACGTTGAGTGCGGTGGGGTATCTAGCTGGGCGCCCGTGGGAGGAGAAGAGCCAGATGACCGTGACCTTTCGGAAGTACAGGCCGGACACCGACTTCTTGCGCGTCCGCGCCCTCCTCGTGGACACCCATGAGACTCTCGGACGGTTCTGCAACTGGGGTATCGAACGGTGGAACTACGCCCGTTACTTTGTCATGCCGATGATGGGCGCCTACGGCCTCGAAGAACCCAGCGTGGAGGCGAGCCGGGAAGCCATTCGGCTCTGGGAAGAACTCATCGGCGTCTGGGAGAATGACGACGGCGAGATCGTGGGGGCGGTGACGACAGAATACCCCAAGCGGGGCGATGTCTTCTTCCAGCGTCGTCCCGGCTACAAGGACCTCCCGGGCCGGATGCTCGACCACGCCGAGGAGAACCTGACCGACGAGGAAACCGCGCTGCGAATCCACATCGGGGACCGCGACGAGCCACTCCGGGCCTTGGCCCTTGAGCGGGGCTACGCGGAGGATAGCCGGCACCCCGAGCACGACTCGACCTTTGTTATTGCCGGCCAGCCCGAGCCCCGCCTGCCGAAAGGCTTCGCCCTCCGCTCCATGTCCGAGGAGAACGACATCGAACTCCGGCGAGAGATCTTCGGCCGGGCCTTCAACCATACCGACCCCGCGGAGTGGCCCAGCGCCTTCGCCTACGAGGAACTGCAAAGGGCGCCCGACTACCGGAAGGACCTCGACCTGTTCGTGGTGGGCCCCGGCGGCCAGTACGTGGCCTGCTGCATCGTCTGGCACGACGAACGCAACCGGCTCGGCATCCTCGAACCGGTGGGCACCCATCCCGATTTCCGTCGGAGGGGGCTGGGCAGGGCGGTCGTGACCGAGGGTATTAGGAAAGCGGCGGTCCTGGGCGCCAAGACAGTGCGCGTGGGCTCGGGCCAGGCCTTCTACGAGGCTATTGGCTTCCGGATCGAGCACGTGGGGCACCCGTGGACGAGGAGGTTCTAGCGGTCATCTCGCAGACGGGCCGGGGCCCCGTTCTACGTCGGTGGCGCCCGGCTATCGCGGCGACACCCCGGGCCGCCGTGAGGAAGGTGGTGGCTACGAAGATAGCCGGGGGCCACCCCTGAGCGCTGGGTTACTTCATCTCCCCTTCCGGTATCTCGATCTCGAAGCGGCACCCCGGATCGCCTGCCAACGCGCTCTCCAGGACTTTCACCCGCACCGGCCGCTGGAAGATTACGTCGAACGCAAGCTTTTCGTAGCCTCCACTGCAGTAGCACCAGAGCGGCGGCACGGTCGGTCCGTCGCCGAGGATGGAGGCCCTGGCCAAAGGACAGTGACACATGTGGTAGCGCCTCAGCTTCGGGTCGGTCTCCCCGAGGTAGGCCACCGGGGCATAGGGGATCTTGCTGACGAAGATGGATTGGCCGACCCTCACGCCGGACTGTATCTCCGGATTCCGGCGCACATGGTCCATGACCGCCGGGGTGATTTCCTGTTCGTACCAAGGCTTGCCGCTACGGGCGTGCTCCTCGAGCGTTTCCAGCAGACTCTCCTGGCGGAAGCGCAGCACCGCGTCGAGACCGGACTTGCGGTAGATCCGGCGGAGACGCGAGAATGTCCGCCTTGGAATGCCGTGGTTGTTCCCGGCGAGGACGTCGCGACACGTGTCGACGGGAAGCCTCGCCCGCAGGCCCTCGACCAGCCGCCGCGTCACTTCGACGTACCCCTCCTGCGGCGAGCCAAGGGGCGGCAATTCAAGGTCAGCGAACACGGCGTCGCGCGTCGTCCTTCCGGCAATCTTGGTGGCCCGGACGGCCAGGTTGGACACGACCTCGCGCCCGCTCAGCACGCCGACCATGTAGATGAAGAGGGTGTTGTTGTCTGTCGCGAAGCCGTAGCGGGCCAGCGCCAGCAACCTCTCCTCGGAGTTCAAGCCTTTGTCGATCAGCTCGGTCAGGTAGCCCTTCAAGACCTCCACGCCGCCCTTGAGGTCCCCTCGAGCGGCCAAGAAGGCCTCGAAGTCCCAGACGGCCGACACCTGGACCTCCGTCTGTTCCGGGCTAAAGCCCCGCTTGGCGCAATACTCCCTGAACCGCTGTTCTCTCACGGAACACCCTCCTTCGCTTCCTGGACCGGAGCGCCGGCCTAGACGGGTTTCTCTAACGCCTGTTCCCTTCTACGGCCCCCGCGCCGGCCAAGTTCCGCGCCAGGGCCAACCTCGAATGGTCGGACGAGCCGGGAGTGTGGATGCGAACGCGCCAGAAGTGTTGATCCGAGTCGAAGATGGCTATCATCTTGGAAGCGGCCCTCCGCCGTCGCTTTCATGACAGGGAAAGCCGCCGAGGGGCGAGAAAGCTGCGCAGGTCAGGTAGAGGAGGCGTTGGCTATGTCCCAGATGGGCTTCTCTGACGCCACCCTCCCCTTGGCTGTCGCGAAGTATCTTCACGACACGAACCCATGGTGGGTCGGTAAGCCCGGCCGCGTTCTTCCTCGGTACCGCCGCTGGCTATTCGATTTGGCTCTTAAGAATCTCAACAAGGGGCTGGCGCCGGTCTTGGTTCTCAGGGGACCTCGGCAGGTGGGAAAAACGACTCTTCAGGAGCAGCTTGTCGAGCATCTTCTCAAAGAACAAGGCCTCCAGGCGCGTCGGATCCTGCGGGTTCAGTTTGACGACCTTCCCAGCCTGCGCGGGGTGTCTGAGCCCGTCCTGGCCATCGCCCGCTGGTTTCAGGCCGCGATCCTTGGTGAGACCTTCAACGAGGCGGCCCATCGCGGCGAGCCGGCTTTCGTCTTCCTGGACGAAGCGCAGAACCTCCCCGACTGGGCGCCGCAAGTCAAGGCTTTGGTGGATCACAGCACGGTCAAAGTCTTGCTGACCGGTAGTTCCTCACTTCGCATCATGGCCGGCCAGGACAGTCTGGCCGGCCGCATCACCCAGTTTGACATGGGTCCGTTGCTTCTACGCGAGATTGCCGCACTGCGCTTCGAGGCTGAGGTGCCTCCACTGCTTTCAGGCGATGGGCTAGAGGCTCTGGCTCGACAGGACTTCTGGGCGGAAGTGCGGGCTCACGGGCGCCGCTACCAGGTTCCGCGCGATCAGGCATTCGCCGCTCTTTCGGAGCGCGGCGGCTACCCCATGGCCCAAGCCAATCCCGATGTTCCGTGGCCGCAGATCGCCGATCAACTCAACGAGACCGTCATCCAACGCGCCATCCAGCACGATCTGCGCCTGGGCAGCCGGGGGATGAAGCGAGATGCCAATCTGTTGGAGGAGGTCTTCCGCCTGGCCTGCCGCTATGCGGGGCAGACTCCCGGTCGCGGCATTCTCCTGAAGGAACTCCGCGAAGCTCTGGACGCCGACGTGGGATGGCAGCGGGTGCTCCAGTATCTACGTTTCCTGGACAGCGCCATGCTTATGAAGCTGGTGGAGCCTCTGGAGCTGCGACTTAAAGGCCGCAAGGGGGACAGCAAGGTCTGCCTGTGTGACCACGGGCTTAGGGCAA
>Ga0315268_10006861_pt1 | contig 12061 bp, 6 predicted proteins | sample C1_top_MG_FD_204535 | JGI IMG/M metagenome (GOLD analysis project Ga0315268, IMG submission 204535) | Sediment microbial communities from Yellowstone Lake, YNP, Wyoming, USA - C1_top | ecosystem: Environmental > Aquatic > Freshwater > Lake > Sediment | place: USA: Wyoming | collected 2017-08-01 | reverse complement strand
CCGATTGGCCTGATGTTCGTAGTGTCGGCTCACGAACTCGGCTGCCACGTCGTGACAGCCGACTGCCGGGCGCCACGGCTGGAAGCGGCGCGCCGCCTCGGCGCCGTCCAGACGGTTGACGTGACCGGGGCGCCTGACGTAGCCGCCGCCATCCAAAAGCAAGCGGGCCGATTCGACGTGGTGATCGAAGCCGTGGGCAAGCCGGAGACCTGGGCCGCCGCGCTCAAGTTGGTCCGCAAAGGCGGGCGGGTCAACCTCTTCGGCGGCTGCCCGGCCGGCACGAGCGTTCCGCTCGACACCGGTCTGATGCATTATCAGAACCTCACCCTCCAGAGCAGCTTTCATCACACCCCGCGCAGCGTCCGGCGTGCCCTCGATTTCATCGAGCGCGGCCTGGTGCGGGCCGCTGACTTCGTGAATGGCGAATGCCCGCTGAGCCAACTGCCCGAATTGCTGCGCTCGATGGCGGCGGGCAGCTCCGCCGTAAAGACGCTCATCCGGGTCAAGGAGTGATGGGGCGCGCCCGCCCTGCGCACCGTCGCTGGCCGGGTGCCCTGTTAGCCCAAGCTCCAGAAAAACGCAAGCCGTCTCACCAACTTTCAGTTGTCAGTCTGCTCCACCAGACGCACGTTGCCCACGTGCAGCGTGGTGAGGCCAGCCTCTTGGGCCGCCCGGTAACAGCGTTGCAGTTGCGCCCGGCTCGTGACGGGCAAATCGTCCATCAGAAAGTCCGGATGGAACGCCAGCAGCGAATACGGAATCCGCCGGTCCAGGCCCGCAATGAATTGCGCCAACCCGGCCACTTCCTCCACGTCCACGTATCCCGGAACCAGCAACGTGCTGGCCACCAGCAACGGCACTTCGGGCCGTTCGTGGATGCGTCCGGCCACGCGCCGGAAGTTCTCCAGCGTTCGCCGGTTCGACGCGCCCGTCAGGGCCACGTGCACTGACTCGTGCCGGGCCTTGAGGTCGAACTTGATGCACCCGCCCGTCGCCAACGCCACTTCTGCCATCCGATCCAAGAGCTTGGGGTGCATATTGCCGCACGTCTCCCAGCAGACCCGCAGCACACCTTCGGGCCTTTGGGCCAGCGCCAGGCGGGCGGCCTCCAGGCTGTGCGGCAGTTGGGGAGTGGGGTCGCCGCCGAAAAAACAGACGCAGGTCGTCCGCGCATCAACCGCCTCGGCCAGTTGCTGAGCCGAGACGGTCGGGTTGCAGCGCGCACTGTGGCGATAAGTCCAGTTCTGGCAAAAGAGGCAATTCAGCGAGCAGGTCTCGTAGAAAACCGCCAGGTTTTTGAACCCCCGCTCCGGCCCTGGACGACAGGCAAACCGGGGATAGCCACAGCCGGTGCCGGCCGGGCAGACGAAATCGGCCACGCAGTTGGTGGGCAGGGGGTCGTAATACCAGCTCACCTTGGCCCGGTGTCGCCCACCCGCCGGCAGTCCGCAGTAGCCAACTTGCCCCTTGGGAATGCGGCATTCGTGGGCGCAGAGCCGGCAAGCGACGCCGTCCTGCGCGCTAGGGGCCACTTCCGGCAACCCAAAAGGCCGCCGCGAAGCCCGATGCCGCTCGGCGACGAAATCCGCCGCCTCTTGGAACCGCGTTCGGGCGCATTCGCCGCACACGCTCAGCACGCGCGCGATGGTCGCGGCTTCTTTGCCGCATATCCGGCAAGTGCCCATGGTCCGATGCGAGGGCGTTCGGGCTCGTGGCTGACCGGGCTCTCGGCGCAAGCAACCTTGCGGGTCCACGCCTTGGCGGTCGCCCAATCCGCTCCTAGAGCCGCCGCTCCAAGTCCACCTCTGCCGCCGCGCTCCGCTGCAGCCGAGCTTTGGGGAGAATTACCACTCGCGGACCCAGCGGCCCTGGCCTGCTGAGTCCGTTTCTAGATTCCATGCTTCGCTCTCAACGTCCACGTTCACTTCTATCCTGTCTGAAGTGACAGAGATCTTGACCGGGCCGCCGGGGGTTTCAACGCAAAAGCCGGTTCCACTGAACCTGACCATCGGATCGCCCTCCCACTTCGACTGTATCGAAATACTGGCTGCACCGTCCGCGCTCACGAATTCAAGCGGCGGCTCCAGCGCATAGTTAAAGAAGTAACCGCCGCCACCGTACCTCACGCCTGGATCGGTGTACGGCAGGGAGATCGTGCCCGCAGGAGTCCGCATCCGGAGATGCGCGACGTCAGCTTCGTTTCCCGACCACTCCAGGGCAAAGCTCACCCCGCTTCCCTGGCCGCTCCAGGTGCCGCTGGCGTCACAGCCGCTGGGTTGGAAAAGTGCATTGAGTGCCCGGATGTTCAGCTTGAAGCCCATGTTTGAAGCCCAGGCGATACCCGCAAACACGCCGACGGCCAGCAGTGCGGCCGCCCCGACAACCACCGGGGTCGGGAGAGACTTCCGCTGCGCTTTTGGTTCGACATCCTGTTTCATCGCTATTCCTCCTCTTCGCAACTGTGAATGTTCCGTCAAGTCCTTTGCGTCGCCGGGTTTTGGGGAGCACCACACTTCACTCGCCAACCCAGCTCCCGCCAACCAAGTTCCATGCCTTCCTGTCGCCGGCCACGTCCACTTCTATCCTGTCTAGCGTGATGGAGATTTTGACCGGACCGCCGGGGGTTGAAACGAGATTGCCGGTTCCACTGTACCTGACCATTGGATCGCCCTCCCATTTCGAGTGTATCCAAATCCTGGCTACGCCATCAGCGCTCACAAACTCAAGCGGCCCCTCCACCAGATAGTTAAAGAAGTGAGCGCCACCACTATACCTCATGCCTGGGTCTGTGTACGGCAGGGAAATCGTGCCCGCGGGAGTCTGCATACGGAGATGCGCGACATCCGCTTCGTTGCCCGACCAATCCAGCGCAAAGCTCACGCCGCTTCCCTGCCCGCTCCAGCCGCCGCTGGCCTCATAGCCGCTGGGTTGGAAAAGCGCGTTGAGGGCCCGGATGTTCAGCTTGAAGCCCATGTTCGAGGCCCAGGCCATACCCGCAAACACGCCGGCGGCCAGCAACGCGGTCGCGCCGACAACCACCGGGGTCGGGAGAGACTTCCGCTGCGCTTTTGGATTGACATGCTCTTTCATCGCCATTCCTCCTATTCGCAAGTGTGAATGTTTGGTCAAGTCTTTTTCGTGAACGGCTCAGGTGGGCCCCCGTTCCTGGGGCCAGTTTGGTCGCTTTTCCAGTCATTTTCTCCGCGCCTCATTGAACCGAAAGCGGCCAGACCCGCCAAGCCATTGCGGGCCCCTTCCGGCTCGTTTCTTATGCCGTCAGACATTACTTGACCCGCCGTCCGAGAGTCAAGCTTCCGGTGTCGGGATGCAAGAGAGGCTTTGGCAGCCGGGGTTCTTCTCTCCAAGGCTCCGGGAATTGCATTCGTTCCGGCGCCCCATAACCAATGGGTTCTACACTTGACGCGGCCAAGGGCCGCGCTAGACTGCCAGCCATGAAGCCCAATCGCCGGGAGGTGGTCAAGCAGGGAAGAGTGGACAGCCGGCATCTGTGTGGAGCTTCCCGGCGGCGATGGTGGTCGCAGCTCGGTGCGGCTGTTCTTGGAGCGCGTCGCGCGCAGGCGACGGTCGCGGCTTCTTTGCCGCATATCCGGCAAGTGCCCACGGTCCGACGCGATGGTTTTTAGGTTCGTGGCTGGCCAGGCTCTCGGCGCAAGCAACCTTACATTCCGGCCCTGTGCCCGGCCCTGTTCGCGCCATACATGCGTGCCTCATCAAGGGAGGCGATTTCGCAGAGGTTTGCCCTCGCCGGCGCACGAAGGGATTGTGCCCCTCCGCGCCGACAGGGTGTGTCTCATCGCCCCCAGCCGCGGCGGCGAACTTGAGGGCAACGGTTCCCCCCGGCGCCGCGGGCGAGGACGAAGCACGTCGGGCAGCCCCCACCGGCTCTGCTCGGAAATTGCGTTCCCGAACGGTCCTTCATTGGCATAGCCAGCCTGGCCATGCCGCCGGAGCGCCAACCCGGTGGGCGGACGAAGTGCCAGCCGATAGACCGCTAGGATATGATGATGCGCGGGTCGCTCACCACCGGAAGACCGCCCGGCTGGAACACCACCACGCAATAGGGATAAGTGCCCCGCCGGCCAGTCACTTTGGCCTCAATGGGTTGCCCTTGGAGCGCCGAGAAGCCGCACTGGGTGAACGGGGTTTTGTTCTCGGCGAAGGCGACGGCGTAGTCACCTTCATCGCATTTCCAGCGGATCCAGTCGTCTGTCACGGCCTTCACCTTAGAGGCATCGGTGTGGTCCGGGTGCTCGTATTTGACTTTCTTTCTGCCCTTTCCCGGCCCCAAAGGCGGGCCTTTAGGCCCAGGTCCCACTTTGAGGATGATCTCCTGATCGTTGGGTATGTTTCTGTTGCTCATGCGTACTCCTTAGTGTTGGTTTGTGTTTGTTGGTTTCGCGGCGGCGTGCGCGGCCATCAGCGCGGCAAAGCGCGGCTCCCGCCGCAAAGCGATCAAATCAGGATGGCGCTGGATTTCGCCAAGCGAGTAGCCCTTCAGGAAACAGGCTTCCAGGTCCTGCAAAGCGCGCTCGCGCTGGCCGGCTGCTTCGCAAACCAGCGCGGAAAGAAACAGCAGGTTTACATTCTCAGGGGCTTCCTGGCGAGCTTGCCGGATTTCGGCCAGCGCCCGGTTGGTCTCCGAGAGGTTAATCAGATAGACAGCCAGGCTCGCCCGCGTGTCAGCATCCTTTGGGTTCACAGCCAAGTCAGCCTCGGCGGCTCGGGCCGCCGCTTGGTAAGCGGCAGTTGCCTTTTCCCGGCTGGCCGGAACCCACCGGTAGGCGTCAGCCAGGTTGCCCCAGAGCAAGTGATCGGGGTTACCCATGGCCACTGCTTGCTCAAAGGTGCGGGCGGCTTCGGCGAACCGGCCGAGAAAGAAATAGACCGTGCCGAGGTTCGAATAGGCTTGGGGCGTGGGCCGGACAGAAAGGGATTTCTTGAGTTGACCGCTCGCCTCATCGTAGCGCCCCATCAGGGCGTAGAGGCCGCCGAGGTTGCGGTAGCCCAAGTAATTGTCGGGCGTTAGTTGAGTGACGCGCTGGAAGCACTGCTCGGCCTGGCGATAGCGGCCCAGCCGGTGATAGAAGCCGCCCAGATCGTTGAAGCCGGCCCAGTAATTGGGACTACGGTCAATGGCCCTTTTGAAAGTCGCTTCGGCCTCGGGTAATTGCCCTGCCTGTTCATAGGCCAAGGACAGGCAGCGAAAGGCGTCAGCATAGGCGGGATCGCGCTGGAGGGCCTGCTTGAAGGTGGCAATCGCATCGGCGACGCGGCCAGTGCCCAGGAAGACCAAGCCAAGGGTCACGTGCGGCGGGGCCTGCCGGTTGTCCAAGGCGAGCGCGTGGGTGCAGTTGGTTCGAGCCTCCTGGATCCATCGCGGCTCTTTGGTGGCTTGGTATTTGCGCCAGCAGGTTTGGGCCAGTCCAGCGTAAGCCAAGGCGTAGCCAGGGTCTTGTTCGACCGCCTGCCGAAAGAACCATAAGGCGGTGTCGAGATTCTCGACTTTGTCGTAGCGGGCCAGCTTGCCCAAGCCCTGCAAATACAGCTCATAAGCGCTGGCCAGCCGGGGAGGGTTGGCCCGCAGCAGCGCTTGCGCCCTTGGGGGCAGTTCCAAACCCAGCCAACCCACCGTGAGATTAGCCAGTTCGTCCTGCAGCGCAAAGACATCGCTGACCAGCGCGTCGCGGGATTCGCTGTGGAGATGGCGCAAGGTCCGGGCGTCCACCAAGCTAAAGGTGACACGCACCACATCGCCGCTCCGCTGGAAGCTGCCGGTCAAGGCCAGCGTGGCGCCGAAAGTCCTCCGGGCCTCCAACGCGCTGGCAATTCCCTCTTTCCTTACTTCAGTGACCGGCACCACGCGCAAGGAACCTTGGAACTGCTCCGTCTGCGCCAGCTTGCCGCTGAGGGTCTCCACCAAGCCGTCGCCGAAAGCTTGGTTGGTTGGATTATCGCCGATGTTCCGAAAGGGCAGAACGACCAACTGTCTTTCGGCAGGCAGCCGCAGCCTAGTCAGCCAAGCCGTCACCTTACCGCCAAACCGCGCCGCCAGCGCCGCCAAGACCGCCACCGATAGCACCAAGAGCAAAGCAGCCCGCCAAGCCCTCAAGGGCCGCTTTGCGGGGCGCACCCCAGGCAGGACCACTCGATAAACTGCTACCGGGGATGCGATGCCCTTGAGCGCAACAGGCCCGACCGGCTTGAGGATGTCACCCAGGCGAGTCCGCACTTGGTCAAACACTTGCTGGGTCAGGCAGATGCCCCCGGGCTCGGCCAGCGGCTCCACGCGCGCCGCAATGTTCACTCCGTCACCAAACACGTCCTCGTGACGATGCACCACGTCGCCCAAATGCACCCCGATCCGTAACTGGAGCTTTCGTTCTGGCCGCGCCTGATGGTTGTAGTCGGCGAGGCTCTGCTGGATTTCAAGGGCGCATTGGGCCGCCGCCAGGGCGCTGGGGAACTCGAGCAAGAAACCATCTCCCAGGGTCTTGATCTGCTGGCCCTGATGGCGGGGCAAAATACTCCGAATCAAGCCCCTAAGCCATTCCAGCAGTTCCAGCGCCAGCGCCTCATTCCGGTGGGCTAGCGCGCCGAAGCCGACCACGTCAGCAAACATGATCGCCGCCAGTTTGCGATGCTCGGTTTCTTCGTGCAGCATGGCTACTCGAACGTGGACCGCCAAGACCCTAACCCACGAGTGCCGCCAATGGTCTCGCCTTAAGTTGTTCCTGTGTCTGAGGTGCCCCCGTTCCTCGGGCCAGTTTAGTCGCGCTTTAAGTTGCCGTCTCCGCACCTCATTGCACCAAAAGTGGCCAAGGGCCCCAAGCCATAGCTGGCCCCTGCCGTCTCGTTTCTTACGCGGTCAGACAATACCTCACTTGGTGTCCGACGGTCAAGCCGCCAGTGTCGGGGTGGCCGAGGGTTTAGCGGCCGAGCTTCTTTTCTCTGCGGCTCCGGAAGCCGCCTTCGTTCCGGCGCCCCGTGACCAAGAGGTTCTGCACTTGACCCAGCCAATGGCCGTGCCAGACTTTCGGCAATGAAGTCCGTTCGCCGGGAAACGATCATCCTGGACACAGGGGGGATTGCCGAGAACTGCGCGGAGCTTCCCTGCGGCGATGGTGGTCGCGGCTCGGCGCGGCTGTGCTTGGAGCGCGTCGCACGCGCGCGCGGGCTCAACCGAACCAGGCCCACATGAAAGCGATACCCGACCCAACGACAGAAGGCGAAGTGGCGAACACGATAGACTCCGCGACGGCAAGGCCGGACCAGCAGGGCCGGATTGCCCGGCGCCAGTTCTTGCAAGCCGGCGGGGTTGTCACCTTGAGCGCGGCGGCCCTTGGCCCGTGGTGTCGTTGCCTCGCCACCACCGCCGCCCAGACGAACGACAGCGCGCTCCCCAACATGCGGCTTGGCGCGCGAGACCTCACCGTCCTGCCAGTGCTCATGTATAGTATTCCCCAACCCCAGGCGGGTCGAAGCTGGCGGCCTTGGACCGGTCTTCAAACCGAGGAGGCCGTGACCAAGGAGGTGGAACGGATCGCGGGCGAACTGAAGAGCCTGGCCAGTTCGGCTGATTTCCCGATGCGGGTGTTGCCCGTCGCCAAGGTCGCAAACGTGCAGGAAGCCACGGCGCTCAAAGAGGTCCAGGCCGATGCGTTGGTGCTTTACGCGGCGGGGGCTTGGCTGGGCGAGTTCAACGCGCTGGCGGGCCTGGGCAAATGGGTCATCGTGTTCGTGAGGTATCGTTCGGGAGCTTACTATTATTGGCACGAAGGCGTTCACGACCGATTGCTGCGGGCGCACACCGATTACTTCAAGCATCCGGTCGTGCAAGTGGACGACGTGGTGGTGGACGACAACGAGGAGATTCGGTGGCGGCTGCGGGCGCTCTATGGGCTGAAAAACGTGCTTGGGCGCCGGATTGTTTGCGTGGGCGGGCCGAGCGGTTGGGAATGTCCCAAGGCCCCAGAGTTGGCCCGCGAACGGTTCCAGCTCGACATGGTGACCGTTGCCATCCCCGAACTGGCTGCCGCAATCGAGGCGGGCCGCAAAGACGCGCCCCTCATGGCCCGGTGCCGCCAGGAAGCCAAAAGCTATCTGGCTGCCCCAGGCGTGAAGCTGCGCACGACGGAGGAAGCGGTCGCTGAAGCCTTTCTGCTCAAAAGCGTGTATGGCGATTTGATGGCGAAGTGCGACGCGGTCGCGATCACCAATGCCGGCTGCATGAGCAGCTACGCGGGCATCATGCCTTGCCTGACCTTGACCTTGATCAACGACGAAGGCCGCATGGCTTACTGCGAGGGGGATTTCGTAAACATTCCCGCGGGCATGCTCCTGCACTTCATCTCCGGCAAGCCGACTTACTTCTGCAACCCGACCTTTCCGGTCAAGGGCCGTATGCTCTTCGCGCATTGCACCGCGCCGCGCAGGATGAACGGCAAGACTCTGGAACCGGTCGAGGTCGTCACGCACTACGAGTCGGACTGTGGGGCGGCGACCCACGTGCTGTTTCGCAAGGGCCAGGTGCTTACGATCCTCAAGCCCGATTTTGAAGCCAGGCACTGGCTGGCGCTCACCGGCAAGATTCTCGACACGCCTTGGCTGGATACCTGCCGCGCCCAGGTCGAGGTGGGGCTTGACGCCGATACGGAGGAAGTGGTCAAAAACCTGCGCGGCTTCCATTGCATGTTGGCCTACGGCGACTACACCCGCGAGGTCGCTTACGCGGCCAGGAAAGTCGGCATCACGGTCCAGTCCGTGGCGCGGCTAGCTGGCGCGTAGCCCAGGCATCTCCTAGCCAACCGAGAATTACGGCGCCTATCGCTGCAAGCACTGGGTGGAAGAGAAACTTGCCAACGGCAAAACCAAACGCACTCGGGACGGCGCCTGGGAACGGCAACACCTGCTCGACAAGACTCTGGTCGTGATCCGCCGTTAAGGAGGAACCGCGGATGGCGCCGCTAACCGCGGATGGGAATGCAGGCGCCATCTTTTTGGCGCAGAGCGCGCAAATCGGAACTCGATTTTTCGCGAGAATAATCTTGCAAAATTGGCGGGATTCCTCATAGTCCGACCGGCGTGAGGTTCCGGCTCAACGAATCAGGTTGGGCGGTTACCGCCGCGGGCGAATTGGTGGTCGTACGGCGACAATGGCACGCGGGGGCGCGGGGGCGAAGCGGCGCGAGGCAGTTTCTGGGGCCGCTTCCGAGGAGGGGATGGTTTATACCAGGACGACTCCCGCTGCCTTGGGCCTGGTTTCCACCGCAGCGACGGTGGGAGCGGTGAACGCCTTTTGAAATCCGCTATTTGGAACGAAGAACTATGAAAAGGATGCGAAGCAATCTGTCCGCACTGGCTATTGCCATTTCGATAGTGGCGAGCTTTTCGAGCCAGGCAACCGCTCAGACGATTGATTTCACCTGGCCGACCGATGGCCAAACCGTGGTCAGCCTGTCCGCACTGGCGGGCACCGCCCAAGCCGGCGCGGGCGAGACGATCCAAGAAGTCGTCTTCTGGATTTACGACTCGGCCACCGGCCAATGGTGGAACGGCACGGACTATCAATGGGGACAGGTGTCGCTGCCCGCCGTCGTCAATGGAGCCAACTGGACGCCAGCCGCCGGCGTTGCCCTGCCGGCGGTTTGTTGCGGCCAATCCTATCAGCTCTCAGCGCAAGTCACGGACACCGCCAACAACACCGCCACGACCAGCATCACCGTCCAGGCGGATAACGAGCCGCCCGTCGCCACTTTCTCCCCGCTGACCGATGGCCAGACTGTGTCTGATCTATCCGCCATTGGCGGTGATGTCACCGACAATTTCAACCAGGTGGCCTCCGTCACCTTTGCGATTCATGAGGTGGACATCAATTTCGGGCCAGGCCGTTGGTGGAACGGCACGAGTTTCCAGGATACCGCCACCACCCTCCCGGCGGTCTTTTCCGCCAATCAGTGGTCTCCGGCTCGCGGCCTGGCCCTGCCCGCGCTCAATTCCGGCCAGCCTTACGAGCTCACCGTGACCGCCACGGACTACACCCGCAATTCCGCCTCAACCACCATTACCGTCACCGATGTCATCACGGTTCTTTCCTGGGACCCCGGTCTGACCGCGGGCGGGACGGTGGTTTTCCCCAATCCAAACGCCAACGGCGGCAACTACTGGTTCAAGATCATCCCCCAAAGCCCGGCCGTCGGCGTCTGGCGCACGGCCTTGAAAGTGCTTGCCGGCCAAGCGGGCGTCTTTATGAGCCAAGGCTCACCGCCCAACATTTATAGCTATGCCTTTGGCTCCGCCAGGCCCGGTTCAAACGGTTTTGTGGTGGACGCGAATCAATTCGATCCTGGACAAGAGTGGTACATCCTGGTCAACGCCTCCGCCAACGCGCAATGGACGCTCGTGACCGGCGACGTCTTCGTCCACAACCTCGGCTCGCTGGCAGCCGACAGTTCCAGCAGCACCAATGCGCCGATTGGGCCTGAGGGGATGATCTTCTACAAAACGACGATTCCCTCGGTCACCCTGGCTTGGCAGCTCTGGATCAATGGCGCTACCAACCAGATGTACGTGAAGAAATCCGCCGCGCCAGACCCGGTGTCGTATGAGCTGACGCAAGCGGGGCAAATGCTCGTCGTGCCGCCCTACCTGGCCACTGAGACCTTCAACGGCTCCTATTTCGTCGGCGTTTCCGGCGCTCCGGGAACCGCCATCAATCTCGACTCCCGCCAGCAGCCCATTATTCCGCTGGTGTTCCAGAGTCAGATAAACGTGTCAGTGGGGCCGGCCAGTTTTCCTTACGTCACATACCAGGTTCAGGTGCCGGTGCAGCAGATCGCCTGGCAGTTAAACGTCGCGCCGACTGGCGGCAATCCCAGCATCGCGGTGCGGCGTGATCTGGTGCCCAATGAGTTTCGGAACGACGCCTTTTCGGAAGTGCCACCGGGTGTCGGCGCCAGCGTCAGCTTGGTGCCGCCGCCGCCTAATTCCGGTCCCGGCACCCCTGGCCTCAGCGATGGGACATGGTTCGTGACCATTTACAGCACGGCGCCCTACAGTTGTGCCTTTGCCAACATCAACCCCGTAATCACGGATGTGCATTACGAATTCAGCATCACCAATGACGCGCCGAACCGGGCGGGTTGGCGGTATTACCGCGTAGTGAATATCAGCGAGCAACTCCCCACACTGGGCTGGGCATTATCGCTCGCCACCAATGTGCCCGGAACCGAGATCGCCATCCGCCGCAACGCCGTGCCAGGAAGATGGAACTACCGCAATTGGGACGACAATTATTGGAGTTCCTCGTTAGGTTATGTTGATTTGTCCAGCATTTACGGACTCCTGCAGCAACCCGGGCATCAGGCCGACATCTGGTATATTGGCGTCTATACACCGGACCAGGCATTGGGCAGTTTCGTTTTGAAGGGCGGCCAACTCACGGGGCAGCCGATGGCTTTCGATGGCCCGGGCAATAGGGTCAGCGTCGTCAATCAGCCGCCTGGGCAATGGGGCTTTTTCAAGATCACTGTGCCGGCGGACGCGAACCTGTTGGGGTGGGACATTCGGTTGGTGGGGGTGACCAATGGGGATCCGCAGATGGTGGTGTGCCGGGACACTTTGCCGACGGGATTGAGCACTGGTGGGCCAAACGCCTGGTGGGGTTGGCCGTGGGGTTCGACCGAGTGGCCCAGCGGCAACCAGTGGCTGAATTCCGAGTGGACGGGTGGTAGCGCGCTCCCGATGCTGGCGATGGGGGTGGGCAATCCGTTGCAGCCCGGAACGTATTACGTCGGCGTGCAAGACCCCGACAACGTGAGCAGCTACACGATCCAGAGTCGGGGGATTGGGTTGAGCGGCTACATGATCACGGTGCAGGATTTGGCGGTGACGGGCAGTGTGACCGATCCGGCTTTGCCGGTAGGGGAGGGGGATTATTATCGGATTGTGGTACCGGAGAATGCGCCGGACTGGAAGCTGCATTTGGGCGTGCAGGCTGGGGAGGCGCTGCTGAAGGTGCAGCGGGATTACCTGCCGATGAGTT
>Ga0315268_10006860_pt1 | contig 12061 bp, 13 predicted proteins | sample C1_top_MG_FD_204535 | JGI IMG/M metagenome (GOLD analysis project Ga0315268, IMG submission 204535) | Sediment microbial communities from Yellowstone Lake, YNP, Wyoming, USA - C1_top | ecosystem: Environmental > Aquatic > Freshwater > Lake > Sediment | place: USA: Wyoming | collected 2017-08-01 | reverse complement strand
AGCCTTCCTGGGTTACATCTGCTCCACGCATATCGCCTCCCGCTTTCGCTTTAATTCGCCTCCTCCATTAACGCTTCACCCTTATTTCGGTGGACCTGTTTGGGGGAGAATTTCAACAAACTGGTAAAGCTCAATTAATCGCATCGGGCAAGCATTCAGGCAGCTTGTCGCGCAAAGAGTTCCTGCAGCGTGATATCTGTGCTTTGCTCAAGCTGTTCGGCGCAGGCCGCAAGCCATTGCTGCAACGGGTCTTCATTCTGCCTGGCGGGTAGCGGGCTACGATCGAGCACAAACAAGTGCAGTAATTCCCTGGCGCGAATCTGGTTCCCATCACGCATCAGCAGCCAGCCTTGCCCTTCCGCTTTGCGCACCATGTCGGCACTGGCCAGTTTATCGAGTATCCTTTCCAGCTCGTCATAACCGATATGCAGAGACCTGGACATCTCCGGGAAAGTGCTCACTTTTCCCTGCTGAAATCCGTTTATCATGGCCTTCAATACCCGCAATGCGTCCAGCAACCGGATAGTGGGCGATGGCTGATGCTCCGCAGGAGTTCGCCAGTGCGACAATGATGCCGCGATCTCCGCACCGAACAGGATGGTCAGCCAGGACATATAAATCCACATCAGGAAGATCGGCACACTGGCAAACGCGCCATACACCAGTTTGTAGGTGTTGAAATGGCTGATGTAATAGCCGAATATCCGGTTCATGGTCTCGAACAGCACGGCTGCCACCAATGCGCCGATCAGCGCATGACCGCGCGGCACATAGCGATTCGGCACAAGCCGGAACAACAGCGCAAAAGCCAGCGTAGTGAGCAATACCGGCAATATCTTCAACGTCCCGACCCCGAATATTGGAATATGTTTGGCGTAGCCCATGGATAAGCCGACCAACCATGAAGTCAGCGAAAGGCTCGCCCCGATCAGCAGCGGCGCAAGAGTAAGCACGGCCCAGTAGACCACCAACCGCTTTACCAGCGGGCGGGGTCGCGTCACCCGCCATATGACGTTGAATGCGCGGTCTATGGTCAGCATCATCAATATGGCCGTGAGCGCCAGAAAACCTATCCCCACTGCGGTCAGGCGGGTCGCACTTTCGGTAAATTGCTGCATATATTCTGTAATCACCACTCCGGCGGTCTCCGGCATCAAATTGTTCAGCAGATAAATTTTGATCTGAGCCGAGAAATCATCGAACACCGGAAACGCCGAGAACATCGCCAATGCAATGGTCATCAGCGGTACCAGCGATAAGAGCGTGGTAAATGTCAAATCCGCAGCGGTTTGAGAACATCGATCCTGGGCAAAACGCACCGCGATGAAGCGGATCAAAGCCCGGATATCGTGCAAATTTTTTCGCATAGCCTGACAGTTTCCTTATAATTCGCCAATGATAACCGACAAAGAAATTCTCGTGCTGTATTACAGCCAGCACGGCGCGACGCGGCAAATGGCCCAGCTGATTGCGCGCGGCGCGGAACAAGTCGCGGGCGTGCTGGCACGCCTGCGCGCCGTGCCGAAAGTTTCCACGGTGTGCGAAACAACGGAACCGGGCATTCCCGACAGCGGCGCACCCTACGCCGAATTGCGCGATCTCGAAGAATGTATCGGCCTGGCACTGGGAAGCCCCACGCGCTTCGGCAACATGTCATCCGCAATGAAATACTTTTGGGATGGCACAGGCGGCTTGTGGATGAAACACACGCTGGTTGGCAAACCCGCCGCACTGTTCACCTCTACCGGCACCATGCATGGAGGTCAGGAAAGCACCTTGCTGTCGATGATGTTGCCCTTGCTGCACCACGGCATGGTTATCGTCGGCCTGCCCTATTCCGAACCGGAACTTTCCGCCACACAAAGCGGCGGCACACCTTACGGTGCAAGCCACGTGTCGGGGCTCACCAGCGACCGGCCGATTTCGGAAGCCGAGAAAAAATTGTGCCTGGCCTTGGGTCGCAGGCTGGCAGAGACCGCGTTGAAACTCGCTGCATGATTGCCCACGAAGCCCGCCGGATGCTGCGCGCCCACCGCTATGGTGCGCTGGGCAACCTTGTCGAAAAAATTCGACGGCTACCCGTTCGTCTCGATCACGCCTTACCTGGTGGATCACGATGGCAGCCTGCTCATCCTTATCAGCAGTCTCGCCGAACACACCAAAAACATCCGGCACGACCCGCGTATCCAGACCCAGGGGCGTGCCACTGTAGTGGGCAACCCCCAAATGGAACAGGATCGCGAACGGGTAGGACTGCGCTATCTGCGCTATTTCCCGGAAGCGCAGGCTTACTTCGCGATGCACGATTTTTCTTTCTACCGCATCCTCCCCGTTGCCATCCGCTGCATCTGCGGCTTCGGGAAAATTCATTTGGTCAATATGGAAAATTACGCAGTCGCACAAGCTGAAGCATTCGCAAAACAGGAAGCAGCATTACTCGCGAAAACAAACACGCGGCAGCAGGTGGTCCTGCAAAAACTGTTGCGAGAACATCACGGCGCAGATGAAGCAGAAGTGCAAGCTATCGGATTGGATTGCGATGGATCGGAGGTACGCAGCGGCGAACAAATATGGAAGTTGAATTTTCCCGAAGCAGCATCCGGTCCATCGCCGGGCGCGTTGACCCCATAAAACTGGCGGTGAAAGCCGACTCTTGCCCTTGACCGCCAGATTGAATGTGGGTACCTCTAAAAATTCAGAGTTCGCCCAAATGCAAGGCGTGGGGGAAATTTCGCCGCGCCGCATATATTTGATATGTAAGCAAGAAATTTTTTCCGCAACGCAGCAGTTGGGATGAAATGTGGATTTTTAGAGGTGCCCTTGTCAGAAACGGAAACCCAGTTTGGCACTGTAGGATGGTGCAGAACCCGTCTTGTCATATTCCAGGGCAAAGTTCATAAGCCCGAAGTTGAGGTTGCCGCCCACAAAAACTTTACCTTGCTGGAAAGTTTCTTTCCTCAGTCCGGATGCCGCATCGGGTGTGCTGTCAACCCAAACACGTCCAATCCCTGCATATGGGGTAAACATCGCGAAGCCCTTGGAAACAGAAACATCCAGACTTTTGGTACTTAATGCAAGCTGGCTCACCCCGGTCAATTTTGTCAGTGCTCCCCGGATGCCGACCGCGGGTAAAGCCACCCCGCCTTCGAGTATCGCATAGCGCAATTCCCCGCCATAAAGCTTGATATTGGTGGATGGAACGGCGGAGTAGAACGCTCCGACATCGATGTTCAAGGGCAGGCCTTTAAACACATGCAGCTTCGGCACAATCATGGAATTCAAAGCGCTGCCGCCATTTGTGGCTGTAGACCAGAGCGCCGGGTTCTGCATTTTGGTCGAAGTCGCTTCCAGACCCAGATCAAAACCAGTCACGCCCAGCGGAGCGGGCGGGGTGACGGCTTTATAACTTAATGCTGAACCCATATCTTCGGAAAATAATTCAAATTGAGACTGGTTCAAAGAGCCCAGCGTACTGATGTTAGCTGCCCAAACAGGCTGTGCAAAACAACCCAGAACGCATAGCAATGATAAGTTTTTCTTCATGATGAATAACCTTTCTTGTAGATGGTGTCAATTTTCACAGCATGGGCGCCAGCATAGCTCACTTATCGTTTCCGTGTCCACCAGGCTTCGCCGTCTGAAAATGAGAATTCCCTGGTGGATACGCAGCCGGTACGCCATCCGAAAAAACGGCCGGGTTTAAATTCAAACCTGCGGATGCGCACGCTCCAGCTTGCTGTGCAATTTGTTCAGCGCGTTGAGATAAGCCTTGGCTGAAGCCACCACGATGTCGGTATCCGCGCCCTGACCGTTTACGATGCGCCCGCCTTTGGACAGGCGCACCGTCACTTCGCCCTGTGCATCGGTGCCGCTGGTGATGTTGTTCACCGAGTACAATTGCAGTTCGGTGCCGCTGTGGACGATTTGCTCGATCGCCTTGAAGGTCGCATCCACCGGCCCGCCGCCCTGCGCATCGGCCTGATGCTCGACACCGTCCAGGCTCATCACCACACGCGCCACCGGCAATACGCCGGTTTCCGAATGCGCGCCCATGGCCACCAGGCGGTAATGTTCGCTGACCTGCGCCACCGCTTCATCGCTGACCAAAGCCTGCAAGTCTTCATCGAAGATTTCGTTCTTGCGGTCCGCCAATTCCTTGAAACGCTGGAAGGCGGCATTGAAGGCTTGTTCCGAAGGGAACTCGATATTCAGCGCGGTGAAACGCTGGCGCAATGCATTGCGCCCGGAGAGCTTGCCCAGGGTCAGCTTGTTGGCATTCCAGCCCACGTCTTCTGCACGCATGATCTCGTATGTCTCGCGATGCTTGAGCACGCCGTCCTGATGAATGCCGGATTCGTGCGCAAACGCATTCGCACCGACGATCGCCTTGTTAGGCTGCACCGGGTAGCCGGTGATACTGGAAACCAGTTTGGAAGTGGGCACGATCTGCGTGGTGTCAATGCGCGTATCCAGGTTGAATATATCGCGGCGGGTTTTCACCGCCATCACGATTTCTTCCAGGGAGGCATTGCCGGCGCGTTCGCCAAGGCCGTTAATCGTACATTCCACCTGGCGCACGCCGTTCATCACGGCGGACAGGGAGTTCGCCACCGCAAGGCCCAGATCGTTGTGGCAATGCGTGGACCAGATCACCCTGCCCGAATTCGGCACGCGTTCGATCAACTGTTTGATGCGCTCTCCCCATGCTGCGGGAACGGAATAACCCACCGTATCCGGCACATTCAGCGTCGTGGCTCCGGCCTGTATCACCGCATCGAACACCCGCACCAGAAAATCCATGTCGGAGCGCACCGCATCCTCGGCGGAAAATTCCACATCGCCGGTATATTCAAGCGCCCACTTCACCGCACTCACCGCGCGTTCGACCACCTGATCCTCGTCCATGCGCAACTTGTGCTGCATGTGGATCGGGCTGGTGGCGATGAAGGTGTGGATGCGCCCCGACTTGGCCGGCCGGATAGCTTCACCGGCACGGTGCACGTCATTCTCGGTCGCGCGCGCCAACGAACACACCGTGGAATGTTTAATGATTTCGGCAACCGCCTTCACCGCTGCAAAATCACCCGGACTGGCTGCCGCAAAGCCTGCCTCGATGATGTCCACACCCAGCTTTTCCAACTGGCGGGCAATGCGGATTTTCATTTCCCTGGTCATCGCCGCGCCGGGACTCTGCTCGCCATCGCGCAAGGTGGTATCAAAAATTATCAATTTTTCCGTCATGTTGCTCTCCAATGCAAAATAGATTTAACCTGCGGAACCAGTAAGGTTGCCGCGCCTGTTTCAAACTTGTGGGGGCAGGATTAGCGCGCGCCGCGCAGCAGCAGCGCAGCCAGCAGGCTGAACGTGGAATGGAGTGTTGCGATGTGGGTAGAGAAGTGCATGGGGCGAATATTACCAGTTTTACCGCTTCATGCAATGGGTGGTTGTTTATTGCGTCTCCGCCAGGCCCACAGTACATAGCCGGACAAGGCATAGCACACGAACAATCCGAACAACACCCCGGGCGGGTAGCTGGAAATAAAGATAAAAAACAATGCCGCCAGAAAGATCACCACAAACGGCACACTTTTGCGCATGTTGAAATTCTTGAAACTGTAGAACGGCAGGTTGCTGACCATGCTCAATCCGGCGAATACGGCCAGCGCGGCTGCATACCAGTGCACTGATTCGCCGCTGATATCATAGTCGTGCATCACCCAGACAAATCCGGCGATGAGCGCCGCCGCCGCAGGGCTGGGCAACCCCTGGAAATAATGTTTGTCCACCACGTCGATATTGGTGTTGAAACGCGCCAGGCGCAACGCGGTCGCCGCACAATAAATAAAGGCGGCAAACCAGCCCCATTTTCCCAGCCCTTTCAAAGCCCATTCATAAACCACCAATGAAGGAGCGACGCCGAACGAAACCATGTCGGACAGGCTGTCGTATTCCGCACCGAATTCGCTTTGCGTATGCGTCAGCCGCGCCACGCGACCATCCAGGCCGTCCAGCACCATCGCGATAAATATCGCCACGGCGGAATGTTCAAAATGACCATTCATCGCCTGCACGATAGCGTAGAAGCCGGCAAACAGCGCGCCGGTGGTAAACAGGTTGGGCAACAGATAAATGCCGCGCTTGCGCAGACTGAGCGGTTTACGATGATTGAATTCGTCCATGCGGTTAACGTGAAATTCGCGTTGCGATTCGTTTGCCTCCTCGCCCGCTTGCGGGAGGGGAGAGCAAAGCGAGGGGCCGAGGTGAGGGAACGGGCATGGTAAGTTTCATTTTCATTGGGTGGCGTGTGCCATGTCCGTTAGACTAACCGTTTTGCGGCAACACTGCCAAGATAGTTGTGGTCGCCGACACCTTGTCGCCGATACTGACCTTCACGCTGGCGTCCAGCGGCAGGTACACATCCACGCGCGAACCGAAGCGTATGAAGCCGTAGCGTTGCCCGCGCGTCAATACATCACCTGCCTTGACGTAGCACAGGATACGACGCGCGATCAGCCCGGCCACTTGCACCGAAGTGATGTCCGTGCCGTTGGCTGTTTTGAGCCACACTGCATTGCGCTCATTTTCTGTGGAAGCTTTGTCCAGATCGGCATTCACGAACTTGCCCGGGAAGTACCAGACCTGCTGAACCGTGCCGTCCACCGGACTGCGGTTGGAATGCACGTTGAACACGTTCATGAACACGCTGACCTTGATCGCCTCGCGCTGCACGTAAGGATCGCCGATGCGCTCTACCGCGACGATGCGCCCGTCGGCGGGTGAGAGCACCGCGCCGGCATCCTGCGGAATTTCGCGCGCCGGATCGCGGAAGAATTGCAACACGAACAGCGCGATGACCCATGTCAGAGCGGCCAGAATACAGCCGCCAAAAACGGTGGCTAACAGCGCGGTAACGACCGAACCTGCCAGGAACGGCCAGCCTTCTCGGGCGATGATGGGGTGGGGATATGAATTCATTTTAGCCTGTAGCCGGTAGCTAGTAGCTAGTAGCACCATCACCCCCTCTCCCAGAGGGAGAGGTAAGCTACAGGCTACAAGCTACAAGCTACCAGCTTATTAGTTTTTAGACTGATCTACCAGCTTGTTCTTGCTGATCCACGGCATCATCGCACGCAACTGGCCGCCGACTTTTTCAATCGGATGCTCGGCATTCAAACGGCGGCGCGCGGTCATTTCCGGGTAGTTGGTGCGTCCTTCCAGAATGAATTGCTTGGCGTAGGAACCGTTTTGAATATTCTTCAGGCATTCTTTCATCGCGGCACGCGCTTCGTCGCCGATCACGCGCTGGCCGGTCACGTATTCGCCGTATTCCGCATTGTTGGATATCGAATAATTCATGTTGGCGATGCCGCCTTCGTACATCAGGTCGACGATCAGCTTCAATTCGTGCAGGCACTCGAAGTAAGCCATTTCCGGCGCGTAACCTGCCTCTGTCAAGATTTCAAAACCCGCCTTGACCAGCTCCACCGCGCCGCCGCACAACACGGCCTGTTCTCCGAACAGGTCGGTCTCGGTTTCTTCGCGGAAGTTGGTCTCGATCACGCCGCCCTTGGTGCCGCCGTTGGCTGCCGCATACGATAATGCGATGTCGCGCGCCTTGCCGGACTTGTCCTGGTACACCGCGATCAGGCTTGGAACACCGCCGCCCTTGAGGTATTCGGAACGCACGGTATGGCCGGGGCCTTTTGGTGCGATCATGATCACGTCCACATCGGCGCGAGGCACAACCTGGTTGTAATGCACATTGAAGCCGTGCGCAAACGCGAGCGCTGCACCTGCCTTCATGTTAGGCGCAACGTCCTCATGATAGACCTGCGGTATGGTTTCGTCGGGCAACAGCATCATCACCACGTCGGCACCCTTCACGGCAGCGGCGACTTCCGCCACCTGCAGACCGGCGCCCTCGGCCTTTTTCCAGGACGCGCCGCTCTTGCGCAACGCGACGGTCACGCTCACACCGGAGTCGCGCAGGTTCTGAGCATGTGCGTGTCCTTGTGAGCCATAGCCCACGATGGTGACTTTTCTGCCTTTGATCAGGGATAAGTCTGCATCTTTGTCGTAATAAACTTTCATGTCGCCCTCTTAAAAAAATAAAAAACTTGGCTGGTAGCTCGTAGCCGGTAGCAAGTAGCTTTGGGTGGCTACACGCTACCAGCTACAGGCTACTGGCTCACAACTTCAAAACCCTGTCGCCGCGCCCGATACCCGAAGCACCGGTGCGCACCGTTTCCAGAATCAGGCCTCGCCCGATCGCTTGCAAAAAGCTGTCCAGTTTGGCGCAGGTATCGGTCAGTTCGATGGTGCAAGTAGACTCCGATTCGTCTATCACACGACCATGGAAAATGTTCACCACGCGCTTCAACTCCTCGCGCGCCTTGCCTTTCGCACTGGCCTTGACCAGCATCAGCTCGCGTTCCAGATGCTCGCCTTCGCTCAGATCCATCACCGCCGCGACGTCGATCAGCTTGTTGAGCTGCTTGTTGATTTGCTCGATGACCGCATCCGAACCGCTGGTGACGATGGTCATGCGCGACAAGGTCGGGTCTTCCGTCGGGGCGACCACCAAGGACTCGATGTTATAGCCGCGTGCCGAGAACAATCCGGCCACACGCGACAAGGCGCCCGCCTCGTTTTCCATCAGCAGAGAAATGATATGCCGCATCACATATCCTCCGACAAAATCACTTCCGACAAACCCTTGCCGCCCGGCACCATCGGAAACACGTTTTCGGTCGGGTCGGTCCGGAAATTCATGAACACCAGATCGTTCTTGCGTGCAAAGGCCTCTCTCAACGCCGGTTCCACATCGGAAGGTTTATCTATGCGCACCCCGATATGCCCATAAGCCTCTGCCAATTTCACAAAATCCGGCAAAGCATCCAGGTAGGACTCCGAATAGCGGTTACCGTGGAAGAATTCCTGCCATTGCCGCACCATCCCCAGGTAGCCGTTGTTGAGCAATACGATTTTGATCGGCAGGTGGAACTGCTTGCAGGTGGAAAGTTCCTGAATGTTCATCTGGATACTGCCCTCGCCGGTGACGCAGGCCACTGTTGCGCCGGGATTGATCAATTGTACGCCCATCGCGGCAGGCAAACCAAAGCCCATCGTGCCCAGGCCGCCGGAGTTGATCCAGCGTCGCGGCTTGTTGAACTTGTAATACTGTGCAGCCCACATCTGATGCTGGCCGACATCCGAGGTGACAAAGGCGTCGCCGCCGGTGATCTCGTAGAGCTTTTCAATCACGTATTGCGGCTTGATGATTTCGGTGGAATTTTTGTAGCGCAATCCGCCGCCCTTGACGCGCCATTCATCTATCTGCTTCCACCACGCAACCAGATCTGCCGCATCGGGCTTCTGTTTGCTGCTGCGAAATTCTCTCAACAATTGATCCAGCACCAGTTTCAGTTCGCCCACCACCGGCACATCAACCTTCACGCGTTTGGCGATAGATGAAGGATCTATATCGAGATGAATGATTTTGCGCGGCACCTGGGCAAAATGCTCAACGTTGCCGACCACACGGTCGTCGAAGCGCGCACCGATGGCTATCAGCACATCGCAATATTGCATCGCCATGCACGCTTCATATGTGCCATGCATCCCCGGCATACCGACAAACTGCTTGTCGTTGGCAGGGAAACCGCCCAAGCCCATCAGCGTGTTGGTACAGGGAGCACCCAACAGATGCACCAACTCCGTCAATTGAGTCGACGCGCCCGACAGCACCACTCCGCCCCCCGCATAAATCATCGGGCGCTTGGCTTCCAGCAACATTTGCACAGCACGCTTGATCTGCGCGCTATCGCCCTTGCCTGCCGGATTGTAGGAGCGAATAGTGACGCTGCCCGGGTAAGCAAATTCGGTTTTGTGGTTGGATATATCCTTCGGAATGTCCACCAGCACCGGCCCCGGACGACCCGACTTGGCAAGGTAAAACGCTTTCTTGATGGTTGGCGCGATGTCCTTCACGTCCTTGATCAAAAAATTGTGTTTCACGCAGGGACGGGTAATGCCGACGGCGTCCACTTCCTGGAAAGCGTCTTCACCGATCGCATAGCTGGGCACCTGACCGCTGATGATCACCAGCGGGATCGAGTCCATATACGCCGTGGCGATTCCCGTCACCGCATTGGTGATCCCCGGACCGGAAGTAACCAATGCGACGCCCACTTTCTCCGAAGAACGCGCGTAGCCATCCGCAGCATGTACCGCCGCCTGCTCATGGCGCACCAGGATATGCTTGACTTTGTCTTGCTGAAACAAGGCGTCATAAATATGCAGCACTGCGCCACCAGGGTAGCCGAATATGTATTCGACCCCTTCCTCCTGCAAACAGCGGATAGCAATTTCCGCACCGGTCAACTCCATCACAAACACCCTAAATATTAACGAAATAGAACTTCGTAAGATAATGGTTGGCAGCGTTTTGGTCAACCTTTGCCGTGCTAAGGAACCTCTGAGCAAGACTTGCCCAGAGGTTCCCTAACACGGTTTCAAGCGTTATGGGTAACAATTTGCTACCATGAGCGCCCTAGCAAAGGGTCATAAAACTGAGTACTTCCGTTGAATTAAGCCAATTTCTCAGCAGCGTTGAACGCCGCGCATATAAACATGCGGTTTTCGCCGTGCGCGACGAACACACTGCATTGGACATCGTTCAAGACGCAATGCTCAAGCTGGCGGAAAAATATGGCGACAAACCTGCCGAGGAACTGCCGATGTTGTTCCAACGGATTCTGCAAAACACCATTCGTGATCATTATCGCAGACAAAAAGTTCGATCCTCGTGGATAACGCTATTTTCCGGCCTGCAAACCAGGCATGAGGAGGAGGAATTCGACCCTTTGGATGTGCTTGAAGACAAAGAAAATCAATCCACCCCGGCCGCACCCTATGAATCCTTGCAACAAAAACAACTCATCGCATTTATTGAACAAGCACTGAGTAATCTTCCGGCACGTCAACGCGAAGCCTTCTTGCTGCGTTACTGGGAGGGGTTGGATACCAATGAGGCGGCTGCAGTGATGGGTTGCACCGAGGGAAGCGTGAAAACCCACTGTTCGCGGGCGACCCACTCGCTCGCTGCAGCGCTTAAACTAAAAGGAGTCGAACTATCATGATTACCAAACTGGATCCCGGCAAGATCGCTCAGTTGCTGACTCAAAGCACCCGGCAAATGGATGCCGGCGCCTTATCCGCATTGATCGACGCACGCCAGAACGCACTGAAAAGGCAATCGGTGCGCTCGCCCGTTTTCGCGCTTGCTCCAGCCTCCGCACACACCTCGGCTCGCTGGACAGATAGGCTGATGCCACACTCGGCCCAGCCGTGGATAGCCGCCGGACTGCTTGCCGCCATACTCGTTGCTGGAACAAGTTTTTGGCATCACGCTCAAGAACAGCAAATCAGCGAACTTGATGTGGCGATTCTGACTGGCGACTTGCCAATCGAGGTTTTCGTTGATTAATTCTTAACGTGCCTTGAATCAATGCGAGGTTTTGTAATTGCTGTATTTTTGCTGCTGTTGTGCTTGACCAGCACCGGCGCAGGCGCGCAGTCTTGGCGCGCCCTCACGCCTGCGCAACGAGAAGCTCTTGCCCCCCTGGTGCAGGAGTGGGACACCCTGCCGGAACTGCAACGACAACGCCTTCTCGGAACAGCCAAACACTATTCCCAGATGACACCCGAACAAAAGCAACGCTACAATAGCCGCCTGGAAAAATGGAGCAGACTTACCCCTGAACAACGCAAAGCCGCCCGTAAAAAATATCGCGCCTTTAACAAACTACCGGAAAAAGAACGTGAAAGAATAAAACAGATGCTCAAAGAGGAGCAGGCAAGGAAAGAGGAGCAGGCAAGAAAAGCCCAGCAGCCAGCCAGCGGGGTTTCTGCTGCACCGGTAACCAATCAGCAGTAACAGTTTGTTGAATTTATCGGTATTTGAAAATGTAGAAATTCTTTGACCTCTCAGGAAGCTCTACAATCGATTTTTAGATCACTGGGAGGGGTAAAGTGACCCCAGAAATTCACTGTTTTTCAG
>Ga0315268_10006859_pt1 | contig 12062 bp, 10 predicted proteins | sample C1_top_MG_FD_204535 | JGI IMG/M metagenome (GOLD analysis project Ga0315268, IMG submission 204535) | Sediment microbial communities from Yellowstone Lake, YNP, Wyoming, USA - C1_top | ecosystem: Environmental > Aquatic > Freshwater > Lake > Sediment | place: USA: Wyoming | collected 2017-08-01 | reverse complement strand
GCAGGATATTGAAGCGCGGCTTCTTCTGCTTGATGAGGTTGTTCTCGAGCGCGAGGGCCTCGCGCTCGTTGCCCACCACGATGTATTCGAGGTCCACGGCTTCGCGCAATAAGGAGCCCGTCTTGGCGTCTTCCTGGGCGCCGGCGAGGAAGTAGGAGCGGACGCGGGCACGGAGGTTCCGCGCCTTGCCGACGTAGATCACCTCGCCCCCGGCGTTCTTGTAGAGGTAAACGCCGGGGTCGGTGGGGAGAGTGCGGATTTTCTCGTGCAGATCCATGAAAAGGGGCCGGCAACGCGTATTGACTTCCATGCTAATCCCTACCTCGTTGCCTGTAAAAAGTTCAAGGCGTGTCGGCGGGGCCACGAGAGAGCGCGAACGAGCCCGGCGGATGCTCCGTAAGTAATTGAAAACAAAGGCATAGAATCATTGGTTGGCGCCGCCTGACTTGGCACGCAGCGTGCTCATAAGGAGCAGAGACGGCGAGCGTGGAACTTCCCCCGCCGGCCGAGAGTTGAAGGAGCACCGCTCATGAAGCGCACGTTGATCGCACTCGTAGCCGCATCCAGCATGGCGCTTGCCGCCGGGTGCGCCACCAAGAACTACGTCCGCAACCAGACCGCGCCGGTGGCGCAGAAGGTCAATGAACTGGACGACATGACGGCGAAGAATACGCGCGACATCCGGGATACGGACGCGCGCGCGCAGGCCGGCATCCAGCAGGTGAACCAGGCGGCGGATGCGGCCGACCAGAAGGCGCTGGCGGCCGGACAGCAGGCGCAGCAGGCGCAGCAACTCGCCTCCACGACTTCGGGGCGGGTGGACACGCTCGCCAACCAGGTGGTGAACCTGGACAACTACCGGCCGGTGACGGAAACCGCGGTGCTCTTCGGCTTCGACAACGCCGACCTGACGAGCAAGGCGAAGGAAGGACTGGACCAACTGGCCGGCGAGATCCCCAGCACGAAGGGCTACATCGTGGCGCTGGAAGGCGGAACGGATTCGACCGGGCCGGCGGACTACAACTACCAGCTGAGCGAACGGCGCGCGGCAGCGGTGATCCAGTACCTGGCGTCGAAGTACGACGTGCCCGCCTACAAGATCTACGTGGTCGGACTGGGCAAGGACAAGCCGGCGGCCTCGAACCGGACGGCCGCGGGTCGCGCCGAGAACCGGCGTGTGGACGTCCGCCTGATGACCAACATCATCGCCGACAACAGCACCGCGGCCCAGGCGGCGCCGGCGCAGGGCCAGCAGCCGCAGCCGCAGCAATAAACGAGTTCCAACAAGTTCCTCCCCCTGAGGAAATCGCCGACTAGACAGCCGCTCCGGAATCTCGGAGCGGCTTTATTTTGAACGCCGCAACTTCGCGCCCGCGGCTTCGTTACAATGAGTGAGGAGTCGGCCATGATGCGTGGTGTCGTGCTGGGAGTCCTGCTGTGCCTGGTGGCGGGCGCGTGGGCGCAGGAAGGGCAGGACGCGGGTCCCATCCTCAAGCCCTTGCAAGCCCCGCCGCGTGCGGAGCAGAGCGGCCAGCCGGAGTTCAGCTCCAGCAAGCAGACCAAGATCAACCTGGACGCCCCGGGGACGCAGGCGAACCCGCTGGAGCCGGTGCAGAGCGCGGTGAACGAGCTGCGCCCCTTCAATCCGCACCAGGCCGACAAGGACATGGAAGTGGGGAAGTTCTACTTCAAGGACAAGAACTACTGCGCCGCAATGAACCGGTTTTACAGCGCGCTCTACTACGACTCGCGCTACGCGGAGGCGGCGTTCCGGCTGGCGGAGACCTATGAAAAGCTGGGCGACTTCGCCGACGCGCGCAAGAACTATCAGCGCTACCTGGACATCTGGGCGCGCGGCCCGCTGGCGGCCGACGCGGAGAAGAAGCTGGCGGACCTGAAATCGGCGCCGGACGGGCAAGTGCCCGACTGCGCGCTGCTCCCGCCCACGGCGACCGCCGGCGGAGCAACAGAAAAGCCGACGCCGGCGGGAACCGACCTCGGCCCTCCTAAGTAAGCACGCAAACTACTTTTCGACGCGGATGAACTCCCCGGTGGTGGCGTCCACGGAGACGCGCAGCTTCGTGTCCTCGGGGTTGGTGCCGTAGATGACGTGCCAGACGAGCTTGCGCACGCGCGGGTTCCAATCACAAGAGAAGTTGACGGGCTGGCTGGGGTCTTTGGCGGTGAGCGCCTTGCCGCCGTGCTCCTGCGCGACCTGGAACGCCTTGTCGGAGTCGATCTTGAGGTAGATGACGTCGAAGGTCGTGGTGGAGGTGTTGGAAGGGCTCCAATCGTCCTCGTGGCCGGAAGAGACGCCGCGCTCGCTCTCCTTGCCGAAACCGGTCCAGGTGAAGGGCTTCATCTGGCGGCGAGTAGGGGACGCGAAACTGGCGCTCCAGAAGCTCTCCTGGCCCTTGTCCACGGGGGCGCCCTTCTGGAATTCCGAGGCGATGCTGATGCCCATAGCGTCGGGGGCCCAGAGGCGGGCGGCGGCGTACATGCGCTGGAAGGCGACGCGCCCGGTCTCATAGGCGGGGGGCGCGGGCGCCTTGGGCGCGGGCGTGGAGACGGCGGGCGAGGGAGCCGTGGAACACCCGGCCAGGGCCATGAGTGCCATCACCAGCATGAGCGCGAGTTTCTTCATAAGTGCTCCTTGAAGTGCGGCCACATTCTAAACCCCCGGACGGCCCGCCGCGGAGACGAGGGTACAATCGGCGGATGCATTCGGTAACGGGGAAGATCCAACAAGCCATCGAAAGCGCGACCGCGGGAGCGGACGTGGCCGCACTGGAGTTCCATCCCGAGGGGAAGTGGTCAATCACGCAGATCCTTGACCACCTGTCCACTTCGTATGCGGGGACAGCGAAGGTGTTGGGGCGCTGCCTGGAAGAGGGCAAGCCCGCGGCGGCCGACGTCACACTGCGCCAGAGAATCGCCGCGCTGGTGGTCATCCACGGCGGCTACTTCCCCAGCGGGCGCAAAGCGCCGGAGTTCGTGCAGCCCAAGGGGACGCGCGGGGAGGCGATCGTGGCGGAGATCCTGGAAAACCTCGTCGCGATGGAGCGGCAGATCGTGGCGTGCGAAGAGCGCTTCGGGCGATCGGCGAAGCTGGGCGCGCATTTCATCTTCGGGCCGCTGACCGGCGAGGAGTGGCGCAAGTTCCACCTGCGCCACGCCAGGCACCACATGAAACAGGTGGGCGCGTTGCGCCAGAAACTGGCTCAAAGTGAAGGGCGCTAGTCGAGGGAGTAGGCGCGAATTTTGCTGAGCAGGGTCTTGTAGGAGATGCCGAGGCGCTCGGCCGCGGCCGCTTTATTCCACTTACATTCCCGCAGGGTGGCCTCGATCTTCGCCTTCTCCACGGAGGCGACGGCGCGGGCGGAGATGTCGGGGAGGGAGCCGTCGAGGGAGGCGGCGCCAGCCTCGGCGGCGGCGCGCACGTTGGCGGCGAGTCCGAGATCGGCGGCCTGAAGCTCGCCATCGTTGAGGATGGCGGCGCGCTCGATAACGTTCTGCAACTCGCGCACGTTGCCCGGCCAGGAGTGCGCGCGCAAGGCGGCGAGGGCACCGGGAACGAGCTTGAGGCGCGGCTTCTTCAGTTCGCGGCGGAAGCGCTCGAGGAAATGTTGCGCCAGGAGAATGACGTCGTCGCCGCGCTCGCGCAGGGTGGGGATGCGGATGGGAAAGACGGCAAGGCGGAAGTAGAGGTCCTGGCGGAACTCGCCGGCGAGGGCGGCGGCCTCGAGGTCGCGGTTGGTGGCGGCGATGAGGCGGACGTCCACGTGCAGCGTGGTGGAACCGCCGAGGCGCTCCACGGTGTGCTCCTCGACGACGCGCAACAGCTTGGCCTGGGTGGCGGCGGGCAACTCGCCCACCTCGTCGAGGAAGAGGGTGCCGCCATGCGCCAGCTCGAACTTGCCGGGACGGCGGGAGTCGGCGCCGGTGAAGGCCCCGCGCTCGTGGCCGAAGAGCTCGTTCTCCACCAGGGCCTCGGGGATGGCGGCGCAGTTAAGCGCGAGGAAAGGCCTGGCCGCGCGGGAGCTGAGGGCGTGGACGGCGCGGGCGAAGAGTTCCTTCCCGGTGCCGCTTTCGCCCAGCAGAAGGACGGTGCTCTCGGTGGCGGCGATGCGTTGCATCTCGCGCGCCGCAGCCAGCATCGCCGGGTGCTCGCCAAGGATGGCGGGCAGGCCGAGACGGCGAGCGTGCTCCTCCTTGAGGACGATGTTCTCGCGCAGGAGCTGCTGGCGCTCGATGGCGCGGGCGAGGAGATGGCGCAGGTGCTCGAGGTCGATGGGCTTCTGGATGAAGTCGTAGGCGCCCTCGCGCATGGCGGCGACGGCCTCGGCGATGGAGCCGTAGGCGGTCATGAGGATGACGGGGGTGGCGGGGTCGCAATCGAGGGCGGCGCGCAGGACGTCCATGCCGCTGCCGTCGGGGAGCTTGAGGTCGGTGAGGACGGCGGCGAAGCGGCGGGAGCGCAACTGCTGCACGCCGGCGGAGGCGGAAGCGGCGGCCGAAACCTCGTAGCGCATGCGGGCGAGCGCCGTCGCCAGCATCTCGCGCAGCTCGTGCTTGTCCTCGACCAGGAGGATGGCGTCCATAGAAAACAAAGCCCCCGGCAGTCCGGGGGCGGGATCAAGCAGGACGACTAATCGCCCCAGGATGCGGGCAGGCCGGCGCGGCGAAGTTCGTCGCGCATGGCGTCGAGCTTCTCGGTCTCGGTCTGAAGGTCCTGCTTCTTGGAGGCAAGCTCGTCCTGGTAGGCCTTCATGGCGTCGTTGCACTTCTGGGGATCGCGGAGGCAGCCGGCATCGCCGAAGGCGATGATGGTGCCCTGCATGCGGATCTCGCGGTCAATGCGGTCGACGTCGCGCTGCAACTGCGCCACCTTGGCCTTCTGATCGGCGAACTTCGCGCGCCACTCCTTCTCGAGGTCGGCGCGGTCCTTGGGCTTGGCGGCAGCTTCGCCTTCCGCGGGGGCAGCGCCCTCTCCACCCTCGGCCGAGGCCTCGGAGGTTCCCTTGGGCAGGGTGTCGGCGGTGTTGGTGCTGATGGATCCCTGGGTGGGAAGATTGTCGTTGGTGAAGACACGCGAGGCGGGCACCGGCTGCCTGCTTTCGCGGGCACGGCGGGCGGCATCGACCAAGGCATCGGTCGAAGATTGCTGTTGCGCCACGGCGGCCAGCAGCAGACCGGACGCGAGCGACACGGCGATCATCCACAGGATTCGCTTCATATAGGCCTTCCTGATCCGCGGGGGAGCGATCTTGAAGATATTTTACGCCTGGTTGCGCGCCAATCCCGCAGGTTTTGCGGGAGGAAACGAGAGGGTAAAGAGCGAGCCCCCGTCGCGGCTGGCCACCTGGACGGTGCCTCCGTGGTCGGTGACGATGCGGTGCACCAGCGCCAGCCCCAGCCCCGTGCCCTGCGGCTTGGTGGTGAAGAAGGGGATGAAGACCTTGGGGAGGACATCGGCGGGGATGCCGCCGCAGTTGTCCTGGAGTTCGATGCGGCAGCCGGAGGCGCCAGCCTGGGCGCGGACCGCGACGCGCGCCTCGCCGGTGGCGGCTTCGGCGCTGTTGCGCAGCAGGTTGGCGAAGGCCTGGCGCAGGGCGGTGGGGTCGCCCCAGAGCTGGAAGCCGCCGGGGACGCCCGCCAGATCGAGGGAAACGCCGCACTCGCGGGCGCAGTCTTCGAGCAAGGGGCGGAGCTCCACCGCCTCGATCTCGACCGCCTGGGGACGGGCGAAGTTGAGGAAATCGGTGACGATGCGCGTCAAGCTGGAGGTCTCGGTGGCGATCTTGCCGGAGAACTGGCGCACCGTGTCGTCCGGCTCGGACTGGAGCATCTGGGCGTAGCCGGAGATGGTGGCGAGCGAGTTCTTGAACTCGTGGGCGATGCCAGCCGACATCTCACCGAGCGCCGCCTGGCGCTCCCGCAACTGCACCTGGCGGGAGAGGGCGGCGATCTCGGTGAGATCGCTGACCAGGCAGGCCACGCCGAGGCGCGAACCGGCGGCGGTGGCCACGGGAGAGAGGGTGATGCCGAGGACGCGGCGGTCGCCCGCGGGCGTGACGTATTCCGCTTCCAGCCGGCGGAAGGCCTGGCCTTCGCGCATGGCGGATTCGATGGCGTCCAGCAGGGCCTCGGGCGGGCGAGGCGGCTCGCCGGCCTGCATGCGCACGGAAGAGGCGCCGCGGAAGAGGTCGCGGGCGTGCAGGCCGAGGGGCGAAGCGTAGCCGAGGATGGCCTTGGCGGCGGGATTGGCCTGGCGCACGGTGCCGGCGGGATGGAAAAGAACGACGCCACTGGCCAGGTTGTCGAGCACGGCGGCGCTGAGCGTTTCGGAGGCCGCAGCGCGCTGCCGCTCCTGCTCGCGCAGGCGGGAGATCTCCTTCTCCTGCTCCTTGAGGCGGGTGATGACGGCGTGGTAGGCCTCGATGCCGGTGGAAGCGGCGCGCAACTCGTTGACCGCGGTCTCGGGCGAAAGGCGCTGCTTGAGCAGGCGCATGACGATGGCGCCGATGACGAAGAAAAAGAGCGCGATCAGCAGCACCATGAGCGCGCGGACGATGATCGGATTGGCGAGAATTTTCAGCGGAATTGCTCCAGGTACCAGTGCACGGCGCGGTCGCCGGCGAAGATGGCGGCCAGGGCCGCCAGTCCGAGAAACGCGCCGAAGGGCAGGTGCCACATGCGCAGCACCAGCGAAGCCTGCCGCCGCGCCGCCTTCAGCGCCGCCCACAGGGGCTCGCGGCCCCGCCTCATGCGGCGGCGGGCGCGGCTGATCCAGACGGCCACTACCTTGCCGAGACCAAACACCGAGGCCGTCACGCTCGCCAAAAGAACGACCAGCACCACCATCTTGAGGCCGAGAAAGGCGCCCAGCAGGGCAAGCAATTTTACGTCGCCCAGGCCCATGGCTTCGATGCCGCGGAGTTTTTTCCAAAGAACGCCCAGGCCCCAGATCACCAGCGCGCCGGCGGCGGCGGCAGCGGCGGCATCGAGCAACGACGCCAGCCTCCAGTTCGCTCCCAGGGATCCCGGGACGAGGGCGCGCGAGACGACATCATGGAGCGGAACGAACAGGCTGAAGACGAGGCCAAGAACGATGCCGGGAAAGGTGAGAGCGTCGGGCAGGAGGCGATGCTCGACGTCGGTGAAGATCAGTCCCAGCAGCAGGAAACAGAGCACGGCGAACTTCAGGGCGGCGAGGGTCGGCCCGAAGGCGGCGTAGCAGGTGAGGAAGAGGAGCGCGGTGAGCAGTTCGACGGCGGCGTAGCGCGCGGAGATGCGCTCTGCGCAATGACGGCAGCGGGCGTGCAGCAGCAGCCAGCTGAGCACGGGGACGTTGTCGTACCAGGCGATGGGGCGGCGGCAGCGGGGACAGGCGGAACGCGGATAGACCACCGAGAGCCGCCATTCGCCGCGGTACAGCACCTTCCCGTCGCGCTCTTCGCCGATTTCATCGCAGTAGAAGAGCACCGGGCGTCCACCGATCGCGCGGCGGTAGTGGCGTCCCGGGCGCATGGCCCCGGGGACGTCCCAGATATCGGCCGGCGTGTAGGTGGCGAGGCGATAGATGCAGACGTTGAGGAAGCTCCCCATCGCCAGGCCGTAGAGGAAGATCGGCACCGCGAACAGCGGGTCGAGGATTTGCGGCAGGGAGTTCACGCGCTGGCGGGATTATACAGGCGCAAAGCGCCAGGGCTGGCGCGAAGCCTGCCCTGGCGCATCGAAACAGGAACTACTGCGGGGGATCGCTGTAATCGGTATTGGTGCCGGGGGTGCGGAGTTGCTGGCCGCTGCGCTGCATGGCCGACGATGGGGTCACCGTAACCGAGTTCTCCAGGCGGAAGGTGAGCACCGCTTCCGAGGGGACCTTGATCTGCTGGCCCTTGGTGGCTGCCTGGACGCCGCCGCCGGCGCCGGCGCCCACGGTAGCGCCGATGGCCGCTCCTTTGCCGCCTCCCAGGAGTCCGCCGAGGATGGCGCCCACGGCCGCGCCGCCGCCCACCTTGGCCGCCGTGTTCTTGCCGCGCGACGAGCCTTCCTTGGTGTACTGGTCGGTGACGATGCCGTAGGTGCGGCCTCCGAAGCTGACCTTGGTCAGCTCCAGCGCCAGCTCCGACTTGCCGGTGAAGTGGCCCGCGCTACGCAGCGCCGCGACGCGCCCCATGACATCGGCGTTGGCGGGGATGACGACCCGGTCGCCCACCACAATGGGCGAGTCGAGGGTGGCGCGGAAGGTGTCGCCTTCCTGGTTGGTGGCGGTGTCGATGGCATCAACCATGCGAATCGCGAGAGTGGTGCCGGAGGGCACGGTGATGGGCTGCGGCCGGGGAGGAGGAGCGATCTGCGCGGGGGTTACGGGCGCGGGAGCCGCGGCTTCGCGGACCGGCGTCTCGCGCGGCGCAGGCTCGCTATAGGCGGGCTGGGGCGCGGCTTCGCGGGCCACGGTGCGGCGCTCGCGGCGCTCGACCCGCGGCGACGGCTTCGGCTCGTAGCGGGGCGGAGGCGGCGCGCTGGCTGCCTGCTCGGCGGGCGCCGCAGCGGGAGCAGCCGCGGCCGCCGCCGGCGTCACTTGCAGGTTGTTGACCACCGTCTTGACGCCCTCGACCTGGGCAGCATCGGCGGCCGCCGCGGTGCGCTCCGCGTCGGACGAGACGTTACCCGCCAGGGTGACCACCCCTTTGTTCGCCTGCACGCTGATCTGCTTGGTGAGCACGTTGGGGTCGGTGAAGATTTTCAGCATCACCGCCTGCGCGGTCTCCGTGTCGGACTTGCCGCGCGACAAGAACTTGGAGCATCCGGCGGCGACCAGGACCACTGCCAGCAGCACGCCCAATAATGCTTTGCCTCTCATGGCTTCGCTCCTAAGAAAATAACGAATCCCTGCGATTCTTAGATGCAGTTTCTCTATCAGAGAGGGTAGCAGAAGACAATTTTTTCGACGCTCGCCCGAAAGTGCCGGGGCGCATCCGGGGCGGACATGTCCTGCAGGACGATCCGGATTTGCCAGGCAGGCCTGCGGCGGCGCCAGCGGCAGGCGCAGCTTGCCGGAACGGGCCCGGGCCTCTAAAGTAGTAGAGGGCGCGCTGGATCCAGGCGCGCGCCCGGCCGCAGGAATTCCCCGAAGCAGCCCCCTGCTACGTTTGAATTGTGCCGAGCCGCCAGCCCGCCGCCGCGGGTGCATTCCGTAGAGAACAGGAAACCGATTGACGCAAGCCATACGCAACATCGCCATCATCGCCCACGTCGACCACGGCAAGACCACGCTGGTGGACGCCATGCTGCGCCAGAGCGGCACCTTCCGCGCCAACCAGGAAGTGGTGGAGCGCGTGATGGATTCGAACGAACTGGAGCGCGAGCGGGGCATCACCATCCTGGCGAAGAACACGGCGGTGTTCTACCACCACATCAAGATCAACATCGTGGACACGCCGGGGCACAGCGACTTCGGGGGCGAGGTGGAGCGCGCGCTGAAGATGGTGGACGGGGTGATGCTGCTGGTGGACGCCAGCGAGGGTCCCCTGCCGCAAACTCGCTACGTGCTGAGTAAGGCGCTGGAAGCCAAGCTGCCGCCCATCATCGTCATCAACAAGATCGACCGGCCGGACGCGCGTACGCAGGAGGTGCTGAACGAGATCTACGACCTCTTCATCGACCTCGACGCAGCGGAGGAACAGCTCGATTTCCCGGTGCTGTACACCAACGCGCGGCTGGGGACGGCGACAACCGACCCGGGCGTCGGCGGGCAGGACCTGCAACCGCTCTTCGACACCATCCTGAACTCGGTGCCGCCGCCGGGAGGCGATCCTGCGGGGACGCTGCAAATCCTGGTCGCCAACCTCGACTACAGCGACTACCTGGGGCGGCTGGCGATCGCGCGCGTCTTCAACGGCACGCTGCGCACCGGCCAGGAGGTCGGCATCTCCAAGCTCGACGGCTCGCTCCAGAAGGTGAAGATCACCAAGCTGTTTTCGTTCGAAGGATTGAAGCGCACCGACATCGAACAGACGGAGCTGGGCGACATCGTTGCCGTTGCCGGCGTGACGGGGATCACCATCGGCGAGACGATTACCGATGCCGAGAACCCCGCGCCGCTGCCGCCGGTGGTGATCGACGAGCCCACCATCGCCATGCAGTTCACGGTGAACACCTCGCCGTTTGCGGGCAGGGAAGGGCAGTACGTGACCTCGCGCAACCTGCGCGACCGGCTGGAAAAGGAGCTGCTGACCAACGTCGCCATCAAGGTCGAGGAGATCGGCACGGAATCGTTCAAGGTGATGGGCCGCGGCGAGCTGCAGCTTTCCATCCTGCTGGAGATGATGCGGCGCGAAGGATACGAACTGGCGGTGGGCAAGCCGGAGATCGTCACCAAGCGCATCCACGACCGGCTGATGGAGCCGGTCGAGCGTCTCACCATCGACGTGCCAGACGAGTTCGTCGGCGTGGTGATGGAACAACTGGGGCGGCGCAAGGCGGAGATGCTGAAGATGCACAACCACGGCTACGGGCGCGTGCGCATGGAATTCCGTGTCGGCAGCCGCGGCTTGATCGGGCTGCGCAGCCAGTTGCTGACCGACACGCGCGGCACCATCGTGATGAACTCGCTGTTCGACGGCTACACCGAGTGGCAGGGCGAAATTCCCCACAGGCTGACCGGCGTGCTCGTCGCGGACCGCCCCGGCACCACCACGGCATACGCTCTGTGGGGATTGCAGGAGCGCGGCGAGATGTTCGTCCCCCCGGGAACCGAGGTCTACGAGGGCATGATCGTCGGCGAGAACTCACGCGACAGCGACCTCGACGTGAACGCCGTGCGCGAGAAGAAGCTCACCAACATGCGAGCCTCCACCGCCGACGATGCCATCCGCCTGGTGCCGTTTAAAGCTCTCAACCTGGAACAGGCCATCGACTTCATAGCCGACGACGAATACGTCGAGGTCACGCCGAAGTCGCTGCGGTTGCGCAAGAAGATCCTGCAAGCCAACCGCCGGCCGCGGAAGAACGCCGCGCCGGTCGCGACCGCCGAAACCGAGGAGTAGCCCCCTCTCGGCGGCGGCGTGAAGTGACGGGGAGGAGCCCCGTCGTTTCGCAGTGGACGCGGACCGCGTGAGAAACTAGGATGACGTTTCCTGATCAGCGGCGCGTCGCAGCTGGGGATCCGGCAGGAGAGCGCCGCGCGAGGGATGGAATGCGCAAAGGAATCATTCTCGCCGGGGGCTCGGGGTCGCGGCTCTTCCCGGTGACGCGCGTCGTTTCCAAGCAGTTGCTGCCCATCTACGACAAGCCCATGGTGTATTACCCGCTGAGCACGCTGATGCTGGCGGGCATCCGCGAGATCCTGGTGATCTCGACGCCGCAGGACACGCCGCGCTTCGAGCAGTTGCTGGGCGACGGCCGCCAGTGGGGGATCGGCCTGAGCTACGCGGTGCAGCCCGCGCCTGGAGGATTGGCGCAGGCGTTCCTCATCGGCGAGAGCTTCCTTGCGGGGCGGCCGAGCGCGCTCGTGCTGGGCGACAACGTCTTTTACGGGCACGACCTCTCGGCCCTGTTGCAGAAGGCAAGCGGGCGGGAACAGGGCGCGACGGTCTTCGCTTACCCGGTGGTCGATCCGGAGCGCTACGGCGTGGTGGAGTTCGACGCGGCGGGCCGCGCGATCAGCATCGAAGAGAAACCGCAGCGGCCGAAATCGCGCTACGCGGTCACGGGGCTCTACTTCTATGACGCGCAGGTGGTGGAGATCGCCAGGTCGCTGCGGCCCTCGGCCCGGGGCGAACTGGAGATCACCGACGTCAACCGTCGCTACCTGGAGCAGAAGCAGCTCGCGGTGGAGGTGCTGGGGCGCGGCTTCGCCTGGCTCGATACCGGAACGCACGAGGCGCTGATGCAGGCCTCGCAGTTCATCGAAACGGTGGAGAAGCGGCAGGGGCTGAAGGTGGCCTGCCCGGAGGAGATCGCCTACCGGCAGCAATTCATCGGCGCGGAGCAACTGGAGAAGCTGGCGGCGGCGATGAACAACAGCGCTTACGGAAGCTACCTGGCACAGTTGCTGC
>Ga0315268_10006858_pt1 | contig 12062 bp, 7 predicted proteins | sample C1_top_MG_FD_204535 | JGI IMG/M metagenome (GOLD analysis project Ga0315268, IMG submission 204535) | Sediment microbial communities from Yellowstone Lake, YNP, Wyoming, USA - C1_top | ecosystem: Environmental > Aquatic > Freshwater > Lake > Sediment | place: USA: Wyoming | collected 2017-08-01 | reverse complement strand
TTCCGTAGTAATCGCGAGTCAACATCTCGCGGTGAATATGCCCCTGCTCCTTGCACACACCGCCCGTCAAACCATCCGAGTTGGGTCCAAGTGATGTTGTCTCTAATTGGGACGCTAGAACTTGGGTTCAGCAAGGGGGGTTAAGTCGTAACAAGGTATCTGTAGGGGAACCTGCAGATGGATCACCTCCTACGCAATAACGGAGGGGAACTACCCCTCCACCAAAACATGGTGGGGTTCCAAGCACCAAGGACAAAGCAATCTGTCATCGAACGTCCAGTAGTATTTTTTCTTCAAACCGATGATTCAGCGCATAGCCTGTGCACCAAAATGAATCAAAAGGAAAGGGTTTGAGTGTTTCAGGTCCGCAACGCATTCTCACGTGGCGGGCGGAGCAGGCGTCTTGCCCTTCCTACCCATGACGAACATCAGCGCGAGCAGGACGATGACTATGATCACGAGGATCATGTTCACCATGCCCCACATGCTGCCGCTGTCGGAGGTCGTCTTGACCTTGTCGAGCTGATCCTGCAGGGCATTGAGCTGTTCCTGTAGATCTGCAAGGGTCGCATTCAACGTCGAGGTCTGGCTACTGTCCATTGCCACGAGTTGTGCCTGCAATGCAGTGATCTGTGCCTGCAGCGCAGCGGCCTGGGCCCTTACTGCCGTGAGGTTAGTGTCCTGAACATCGAGCTGAGCCTGAAGGTCCGCGAGCTGCGTCTGGACATCCGCCAGCTGTTGCTCGATAGCTGCGACCTTCTTCTCGACCGAGAGATCAGACACCGTGACAACTACAGAGGCCTCGACAATCTTGCCATCCCAGTGATAGCCTCTGACGGTCAGAGTGTGGACAGAGCCGTCCGCCAGAGCAGTGGTGTCCCATAGGAATGACCACGACCACCCTGAGGTCTGAGACTCGAGTAGCACACCGTCGACCAACAGGTCCGCGCCCATGTAGGCGTTCCATATACTGCCCGACCCCATCCAATTGATTATCTCTGCGTGCACGGTAACGACGTCGCTGACAACGCTTCCATCGGCCGGCGTGGTGATGACGACTTGGTATGGGTTGCTTATTTCCGAGAAGAGCCACATATAGACAGTGGTCTGTAGGCTACTTCCGTCCCATCCTCCGACGACATATGCCCTGCCATAGGCGTCAACGCAAAAACCGAAGGATGCAAGGTGAAGGCCCGCAAAGGTCTCCCACGCAGTGCCTCCGGCGAGATCCAGCCTCTCGACGTCGGAGTATATGTTGCTCGGTCCGCTGTTGATTTGCCAAACGTTCTGGCCGCCAAGATAGTACACGTGACCGTTTCTGGCTGCGATAGCTCCTCCGTGGGCCCTTGGCATCGTCAAGTTCACACTGTAGCTCCATGAGTTGGAGCGTGGACTGTAGAGCTCCACCAGGTCGAAGGCCTGTGAGCCGATCGCACCTCCGACGAGCATGATGGAGCCTGAAGACGTCAGGACCGCGGACGCTCCCCAGCGAGATGTCATCAGATCTTGGCCATAGCTCCAAGTGTTCGAGACCTGATCGAATATCAGAGTGCTATTGCCCGGACCTCCCGATTCTCTCCCGCCGAACACGTACACCCTGGAATCGGCGCCGACGCATGCCGCTTCCCAGTACAATCCCTTGGGCATGGCTGTGGCACTCGACCACGAATTCGTCACGGGATTGTAGATCTGTACGGTCGCGAGGACGTTATAGGTCACATTGTATCCGCCGATCAGAAGGAATGACCCGTTCGTCGCCCTGGCAATTGCCGGGACCGCGCAACCAGTCGGCATCGGAGTGCCATAGGTAGTCTCGGCGGTGGTCGGGTCGAATATCACGACGGTCGATACAGGTGTCCCCCATCCAGAGTCCGCGTATCCACCAAACACATAGATCTTCCCATCAAGTCCCATCCCTGCAACGGCGCCAGCTCTGGGCACGGCCATGTTGCCTAGCAGAGTGCTGTTCTCGTATGGGTCGGCGCTCGCAGACGGCGCAATGGCCGCCAGCGCAGCTACTCCCATAATGAACACGAGAACTGCAGCGCCTATCTTGTTCACACTGACATGATAACTCATATTCTCATTCTCCCTAGCATCTCATCCCTGCCTGAATCAATGATTCAGGCGCGAGTTTGTCATTGACAACGTGCGTATATATAACTGCCCCTCTCAGGCAATAATACCCAGAATTTAATTGGATGATTAATTATTAAATATGCAATATTTTTAGTTTCAGTGGCAGCCGCCTGTTTCTCGAATGCTAATCAGCAGCTGCCAGAGGACGACAGAACGATTGTCAACGATTCAGGCCATCCAACCGACACGTTTGCACGTGCCCTTCCTAATGTTTTTATACCTCGGGATATTACGCTGAGACGAAGGGATCATCCGCGGGTCTGGCCTTCTTTTGTGGCCGCGCTCGCAGAAACCCAGGTGATACTCGAGCACAGGGAAGAGATATCATGATGATTTTGAAGATGAAGAAAGAAGACCTCTCGACCTTCCTAGACTCCATCAAGGAGTGGGGAGAGCTGTGGGGTCCAACCAAGAGGGAAAACAGGGTCACGTACTCAAAGGTCGATTCGCTCTCGCAGATGGACTTGAAGGCGACGAGGACTATCATCCCGCCGAAGAAGTTCCTCTATCCTCAGCGATTCACGATGTTCGACTACGACGAGGATGGGTTCGTCGAAAGGCGCGGTGACGTGCCGAGGAGGATCCTGTTCGGGATACATCCATGCGATATCCACGGCATACTAATCATGGACAAGCTCTTCCTCGAGACGTACAAAGATCCATATTACGCCGAGAGAAGGGAGAAGACCCTGCTTCTGGGACACAGCTGCATACCAGATGACAAGTGCATGTGCTTCGCCACAAACACCGACTTCATCGCTGAGGGCTTCGACCTGTTCTTCACCGATCTCAAGATGTTCTATCTTGTCTGGGTCGGATCCACGAAGGGGCACGACCTCGTGAGGATGAGACCTGAGCTTTTCAGCAGGGACCTCGGCAAGAACGACATTCTCAACTACACCGAGTACCGAAAGTGGAAGGGCACACAGTACAAGATTAACATCGATTTCACTGGCATGCCCGACGTGTTCGAACTCGGCTACAACAGTCCCATCTGGGACCAGCTAGGGGACAAGTGCTTGTCCTGTGGACAGTGCAGCATGGTCTGCCCGACGTGCAACTGCTACAACGTCATCGACGAGGTCGAGCTTGGTGCGCTGGAAGGTACGAGGGACCGCTACTGGGACAGCTGCATGTTCAGAGAATATTCGGCGGTCGCGGGCGGCAGCAATTTCAGGGACAAGAGGGCCGACAGACTGAGGCTCTGGTACACTCACAAGCTACAGGCGTACATAGGGGAATTCGGCAAGCCTGCTTGCGTCGGCTGCGGACGATGCGTCGAGACATGTCCCGTTGAGATCAACGTAGTGACAGTATCGACAGCCCTTAAGGAACAGGAGGTGGGCAAGTGAAGAAGATGTGCGTCGTCCTCGACGACAAGGAAGTGAATGACAATCCATTCACACCCGAAATGTGGAGGATCGTTCGGAAGTATCCTCTAACCAGCGATGTGAACTTCTTCCAGGCGAGGCCCGTCGATGTCGACGAGGCGCTGAAGTTCAACTACCTGCCAGGACAGTTCGTGATGATGTCCATACCCGGAGAAGGTGAGGCGCCGTTCTGCATCTCATCTTCGCCATCGAGGCCCGGCCTGCTGGAGTTCTGCATCAGGAACGTGGGAACGCTGACCAGCACGCTCTTCGGTCTGAAGGAGAACCACACCATCGGGATACGCGGTCCGTACGGCAACGGCTTCCCGATCGAGAAGATGGAGGGCAAGGACATCTTGATAGTCGCGGGCGGCATGGGAGTCGCCCCGTTGCGCTCGCTACTGCTGTATGTCCTGGACAACCGGGACAAGTTCGGCAAGCTATCCTATCTGCATGGTGCCAGGAACCCTGGTGAGATGCTGTTCAGGGAGGAGTTCATGCAGCTGAAGGAGCGCGAGGACCTCCGCTGTCTGCTCTCAGTCGACAAGGATGACACGGGCAAGTGGTCTGAGAAGGTGGGCGTCGTCACCACGCTCTTCAAGGACCTCGGGCCGATCGATGCGAAGAACACGGTCGCGGCGGTCTGTGGCCCGCCGATCATGTACAAGTTCGTCATGCAGAACCTCGTCCAGCTGGGAATACCTAAGCACCAGATACTGATGACGCTTGAAAGGAGGATGAGATGCGGCGTCGGCAAGTGCGGCCATTGCGCGATCGAGTATCTCTACACATGCATAGACGGTCCTGTGTTCTCATGGTGGGACGTGCTCCACATGAAGGAGCTCATAGGGAGGGGTGCAAGTGACAAGACAATCGCCTAAGATCGGCGTCTATGGATTCACGGGCTGCGCAGGCGACCAGCTCATGATACTGAACTGCGAGGACCAGTTGGTGGACCTCTTCGGAGCCACTGAGATCCGTTCATTCGTAATGGCGAAGAGCGACAACCACGAGGGCGAGCTGGACGTAGCGCTGATCGAGGGGTCGATCTCGACTGATGAGCAGCTAAAGAAGCTCAAGGAGATCAGGGAGCGTTCCAAAGTGATGATCGCAATCGGCACATGCGCTTGCCACGGCGGTCCGCAGGCCATGAAGCTCGGAGAGGGCAAGTGGGACGAGATGTACAAGAAGGTCTATGGGAACGCGAAGATCAACGTCTCGAAGGCGTTCGAGGCTCAGCCCATCGACGCCTTTGTGAAGGTCGACATGTACCTCCCGGGATGCCCGATCGACAAGACGGAGTTCTTGAGCGCAGTCTCCAAGCTCGTGGCGGGAAGACACCCGTACCTCCTGAAGACGCCTGTCTGCCTCGAATGCAGATGGAGGGAGAATCCATGCATATTGTACGCTGGCAAGTTCTGTGCTGGCCCTCTCACGAAGGGCGGTTGCGGCGCGGTATGTCCGTCCCACAACCTGCCCTGCGTTGGCTGCTGGGGACCCACGGATGACCTCAACGTGAGTTCCGAGTACAAGCTCTTGAAGGAGAAGGGCTACGACCCTGACGAGATAATCAAGAAGATCAGGAAGTTCGGAGGAGCACGTGTGGCACAGCTTGTGAAGGACCTCGAGGCCAAGAAGGAGGCAAAAACATGAAGGAACTCAACGTCGAGGCACTCGCAAGAGTCGAAGGCGACGGCGGGATCACGGTCACGATCGACGGCAAGAAGGTCAAGAGCGTCACGCTGGACGTTCACGAGGGTCCAAGATTGATCGAGCAATTGGTCAAAGGCATGACCCCCGCGGACGAGCTCAACGTCGTACCGAGGATATGCGCGATCTGCACGCTCTCGCACAAATACTGCGCAATCAGGGGCCTCGAGAAGGCCCTGGGCATTAAGCCGCCCGAGAAGGCGCAAGTCACGCGCGAGCTCATGATGCTCGGCGAGAACGTGGAGAGCAACTCGCTCCACACGTTCCTTCTGGCACTGCCGGATTTCCTGGGCTATCCGTCCGCAATAGCAATGTTGAACGACTACGGCGACGATGTGAAGCGCGCTCTGCGCCTCAAGAAGTTCGGAAACCACGTGATGACGGTCACGAGCGGAAGGATCGTTCACGGAGAGAACCCCGTCATCGGCGGCTTCGGCAAGTACCCGAGCAGGAAGGCGCTCGAAGAGATCAAGCTGAAGGCTCACGAGCTCGTGCCAGATGCTGTCCGCGCGGTCGAGCTGTTCGCGTCAATCGACTATCCGACCTATCCCGAGGCGGACATGCTGTTCATGTCGGTGAACGCGCCGAAGAACCAGTTCGGCTTCGCAGGTGAGTCCATCATCATCTCCAACGGGAAGGAAGCGAATGTCGAGGACTACAAGAAGCTCACGAATGAGAGGGTCGTGCCCCACTCGTTCGCCAAGAGATCGTTGTACCAGGACAAGCCGTTCACGGTAGGCGCCAACGCCAGGCTCGTCAACATGGGCAAGCGTTTGGACGGCCAGGCAGCCGACCTGCTCAAGGAGCACTACAACGAGAGATGGCTCAAGAACCCTCTCATGAACAACCTTGCCCAGGCGATCGAGATGCTGTGGTCGCTCGAGCACCTGCCCGATGCGGCGGACAAGGTCATGTCGCTCGACGATCCACCGATCGAGAAGCCCACGAGGGAGAACGGGTCGGGTACGGGCGCTGTCGAAGCTCCGAGAGGAACGCTCTATCACCACTACGAAATCAAGAACGGTCTCATTGACGTAGCTGACATAATCACTCCGACCGCTCAGAATCTGGACGACATCGAGCGGCACATGAAGCTGACCGCGGAGAGAATGCTCGCGGACGACAAGAAGGACGATGAGGTCCGGCTGGGCCTTGAGATGGTGGCGAGGGCGTACGACCCATGCATAAGCTGCGCGACGCATCTGGTGAGATTGAAGAGAATCTGAGATCCGGACTCGAGGACATCGCTGGCAACGGCAGAGTGTATGTCCTCGGCCTCGGCAACACCGACAGGGCCGACGACGGCGCTGGAGTGCTTGTCGCACAGGCCCTGAAGAAACGCTTTCCATTATTCTCCTATTCCGAACATGACGGGGTCGAGGGCACAGTCCTCGACATTTCGGAGAAGAAGGAAGATGCCATTGTCATCTTCGTGGACGCTGCGGACTTGCACGCTAGCCCAGGCAAGGTCAAGCTCGTGAGGAAAGCTGACATCAAGGACACGGAGATAACCACGCACAGGGTCGCGGTCGCTCTCATGGCTTCGATACTTGACAAAGCAGGCAAGAGGTCAGCGGTTCTATGCATCCAACCTAGACGAATCGAATTCCAGGGAAAGGTCACAAAACCTGTGATGGATTCCATCGATCTCACTACTAGGGTTCTTGCTGCCATCATGAAGAATGCGGACTCCTGACCAACTAGACCATCTGGTCAGTGTCACAGCTCCTCAGGAAAGCTTTATGTTGGGCGAGGCCCTTCTCCAAATCCCGTGAGATGGGAATGAAGGTTATTGTTGTCTCCGGGGGAGTTTTATCGGGCCTAGGAAAGGGCATCACATCCTCCTCGATCGGACGTGTTTTGAAGGCGAGAGGATTCAAAGTAACTGCGATGAAGATAGATCCATACCTGAATTTTGACGCCGGTACCCTCAACCCGTTCGAGCACGGAGAGGTGTTCGTTCTAGACGATGGCGGAGAGGCAGACCTGGACCTGGGCAATTACGAGAGATATCTCGACGTGAACTTGACCAGCGACCACGTTGTGACGACCGGGAAGGTCTACGGAAGCGTGATCGAGAAGGAGAGGAACGGCAACTTCCTCGGCAAGACGGTCCAGATAATTCCCCACATAACGAACGAGATAAAGTCGATGATATCGAACGTGGCGATCAAGACGGGAGCCGATGTGACAATCGTGGAGCTTGGCGGTACGGTCGGCGACATAGAGTCCATGCCCTTCCTGGAGGCGATGAGACAGATGCGCTCGGAGATGGGGCACGACAACTTCCTGTTCGTGCACACGACGCTGGTCCCAATCTTGGGGACGCTCCAGGAGCAGAAGACAAAACCGACACAGCACTCGGTGAAGGAACTCAGATCTGTTGGCGTCCAGCCCGATGTGATAGTCGCAAGGTGCGAGAGGCCTCTGGACGAAGGGGCGAAGAAGAAGATCGCGCTGTTCTGCGATGTCCCCCTCCAGGCGGTCATAAGCGCCCCGGACGCGAAATCAATCTACCAGGTCCCGATATTCCTCGAGGAACAGGGTTTGACCGACTATCTACTAACGAAGATGAATTTGAAGAGCAAACCTGACGGGCTGGCCGACTGGAAGAAGTTCTTGAACAAGGTCATGAACCCGAAGCACGAGGTCAAGATCCTGCTGGTTGGCAAATACATGGACCAGAGAGATTCCTATATGAGCCACTACGAGGCCTTCACACACGCGGGGGCGGAGCTCGACACACGGGCGAAGTTCTTGAGAATGGAAGCGGAGGATATCGAGAAGGAGAACTGCAGAGGCCTCCTGGAAGAGGCGGATGGCATCTTGATACCAGGCGGATTCGGTTCACGAGGGACCGAAGGCAAGATCGAGGCGATCAAGTACGCGAGGGAGAACAAGGTTCCATTCCTGGGCGTCTGCCTCGGGTTCCAGCTGGCCAATGTGGAGTTCGCGAGGAACGTGCTTGGCATGGGCGACGCGAACAGCACGGAGTTCGACCCACACACCGCACATCCGGTCGTGGACCTTCTGCCTGAACAGAAGAACGTCACGAAGAAGGGCGCGACCATGAGACTCGGAGCGCAGCCCATACTGGTCGAGAAAGGCTCCGTTGCTTGGCAGCTCTACCGCGAGGCTGAGATAATGGAACGCCACAGGCACAGATACGAGATAAACCCGCACTACATCGACATAATCCAGGAGAAGGGGTTGAAGTTCACTGGGAAATCAGCAGACGGGAAGAGGATGGAGATCGCCGAGCTCCAAGGACACCCATTCTTCATTGGCTCGCAGTTCCACCCTGAATTCAAGTCCAGACCGGGGAGGCCAGCTCCTCTGCACTACGGGCTTGTGAGAGCGGCGCTCGAATTCTCGCAGAAGCGGAAGAAGTAGGAGATCACTGCGCCACGGGGCTTGGCTTAGCTTCACCTTGGCTCGCCTGCGGGTTCGCTTTCGGCAATGCGATCCGGAAAACGGTCCCTTTGGAGGAATCCCCCTTGATCCTGTCCTCGACCCAGATCCTCCCTCCCGCTTTCTCGACCACCGCGCTGACGATCGACAGGCCCAGTCCGAACCCTTTGATGCCTGTCATGCCAGTGGCGAATCGCTCGAATACGATCTTCTTGCGGTCGTCTGGGATCCCTCTCCCTCTGTCGACGACCGAGACGATCCAGAAATCGCCTTGGCTGGTCGTCTCATCAGATATCGTCACATCCACTCGTATGCGCTTCGATATGTCGAACTTGACCGCGTTCGAAATGATGTTCAGGAAGAGGTCGTCGATGAACTGATTGGCCAGCACATAGTGGGTGTTCGGCGCGAGTGTGGAGACGATGGTCACCTTGCGATCCGTCGTGGCCTTCGTCACAGCGTCGATGGCCTCTGCAACCGCCTTCTGGACATCCATCGGCACAAAGTCGGAGTCGGACATCATCCTGATCTTGGCCAGCTTTCGGATGTTGTCAATAAGCCTGGCATTGTTGCGGACCTGCAGTAGGGCTCTCTCTGCATACTTCCTTTGGTTGTCATCGAGATGCTTGTCCTGGAGCAGCAGTTCTATGTAGCCCATGATGCCCTGGTTGAAGTTGTTGATATCGTGGGTCATCAGATCGTTCAACAGAGCGATCTCGTTTGCCGCGACGACCTGCCTTTCGTACACCCTCGCATTGTCTAAGGCGATCGATGCTATTCCGCCCAAGATCTCCAGCATCTCCAGTTGCTCCCTCGAAGGTATCTTCAGGTCGTTTGGCTCGTCCACGAGCAAGTATCCAGTAAGCTGGCCGCTTCTGTTCTTCAATGCGATCATGAGCAGGTCTCTCTCGTGCCAGGCATCGGGACTCGCTCGAGGCTTGCTGGCCAATTCCGGGTGGGCAAGGAACTGGAATGCCTCTATCCCGTAGGGTTGTTTCTCATACGGAACGTAGTATGTTGCTGGCGCCACCTTGTTCTCTTCGATCAGATCCTCGAGTTCTCCCGGTCCTGGTCTCTCTTCTCCGATCTTGATCCAGTTCGGGAATCCACAGAGACCCCTAGTGACAAAGACATCGCGGCTCACATCATAGGTCCTTAGAGACGCCCGTCTGAAACCGAATGACTGGACGACAGAGTCAGCGACACGCTGCAGAAGCCTGCCAAGGTCATCCATGTACATCACCGAGCTCGTGAGCTCGAGGACCTTGGCCATCTGCTCCACTTTTCTTCTGCTGTCCATCAGCAGCGTCTCTCTTGTTCTGTAGAGCTCGGAGTTCTCAACCGCGACAGATGCCTGGCTTGCGAACAGCTGTGCGACCTCGAACTCAGACGACGTAAACCCCTCCGTGCCGTCTCTATACAATGTCAGAACGCCAATGACTCGATCCTTCCCAACCAGAGGGATTGCCATCATGGCCTCCTCCGTAGCGGGAGTGTCAGCGACCTGAACAGCCCTTGGATCTCTGATCGCATCATTGACTAGCTCAGCCTTTCCCGTTCTCGCAACGCACCCGGTAATGCCCGTGTCGAGCGAGAACACCTCGGCCATGATCTCCTTCGCGTAGGGACCCTTTGAAAGGGCGGCCTGAAGCGTCTTCTTCTCGCGATCGAGTCGGTAGAAAGTAATGCCGTCGCACCAGACGACTTCTCGAAGCTTGTCGGCGACAATGTCATAAACGCTGCTCGAGTCGATCTGTCTTTGCATGGTGAGGGCTATGTCGAGCAGCGCGAGCTGGGAATGAACTCTCTGGTTGAGCGAGGACAACAAGCTCGAGTTCTCCAATGCAATCGCGGCATGATCGGCAAGCGAGGACAGGAAGAGCATGTCGCTCTTCGTGAAGGGTTTTCCGTCGAGCTTATTGTAGACATTGATGACCCCCGTGCCCCTGCCCTCAATCGTCAACGGAGCGCTCACAATCGACCTGATTCCAAACAACTCGGCGTCCTCTTCGACGGAATCCGGATCCGAGAGATAGTCGTTGACGACCTCTGCCTTGAGAGACCTCAGAGCCCTTCCCGTGACTCCAAGGGACGAGCTGAACTGCTTCGATTTGAGAGAATCCTTCTCGAACCGATAGGAAGCCACAAAGTTGACGTTCTTGCCTGAGTCGTCGATGAGGCCAACGGATGCCTTCTCAGCCTTCAGAAGAACGGTCGCATCGCGCACGACCTGGTCGAGGACGACCTCCGGCTCAAGCCTATATGATATCTGCTTGCTTATCCTGTCCAGAACGGACAGAGCGATTTCGCGCTCCTTGGATTCTGTGTATATCTTCGCGTTTGTGACAGATGTCGCCAGCATATCTGCAAGCATCTCCATCGTGCTGACATCATTCCGAGTAAACGCGTCCTTAACATCGCTCTGGACATCCAAGACACCGAGGATCTCTCCTCTGAATGTGACTGGCACTGAGAGTTCTGACTTCGTTCCTATGAGGTCCTTCCTCACATAGCGTGGATCCGTCTCGACATCGCCGCTGACCAGCGTCTCGCCGAAATAGGCCGCGTGACCGATGATCCCCTCTTTCAGCTTCATCCGCATGTCCTTTGGGACCGAATCCATCTTCCAGCCGTAGCCGGCTTTGAAGTAGAGATCACCCCGTTCCCTGTCCACCATCAACATCGACACATGCTTGTATCCAAAGCCTTGCGCAATCGCCTTGACGAAGTCCGCTATCAGTTCGTCCAGGTCAAGCAAGGAGGTGACCACTCGACTGATCTTGTTTATCGTCGTCAACTGGCTGACCCTCTTGGCCAGCTCTGCGGTTCTGGTCTCCATCTTGGACTCTAGTTCCGAAGTATACTTGTCAATCTCGATCTTCTCGGTCTTCTGGCGCGTAACGTCCCGCAGGATCCCGACAACGCCGATTACCTCGCCAGCTTCGGATCTGACAGGTTTGGCATCAACATGAGTGTAGTATCTAGTCCCATCTTTCCTCAGCCCCGTCATTTCGCCGATCCAGCCCTTCGAGGCAGCAGCCTTCAAGATCGTCTGCATGGTCCCCGCGGACGCGCCTGGCGTCGATGTCTCTGTGATGCTCAGGCCGGCGACGCTCTTCTCGTCATAGCCTGTGAGCGCAACATACGCCTTGTTGACGAACATCATGGCTCCCTCCGCATCCGAAACGCAGACCGGTTCTGCCATCTGATCAATAGATTCCGCGAGAACCGCGAGCCGACTCTCAGTCTTCGCATTCTTTGTGACGTCCCGCGCAACCGATATCCAGAACGCCTCGCCCGTGAACGCATTGACGGTCTTCGAAATCGTGACCTCGAGGACGGCACCATCTTCATCCACAACGCGCTTCGAGTATGGCGATTTCGTGAAATCCCAATCCGACTTGATTGGACAGCGAAGGCATATTTCGTCCG
>Ga0315268_10006857_pt1 | contig 12063 bp, 8 predicted proteins | sample C1_top_MG_FD_204535 | JGI IMG/M metagenome (GOLD analysis project Ga0315268, IMG submission 204535) | Sediment microbial communities from Yellowstone Lake, YNP, Wyoming, USA - C1_top | ecosystem: Environmental > Aquatic > Freshwater > Lake > Sediment | place: USA: Wyoming | collected 2017-08-01 | reverse complement strand
GTCATCCAGCGCCGGGCATATGGCCTGCGCGATGAAGAATATCTGCGACTAAAAATACTCACGTCTATGCTCCCGAGGTTCTAAAAAACATGAAATTTACCCACTCGATTACGCGAAGAGCCATTTTCTTAATGCTGATCACCTGGCTCAATTCTGCACGGCATCCGGATCCATTTTGCGATCAAAGTTGGAAACAGGCGCAACTTTGCTTTCGGTTTGATCAAGCGATTAGAGTGTCGTAGCGAAAGGGGGTTGGTGGAAATGGGGCTATGGGAGATGTGCCTTGGGTTGTGCAGTTGCTTGCATCGCGTTAAAGTACGGCAGTGCAGTAAAAATAAATCGGGAGAGCAACGATCATGGCGTTAACCGTTCTGGCAGCACTGGCGATATTCATCATGCTCGCGTTTTTCCGCGCTTCGATCACCAGTTGGGTGTTGGCCGTGATGGTGATCGTGCCGGTGGTCGCGATCATGGCGCGCTTCTCGGATGATGTGCTGATCGTGATCGGGGCCGCGCTGCTTTTATTTATCGTGTTCTTCGGTATCCCCTTCATGCGCCGCAATGTGGTCAGTGCGGTCGTGTTCAAAATCTTCCGCAAAGTCCTGCCGCAAATTTCCGCCACTGAACAGGAAGCGATCGACGCCGGCACGGTGTGGTGGGATGGCGAGTTGTTCAGCGGCAATCCTGACTGGGACAAGCTGCTGGCTTTTCCGAAGTGCGGGATCAGCACGCGCGAGCAGGCGTTCCTGGACAATGAAGTCGAGCAACTGTGTGCCATGCTGGACGACTGGGACATCACGCACAATCGCGCCGATCTCCCCCCCGCAGTCTGGCAATTCATCAAGGACAAGGGCTTCTTCGGCATGATCATTCCGAAGCGCTACGGCGGACTGGAGTTTTCCGCGCAGGCGCATTCGGCCGTGGTGAGCAAGGTGTCTTCGCGCAGCGGCACCGCCGCCGTGACGGTGATGGTGCCGAATTCGCTGGGGCCGGCCGAACTGTTGCTGCATTACGGAACGGAAGAGCAAAAGGAAAAATACCTGCATCGGCTGGCGAAGGGGCAGGAAGTACCATGCTTCGCGCTGACCGGCCCGTTCGCCGGATCGGATGCCGGCGCGATCCCCGATTACGGCATCGTGTGCCGCGGCGAATTTGGCGGCGAGCAGAATGTGCTGGGCATGCGCCTGACCTGGGAGAAGCGCTATATCACGCTGGCGCCGGCAGCCACGCTGCTCGGTCTGGCGTTCAAGCTGTATGACCCGGAACGCCTGCTCGGTGGCGAAACCAGTCTCGGCATCACGCTTGCGCTGATTCCCACAGATATTCCGGGCGTGCAGATCGGGCGCCGCCACTTCCCGCTGAACTCTGCTTTCCTGAACGGCCCGACGCAGGGCAGGGACGTGTTCATACCGATCGATTACATCATTGGCGGCACTTCGCGCGTCGGCCAGGGCTGGCGCATGCTGATGGAATGCCTGGCGGCAGGGCGCTCGATCTCGCTGCCGGCCAGCAGCATCGGCGGCATGAAGCTGGTCGCGCGCACCAGCGGCGCATACAGCCGCGTGCGCAAACAATTCAAGGTGCCGATAGGAAAATTCGAGGGCGTGGAAGAACCGCTGGCGCGCATCGGCGCGCACACTTACATGGTCGAGGCGGCGCGCCGCTTCACCGCGCTGGCAGTCGATCTGGGCGAGAAACCCTCGGTGGTCTCGGCCATCATCAAATACCACTCCACCGAGCGCTGCCGCGCCGTCATCAACGATGCGATGGATGTGCACGGCGGCAAGGGTATCAGCCTCGGGCCGGACAATTACCTGGGACGGTTCTACCAGCAGATGCCGGTCGCCATCACCGTGGAAGGCGCGAATATCCTGACCCGCACGCTGATGATCTTCGGGCAGGGGGCGATACGTTCGCACCCTTATGTGCTGAAAGAGGTTGCCGCGGTAAACGATCACGACCAGAAGCGCGCCCTGCATCAGTTCGACGATGCGCTGTTCGGCCATATCACCTTTGCATTGAGCAATGCCGCGCGCAGCCTGGTGTTCGGGCTGACCGGCGGACGCGGCATGGCAACGCCGCATGGCGCAGAAACACGGCGCTATTACCAGCAGCTGACGCGCTATTCGGCAGCCTTTGCGTTGAGCGCGGATGTGGCCATGGCGGCGTTGGGTGGTTCATTGAAGCGGCGCGAGAAACTTTCCGGCCGCCTGGGCGACGTGTTGAGCCAGCTGTATTTGTGCTCGGCGGCGCTGAAACGCTTCGAGGACGACGGCCGCCCCGTTGCGGACTTGCCTTTGCTGCATTGGGCGATGCAGGATGCGCTGTACCAGATCCAGCAGGCATTTGACGGAGTGATTAAAAACTTCCCGAATGCATGGGTGCGTCTGCTGTTGAGCATATTGGTTTTTCCGCTGGGACGGTGTTTGTCGCCGCCATCCGATCACCTCGGGCATCAGATTGCCACGCTGTTGATGCAACCCGGCGCGGCGCGCGATCGTTTGACTGCGGGAATATATATTCCCGACGATGAACAGGATGCGGTGGGCGCCCTGGAGGCAGCCCTGGCCAGCACGCTGACCTGTGAGCCGTTGCAGATCAAGCTGCAGGAGGCGCGCAAGGCAGGCAAGCTGAAGGCCCTGGAAGAATTGCTGCGCATCGCCGAGGCGCGCGACCAGGGTTTCATCAGCGCGGAACAGGCGTTGCAACTGGAACGCGACTACGCGCTGCGCCGCAAGGTCATCATGGTGGATGACTTCGCTCCGGGGCAATTGCGGGCGGCGGTCGAATAAAATCGACGTTCTGAAAACGCGTGGGAAATTAATGGCGACTCCAGGGAGAATGAGATAAAACCCGTTTTTCGATTGTTGAAATTGGAACAGGGCTGTCCACCCCGCGGCTAAACTGTGAATGGGATTCTGGCAATGAATGACTTGCGCGGCAAAACGATTTTCATCACCGGTTCCAGTCGCGGCATCGGACGGGAAATCGCGCTGCGTTGCGCGCGTGACGGCGCGCAGCTGGTGATCACCGGCAAGACGGTGGCAGCACATGCCAAATTATCCGGCACGATACTCACGGTTGCCGATGAAGTGGTGCAGGCGGGCGGCCAGGCGCTGGCGATCCAGCTGGATGTACGCGACGAACAGGCGATCCGGGCTGCCGTGGCGCAGACGGTCGGGAGGTTTGGCGGCATTGACGTGCTGGTGAACAACGCCAGCGCGATCAGCATGACCCCCACACTGGAGACGATCCCCAAGCGGCTCGATTTGATGTGGGACGTGAACATGCGCGCCACCTTCCTCGCTTCGCAGGCTTGCATCCCGCATCTCAAAAAATCCGCCAACCCGCACATTCTCACTTTGTCGCCGCCGCTGAACATGGACGCCAAATGGTTTGCGCCGCACCTGGCATACACCATCTCGAAATATGGCATGAGCCTGTGCGCGCTCGGCATGGCGCGCGAGTTTGCCGCAGACAGTATCGCGATCAATTGCCTGTGGCCGCGCACCACCATCGCCACCGCCGCGATCGAATACAATTTTCCCGAAGCGGTGCTGCGCGCCTCGCGCAAGCCGGCCATCGTGGCGGACGCGGCGTATCACATCCTGACGCGCGACAGCCGCGAGTGCAGCGGCAATTTTTTCATCGATGAAGAAGTGTTGCGCGCGGCGGGGGTGGAAAATTTCGGGCCATATGCAATGGCGGCGGGAACGCCGTTGTTCAATGATTTGTTCCTGGAATGATATGCTTGGCCTCTTACCCGCCAAGTGGCCTCGAATAATGGCAAGAATTTTGTGTAAACGTGCAGAGGCAAGGGTTTGAGCGGATTACGCCTCTTTACTGGTTCCGGCTCAAGGGATTGAAAATTTGGGATTGATGCACAGGGGGAGTGAAATGCAAATGCAGCAAAATGATAATGTGATTACACCGGAAGATGCCGTTACGCTGCATGGCCTGTTCATCGAGCGGGTGAAGCGCACCCCGGACACCGTCGCTTACCGCCATTTCGATATCCACCAGAATGTCTGGCTGGCGCTGACCTGGGCGCAGATGCGCGACCAGGCGGCGCGCTGGCAGGCGGCGCTGTTGCGCGAAAACCTGGCGGCAGGCGACCGCGTGGCATTGATGTTGCGAAACTGCCCGCAGTGGGTGATGTTCGAGCAGGCGGCGATGTCGCTGGGGCTGGTAGTGGTGCCGCTGTATACCGTGGACAGGCCCGACAACGTGGCCTACATCATCAACGATGCGCAGGTGAAGGCGCTGCTGTTCGAGACCGATGAGCAGTGGCAGGCGCTACGCACCGTGCGCGATCAGCTCGGCAGCGTGCAGCGGCTGGTCAGCCTGGACAAAATAGCGGCGGACGATGAGCCGAGATTGAAATGCGCGGAGGACTGGTTGCCCGCCCAGGCCAAAATGGGCTGGGAGCGCGTGCGCGACCGCGATGCGCTGGCCACGATCATCTATACCTCCGGCACCACCGGCAAACCCAAGGGCGTGATGCTGTCCCACCACAACATCGTGTACAACGCCTATGCCTCATACCTGATTTTCCCCATCGGCCAGGATGACTGCGCCTTGTCCTTCCTGCCGTTGTCGCATACCTTCGAGCGCACGGCGGGGTATTGGTTGATGATTGCCGGGGCGACGGTGGCCTATGCGCGCTCCATCCCATTGCTGGCGGACGACCTGAAGATTATCCGCCCCACCATTCTGGTTGCCGTGCCGCGCATTTTCGAGCGCATCTACAACGCCATCCACGCCATGCTGGAAGAAGCCCCGCCGCTTCGGCACAAGCTGTTCACGCTTGCGGTGGATGTCGGCTGGGACCGCTTCGAGTACCGGCAGGGGCGGGGCGCATGGACGCCCAAATTATTGCTGTGGCCTGTGCTCAAACATCTGGTGGCGGACAAGGTGATGGACCGGCTGGGCGGGCGTCTGCGTCTGTCCATCAGCGGCGGCGCCGCCTTGCCGCCCAAGGTGTCGCGTCTGTTCATCGCGCTCGGCCTGCCGCTGATTCAGGGCTACGGCATGACCGAGACCAGCCCGGTGATAAGCGCAAATCGTTTGGAGCATAACTATCCGGCCAGCGTCGGCTTGCCGCTGCCCGGTATCGAGGTGCGCATCGGCGAGCAGAATGCATTGCTGGTGCGGGGGCCTTCCAACATGCTGGGCTACTGGAATAATCCGGAGGCGACACGCGCCATGATTGACAACAACGGCTGGCTGAACACAGGCGACACCGCACGCATCAGCGAGACCGGCCACATCACCATCACCGGTCGCCTGAAAGAAATCATCGTGATGTCCAACGGCGAGAAGGTGCCGCCCGCCGACATGGAAGACGCCATCCTGCGCGACCGGCTGTTCGACCAGGTGATGGTGTATGGCGAGGGGCATTCCGCGCTGGTCGTGCTGGCGGTGGTGAATCCCGACAAGTGGAAGGAATTTGCGCAGCAGGTCGGCGTGCGCGCCGACCTGCCAGAATCGCTGCATGACACGCGTGTCGAGAAAGAAGCGCTGCAGCGCATCGCCGAACAGATCAAGGAGTTTCCCGGCTATGCCAAAGTGCGCCGCGCGCTGCTGCTGGCCGAGCCGTGGAGCATAGAGAACGGCATGCTTACGCCTACGCTCAAGCTTAAGCGCCCAAACGTGGCAGTGCGTTTCGCCAAGGAAATCGAGCAGTTTTATCAGGGACATTGAAATGAATGGGACGGAACAGACATCAGTTGCTTTGCCCGATCGCGAGCCGACCATACGCGTGGTGGCGATGCCGTCGGACGCCAATTATGTCGGGGATATATTCGGCGGCTGGCTGATGGGGCAGGTGGATGTCGCGGGCAGCATCCCCGCGCTGCACCGCGCCAAGGGACGGGTAGCGACGGCGGCGGTGAATTCCTTCGTGTTCAAACAGCCGGTGTTCGTGGGCGACATAGTGAGCTTCTATGCCGAGATCGTGCGGATAGGACGCACCTCAATCACCGTGGACGTGGCTGTCTATTCGCAGCGCGATCCGGCCAAGCCGATATGCGTGAAGGTGACCGAAGCCACGCTGACCTATGTTGCGGTGAGTGACGACCGCAAGCCGCGAGCAGTACCTGCGGAAGATTAAAAAGAGATGTAGGGTGGATAAAGCGCGAAGCGCGTATCCACCATCATGGAAGGTGGATACGGCACGATGTGCCTTTATCCACCCTACGGGCCAGACAGGAGAAGACAGATGACTGAAAATTTTCATATCCGCAAAGTCGCGGTTCTCGGCGCAGGCGTGATGGGCGCGCAGATCGCGGCGCATCTGGTCAACGCCAATGTCGAGACGCTGCTGTTCGAGTTGCCTGCGCAAGAAGGCGATCCTGCCCCCTCTCCTAACTCTCCCCCGCGAGCGGGAGAGAGGGACGCGGCCTCGCTGCGCGAGCCTTCGTTAAATGGCAACGTGAACAAGGCGCTGGAAGGGCTGAAGAAGCTCGACCCTGCTCCCGCAGCCAGCCCCGCCAAGCTCATCTGCATCCAGCCCGCCAACTACGAACAGCACCTGGAAAAACTGCGCGAGTGCGACCTCATCATCGAAGCCATCGCCGAACGCATCGACTGGAAGTCCGATCTCTACAAAAAAATCGCGCCCTTTGTCGGCGCGCACGCCATCTTTGCCACCAACACCTCAGGCCTGTCGATCAACAAGCTCGCCGAAGCCTTTCCGGAAAATCTGCGCCACCGCTTCTGCGGCATCCATTTTTTCAACCCGCCGCGCTACATGCACCTGGTCGAGCTGATTCCGTGCGCCGGCACCGAGGCATTGCTGCTCGACCAGCTCGAGGCGTTCCTCGTCTCCACGCTGGGCAAGGGCGTGGTGCGCGCCAAGGACACGCCCAACTTCATCGCCAACCGCATCGGCGTGTTTTCGATGCTGGCCACCCAGCACCACGCGCAGGCGTTCAATCTCGGCTTCGACACCGTGGATGCGCTGACCGGCCGCTATCTCGGGCGCCCCAAGAGCGCGACGTTCCGCACGCTGGACGTGGTCGGCCTGGACGTGTTCGCGCACGTGGTCAACACGATGCGCGAAAACCTCACCGACGATCCGTGGCACAAGCATTTCGAATTGCCGGGCTGGATGAACCGGCTGGTCGACCAGGGCGCGCTCGGACAGAAAACCAAGCGCGGCATCTACCAGAAGGTTGGCAAGGAGATACGCGTGCTCGATCTGCACACCGAGGAATATCGCCTGACCGAAAGCGATGTGGATTATGCCGTGAAGGAAATATTGCGCGAGCGCGACTGGGCGAAAAAGCTCGCCGGGCTGCGCAACAGCCAGCATCCGCAGGCGAAGTTCCTGTGGGCGACGTTCCGCGACGTGTTTCACTATTGCGCGCTGCAACTCGAACACATCGCCGGCAACGCGCGCGACCTTGACTTCGCGGTGCGCTGGGGCTTCGGCTGGGACAACGGCCCGTTCGAAATCTGGCAGACGGCGGGCTGGCAGCAGGTGGCGGGCTGGATCGCTGCCGACATCGCGGCGGACAAGGCGATGTCCGATGCCCCGCTGCCGGAGTGGGTAACCGACCCGATCCGCACCGGCGTGCATACCGCGCAGGGCTCCTGGTCGCCCGCCACCGTCAGCTACCAGCCGCGCTCCACCTTGCCGGTCTATCGCCGCCAGCCATTTCCCGACCGGCTGGTCGGCGAACCGGTGCAATACGGCGAGACCATCTTCGAGACCGATGACATCCGCATGTGGTTCACCGGCGACGACATCGCGATACTGAGCTTCAAGTCCAAGATGCACGCGATCAGCAACGACGTGCTGGACGGCATATTGCGCGCGATCGCCGAGGCCGAGGCGCATTTCTCCGCGCTGATCGTCTGGCAGACCGAGGCGCCGTTCTCCGCCGGTGCGCACCTGCTGCAACTGATGCAGGGCGTGCAGGAAGCCGCAGCCGCGCCGTCTGCCGGATTGCTCGACAAATTGAAGGGCGCGGCTAACCGCGTGAAATATACCGTGGCGGGCGGAGGAGGCTTGGGCGAGATCGTGAACGCCGCAGCGGGCAACGTGCCGCGCGTCGAGGACGTGGTCGCCAAATTCCAGCAGGTGTCGCAGCGCCTCAGGTACGCGCAGGTGCCGACGATCGCGGCGGTATACGGCTTGGCGCTCGGCGGCGGCTGCGAATTCTCTATCCACTGCACGCGGATCGTTGCAGCGCTGGAAAGCTACATCGGCCTGGTCGAAGTCGGCGTCGGCTTATTGCCGGCCGGCGGCGGCTGCAAGGAAATGGCAATGCATGCGGCACAAGAGGCCAGGGGCGGCGACATCTTTCCGCATATCAAGCGCTACTTCCAGCAGATCGCGATGGGCGAAGTCGCCAAGAGCGCCGAGTTGGCACGCGACATGGGCTACCTGAAACAGTCGGACCGCATCGTGCTCAACCAGTTCGAGCTGCTGCATGTCGCCAAGGAGGAAGCGAGAGCGCTCACCGCCACCGCCTACCGTCCGCCGTTGCAGCCGCGCCAGATACCCGTGGCCGGACGCCCCGGCATCGCGACGCTGAAAGCCGCGATGGTCAACATGCTCGAAGGCGGCTTCATCTCCGAGCACGACTACAACATCGGCTGCCGCATCGCCGAAACGATGTGCGGCGGCGACGTCGAAGCGGGCAGCCTGGTGGACGAACAATGGCTGCTCGACCTGGAACGCAAGAACTTCATGGAACTGTTGGCGACGCAGAAGACGCGGGATCGCGTGGAGTACATGCTCAAGAACGGGAAGCCGCTGCGGAACTGAGTGAATAGTGATGCATAAAATCTAGCTAAGAAAAAATACCATGGCAAAAAACACTTGAAGCACACGACAAGTTAATTCGGGAGATTTTCGAGGGTAGCTACCAGTTTGAAATCCCTGACTACCAACGCCCCTATGCTTCGGAGTTAAAGCGGAGTTAAAGGGTCAGCATCACAATACAATTATTCTTACGAGGCGGTAACGTCAGGTACACACAGGAGGTACAAGAAAAATGACAATGCAGCCATACAAGGGCAGTTGCCACTGCGGCGCGATCCAGTTCTCGTTCGAGGCCGAGCCGATCACGAAGGGGATACGCTGCAACTGCTCGTTCTGTGCCAAACGGGGAACGATGATGCATCTCGTGCCGGGGGAGAAATTCCAGATCAAAGCGCAGGAAGGCGCGCTGAATTCTTACCAGTTTGGCAAAAAGCAGGCGAAGCACTATTTTTGCAAGACCTGTGGCATTCACACCTACAGCGAAACGACCCGGAGGCCGGGGCAATATATCGTGAACCTCGGCTGCGTTGAAGGGGTGGACACCTTTGCGCTGGAGACGACAACGTTCGACGGCAAACATCTGCTTTAACTCGGTAAACCCAATGGGTGTTTTCTCATGAAAAATTTGCTCAAAATCAAGATCCCTCACGCCGTTCGGGATGACACCTCCCTGTCATTTCGACCGGAGGGAGAAATCCGCTTGCTTCCCGAGTCTGGTAGGGTGGATAAGCGCAGCGCATCCACCATGAGATAGGAATTTAATTTTTTGTGGATGCGCTGCGCTTATCCACCCTACGCGATTCCGGGGAACAGAAATAATGATTACATGAAGGAAGGGCAACAGATGTCTTCGCAGGACGTGAGTCAGGCCGATTTCGAGGAACAGGTGGTTGCGGCATCGCATCACCAGCCGGTGGTGATCGATTTCTGGGCGCCGTGGTGCGCGCCGTGCAAGGTGCTCAAGCCTATCCTGGAAAAGCTGGCGGCGGAGTATGGCGGGAAGTTCAAGCTCGCCAAGGTGAATTCGGACGAGAACCCGGAGATCTCGGCGCGCTATGCGGTGCGCGGTATCCCCTCGGTGAAGGCGATGGTGGACGGCAAGATCGTCAATGAATTCACCGGGGCGCTGCCGGAGGGCGCGGTGCGCGACTGGCTGGACAAGATCATCCCGAGCCCGGCGGAAGAGTTGCGCCGCGAGGCACAACGCATGGTGGATGTGGACGACCTCGACGGCGCGCTGCAGAAGCTGGCGGAGGCCTCAAGGCTGGACCCGAACAACGAGGTGGTGCGCGTGGATAGCGCAGAGATATTGCTGGCGCAAGGCAATGCGGACGAGGCGCAGCGATTGCTCGATACGCTGCAGGATATGGACATCCTGAAGGATGCGCGCGTGCTGCAGCTCAAGGCGCAGGTGAGGTTGGCGGAGATGAAGGAGGTAGGCGAGAGCGAAGCGTCGCTTGCCGCCGCGGTCAATGCTGACGAGAACGATCTCGAGGCGCGGCTCAAGCTCGCGAATGTGCGGATCGCAGCTAACCATCCCGCCGAGGGAATGGAACAGTTGCTGGAGATCGTGCGACGTGACCGGAAGTTCAAGGATGATATCGGGCGCAAGACGCTGCTCGATGTGTTCAACCTGTTGGGCGGGCAGGGCGAACTGGTGGCGACCTACCGGCGCAAGCTGGCGGCTTTGTTGAATTGAACGGAATTAAACCGGGAAAATCCCATAGGCGTTTTATTGTGAGAAGTTTGCTAAAACCAGGATCCTTCACTTCGTTCGGGATGACAGTCCCTCTGTCATTTCGACCGAGTGGGAGAAATCCGGCTTTATTTCTGCGCATATTTGGCTAGGGCGCAAACAAGGGACGTATCCATTTTCATTCGAGAGGTAGCATCATGAGCAAACACAATCACCGGAGGTGTATATGAGCAAACAAATACAGGAAGCCTACATCGTTGCCGCGACGCGCACGCCGGTCGGCAAGGCGCCGCGCGGCATGTTCCGCAATACGCGCCCGGACGATCTGCTGGCGCATGTGCTGAGGAGCGTGCTGGCGCAGGCGCCGTCGCTCGATCCGGCGAGCATCGCCGATGTGATCGTCGGCTGCGCGATGCCGGAGGCGGAGCAGGGCATGAACGTGGCGCGCATCGGGCTGCTGCTGGCGGGGTTGCCGGTGGGCGTGCCGGGCGTGACGGTGAACCGTTTCTGCTCTTCCGGCTTGCAGGCGGTGGCGATGGCGGCGGACCGTATTCGTTTGGGTGAAGCGGACGTGATGATCGCGGCGGGCACCGAGAGCATGAGCATGGTGCCGATGATGGGCAACAAGATCGCGTTCAACCCGGAAATTTTCGCGCATGACGAGAATCTCGGCATCGCATTCGGTATGGGCGTCACCGCCGAGAAGGTCGCCGAGCGCTGGAAAGTTTCGCGCGAGGCGCAGGATGCGTTCGCGCTGCAGAGCCATCAGCGCGCCATTGCGGCGATCAAGAATGGCGAGTTCAGGGACGAGATCACACCGTATCCGATCACCAATCACGCGCCCGATCTGGCGAGCCGCGAGGTGCGCATCGCCAGGCGCGAAGCAGCGCAGGACGAGGGGCCGCGCGCCGATACCTCGCTCGAGGCGCTGGCGAAATTGAAAACGGTGTTCGCGCTGAAAGGTTCGGTGACGGCGGGCAACAGTTCGCAGATGTCGGACGGCGCGGGCGCTGTGCTGCTGTGCAGCGAGGCCGCGCTGAAACGCTACAACCTCACGCCGATAGGCCGCTTCGTCGGCTACACGGTGGCCGGCGTGCCGCCCGAGATCATGGGCATCGGCCCGAAGGAAGCGATCCCGCGCGTGCTGAAACAGGTGGGCCTGAAGCTTGACGACATGGGCTGGATAGAACTCAACGAGGCGTTTGCCGCGCAGTCGCTGGCGGTGATCCACGATGTCGGGCTGGACCCGGCAAAGGTGAACCCGCTCGGCGGCGCGATCGCGCTCGGCCATCCGCTTGGCGCGACCGGCGCGATCCGCACCGCGACGCTGCTGCACGGGATGCGCAGGCGCAAATTGAAATACGGCATGGTGACGATGTGCATAGGGACGGGAATGGGCGCTGCCGGAATTTTTGAAGCGATGTAAACCTGCTGCGCGGTTAATCACGAGGGGAAAATAATGAAAAAAATATTGGCTCTTCGCGTAATCGAGTGGGTAAATTTCATGTTTTTTAGAACCTCGGGAGCATAGACGTGAGTATTTTTAGTCGCAGATATTCTTCATCGCGCAGGCCATATGCCCGGCGCTGGATGA
>Ga0315268_10006856_pt1 | contig 12066 bp, 6 predicted proteins | sample C1_top_MG_FD_204535 | JGI IMG/M metagenome (GOLD analysis project Ga0315268, IMG submission 204535) | Sediment microbial communities from Yellowstone Lake, YNP, Wyoming, USA - C1_top | ecosystem: Environmental > Aquatic > Freshwater > Lake > Sediment | place: USA: Wyoming | collected 2017-08-01 | reverse complement strand
TTCGACACGTCCGATGCCTTGGCCTACGACTTCCACGGTGGTTTCGCCGGCGGGGCCCACGCTCAGGGTAACGTCTAAGCCCATCACGCTGCCGACCGTAACCTGCACGCGACGCGTGAAGGCAGCGAAACCCGCGTGCTCGATCTTTATCTCATAAGTCGCCGGCTGGAGGTTCGTCACGGTATACAGGCCGCTGAGGTTGGTGGTAACAGAACGCGTGGTTTGCTTGTCCACGGCTGTGACCGTGACCTTGCTGTCAGGTAATACCGCGCCGGTGGAGTCCTTCACCGTGCCGGTAATCTGGCCGGTTTCGGTCTGGGCCAGTGCCAGAGCCGCGACCAGCATGACTGAGAAGAGAATCATCAACGGCAACAACTTCTTGTACATAGGTTCTCCCTCGGAGAGAAATTCACCGCCTGCGTGATTTGTGACTTGTGATTGATTTGCGAAGACGAACTTACGATCGCGCATAATCAGTTACCAGTTCGTCAACACGAGTCATTGGCCCTGATACGGAGATGTAGGTGTTCCTGCCTGAAAGTAGGGCACTTTGGCGGCCAAGCTGTGGGTTGGGTTATCAGCCGCCTAGACTCTTTCCTATGTTTTTCTATATGACTTTCCGGAATGGTGAAAAGTGACCTATGAATATTCAGAACTGCTCTGCCTGGTTGGCCCGCGCTGTCGAAGCAGCTCCTACGCCGTCGCCGTGGACATAGCCAACGCCGGAGGGCTGGGGTCTGGCCGAGATTATTCGCGGAAGTTCCCGTGTGTCATACTGAACACCGCCGCCGCGTGTCTTGCCGGCCCGCCGCTGTTGCGGGCCGGGCGGCGGCGGTGTGAAGGACCTGCTGTTTCTTTCAGCACTCGTCTATTCCGACAGCGTGAAAAGCAGGTCCCTCACTCGGACCGCGCAGCGCGTCCAGCCCCTTCCGCCTCCGCTGCGCTCGGCGTCAGGGCAGGCTCCCCCGGTTTGGACGCGTTTCTGGCGCGGCCCGAGTTCGGGATGACACTCGTGAAACCTCCTCGTTCATGAATAATGCAGGCTGGCTCGCTTTTTCAACACCATCTACTCCCGCCAGTTCGCTCGCTCTGCTGTGCCATGGAGGCGATGGTCCAGAAGAGCGAAGCCACGGCCAACCAGTGGTTCGCCAGGGCGGCAGAACACGGGTATGTGCCGCCGGAGGACGTGTACAAACCCTCGTCGGACGCCGTTTCGCGGCCCGGGACGAAGCGCCGCCGTCCCCGCATTGAAGGCGGGCAGTGCGCTCAAGCAGGCATCACTTGCGGCAGGTGTTGATGCGATAGCCGATGCGATACTCGGTCAACAAATAGGTAGGGTGACGCCAGTCCGGTTCGATCATTTTGCGAAGGTTCATCACCACCGGACGAAGGAACTCGGGGTCGTTCAGGTGTTGCGATCCCCACAGCACCTGGGCCAGCTCAGCATGCGTAAACACCCGCTGGTCGCTGCGCAGCATGTAGAGCAGCAAGGAGAAGGGCTGGCTGGTGAGGCGAACTTCCTGGCCAGCTACCAGACAGCGGCGCGTGTCCTCCACGATGCGAAAATCGCCGACCTCAAGCAGGCGCATCTCTGGCTGGCGCGGCGGGACGCGGCGCAAGGCGGCGTGCACGTAGGAAAGCACATCGTCGGGCTCGCAGGGCAGCGAGACGCAAGTGTCGGCGCCGGCGTTCAGAGCCTGGGCGGGGCGTAGCGGGCTCTCCGGACCGAGCAGCGCCAGGATAGGAACCATGGAAAGCGCGCGCAGGGCATGGCAAACGGCGATCAGGTCGAGCCCCGGCAGCCGGTGTTCACAGACGACCAAGTCCGGAGACCACTGGTGAAACATCTGCAGCACTGAGTCCGTACTGGCGACGGTGCGAACATCGTAACCCTGGAATTTCAAGTACTCCGAGAGCGCGCGCCGGCAATGGTCCTGGGCCATGGCCATCGCGATTTTTCCCGCCGCGAGCATTTCTCTACCACCGTTAAGTCTTTCCCCCTAGAACTGGATGAATTGCCGCCAGGAGGGATGCAACGGCGTCGTCTGGTCTGAACACGAGTTTTTTTCGTGTCCCATATCCACTCCGTGCCGTGTCACCCTATAAGAGTAAATAAGACCACTAGGACGGCAATACGCTATAAGAGCACCCAGAACATCAAAACCTGCTCGCGCGATGGCGCGGAGTAGTTTGCGAGACTACACATGTGTATCGTTGACTACAGCTGAGCGCAAGGTAAAACGATGTTTTAGTTGAGGTGAGCTATCCCAAATTGGGACACATGGGCGGTCGTAATACGTGCATTCCTAAGTTGGGACCGGTCACAACCAGGCGGGCGGCTGGACACCAGGTGAAGGGTGCGGATTCATGCGTCGGCAGAGGCATAGCTGGCCTCCTGATCCAGCATATCGATCTTGCCAAAATCGGAGCCGACGTCGCCGCGAAAGTCCAACCGATTCCCTTGCGCATCTTCTTCCGGGACGACCTTAATCTTGGCTGAATCGCCGGTGATCTGGGTTAGAAGCTTCTGCCGAAGCCGTTCCGCCGTCGCCCCACGCTTCTCGCCGGCTTTCATGCCGGCATTGGCGGCCAGATAAACGACGCGGCTGCCGGCAGTAACGAACGAACCGTCGTCTCTCCAACTCATCGCCGAGGGGACCAGACGAAAGCCCAGATTCTTCTTGAACCAGCCGAAGTCGATGGTGACCGGCTCGCCGACGGGATGAGACCAAGGGTATCCCCGCTTCTTGCCTTCCCCCTTTTTGTTGGAGGAACCGACTACCAGGGCAATGGTCATGGAGAGCTGATCCGTTTTTACCTCTGGCGCCAGCTGGTGAAGGCGCTTCTCAAACATGGCGGCAATGAGCGGGCCCAGGTTCTTGAGCCGCAGCGCGATGGGTTGGAACTCGGGCTCGCCGGGACGTATGTTCATTTCGCACATGCGAATCCTGGTGGGCACAAGCCCTTCCGAATTGTGGCTGATGGAGACTATGCATCCGGGATACAGCACGCACGGACGCAATATGCCTTTGTCCTTGAGGGCCTTGACGAAGGGCCTGATGATATTTTCGGCCGCCATCCGCACCAGAGAATCCGATTCCAGCGGATGAGGCGAGATGCTTCCCATGCCGCCGGTGATGGGGTTGTCCTTTCCGGGGGGACCGGGAAAGCGCTCGGGATAATCCATGGCGGTGGGCAGCATCTGAAAGCTCCCGTGCCCATCCACCAGGGCGGTGAAACTGATCTCCACGCCGGCCATTCTGGATTCGACCAGCAGCGGCCAAACCGAAGCTTTGCCCTCGCCGCAAATCCTGCGGTAGCTTTCGGCATAGTCCTTCATCAGGATGGCGTAAATTTCGCCAACCTCAGAAGAGCTCAGAATAATGCGCGCGCCCTTGCCTCCCGCGCTGTAGGGATACTTGAGCACGGCGCCGCCGTGCTTGTCGATCATCTCCAGACAAGTGCGAATCACGCCGGCGGAATCCCTCGCGTCCAGTTCGTGCCACTCGTTGGCGACGGGTACGTTATATTCGCGGCAGAGGCGTTTGCAGGCAATCTTGTCGCCCTCGATAAAGGAGCCCGAGCGCGTAAGCCCGGCGACTCTATCGCCGAAACCGGCCTCCTGAAGCAAGTCTACGAAGCCCTGGTACTGAAGGTCTTCCGGCATGGGGAGAAGAAAATCCAGCGCCCCGTGGCGAAAGCCTTCGATGGCCGCAGAAGCGTAGTCAGCGACGGTGTTTTCCCGGGTGGGGATGAACTCGACCGGCCAGCCCATAATCTCAGCGAACTTGGGCATAGCCGGCATCCCCCGAAGGACCACCCCTTTGAATCCTGCGCCCTCCGCGCTCCTGGTGTTGGAGACGACAAAGGCGGAGAGAAGCGTGCGGGCGTCGGTGCCCGCAAATCCGATCTTCGCGGCTTTCATGATTGTTTCTATCCTGAACTCTTAATCGTGGTTGGCATTGCCACCCTTATTTTTACAATAAATACCGGGCGAAATCTCCTCAGCATACAATTTGTGCCGCAGTCGGGAGAGGCATATGGCTTTCGACACCATCATTGGCAACGGCAGGATCGTCACGGCTGCGAAGACGTATACCGGCGAACTCGGCATTTCCGGCGGGAAAATCACCGCCATCGCCGACTCGCTCCCGCATCAGCAGGCGCAGAGAGTGATTGACGCGAAGGGCCGCTATGTCCTGCCCGGCGGGGTCGACGTGCACACGCATCTCGACATGCCGTTGGGCAGCATCACCAGCTCGGACGACTTCGAAACCGGGACGCGCGCGGCGCTGTTTGGCGGCACCACGACGCTGATTGACTTCGCCGTCCAGGGCAAGCGGCAGAGCCTGCGCCAGGCAGTCGAGACATGGATGAAAAAAGCCGAAGGCAAGGCGTACTGCGATTACGGCTTCCACTGCATCATCAGCGAGCTCAGCGACGCCCGCCTGGAAGAAATCGGCCAGTTAGTGCGTGAAGGCGTCCCCAGCTTCAAGCTCTTCATGGCCTACCCCGGCAGGCTCATGCTCGACGACGCCAGCATCCTCAAGGTCCTGCGGGCCACCGCGAACTGCGGCGGGATGGTCTGCGTGCATGCGGAAGACGGCGGAGTCATTGAGGTAATCGTGCGGCAGGCGCTCGCCGAAGGGAAGATCGCGCCCAAGTACCACGCGCTCACGCGTCCCACCGCGGCCGAAGCGCAGGCGGTGGGCCGCGCCATTGCTTTGGCGGAGATGGCGGGCGCGCCGCTCTACATTGTCCATGTTTCCTGCAACGAGGCGCTCGAGAAAGTGCGCGAAGCACGGGATCGCGGCCTGCCTGTCTACGGCGAAACCTGTCCCCAGTACCTTTACCTCTCGCTCGACAACTTCGACGTGCCCGGGTTCGAAGGCGCCAAGTACGTGCTTACGCCGCCGTTGCGCGAAAAGCGGCACCAGGAAAGGCTCTGGCAGGGGCTGAGGAACGGCCACCTGCAGGTGGTCTCCACCGACCACTGCCCCTTCCGCTACAAGGAGCAGAAGGAACTCGGGAAAGACGACTTCACCAAGATCCCCAACGGCGGCCCCGGCATCGAGCACCGCATGAGCCTGGTCTATTCCGGCGGCGTGGCCGGGGGACGCTTCAGCGTAAACCGCTTCGTGGAGGTCGTTGCCACCGCACCGGCCAGACTCTTCGGGCTGTATCCGCGCAAAGGCGCGGTGGCGGTGGGCAGCGACGCCGACCTGGTCATCTTCGACCCCGAGCGCCGCCACACGATCACCGCCCAGACGCACCACATGCGCGTGGACTACAGCCTTTTCGAAGGCATTTCCGTGACCGGCATGCCCGACGTGGTGCTTTGCGGCGGGCGCGTGGTGGTGGACGGCAACACCTTCTATGGGACGCCCGGCGCGGGCAACTTCCTGAAGCGGGCCGCCTATGGCGGCGCCTGAATCGCTCTTCAGACTTCCGCTTGAGGGAGCTTCGGGGTACGCTAGCAGGTTGCTGAAAAACTCCGAAAAGCACGTTCCTCGGGGACTAAAGTCCCCTCGGAATGACACAAATAAAGGACTTGTTTGGCGCGGCTGAAGCCGCGCCCTTTCAAAACGGCTACGCAATCGAGTTTTTCAGCAGCCTGCTAGCGGCTTCAATGGAGGAGAACCGAAGTGTCACTGGTGACGAGTCTCAGATGCGTGGTGTGCGGGCGAACGTATTCGACACGCGTGCCCTACACGTGCCCCGAGTGCGGCATCAGCGGAATTCTCGACGTGCAATACGACTACGCGAAGATTGGCCGAGTGCTGAACCGGAGAGCGATTGCCGCGCGCAGCGAGCATTCCCACTGGCGCTATCGCGAATTGCTGCCGGTGGAAGCGGATTCCGCGCTGCCTTCATTGGCGGTGGGCGGCACCCCGGTGGTGCAGGCGAAGGCGCTGGCGCGCCACATAGGTACAGGAACCCTGTACTTAAAGGATGACGGGCGGAATCCGACCGGGTCGCTGAAAGACCGCGCCAGCGCGCTTGCGGTGGTCAGGGCGCGGCGGCAGCGCAGCAGGATCGTGTGCTGCGCCAGCACCGGCAACGCGGCATCGTCGCTGGCGGGCATGGCGGCATCGCTGGGGCTGCGCAGCGTAATTTTCGTCCCGCAGCGGGCGCCCGAGCCCAAGCTGATGCAATTGCTGATTTTCGGCGCGACCGTCTTCCGGGTGCTCGGCGGATACGACGACGCCTTCCGTCTTTCGCAGCAGTGCTGCGAACGCTGGAGCTGGTACGACCGCAACTGCGCCATCAACCCGTACCTGATCGAGGGCAAGAAGACGGCCGGCCTGGAGATTGCGGAACAGCTCGCCTGGGAAGCGCCCGACTGGGTGGCCGTGTCGGTGGGCGACGGTTGCACCATCGCCGGCGTGTGGAAGGCGTTCCGTGAACTGAAGCTGCTGGGGTTGATGGAGCGTACGCCGCGCATGCTGGGCGTGCAGGCCGCGGGCGCAGCGCCGGTCACCGAAGCCTTTCACAGCGGCGCCGCGATGCGTCCCCTGATGCCGCAGACCATCGCCGACAGCATCGCGGTGGGCGTCCCGCGCAATTGGCAAAAAGCGGTGGCTGCCGTGCGCGAGTCCGGCGGGACGATGCTTAACGTCAGCGACGACGAGATCCTTGACGCCATGCGCTACACCGGCAGGCTGACCGGCGTGTTCGCAGAGCCCGCGGCAGCGACCTGCATCGCAGGGTTGAAGCGCGCGGTGAGCGAAGGGATGGTTTCGAAGCGTGCCTGCGCGGTGGCGCTGGTGACCGGCAGCGGTCTGAAAGACATTCAGGGGGCGCGCTCGGCGGCCGGCAAGCCTTTCGATGTCTCCCCCGACGGCAGCGGGTTGCAGGACATCCTCCAGCAACAAGGGCTGGTGACAAAGACCCGAGCAGAGGGGCGGCCATCATGAACGATCGACTCCCCGATTCCCTGCTGATCCGCAACATCCATACCCTGGTCACCATGGATGCGGAGGACACGCGGATACGAGGCGGTTTCATCTATGCGGAAAGCGGCGAGATCAAACTGGTGGGCCGCAAGCCGCCGCCGCGACTCCGGGCCAAACACATCATCGACGCGAGCACGTGCGTAGGGATTCCGGGGTTGATCAATACGCACCACCACCTGTTTCAGACGCTGACGCGGGCGTGCACTGCCGCCGCCAATGCGAAACTGTTCGATTGGTTGCAGACGCTGTACCCGCTGTGGGCGCGAATCGATGAAGAAGCCACGCACATCGCGGCGCTGGCCGGCATGGCTGAGTTGATGCTCTCCGGCTGCACCACCACATCGGACCATCATTATTTATTCCCGCGCGGGCAGGCCCGGCTGATCGACGCCCAGATCGCCGCAGCCCGCAAGATCGGCATCCGCTTTCATGCCACGCGCGGCAGCATGAGCGTGGGCAAAAGCGCCGGCGGACTGCCGCCCGATTCCGTCGTCCAGGACGAAGACACGATTCTCGCCGACTCCGAGCGGGTGGTCCGGAAATACCACGACCCGCGGGCCGGCTCGATGCTCCAGGTGGCACTGGCGCCATGTTCTCCCTTCTCCGTCTCGGAAGGGCTGATGCGCAGGACGGCGGCGCTGGCGGAGCGCCTGGATGTGCGTCTGCACACGCATCTGGCTGAGACCCGCGATGAGGAAACGTACTGCCGCGAGCGATTCGGCAAGCGTCCATTGGAGTTTCTCGACAGCGTGGGGTGGCTGACGAACCGCACCTGGGTGGCGCACGGGATCTACTTCACGGCGCGGGAGGCCAGGCGCCTGGGCCGTGCCGCGGTCGGCGTTGCGCATTGTCCTACTTCCAACATGCGGCTGGGCTCCGGATTGGCGCCGGTGCTGGCGCTGCGCCGCGCGGGGTGCCCGGTGGGATTGGGCGTGGACGGCAGCGCGTCCAACGACAGCTCGCATATGCTGGCGGAGGCCCGTCAGGCGCTGCTGCTAAACCGCCTCGGAAACGGGGCGGCGGCGCTGAGCGTGGGCGAAGCCTTGCGCATGGCGACCGTTGAGGGCGCGCGTTGCCTGGCGCGCAGCGACATCGGCAGCCTGGAAGCCAGCAAGCGCGCCGATATCGCCCTGTTCGATCTGCGGAACGCGGCCTACAGCGGCGCCGAGGATGCGGTGGCCGCCCTGCTCCTGTGCGCGCCCACCACTGTCCGCACGCTGGTGGTTGAAGGCCGCGTGGTGGTGGAAGACGGACGCCTGACCACGGTCTCCATGGAGCCCGTGCTGAAACGTCACCGACGCATAGCGGCGTACGTCACAGGCAATCCCCGGGCGCTCTGGTAGGGTCGGCCATATCTTTGCTCGATTTTTGGCAGTAGGATTGCACATCCGAAAACGCGGAGGCAGGCATGTTCGACCAGGTTCGGGTGTTCCATCAGCCTCGCACAGTCAAAGAAGCTGTCGGTCTGCTGCATAACGCTGACGCAAAAACGTGCGTGGTGGCGGGCGCAACCGATCTGGTGCTCAGGGCTCCGCGATCGGTGACCGCGCTGGTGGACATCGGCCGTCTCGGACTCTCGTATGTGAAGCGCGACGGCGGTGCGGTGAGGATAGGCGCCACCACCACGCTGGCGGAACTGCAACAGTCGGCGATCATCCGGCGCCTGGCGAACGGCATTCTGGCGGAAGCGGCGGCGTGCTGCGGCGGCATCCAGACTCGCAACATGGCCAGCATCGGCGGCAACCTCGCCAACGCCTCGCCGGCCGCGGACATGGCGGCGCCGTTGCTCGCGCTGGATGCCGCCGTCATGCTGCAGAGCTTGCGAGGAAAACATCGTGTGCCGCTGGCCGAGTTTTTTTCCGGCCCGCATAAGACGGTTGCGAAGCGCGCCCTGGTGGTCGAAATCCTCATTCCCGCCGGCAAGCCGCGCACGGCGTGGTCGTTTCAGCGGCTGGCGCGGACTGAGACCGACATTGCCATCGTGAATGTAGCGGCCGCAATCCAGATCGATAGGCAGAACCGCTGTACTTGCGCGCGGATCGCGCTGGGCGCAGTGGCGCCGCAACCGATGCGCGCGGCGCGGGCGGAAGCTTGCCTCACCCGACAGGCCATCACCCGTGAATTGATCGACGGCGCGGCTGAGACCGCGGCCGGCGAAGCGCGCCCGATAAGCGATCTGCGCGCCTCGGCAGAGTACCGGCGCGAGATGAGCCGGGTGCTGGTCCGCCGGGCGCTGGAGGAATGCGTGAACCGGCTGGGGCGTGCGCTATGAAGAAGCTCAACCGGCAAAAGCACCCGCCAGGGGTGGAGATTTCGCTCCGGATCAACGGCGAACTGCGAAGCTGGACGGTCGCTCCGGGAGACCTGCTGCTGGACGTGCTGCGGCGGGAAGGCTACTACGGCGTCAAGCGCGGATGCGAAACCGGCGAGTGCGGCGCGTGTACGGTGCTGCTCGACGGCAAAGCGATCAATTCCTGCGTGATGTTCGCAGTCCAGGCGAACGGACGCGAAGTGGTCACGGCGGAAGGGCTGGTGCGGGAGGGCGCGCTCGACCCCGTGCAGGACGCCATGGTCGAACACGGCGCGGTGCAATGCGGTTTTTGCACGCCCGGCATGGCGCTCAGCGCAAAGGCCCTACTCGCGAAGCATCCACATGCCGGCGAGAAACAGGTTCGGGATGCGCTTTCCGGGAACTTGTGCCGCTGTACCGGGTATCGCAAACCGATAGAGGCGATCCTGGCGGCAGCGGGCCACCCCGATGAGCGCGCGCCGGAAACGGCGCCCGGCAAATACGCTGTCGTCGGCCACAAGGTGCGCAAGGTTGACGCGGCGAAGCTGGCGGCCGGGCGCCCGGCGTTTACCGACGACATTCATTTGCCGGGCCTGCTCTACGGGAAGATTCTGGCGAGTCCGCACGCGCATGCGCGCATCAAGCGCATCGACGCGAGCAAGGCCAGGGCGCTGCCCGGAGTGCGGGCCGTCCTTACCTACAAGGACGTAGCGCGCGTGCCGCACACCACCGCCGGCCAGGCCTGGCCGGAACCTTCTCCGTACGACACTTACCTGCTCGATTCCAAAGTCCGCTTTGTGGGCGACCGCGTGGCGGCGGTTGCCGCCGAGACGCGCGCCATCGCCGAGGAAGCGCTACGGCTCATCAAGGTAGAGTACGAGGTGCTTCCTGCCGTGCTCGACCTGGAGCGCGCGCGCGACGGCGGCGCCGCAGTTATCCATGATGAGCCGGATTCCACCGGCATCCACGACGCCAAGCACAACCTGGCCGCTACCATCCACAAGGAGCTGGGCAACGTTGAAGAAGGCTTCCGCGCCTCAGACCTGGTGCTGGAACGCGAATTCCGCACCCAGCGGCAGCAACACTGCATGCTGGAGCCGCACGTCACCATGACGTGGCTCGACGCCGACGACCGGCTGGTAATCCGCAGCAGCACGCAGGTTCCGTTCCATGTCCGGCGGCAGGCCGCCATGATCCTGCAGCTTCCCGTCCAGCGGGTGCACGTGGTGAAACCGCGCATCGGCGGCGGCTTTGGCGGCAAGCAGGAGATGCTGCTGGAAGACATCTGTGGCGCGCTCACGCTGGCCACGGGCCGCCCGGTGAAGATCGAGTACACCCGCCGGGAAGAGTTCTTCATGGCGCGCAGCCGGCATCCGCAAGTGCTGCGGATGAAGATGGGCTTCAAGAAAAACGGCATCCTGCTCGCCAGCGAGATGAAAGTGCTGGCCAGCACGGGCGCGTACGGCAGTCATTGTTCGACGGTGCAAGGGAATACCGGCAGCAAAGTGCTGCCGCTGTACCGCGCGCCGCACATGAGGTTCGATTGCGACGTGGTTTACACCAACACTCCGGTCGCGGGCGCGTTCCGCGGCTACGGCTGCCCGCAGGGTTTCTTCGCGCAGGAAACGCTGGTGGATGAAGTCGCGCACGAGCTCGGGCTTGACCCGATCGAGTTGCGGTTGAAGAACCTGATCCGGCAGGGCGATACCGACGAGCTTTCAGCGCAGCTCGGGGAGGGACGAAGGGGACTGGCGCGGCTGATCCGGAGCTGCGGGATCGAGCAGTGCCTGGAACGCGGCGCCGCCGCCATCGGCTGGGCGGAGAAGCGCCACCGGCGGCGCGACACGGCGAGCCACCTGCGGCGCGGAGTGGGCGTGTCGTGCGCCATGCAAGGCAGCGGCATCGCCGGCGTGGATTGGGCATCGGCGCTGATCAAGCTGAACGAAGACGGCTCCTTCCAACTGCAAACCGGCTGCGCCGACGTGGGCGCCGGCGCCGATACGGTGCTCTCGCAGATTGCCGCCGAGACCCTCGGCGTCACGCTGGACAAGATCAACATCTGCTCCGGCGACACCGATTCCACTCCTTTCGACGTAGGCGCGTACGCTTCCAGCACCACGATCATTTCCGGCGGCGCGGTAAAGAAGACGGCGGAGAAAGTGCGCCAGCGCATACTCGAACTGGCGGCGAAACTCCTGAACATATCCGCCGAAGGCCTGGCTTGCCGCGATAACCAGATCGCAGCCGCCGGCGGCGGCGCCTCGATTTCGCTGGCCGACGTGGCGCGGCACGCGATTTATCGCGAGAAAGTGCAGATCATGGAAAGCGCGTCGCACTTCATCAGCGACAGCCCGCCTCCCTTCTGCGCGACCTTCGCGGAGGTCGAGGTGGATACGGAAACCGGCAAAGTGCGCGTGCTGCACCTGGTGACCGCCGTGGATGCGGGCGTGGCCGTCAACCCGGCGCTGGCCGAGGGACAAGTGGAGGGCGCCGTCACGCAGGGCCTGGGCTATGCGCTGGTGGAAGAAATGAAGCTGGACGAGGACGGGCGCATGATCAATCCCGGTTTTCTGGATTACAAGATTTTCTCCGCCAAAGACATGCCCAAGCTGACCACGATCCTGGTGGAAACCGAGAAGCCGCTGGGGCCGTACGGCGCGAAGTCAATCGGCGAAGTGGCCATCAACGGCCCGGCCCCGGCGATCGCCAACGCGGTGTTTCACGCCGTCGGAATTCACTTCCGCAAGCTGCCGATGGGCGCGGAAGACGTGTGGCGAGCCTTGCGCGAGACGGAACACAAGCCGGCGGCGCGGGGCGCAG
>Ga0315268_10006854_pt1 | contig 12067 bp, 8 predicted proteins | sample C1_top_MG_FD_204535 | JGI IMG/M metagenome (GOLD analysis project Ga0315268, IMG submission 204535) | Sediment microbial communities from Yellowstone Lake, YNP, Wyoming, USA - C1_top | ecosystem: Environmental > Aquatic > Freshwater > Lake > Sediment | place: USA: Wyoming | collected 2017-08-01 | reverse complement strand
AAGGATCGCAGAGACCTGAGTGTCTTTCAGATCGGTTGGCGCATCATCGAAAGGCGTCTGATCAATTCTCTGGCACTCCTGCTGCCATTTTGCCCCTATGGGCAACTCAAACTGTCAGGTGGCTAGATATCCCATTTGTCTTCCATTTCCTCAGCAATAAACAGCGGGCCATCCTTAATCTCTCCACTATAAGGGTAAGAGAGATCGCACTGTACTGTCACCGTGTTAGGCGGGAGTTTGCCAATGTGTTGCTCGCCGGTTGACTTTCTGAGCGCACAAAACCGTGCTGCGATATTGGGGTCTTCTGTGACTGACAACATAGACTGCGAGAAGACACGGCAATCCAGACAACGCATACCAAAAGGACTGCTTGTCTCATCCAACCAAACGAGCTTTTCAAAGATTGAGTCTGGCATAGTATTCTGATGTTAGGATAAGCGGCTAACGGTGCGGCGGCTGGGCTCAGCCGCCGCACCGTTCAGCGGGCCGCAAGCGCAGCAAAGCGGAGCGAAGCGGCCCGCTGAACTACTTATTATACGGATATACGGAAATATTCCGCATAACCACCAGGGGGTGGTGCCGCATTTTTTCCGTATAACGGCCATGTTCAGCCGCCGCCGGTCGCGACCCCGGACCTGCGCGACGGCGAGCTCAGGCGGTCGGCTGGAACTGATGTTAGGCGGGCCCCGCGGCGGACACCGGCCCGGCCACCCCCACCAGGCCCCCCCACCGGCCGTGCGCTTGACCGCAGCCGGCGCTGGGCCGCTATGTCGTGCCTGGCGGTCGGCCTGGCTGCCCGGCCGCGCGACCGTGGGTTTGACGACCCGCAGCCTAACTACCCTTCTGTTGCATTATACCGCATATTTGCGGTATACTGGGGTTTTATGCGGAAACCACTCGACCCGTGGCGCCCGCATCCACAACAGATTATAAACCAGCACCATATGTCCAGTCAAGGGCCGTCGGAGGAGGCGCAAATGGAAAGATGTTCCCCAAAGCCTGCCACCATCTATACCCACGTCCTGCAACGCGGCGGCCTGGCCGTACGCAGCCCGTTGGATCAGGTCCCTTTCTGACGACCTGTCCCCTGTCGTGTCCTATCAGGCCACAAATGGTGTCAGCACACCATCTTCTCCCCCGCCGCCCTCCCTAGCTGGGCCAGAATCCACTCAGTACACCATCTCCCCGCGCACAAAGGCCGCCGTGCGCGGGTCGCTTGGCGCGGTGAAGAACTGGCTGGCCGCGCTCACCTCCACCAGCCGCCCGTCCAGCAGCAGCCCGGCACGCTGCGCCAGTCGCCTGGCCTGAAAAACGTTGTGCGTCACCAGCACGATGGTCGTCCCGCGCTGGCGATTGAGCTCGGCGACGATGCGCTCAATGAGGCCCACGTTGTACGGGTCGAGGTTCGCCGTCGGCTCATCCAATAGCAGCACCTCTGGCTCCAGGACGATGGCCCGCGCCAGCGCCACGCGCTGCATCTCGCCGCCGGAGAGGGTGCGTGCCGGCGCCGCGGCCAGGTGGCTCAGGGCAACCTGCTCCAGCACTGCCTGCACCCGCTGGGCGATGCGCTCGGCTCGGCGCAGGCGCAGGCCATAGGCCACGTTATCAGCGACCGTCGTGTTGAGGAGCACCGGGCGCTGAAAGACCATGGCCAGGCGACGGCGCACGGATAGCAGGGCCGTCCCGTTGTTGCCCGTGGTGTAATTGCCAAAACGAATCTGCCCTCTGGTCGGCGGCTCCAGGAAGTCCAGCAGGCGCAGCAGGGTGCTCTTGCCTGCCCCGCTGGGCCCCACCACCCCGAAGATCTCCCCCTGCAGAATCGCCAGCTCGTCTATGTGCAGCACCTCACGTTGATTGTAAAGCTTGACCACCTCGGCAAGCTGGTAGATCGGCGCGTTCACTCGAAGGCCCTCCCTTGCAGGCGCAGCATGGCCGTGTTGGCCAGGAAGGAGAGGCTCAGCAGGATGATCCCCAGGGTTATGGCCAGGTCGAAAGCCCCCTGGCGTGTCTCCAGGACGATGGCCGTGGTGAGCACCCGCGTCGAGCCGGCAATGTTGCCGCCCACCAGCATCACCGCCCCCACCTCGGAGATGATGCTGCCGAAGCCGGCGATGATGGAGACGACCACCCCCACCTTGGCCTCGCTGAGAATGGCCAGGGTGGTCTGCCAGGGGGTGGCCCCCAGGGAGAGTACCTGCTGCCGCAGATTGGGATCCACACCCATGACAGCGGCCATGGTGAAGCCGGCCACCATGGGAAAGGCGATGATGGTCTGGGCGACGATCATGGCCCTGGGGGTGAAGAGCCAGCCCAGAAAGCCCAGGGGCCCGCTGCGGGACAGCAGAAGGTAGACGAAGAGGCCCACCACCACCGGCGGGAAGCCCATCCCTGTGTACAGGAAGGCGATGACCAGGCGCCGCCCGAAGAAGCGGCTCAGCCCCAGCCAGCTCCCTAGCGGTATGCCGATGACGGTGCTGATGAGCAGAGCCGTGCCGCTGACGCGCAGCGTCAGCGTGACGATCTCAGTCAGCGCCGGATTGCTGAGAACGCGCAGGATAGTCTCTATGGGCTACCTCCTAACTTTATCGGTAATAAGCTGGGCTTTGGTTTTGGACGCAGATACACGCAGATTCACGCTGAGTTTTACGCTTGTTGTGAGTCATTGCGAGTCCCCAATGACGCTGCGGCGTCATTCCCGACAACAGAAACTTAGGCGAGGTTCGTAGTGGCGACTTCAGTCGCCGTTGCTGTCAACAAACGACTAAAGTCGTTACTACGAGCCAAGTTTCTGAGTAGGAGTGGCGGCGACAAAGCAATCTCCCTGTTGCACCATGAGAGCGATTGCTTCCCCTTCGCTGCGGCTCAGGGCTTCGGCTCATGCGCTGCTCAGAAACTTGGCTCGGAGTTGCCGTAGGGCAGTGCCCGTGGCCTGCCGCCCAGATGCGCAAAACAGGGCGGCGGGCGCCGCGCCCGCCCTACGGCTGCGCTGCTCAGAAACTTGGCTCGGAGTTGCCGTAGGGCAGTGCCCGTGGCCTGCCGCCCAGGTGCGCAAAACAGGGCGGCGGGCGCCGCGCCCGCCCTACGGCTGCGCTGCTCAGAAACTTGGCTCGGAGTTGCCGTAGGGCAGTGCCCGTGGCCTGCCGCCCAGGTGCGCAAAACAGGGCGGCGGGCGCCGCGCCCGCCCTACGGCTGAGCACAAGTTTCTGTCCTCGCGCATGCCCCCGAGGGCATGGGGTTCTCGCAATGACAGCCATGAAGTTTGGTTGCGGTCAGAGGCCGCGCTATGCTTGAGCGGCGAAAATCGGCGTTGATCGGCGTCCAATTGCCTATCTATTTGACGCTGGCCTTGTACTCGGCCGAATCGGGATAGAACAGCGGCTGGCCAAACTTGTCCACGCCGTACTGGCCGATGAGCTTCTGCGTCTCTACGGCGGTCAGCCAGCTCATGAACTTCTGAGCCAAAGCGAACTTGACGCTGGGATACCTGGCCGGGTTGACGGCGATGACGCCATACGGGTTCAGGAGTGATTGGTCGCTGTTCTCTTTGATGCTCGCCCCACCCACCAGGATGGTGAGATTAGGCAGCTTGTCCTTCATGGAAAGATACGTACCACGATCGGCCAGGGCGTACGCCCCCTTCTCGTTGGCGAAGATCAGCGTATCGCCCATACCCTGACCCAGCGACTTGTACCAGTCGCCCTTGGGCTCCAGGCCGGCCTTCTTCCAGAGGTCTTTCTCTTTGGTGTGCGTGCCGGAGTTATCGCCACGGGAGGCAAAGGTCGCTTGCTTGCTGGCGATAGCCTGAAGAGCCTCGGCTGCCGTGCTCAGGCCCTTGCTGCCGGCCGGGTCTTGGGCCGGGCCGACGAGGATGAAATCGTTGTACATCACGTCGCGGCGATCCACCCCCCAGCCGTCGGCGACGAACTGCTCCTCCTGCGCCCTGGCGTGCACCAGCACCACGTCGGCATTGCCGTCCTGGCCCAGTTTGAGCGCCTGCCCCGTGCCCACGGCCACCACCTTGACCTTGGCGTTGTTGGCCTTCTCGAAGACCGGCAGGATGGACTCCAGCAGTCCCGAGTCGGCGGTGCTGGTGGTGGTAGCCAGGATCATTTCTTGCGGCGGGGCGGCCGTGGGGGTGGCCGCTGGGCCGCAGGCGCTGGCCATGAGCAGCACCATCAGGCCCAGCAGGCAGAGGCGCTGCGTGCTGAATTTCATGGAAAGTCCCTTATCCACCAAGCCCAAAGACACGAAGATCAATTGATGACCTTTTGTGTCTTGGTGGTGAAAAATTCGGTTGCGGCGGGAGGCCGTGCTAGGCGCGTCATCAGTGAATATCGGCGACGATCTCGCCCAGGCGCGTCACGTCGTAGCCGCTGAGCGCGGCCGCAGCCTGGCGAAAATCGGCCTGCTGGATGACTTCCCGCAGGGCGCACAGGCGTGGCGAGTCGAACACGGCGCGGGTGATCGCCAGGTCAAAGCGCTCTTGGCCGAGTGGGATAAACCCCAGCCCCCAGGCCTGGGCCACGGCGCGCAGCCCCGGCCCCACGTCGGCCGTGCCGGCGGTGATGGCCGCGGCGACGGCGCTGTGAGTCGGCGCCTCGCGGTCGTAGCCGGGGATTGTCTGCGGGTCCAGGCCGGCCTGGCGCAGGCGATGGTACAGCAGCAGCCGCGTCCCCGAGCCACGCTGGCGATTGACGAAGCGCACGTCGGGGCGGGCCAGGTCGCGCAGGTCACGGATGCCCTTGGGGTTGCCCGGAGCGACCAGCAGCCCCTGCTCGCGGTAAGCCAGGTTCACCAGCACCACCGGCTCCTCCGGCAGAATGTGCCTGACGAAAGGGGTGTTGTACTCGCCGGAGTCCACGTCCAGGAGGTGAATGCCCGCCAGATCGGCGCGTTTTTCCTGCAGGGCCAGCAGGCCGCCCAGGCTGCCCACCGGCTGGGCCGAGAAGTGTACTTCGGGGTGTTGGCGGGTCAGGAAGCGCGTCAGCAGGTCGAGCAGCGGGTCGTCGCTGCCGATGGCGAGGAGCACGCTGGGTGTGCGCCCTGGCGTGGCGACGGCGTGGCTGGCGGGGACGATGGCGGCGCAGGATTGCAGCCAGGCCAGGGCCGCTTCCGTCTGGCGCAGGGCAGCCTCCGCCAGCAGCCACCGCCCCACGTCGTGGGCGCTTTGGGCTATCTGGCGCAGGAGGCGCTGCGCCTCGCCCTGTGCTTCCAGGGTGCGGCGGCGCGCCACCAGCAGCTCGCCGGTCGCCGCGGCGTCCCTGGCCAGGCCGAGCCGTAGCTTGACCAGGAATTCGTCGCGGCCACGCTCGGCGGCGGCTTCAGGCTGGCGCAGCCAGCGCTGCAACTCCTCCCGTCCGCCGGCAGTCAGGGTGTACACCTTGCGGTCGGGCCCCTGCTCGCCGGGCTCCCGGCGCGCCTGGACCCACCCGCGGCGCTGCATGGTGGCCAGCAACCGGTAGAGCTGGCCGAAGTCCATTCGCCACGCCGGGCCAAACTCGTCTTCCAGCTCACGCCGAAGCTCGTAGCCGTAGCGTTCGCCGCGCCCCAGCAGGCCGAGCAGGGCATGGGCAGCGGGCATGGTGCCTCCTCGTCGGCAATGGGGTTTCCCCAGGCTTGGGCGACAGGTTAGCCACCTGTCCTACGGTCTATTCAATCCGGTGACTATAGGCAATGTCTATAGTAGCACACAAAAAAGGCCCTGTCAAGGGGGAGGAGGAGACGTGAGACGTGAGACGTGAGACGTGAGACGTGATACTTGATACGTGATACGTGAAACGTGAAACGCGATACAGAGCCACAGCCGCTACCGCAGGAAAGGCCGCACCAGGCGGTGGCGATGGCTCCGGATCGCCCCCTGGGGGCAGACCTCGGCACAGCACAGGCAGCCGACGCAGCGCTCCAGGTCGAAGCGTGGCGGCTGGCCGGGCGTGATGGCCTGGCGCGGGCAGACCGCGGCGCACTGACCACAGCCAGCGCAGAGTTCCGCTGACAGGCGCGGCCGGAGCCGGGCCAGGCGGTAGATCGGCGCACTAAACCTGGCCGGGACGCGGAAGTACCAGTGGGTGCCGGGTAGATCGACGCGGCCGAAGGCCAGGGTTGCACGGTCTCCGGCCACGCTGATCAGCCGGGGATCGGCGAGGCCCAGGCCACGGGCGCCCGCCTCGACCAGGTGCAGCACCGCGCCAGGACGAAAGCCCATGGCCTGCGCCAGCACGGTGTCCAGCGCCACCGCATCGGCCGCCGCGGCCAGGCAGCCGTAGCGCCGTGGCGTGCCACTCAGGCCCGGCCCCTCCCCCTCCTGGCCGATCACCGCGTCCATGATCGTCAGGGCCGGGCGGACCAGCTCCAGGACGTCGGCCAGGGCCAGGCTGAAGTCCTGGATGCCGGGGGCGCGCAGGTGCACGTCACGCTTGCGTGTGCCAGGGATGACGCCGAAGAGGTTCTTCACCGCGCCCGTATAAAGGGCAAAGCTGTGGGTTTTCAGCTTGGGCAGATTGATGACCAGGTCGGCCTGGAGGACCGGACGGGCGAGGAAGTAATCGTGCCCGTGCAGTCGTTGCCAAGTCACCTCAGCGAAAGGCACCAGGGTCGCGCCCGTCTGGGCGGCGACGTCGGCCAAGCCGCTGGTGCGCCAGACTTGGAAGCCGTTGCTGACGGGGCCCGCGGGCGAGTCGCCGATCAGAACGATCCCGCCGGCTGCCTGGACCGCCTCGGCGACGGCCTGGACTACCGTGGGGTGGGTGGTCACCGCCCGCTCCAGGCTGGCGGCGCCTAGCAGGTTGGGTTTGAGGAGCACGCGCCTGCCCGGCTGGACGAAGCGGCCCATGCCGCCGAACGGGGCCAGCACCTCCGCCACAGCGCGGCGGACGGCGTCGAGGTCGTAGGTGTCACAGGCGGTGATGGAGACGGTAGTCATAAGTCGTACCCGTGTTGCGTGTTCCGTGTTGCGTACTGAGGAAACGGAACACGCACCACGCAACACGGCACATCTTCCACGCCTCAAGGTTCACATTCGTCTGTTCATAAAGTGTACCATAGTAGACGCCCTCTGTCAAATAGGCCATGGCCTGTCTAAAGACAAAAATACCTTTGGGGTCTCCAGAGACTCCAAAGGTCTTTGCCCTGGCAGCAAGCTCCGGTGTCAACGAATAGCACACGGTGTCAACGAATGAAAACACGGATAAACGGATGGAGGCTCGTCAACCAACATTTGTGTTCATCCGTTTATCCGTGTCGGCATACGTTGCCCCCGCTGGCCCCGCAGCCGGTTAGGGCGATAGATAGCCCCGTAGGAGCACCGGCAGATAGATTCTGGGCAATAGAACAGAGGTGGCCACGGAGCTGCCGTTGTTACCATATTCGCTCTCCGGCGTGCTGGTGATGCTACCCACCGTGTTGGTGAAGACGTCTCCCGCCTGAAAAGTGAGCGTCACCTGGGCGGTGAGGGCAATGCTGCCGCTGGTCTCGGGCGGCAGGGTGCCCAGGTTCCAGACGATGTGGTTGCCCGTGATGGCCCGCGGGAAAGTGGCGGTATCGGTGATGTAGGTCAGGCCGACGGGTAGATAGTCGTGCAGGAGCACGTTCTGCGCCGCAGCCGGACCAGCATTGCTGTAGACGAGGCTATAGCGAACGGTCTGGCCAGGGAAGGCGTAGGGCAAGCCCTTCTTGAAGACCTGCAGATCGGCGGTCAGGATGGTGGTGCCCAGCCGGCTGCGGTTGTTGCCGAGGTCGGGGTCAAAGATGGCCGCGCTGATCTCGGCCAGGCCAACAAAGGTGTGTTCCTGATCGTTCAGAGCAGGGTCAACGTAGCCAGTGATGGTAATCGTTCCGCCTTGCCCGGGGGCCAGATCGCCCAGGGCCCAAACGTAGCGGCTGCCGAGCACGGGCGTGATCGGTGGGCCGGAGGAGACATAGCTGACGGTGACCAGCTCAGAAGGCAGGATGTCGGTGAGCACCGCGCCCCAGGCCACACCTGGCCCCTGGTTGGCAAAGGTCAGGGTGTAGGTCACCGGCTCGCCCGGCACGACCCCCACCGAACCTCCCCCGTGTAACAGGGGAGACCAGATGGGGGTAGTCATAGTCACCGCCAGGTCGCTGTCCACGGCCACGTGGCTGTTGCCCAGCCAGGCGTAGCGGTTGCCCAGCCAGAGATCGAAGGGCACGGCCATGTTACCGTCCTCTGGGGCCGCCGGACGATTCAGCCCGGTGCCCGGCCAGGTATCGTGCACGATCAGCCAGTTGGTGGCCGGCAGGAGCGAAGTGGGCGGTGTGTAGTTCTCCCGGTAACCAACGGCGGTCACAGCGTGGCCGTGGACAAAGCTTTCCGTGAAGGTCAACGGATAGGTGGTGGTAAGCTGCGCCGTGCCGGTGATCTGCGGACCCCAGGTGTAGTAACGAGCGGCGCTATCTTCAATGCCTGTGTCAATGGGATTCCAAAAGACCGTGGTGATCACCACTGGCCGCCCGGCATCAATCTCGGCCTTCAGGTCGTTCCACCCCAGCGGCTGTTGTTCTACGGTCCACGAGCTCCAGGGCTGGCCGATCTTGCCCGGCGGCGGCACGAGGGGGTTGCCCTGTGGGTTGGTGGCGTCCCAGCGAGCGTAGTTCACGATCCCGGTCGGGACGTCCCGCCCCAGGGTGCCGATGTGGCCGTCGTGGGGCGGGGCGATGTCGTTGGTGTCCAGGAACCAGCCGGCGTGACCGGCGGCGATCTTATCGTCCCAGCCGTTCATCGCCCCCGTAGCGCCAGGGTGTCGCCGCACACGATCCCAGTAGTCGGCGATGTTGATCACGGCCGTGGGGGTGCTCCAGGTGCTGGTAATCAAGCCATACCCCGGATCGCTGGGCGGCTGCTGTCCGTCGGTGACGAAGGGCAGGGGGTTATTATGCGGTGCTACCACCAGGCGAATCAGGAAGTTCCCGTTGGCCTCGCCCGCCGCTTGGGCAGTGCCGTTCGGATTGATAAACCAGGTTCGTCCCTGGTAAGCCGAAGAAGTATCCGAGCCCAGGACGGCCTGTTCTGAATCAACGACCGCCCACAGGGGCTGGTCTCCCCAGGCGTTGGGCCACCACTGGCTGCTGAGGCTGGCCCGGAAGGCCAGGTCGGTGTTGGCGGCCATAGCCCCCCATCCACCGGGCTCTTCCCTCTCCCAGGAGCGCCCGTTGCGGTAGGGGTCAAAGGCACCGGCGGCATCCTGGTTATCGCCGTACCAGCTATAGGCCCCACGACCGCTGTTGGTGGAAGTCAGCACCAGGGCGTAGGATACGCCCTGGGCCAGGTTCAGGCCGGCGCCGAAGGTGGCGACGTACCAGTTCGGCGTGGCGCTGGTGACAGTTCCCAGTGTGGCTGTGGCGAGAGGGGCGCCGGTGGGCGCGCCTGTGGCGTCCGTGGGGTAGATCTCCACGGTGATGGCGTCGTGGACGGGCCCTTGCACAGCAGCGATGGGCACCTGCACAGAGCAGAGCGGCGCCGATTGTGCTGGCCGGAAGGTCTGCGCTTTAGCCATGGGCCCTCCAAAGTTGCCGAAGGTGCGCCCGCCCAGGCGGAGCGAGGTCTGGCTCTGATCCAGGCGGCAGTAGGACCAGGGTGGGGGCGAGAAGGCCGAGACAGGCACGTTGGTCCACTGGGGCTCTACCAATGAGCCCTGCACCTCGGCGTTAGTCGTGGTGAGCTCCTGCTCGGGTGTGCCATCTTCGTCGCCGTCCACCCACAAGGACACGTGGGCCTGCGTCTTGGGCGGGCCGAAGGCAGTGAAGCGTACAGCCTGCAGCTCCAGCCAGGGGGCGTTCCAGTGAGGCAGGCGTACACTGGTCTGGAAGGCGAAATCCAGGTGCTGGCCAGCACTCGCCCAGAGGCTGCTGTCCTGACTGTGCAGCGCCTGGCCACTCGGATAGGGATCGCCCGTGGCGCCGCCGGTGGCCGCAAACCAACTGTAAGCGGTGAGTTCGCTGGCCTGTGGTGCCGCCAGGATGAGGCCATAAGTGGCGCCGGGGATCAGGGATGTCCGCGAGGTGAGGGGAATAGTGTACCAGCCAGCACCCAGGATAGTGTCCGCCGGCAGGCGCACGCTGGCCAGAAGATCACCCGTGGGGTAGCCCGCAGCGTCACAGCGGCGCAACGTGGCGCGCACGTCGCCGTAGGCAGCGGCATTGCCGCGGGACAGATAGACCATCACCTGGCCAAGCGGTCCGGCGAGGTCAGCCTGGAAGGTTTGCGCCAGAATCTTCGTACCGCCAAAGTCAACGGCCTGGCGCTCGCTGGCCACCGGTTGGGCCTGCTCCGCTACATCGGCGGCAAAGGGTTGGAAGGCCACCGCCGGACGCTGGCCTGTGGCGGGCATGGGCAGGTAGATCTCTGACTTACCGTCATCGTAGGCCAGTTCTTGCGCCGGCTCTAGCCAACTTGCGAAGTCTTCAGAAACTTCGGGAATCGGACTACCTGGCTGTGGCGCAGCCGGCATGGCCAGCACCAGGATGAGGATAACCGACAAGGCGCGTAAGTAAAGCAACTTTCCCTCCTTGTTCAGAAACACAACGGTTCAGCTCGACAGACGAGCGAAGGCTGACGAAGGACTAAGGACGAAAGACGAAAGACCAACGCCCTCGTCACTCATCACTCGCCATTACTATCAAAACGAACAAGCAGGGGCGAAAGGTACAGAAGGATTGCCGATTGGCGATTTGTGATTCGCCGATTCGCTGACTCGCTGATTTGCGATTGGCAATCTGCAATCTAAAATCTGAAATATGAAATCGTCAAACCCCTTGCCAAGATCGCCATTCTGTGGTATGCTATCGAAAGTGGAGGTGCGACGCACCTCGCAGGTGCGCCGTACCTCCGGACACCCAAGGAGGTCAAATATGACGCACCGTGATCTTCCTCTTCCACCACACTTCCGGCCAGATAAGGTGGGTGAAGTTTGGCAAGTTCCTTATCAGCAGCGGGCGGCGGAGGCCGAGAAGTGGGCGCAGCAGCACCACATCCCACCAGCGGCCAACGACAGATTCAAGATCTGTCTGGTGGCCGTAGATGTGCAGAACACGTTCTGTATCCCCGGCTTTGAATTGTTTGTGGGTGGACGTTCCGGCAGCGGCGCCGTGGATGATAATCGTCGCCTGTGCCAGTTCATCTACCGGAACCTGGACGTGCTCACCCAGATCTGCCCGACGATGGACACGCACCAGACCATGCAGATTTTCCACGCCGCCTTTTGGGTTAACGACCAAGGCGAGCATCCAGCGCCTTACACCATGATTACGGAAGAAGATGTCAGAGAGGGCCGGTGGAAGTTTAACCCTGCACTTTGTCACAGCCTAGAGATCACCGAGGACTACGCCCGGCGCTATCTGCTTCACTACGCGCAGACGCTGAAGGCGGGCGGTAAGTATGCGCTGACGATCTGGCCGTATCACGTTATGCTGGGCAGCATTGGTCATGCGCTGGTTCCGGCCGTTGAGGAGGCTATCTTTTTCCACAGCATAGCACGGTACAGTCAACCGGGTTTTCAGGTCAAAGGAGATAATCCGCTGACCGAGCATTATTCGGTCTTGGGCCCAGAGGTGCTGGCCGGGCCGGATGGCGAGCAGATCGCCCAGAAGAACGTCTCCTTCATCGCCAAGCTATTGGAGTTTGACGCCGTCATCGTGGCTGGCCAGGCGAAGAGCCACTGCGTGGCCTGGACCATTGACGATTTGCTGGCCGACATCTTCGTGCGCGATAAGAAGCTGGCTGAGAAGGTGTACCTCCTGGAGGATTGCACCTCCCCAGTCGTCGTGCCCGGCGTTATGGACTATACCGACGCTGCGAACGCCGCCTTCCAACGCTTTGCCGCAGCGGGCATGCACGTTGTCCGCTCCACTGAGCCAATCGATAGTTGGTTGAAAGTAGACAAGTAGGCAAGGAGCAAGTAGACAAGAAGACAAGGAGGCAAGTAAACAAGTAGACAAGTACAGGTAATGTTCAGAGCCGAGAAGCGTCTCTGAAAAGTCTTTTCCGGGTTTGACCTTCCCTGGCAGATGAGGTATGATAAGCTCCATCACGCCCAGGGGAGGTGAGTAACATTAA
>Ga0315268_10006853_pt1 | contig 12068 bp, 5 predicted proteins | sample C1_top_MG_FD_204535 | JGI IMG/M metagenome (GOLD analysis project Ga0315268, IMG submission 204535) | Sediment microbial communities from Yellowstone Lake, YNP, Wyoming, USA - C1_top | ecosystem: Environmental > Aquatic > Freshwater > Lake > Sediment | place: USA: Wyoming | collected 2017-08-01 | reverse complement strand
TCTCTCCCCAGGTTGTAGTGGAAACCTCCGTAGGGTCTTACGCCAAGCAACACCATCCACCACTCACCGTTCTGCGTGTCAGTCATATCAGCGTGACCCGTGCAGGCAATCGGATAATCCGAGCCAAGATGACGGTGAGTGAGAATCGGATTCTTTCTATTTCCCTCGTACGGTCCGCGCAGATTCTTGCTTCGGAAAATTGTGACAGCGTGGTTTTCTCCGGTGCCTCCCTCGGCGATCAGAAGGTAATACATCCCCCGGACTTTGTAAAGATGAGGAGCTTCAGCGTTGTTTGCGCCGTGCAGCGCTCCTTCGTTCAGGATGATCGTGCGCTCGCCGATGAGCTTCATCGTTTTGAGATCCAATTCCTGAAGCCAAATGCATCGGTATTTGGAGTCTTTCGGAATGGAATCCGGCCTCACATTTCCTGTATAATATGCTTTGCCGTCGTCGTCGAAGAAGAGAGAGGGATCGATTCCTGGGGCATTTTCGATCCAATACGGATCAGACCACGGCCCTGCCGGATTCGTGGCCGTTACAACAAAATTGCCTTTCTTCCCTACAAGCGTATTGATGACGTAGAACGTGCCGTTGTGAAAGCGGATCGTCGGGGCATAGACTCCACCGGAGGGCCTGACTGTATCCAGCTCGAGCTGCGAGGGCCGGTCAAGCACATGGCCGATCTGATTCCAATGAACCAGATCCTTGCTGTGAAATATCGGTATGCCGGGAAAATACTCAAACGTCGATGTTATGAGGTAGTAGTCTTCATTCACGCGGCAAATAGAGGGATCGGGATAGAAACCGGGAAGAATGGGATTGTGGAACGTCGGCCCATTTGTTGGCTGGCCCTGACCTACAGCCACAGGCAGATTCAGGAGCCATGAGATCGTCCAAATCCCTAGTGTTCTTGCGATTTTCGGGGTTTTCATTCTCTGTGAAGTAATGAGATTTTGTTCGTATGTTGTTCCCTGAGAACTGGAAACCAGTTCAGATGGGTATAGTATTGCGGGGCTCTTCTTGAGAGAAAAGCCGGAGTAGACGGTTCGGAGTGTTAACCCGCCAATATACCCGATTCAGTTGCTGTTACGCAAGAAAATAACCGTTGACGGGTCGTGGATTAACGGGTAAATTACGCCCGGTTTCAAAGGCCTTTTCACCATGCTTGAGCAATCTCAAATACGCCTCATCCTGGCCGATATCCTTGAGAGCCCGGAGTTTAAGGAATCTCAGCGGTATCGTGATTTGCTGCAATTCCTGGTAGAAGAATCGATTGCAGGCCGGACTCCAAAAGAGACCACGATCGGAACGCAGATTTTCGGGAAAGATCCATCTTTCAATTCGAAAGAGGATGCAACCGTCAGAGTCTATATCAACAATCTTCGGAAAAAGCTCGAACACTACTATCTGACGAGCGGCAAGACCTCTTCGTACAAGCTTGTCATCCCCGTCGGCCACTACAAGGTCGATTTTGTTCAGGCCGAAGACACGCCCGACCAGAAATCCGCCAACAACCGGACTCTGCTCTGGGGATTTCTCTTCGCGGCCTTTGTCGGGACCTTCCTGCTTGGCTACTATTCCAGCTCCGTTTTTCATCCAAGCCCGCAACATCCCGGACCGCCAAATTCTATTTGGAATGAATTTGTCCAGCCCAACGGCAGACCGACACTTGTCGTTCTTGGTGATTATTTCTTTATGCGAGAAACTAATCCGGTGAGTTCCTACTATCGAACTATCACCATCAACAACTCCGATGATCTGCAGGAGCGGCTTGCGAAGGACCCTGCATTCGCCAAGCGATATAAACAGAATGAGTTTACCTTCCTTCGCCCCAGTTCAACCTGGGGACTTACTCAGGTTATTCCAATTCTTCAGAAATCGCAACACGGGTATTCACTGAAACTCGCATCAGAGGTCACGCCGGCCGACTTTAAATCAAACAACATAGTCTTTATTGGCACCCTTAAGACGCTGTACAGCTTCTCGAAATTCCTTCACATTTTCGGAATGCAGCGCACAGCAACACCGACCGAGTCGATCACGCTTCAGAGTGAAAAGGGAGATTCGGCTCAGACGTTCGGGGTCGGTCGGCAACTCAGTACCGACTACGTGAAAGATTACTCCATCATTGCAAAGGCCGCCGGACCGGAAGGAAGCACAATTCTCATGCTTCTTGGTTTCACGGAGAATGGCGCCATTGCCGCACCGCGCGCTGCCACCGACAGCTCACTCGTGAAAGCCATCGCACAAAAATTCCCTCATCAGGTATTTGCGAATCCTTTTTATTTCACACTGGTTATCGCGACCGAGGGGATTTCTGATGCAGTGTTCAAGTCCAATATTCTTTACTTCCTGCAGAACAAACCGCACCACAGTTTTACAGGCATGAGCGACAAAGACTCTACGAAGACAAAATAGCTGTGATTCGATCAGACACAATAAAGCCCGTTCACTTCTGTGACGGGCTTCGTTGTTTTGAGGTTGCCTGTTCGTTCCAAAGCGAGAGTCTCGAAACGCTCTGCATTCTCGCTGTCTAGTGCCGTTTCAAATTAGTTAGCTTGAGTTTTCTTTTCTTGTTTCGGGAGTAGCGATAGCGTAAGAACTTGATCATTGCCGTTCGGACTTCCGGATGAGACTTGTAGTTGGAGTTGTGAAAGACAAAGCGCTTGAGCTCGGTGAACTGACACTCGATTTTGTTGAGCCATGATGCATTCGTTGGCGTCCAGACAAAGATGATATTGTTCTTTCGTGCCCACCGTCGGACTTCCGCACGACGATGAGGTGAGAAGTTGTCTAGAATGACGTAAATCCGTTCTTTGACAGGATACATCGCTCGCAGCCGTTGGAGTACCCGGAGTGTCTCCGAGGACCGCTTGCGCCTGCAGAAGTATCCCCAGAGACGATCTGTGCGAACATCATAGAAGGCCAACCAATGACGCACGCCGTGGGGACGCGTATAGGTTGCGGGTAAGCGGTCCACATGACCCTGGGCAGCCCACATCTGGCCATGGATGGGACGCAGTTCAATCGGTCCGAACTCATCAAAGCAGACCAGATGACAGCCGGTCGGGATGTGATGATAGAGCCGCTTCAGCCGTTTTTTTTAACGGCAAAGGCCGGATCGTTTGACTCCTTCCAGGTCTTTGTCCGCTGTAGCTTAGCACCGTGGCTATGGAGGATGGTCCGGAGTGTCTCAATGCTGATCGTTTTGACGACCTTAGTCGCAATGAGATACTCTCTCAGCTTTTCCAACGACCAGACGGTGAACGGACGACCCAGCAACTTCGGTGGAGCCAGCGCAACCTGGACGATTTCCGCCTGGAGCTCCTCCATAAACTCCACGGGGCGGCCGGTTTTCGGGCGTTCTCGTAAAAGGGCGAGTCCTTCAGCGTTGAACCGACGGATCAGCTCACGAACATATTCTTCATGCATCAACGTCTGCTGTGCTATCTCCTGAACGGTCGAACCCTGATCAGACATGATCAGCACTTGAGCACGCCGCACGGCGACAGCATTCCGGCTGTGGCGCATGATGTGAAGAAGGCGATTGCCTTCTGTCTCTGTCAAAGAACGAACTGACAATGCCATTGAGGAGCCCTTTCTTTTCGGTCTCCTCAAATGTCCTAAATCTAAACCAAAAGTACAAGCCTACTTTTTGGAACCGGCACTAGTTCTTCAAGACTAAGAACGGTAGGTGCGAACCGAATGGCATCTGCTGCAAACCCATTTGGCAAAATGCTGAAACTTGTCGGTTTTATTGCTATTCCTTGTGCTGAACTACTGATCCCTGTGATTCCTAGTGTATCACCTCTGGGTGTTTAATGAACTGAATCGGAAGGCCCCACGGATCCCGCAGGTTGAGCACCTGGTCGCCCGCATTTGTTTGGCGAATCTCCTCCAACAGCGTCGCTCCCGCCGCAATCAAGCCTGTCCGTAACGACCGAACGTCGTCCACAACGAATGCGAAATGGAGTGACACGCTGCTCACCTTCGAAAAATCCAGGATCAGTGCAGCGGCGTTCGTGGAAAGCTCGAGCATCATATGCTTTTCGTCGTCCGCAACGAAATTCGCGTACGACGGCGGGCCGGCGTGTCGGACCACCTTCATCCCCAGGTTTGCAGCATACCAATTTGCCACGCTCTGAGGATCGGCAACGTTCAACGCAAAGTGTTCGAACCGAAGTCCGCCCGATTTCAGCATGGGAGATACCCGCACTGTAAACTGAAGCGCGAGACCCCAGGGATCGCGCAGCATGAGAATTTGGTCGCCGGATGGAGTGACAACAATGTCTTCTGCCAGTTTCGCACTCTCCCTCAGAAGCCGGGTTCTCACTTCGTTTACGTCGTCGACAGTGAAGGCAAGGTGCAGAGAAACAGGGCTGATCGTTGCATAATCCGGAATTGGACCTTTCTCGTTTCTATAAAGTTCAAGCATCATCGTGCCGGCAGAATCAGCGATGAAGTGCGTTGTTGCGGGAGGAGCGCTTTTGCGAACGATCTTCATCCCCAGGTTGTCGCAGTACCATTTCGCGACTGCTGCCGGATCCGAGACATTGAGCGCAAGGTGCTCAGGACGCGGCTTCTTCGCAAGAACGGTGATCTGGTCGCCTCGGACCTCCGCAGCCTTCATCACATGCGGCTTCTGCAGTGCGATGAAATTGTTGTTGAGTGTGATTTCGTTCTGGGTGTTTTCTGGATCAATTTGTACGCTATATCCATCAGCGGTTGTTCCCGGAGGCAACGGGATGGTGACATCGACGTATTGTGGCGTAAGATCAATTGGCGCCGGGATAGCAGGCACGGCGACCGCGGCGATCACTTTTTTGTCCTGAATGAGCACAGCCGTCGTTGCTGATGTGGCCACCGAGCCGAGACTGTGTACCCTCACCCGCACCGTGTTTCCCTCGAGGGCAACATCTTCTTTTCCAATCCCAAGATCGGGGCGCAGAGAATAGGGGGTTGATTTCGATTGCAGCCGGAGCGTCAGGATGGTTGTTGCACGCGGCACGAATGTGAGCTGGACACTTTTGCTTCGTTCAAGAGTGATTGACTGCTTTGAAAAAGTCGTGTCGACAATCTCATCGCCATTCAAATCGATTCCCTGCACAAGCTCCCACGTGCCGGGTTCTATGTTCCAAAGCATCATCGTCGCTTCAACCGGCTTTTGATCAAGGTTGTATCCAATAACCTTGATGTCGTCAGGAGTTGCTTGTGGAACCAGAATGGCGACGCTTTGTTCCGTGGCGGGAGCTTTGAATTTCCAGCTCACAACGTGGCCCGAATGAATGGCACCACGGACAAGCGCAATTCCTCCCAACCTCGATCGCTGCAATTCGCGGTTCGCGGCAGACACCCGATCGCTCCAGAGCGATCCTTCAGTGTTGATGTATTCTCTGAGCGCCGACGACTCCGCCTGATCTGCATAGTAGTGCTCGAGATAAGACTTGTTCCCCGACACCTGCCAAGCGAGATGCCGGTACAAATCAGCTCCTTTGGTTGGGGTTGTGTTCTCGGCAATTTCTTTTCCCCAGGTTTCCCGCAAATGCAACATGTCAAGTGCATCATGACAAATTATTCCGAGAACGCCAGTGCCAAGATCCAGCAGAGGTTGAAGATACTTTTTCTCGCCAGTCATCCGATAGACTCCCCAGAGCAACTGGAGCGCTGCCGACGAGGTGTTAATCGTCCCACCGTCCCCCGCAACTGAGGAAAGGAGGATTCCTCTCGTTCCGAGCGGAGACGGCCTGGTTGAGTCGCTCGTGAAATTAATCTCTGAATCCAAAATGATCTTCCCGTTGCCGTCTTTCCTGGCGTGCGCCAGCAATCCGTCTGCTACATCAATTGCCAGCTGGCGCGCCCGCTGGTTGCCGTTGAATTCAGCAAGAGTCAGAACCGGTTGCAGGAGCAGAAACTCATGCGGCTGAAGCGACCATTCCCAGACGCTTTCGTCCGCTATTCTTGTTGCGCTGAAGTAGCTCGACCGAAAATGCCGGTGCCCCGCCTTGTTTTTCAGAATCACCTTCTCGTCGAGGGCACGGACGGTTTCCATCATCCGCTCCACCTGCTTCGGGCTTCCGTAGTCCACCAGCATTGCCTGCGTCTGCGCTTCGATCCCCTCTTCGTGTGCATGCAGTCCATCTGTCTGGATCGTTGAAAGTCCACCCGTGAACATTTGATTTTCGTAGATCGCGTCCAGCACCCGAAGCACGGCGTTGCTGATCTTTTCTGGTTCACATCCCATCAGGGCGGCGCCAGGCCAGCAATTTGTCAAATCGTCATCATCCGAAAGCCCACCACCGAGTTCTCCGTTCTGAATCTGACGGTTGTCGATCCACCACAGAACAAATCGGTTGAAATAGCGCAGGTCTTCGATCTGGCGAAAAGCCCAGGCGGGAATTCCATCCGGCACCGCCGGCTGGACAAACGGAGGTTTTCCGTGCGTGTGATCGATATCGTACCAGTAATTCTGACCGGGATAGTGTTTCGGGTCCACACTCAGAAGATCTTTGACATCACCTTCGAGCCGGTTGTAGAGATTGAATCGCGGGCCGCGCGGATACTCCTCGACGAGAAATGCGTAGTTGTCACGGACTTGTGTGAACCGATCCTGAACGTGCTCGCGCTCTGCTTCTTTCCACGGCTTGAAGATGAGCCGGATTTGAGCTCCTTCCAATGCGTTTCGACCAAAATCTGCAGCGGCGGAGGCAATTGTCAGATAGAGGCTTTTTGCTTTAGGCAGGATCCGATCCCGCGTATCAAGCCACAGCGTGCGCGCCTCACCCGGCTTCACAGAAAAGGAGAAATCGAGCATCGCGCGACCCGGCCAGAGAGGATCCTTTATCTGGATGTTGAATGGGATGAGTTTGTCAGGGATCTGTTTAAGGTTCATCGCCGGCAGATCTATGGCGATGCCGTCGAGTCCGCCATTGATGGTGTCCCACGCAAAGGAGGAGTCAAGACCAGCGACCAACGACGATGCGGAATGTGATTTGTGGGGAATGAAAATGTGTACAAGGGGCAGGTGTTTTCCGAGGGACGCTTTTTGCTCCGCCCGGGGTTCTTTTCCAGGCAGGGCAATCATCATCGTTCGTTCGTCCGGCAGGAATCGACCATTCACATAGTTCACCAGAGCCTGCGTTTCCTCGAAAGCGGACATCGATCCGCTGTGTAGCCAATAACGGAGCGTGCGAATACCCCGGGGTTCGGTTCCCGCCTCCACATTGTAAGCAGACAGCTCTCCAATAGGCGTCTCCTGTTCTTCGTTCTTGAACTGCAATTGCCCCCCAAGCACCGGTGTCGCCAATCGATGGACGGTTTTCTCTTGCCCCTTGGATCGAGCGAAGAGCTCCTTCGTGTCAGCACTTTGCCTGCTTCCATTTGATGCGGCCAGAACCATTGCTCCCCACGCGCCGCCTGAGATTTCGAGATGATTCCAGATCTCATCGGGCATGAAGAATGTAATTGATTTCCCGGACAGCGAATAGCAGTCCCAGTCGGGCAGCTGGAAATAGTCGTTTCGTCCCGGGAGGCGCGATCGGTTGTACACACCCGGCCACGAGGTTTCCCGAATTCCATCTGTTCCCTTCCACCACCAGCGTTTCAGATCATACGCGTTCTGAATCTCGATCTTTCGCACCCGCGTGAAGGGTTGATTCAGATACGGAGGAAGGTCTCCATTCCATCCGTACCGCAATCGCCATTCTGATTTCCAATGGGCTTCCTGGAGATTCCTTGTCAGAGCCGGAAGATCCCCTGCCGACTCACCTTTTGCAAGCCGGGCAACGGTCTCCGGCGAAAGCATGCGGTCGTAGATGCGAACCTCATCGATGTCCCCTCCCCGCTGAAAGTTGTAGGCGCTTTGCACCTGGTACGGGCTAATGATACGGGAATGAGGTCCAAACTGATCGAGACCCGCGTAGAGTACAACCGCGCTGTCTTTCCGGGCGACCTGTTTCCCGTTGACGAAGAAGCGAATTCCAATGGTCTCATCCCACGTGAGGGCAAGGTGGATCCAGCGTTCTGGTTGCGGAAACGGCGAGAGTGTAGAGGATATTCGCACTCGCGCAAGATTCAGGTCGGTCACAAATGCATCAAAACCATGGCCGTTGTAATCGATGCGCAGCCACACCATATCCCAGCTCGAGTGATCGGCATACCCGACGCGAAAAATCGGGAATTCTGTCTTCCCGACCGGCTCCCGCGAGCGCCAGAAGAAACTCAGCGTTCCTCTCTCCGCGTAGATATTCCCCGGGGCCCAGTATGACATGAGCTGCTTGTTGTCGCACGCAAAGCCTGGTCCCTTTGCTCCACCGGGAATAATGCTCACGTTTTGGAGAAAGTTTGGCGTAGCGCTGCCACCAGCCGAATAGTCGGCATTGAAACCGTAATCGCCGGAAAGATAGAAAAGAAGTCCCGGCTCCGGGGATTTCGGAGACAGCTTCTCCTGAGCATGAGAAAGCGCACCAAGGGACACGAGGAAGAGAAAGATCACGCAATACGCCGATGAACGATTCATGATTCCAGTTTTCTCCTTACCGGTGGTTGCGAGCCGTGTATTGAAATTCACGTTGCGCACCTGCGAGATGCCGTGAATCGGCGCTGTAACTGGAGATTCAGCTCTCCTCGCCGCAGACGTGGAGGACACTCAGTGTAGAAGTTCATGATGCAGTTCCGGCCCCAATCAACTCTTAAAGAGGACAAAGTCGATGAAAGGAGCGAGCGAAGCGCTGCTAACTCTTTCTTCATTTTCCGCGTCCCTTCGATTCACCTTTAAACAAACTCAATCTCACTTCTTGTCAGCATGGAGTAGTTCTTGATGCTGACGGATAACACCTTCGAGACCCGCTTTGTTGACCAGGTTATAGTACTCATCGGGGTCGTTGTTATGGTCATACAACTCCTTGCCTGCTCTCCCCTCGTCCCATTCCGTATATCGCCAACGCTTCGTCCGTACAGAATGCCCTTGAATACGGCCTCGCTGTACCTGTGTGTAAGCTCCCGTCTTCTGCTCTTGCGCAGGATCGCAGATCAATGGTCTGAAAGAGACACCTTCGAGATTCTTGGGAGAAGTGAGTCCACAAATATCCGTAATGGTCGGAAACACATCAAGCGATTCTACGATGGAATGACACGTCTTACCTTCGGCCGTCTCGCCGGGCGCATACACCATCAGCGGCACGCGGCAGCTGTGATCATACAGCACATTCTTGTTCCACCAGTTGTGCTCACCAAGGTTGTACCCGTGGTCCGCCATTACTATCACCACGGTATCCTTCCAGAGATTCAGCCCGTCCATGGCGTCAAGGACTTTGCCGATTTGAGCATCGACGAATGTGGTGCATGCATAGTATGCTCTTAGGAATTCCTTTTTGTCGCTCTCCGAGAATTCATCGAAATTTCTTTTCCATCCGCTGCCGATCCTTACTCCCGTATCCTCCTCGATGTTGCCTGGTACAGTAGGTGGAACAATTTCATCCAGCGGATACATATCAAAGTATTGCTTAGGCGCAATGAACGGATCATGGGGCTTGTGGAAACCAACCGCTATGAAGAAGTTTTGCTGGTGTTTCCTGCTGAGCAGTTCGACGGCTTTGAGTGTATTCTTCCCATCGGAATGATCGCTGTCATGACCTTCGGCAGCCAGCCATCGGCACCACTCCACGCTCCCGTTCGTCATGTTTCTCCCAGTCCCCTTCTTCGCAATTTCATTGTCATCAAAGTCGAATCTCTCGGCCCACGCTTTCGGATCATCATGCTCACCGGTGCCATGGAATACCTTGCCCACCCTGGCTGTATAGTATCCGGAATCCTTGAACACCGCCGGAAGAGTCACGACATCGGGATTTTCGTGAAAGAGCGCTTTCACATTATCCAGAATCCCAATCGTGTCCGGTCTCAAGCCGGTGAGTATCGAGGATCGACTTGGATTACAGACTGGAAATTGGCAATACGCCTTTTTGAAGAGCACACTCTTCCTTGCGAGTCTGTCAATGTTCGGAGTTCGGACGACAGGGCTGTCATAGCATCCAAGCACACTGTCTCTCAGATCCTCGATCATCATGAAAAGCACGTTCTTCGCCTTGGAAGAAGAGCCAGTGTCATGAGAGTCCTTGGCTAGACTAGACTGAACAGCTTCTGGCAGCAACGCTCCGGCCATCGAGAACTTGAGGCCAGTTTTGATGAACTCTCTTCTGCTATGAGCCATAGACATACCTTTCCGACAATTGCTCTTTGGATACACCCCTCTTCGACAACATCATCACTTCAGTTGGTTTGAATTACTCATGGAAAAAGGTCTGGAATACTTCATCCTGCCAAATTCTCCCTGCGGCCGGCCACTCATCTTGAACTCGACGGTGCCCCCCGCCACGATATCACCATGATTCAGATAGAGCTTCGCGTAGGATCTCCCATTCAGTCGTGCTGATTCGATATAGGGTTGTTTCTCTCCATTGTTAAGGCTCTTGATCACGAAACTTTTTCCGCCTGGCAGCGCCAGCGTAACTCGCGAGAATGCGGGACTGCCAATCACGTACTGCGGCGTGCCAGGACAGACCGGATAGAATCCGAGCTTTGCAAAAATGTACCAGGCAGACATTTGTCCCGAATCATCGTTGCCGCTCAGGCCCCCGGGCCCGGAACCGTACTCCTCCCGCAGAACACGGCGCACAATCTCCTGCGTCTTCTCCGGTTGACCAGAAAAGCAATAGAGATAGATGACTTGATGGCACGGTTCATTACCATGCCAGTACTGGCCGGTCGCAAAAAGAGTATCCAGCTTAGCATTGAAGGGTGCCTCGCCGCCCATCAGCCTGATCAGTCCAGCAATGTCGTGGGGCACATACCACGTATAATGCTGCGGCGTTCCCTCGGTGATATAGGGCATGCGCTCGGTTGCAACAAACTGTTCCGTCCAGCGGCCGTCTGCGTGACGTCCTCGTACATAGCCGACCGCCGGATCAAAGATGTGCTTGTAATTGAGAGCGCGCTCTTTCAGAAGCGCATAGTCTTCCATTCTGCCGAGCGACTTTGCCGTCTGCGCCAGTACGAAATCATCATACGCATACTCGAGTGTCCGCGAGACCTGCTCCCCGGTATGAAATGCATGGAGCACCGGGTCTTCGAGTGGGATGTAGCCGTAACGCAGATATGAGGAGAGCGACCTGCGGCCTTTGCCCTCGAGGTAGTCACTGGAATCGCGAGGCGAAGCAAAGGCATTCTGACGCATGAAGAAATAGGCCCGATCTATGTCAAATCCCCTGATCCCTTTGATCCATGCATCCCCGAGAACGGAGATGGCGTGATCGCCGATCATGGCGGCCGTGTAACTGTTCCAAAGCGGGAAGATCGGCAACCATCCCCCCTGTTCGGCCTTGAGGATCAGAGAGCGCATCATATCGGCGCTCTTTTCCGGGTAGAGGAGATTGTAGAGTGGGTGTAGAGCGCGATAGGTATCCCACAGTGAAAAATCGTCGTAATAGTCGAAACCTACCGCCTTGTGAATCGTCGGATCTCCGGCGAAGCCGGGATAGGAACCATCACAGTCGCTCATGATCCGAGGTTGCTGCAGACTGTGGTATAGGGCAGTGTAGAACTTCACCATCTCTTCGTCGATCGCCCCCTCGATCTCTATCCGACCCAAGAGGCGGTTCCACTCCTTGCGCAGACCGCTGCGGATCCGGGCTAAATCCCAATTCGGCATCTCAGCTTCGAGATTTCTGCGCGCCTCTTCGATACTTGTGAATGAGGTTCCGATGCGGGCCGATACCTTTTGTCCCGGCGCCGGCGCATAGCTGACAAAAGCACCAATCCCAAACTGGTCTTGAACGCTTGCACGGCGATAGTGCACATAATGCTGAGTATATACTCCCCAGTTAGCAAACGGCCGATCGAACTGCATAACGAAATAGCCATTGAAGCCGGCATACTTTCCCCATCCCTGGTAGATCCGGTGCACTGGATTGTATCCAACGATCTCGTTGCGTTCGGGATCGACTCGCACGAACCCAAGCCCTTCATCGCTGTTGGGATTGACGATGATGTGCGCCGAGTCGCCGCCGGAGAAGGTG
>Ga0315268_10006852_pt1 | contig 12069 bp, 11 predicted proteins | sample C1_top_MG_FD_204535 | JGI IMG/M metagenome (GOLD analysis project Ga0315268, IMG submission 204535) | Sediment microbial communities from Yellowstone Lake, YNP, Wyoming, USA - C1_top | ecosystem: Environmental > Aquatic > Freshwater > Lake > Sediment | place: USA: Wyoming | collected 2017-08-01 | reverse complement strand
AAGGCGGCCGAATCCGAGCAGGCGCTGGCGAACGTGGCGGTGCAGGTGCTGGATACGACTCGCAAGATGGCGGAAGAGTACGCCGGCATCTGGAAAGCGCAGAACGAGGCGAAGACGCCATGGGTGGTGTTGCGCTATCCGGAGGCGCCGCCTGAAGTGCCGCCGGCATGGACGGGCCCGCTGAACTCGCCCCAGCTCAAGTGGCTGATCGATTCGCCCAAGCGCCGGGAGATCGCCTCACGGCTGCTCAAAGGTGAATCGGTGGTCTGGATGCTGATCGAAAGCGGGGATAAAGCCGCCGACGATGCCGCCTGGAAGCTGATTTCCGAGCAGTTGAAGAAGCTGGAGAAGACGCTGGAACTGCCCAAGGTCGATCCCGACGATCCGGACATTCCCGGACCGAAGCTGCGCTCGTCGCTGCCGCTGAAGCTTGTTCTTTCGCAGATTCGCGTATCGCGGGCCGACCCGGCCGAGAAGGTGTTCCTGAGCATCCTGCTGAAAAGCGCCAAGGAAGGCACGACCGCCGCGCCGATCGTCGTGCCGCTGTTCGGGCGAGGGCGGGCGCTGGCCCTGATCGGCGGCAAGGACCTGACGGGCGAAAACATCGCCGAGGCGGCGCAGTTCCTGATCGGCGAGTGCTCGTGCCAGGTGAAGGAGCTGAACCCCGGCATCGACCTGCTGATGGCCGCCGACTGGGATGCGCTGGTCGAGGATGAGAAGCCCAAGGAACCGAAAATCCCCGCTATTCCAATTCCATGATCGGTCGCATCAATCGAATCCGCACCGCGTTCTACGTGTCCGTCATCGTGCTGGCGGGGCTCATCGCTGTGCTGGCCTGGCCCAATAAGCGGGCGTTTTCGAAGAAACCGCTGATGCTCTATTGCGCGGCTGGGCTTCAGGAACCGGTGCTGGCGGCCACCGCGGAGTACAAGAAGCTGTACGGGGTTGAAATCCAGGTCAGCTTTGCCGGGTCGGAAACGGTGCTCCAGCAGGCCGAGACGGCGAAAGTGGGCGATCTGTATCTTCCTGCCGATGAGCGCTGCCTCGACGAGGCGCGTGAGCGCAAGCTGATCGACGAGGTGCTGCCGCTGGCGACGATGCGGCCGGTTTTGGTGGTGCAAAAGGGAAATCCTCGGAAAATCAAGGGCCTGGACGATGTGCTGAACGGAGACATCACCATCAGCCAGGCGAACCCGGATGCGGCGGCCATCGGGAAGGTAACTCGCGCCGTCCTTCAGCGCACGGGACAATGGGATGCCCTTCAGAAGCACAGGAAAGTCGACAAGGAAACCGTAAACGCGGCGGCGGTTGCTGTGGCGGCCAAAAGTGTCGACGCTGCTATTGTCTGGGATGCCACGGCGTTTCAGATGTCGGACCGGCTGACGGCGATCGAGTTGCCCGAGTTCACGAAGATCAGGTCGAGCGTCTCCGTCGCGATCCTCAAGAGCAGCGAACGTCCCACCGACGCGCTGCGCTTTGCGAGATTCCTCGCCGCACGCGATAAAGGGCTTGTCTATTTCAAGCGGGATGGCTTCGCGCCTGTCGATGGCGACAAATGGGAGGATGAGCCCCAGGTTCATCTTTACGCCGGGGCCATGCTGCGGGCGGCGATTGATCCGACGATTGACGAGTTCGAGCGGCGCGAAGGCGTGCAGGCCATCCGCCACTACAACGGCTGCGGCATCCTCATCAGCGAAATGCAGGCGGACCCGTTCAGGCCCGATGCCTATTTCGCCTGCGACGTGTCGTTCATGGACAGCGTCAACAGGCTGTTTGCCGATCCGCAGGTGATTTCCTCGAACCAGGTGGTGATCCTCGTGGCGCGGCAGAACCCCAAGCAGATCAAGTCGCTGGCGGACCTTGGCCGGCCGAGGATGCGCGTCGGATTGGCGCGGGAGCAGCAGTCGGCGCTGGGCGATCTCACCAGGGATCTGTTGAAGCGCGCCGGGTGCTACGACGAGGTTAGAAAGAACGTCGTTGTTGAGAACGCGACGGGCGATGGGCTGGTGAACCAGTTCGTGGAGGATTCGCTGGATGCGGTGGTTGTCTATCGCAGCAACGCAGAAGGCGCGCGCGATCGGCTGGACATTGTGCACCTGTCCAGCAGCGCCAAAGCCACCCAGCCGCTGGCCATTGCGAAGCAGTCCGAGCACAAGCACCTGATGGGGCGGCTGTGCGATGCGCTCAAGTCCCCGGCGTCGAAGAAACGGTTTGAGGACCTGGGGTTCATCTGGGTATTTAAGGCGGAGTGAAATGACGGTGCAGATGTCCGAAGTCGCTCGTGAAACCGCGCATCGCGAGCGGTCGGATGCGCGGTTCTGGGTTGCGCTGGGCATCATCGGCGGGCTGTATGTGCTGCTGGTGGTGGCCATGGTGGTGGCCGATGTCGCCTACACCACGCCGGCCGCGATGCTGAAGGTTCTGCGTGATCCGGCGATCCGGTATTCGATCAAGCTGAGCCTGGTTTCGTGCAGCATCACGACCATCCTCGCACTGTGGGTGGCGGTGCCGTTGGGGTACATCATGTCACGGTGGCAGGCGCCGCGCCGAAAGCCGGGCGAGCCGCGTCGCGTATTCTGGAACTGGCTGGCCAAGGGCCTGGTCGACGCGACCCTGGACATACCGATTGTTCTTCCGCCGCTGGTGATCGGGCTGTGCCTGCTGATCCTGTTTCAGACGCCGCTGGGGCGGGTTTTTCAGCGAGGAGACATCAGCATCTTCGGTTGGCGGCTTCCGCCGATTCCGATCACGTATGCCGTGCCGAGCGTCATCATCGCGCAATTCGCCGTGGCGTGCGCCTTCGCCGTGCGGACGATGAAGGTCACGTTTGACCAGATCAGCCCGCGCGGCGAGCAGGTGGCGTTGACGCTGGGCTGCACGCGCGGGCAGGCCTTCTGGCTTGTCGTCCTGCCCGAGGCCAAGCGCGGCATGCTGGCGGCCGGCACTCTTGCGTGGGCGCGGGCGCTGGGCGAGTTCGGACCGATCCTCGTGTTCTCCGGCGCAACGCGCATGCGCACGGAGGTCCTGCCGACCAGCGTCTTTCTCGAGTTGAGCCTGGGGAGGCTACCGGCGGCGCTCGCCGTTTCGTTGCTGATGATCGCGGCGGCGGTGATCGTGCTGATCATCGTGCGGCTGGCAGGCTCGGAGACGACGATGATGCGGGGGGCGACATGATCAGCATCGAGGGCCTGAGCGTCGCGGCCGGGGACTTTGCGCTGCGGAACGTCAGTTTTGACGTTGCGCGGGGCCAGTACGCTGTTCTTATGGGCCGAACCGGCACGGGAAAGACTACGCTCCTCGAAGCCATCTGCGGGCTGAAACCCGCGGCAGCCGGTCGGATCAGGCTCATGGGTATCGATGCGACCGATCTGAAACCGGCGCAGCGCGGGGTGGCTTATGTCCCGCAGGACCGGGCGTTGTTCTCGACGATGACAGTCGCCGAGAACCTGGGATTTGCGCTGATCGTGCGTAAGCGAAGGCTCGACGAGATTGAGCAGCGCGTGCGCGAGCTGGCGCAGCTCCTGGGCATCACTCACCTGCTGATGCGCAAAGCCATGGGCCTCAGCGGCGGCGAGGCGCAGCGCGTGGCGCTGGGCCGGGCGCTGGCGGCGCGGCCGGACGTCCTGCTGCTGGATGAACCGATGAGCGCGCTGGATGATCGCACGCGGGAGGAAATGCACGAGCTGCTGATCTCGGTGCGGCGGCACACGCCGGTGACGACGCTGCATGTAACGCACAACGTGTCCGATGCGCAGCGGCTGGCCGACCGCGTGCTGCTGCTTGAGAACGGGTCCGTGCGCGAGGTACAACTGTGCCAGCGTGGCGCGGGGGTTGCGGAGCAGGCATGAAGATTCTTGTGGAATATCATGCGCAGGCGCGGGCGGCGGTCGGCTCCGGGCGGGAGAGCATCGAACTGGGCGATGGCGCGACGGTTCGGCAGCTCCTGGACCGTCTGACCGCGCTGCACGGCGATGCGATGCGGGCGATGTTGAGCACGTCATTGATCTTCGTGGGCGACGAGCAGGTGAAGAAGGATGGGCGCGTTGACCTGAGCGATGGCGACGTGGTGAGCGTGATTTCGCCGATTTCCGGGGGCTGACATGAACGATGCACACCTGCCGCAGCTTACCGACGAAGATCGCGCCATGTATGAATGGCAGATGTGGGTTGCGGATTTCGGGGAAGACGGGCAGCGGGTTCTCAAGCGATCGTCGGTGCTGGTTTCGCGATGCGGCGGCGTGGGCGGGGCGGCGGCGACGTACCTGGCGGCCGCGGGAATCGGCAGGCTCGTGCTGGCGCATGCGGGGAATCTGAAGGCCTCCGACCTGCACCGGCAGGTCCTGATGAGCCATAGCGCGATCGGAATGCCGCGGGCGGACTGCGCACAGCGGCGATTGCGCGAGCTGAACCCGCACGTGGAGATCGAGGCGGTGGCGGCGAACGTCTCGGATGAGAACGCGGCGAGGCTGGTCGGCGGAGTCGACCTGGTGGTCGATGCGGCGCCATTGTTTGCCGAGCGGTTTGCCATGAACCGCGCGGCGGTCGCACAACGCAAGCCGATGGTCGAAGCAGCCATGTATGAGCTGGAAGCGCAGCTCACGACGATTATTCCCGGAAAGACGCCGTGCCTCGCCTGCCTCCACCCGGCCGATCCGCCGGCCTGGAAACGGCAGTTCCCCGTATTCGGCGCTGTATCGGGAATGATCGGATCTCTGGCGGCAATGGAGGCGATCAAGGTGCTCTGCGGGCTGGGCGAGCCGCTGGCGGGACGGATGCTGATGTGCAATCTGCGGGAGATGAGCTTTCGGACGATGCGGATTCAGCGGAATCCCGCGTGCGCGGTGTGCGGAAGATGAGCCACAGGTCGACGCGGATGAACACGGATGAACGCGTGGTTATTGGTTCGGAGCCGCGCTGATCGGGGGGCGGTTGGCGATGGCCAGACCGGTGATGTGGTGGCTGTCCAGCAGAACCAGCCGCTGGTCCTCGGCCGTCCAGAAGCTGACCGTGCTGCCGTCCCTTGAGTAACTGACAAAGTCTGGATGGTCGACGGTGTAGACCCTGCCGTCGGACATGTGAATGTCGAACGGCTGAAATGGCTGGCGGTGGATGAACTCGACCACTTTGTCGATTCGCATATTTAGATTATACACGATGCGCCGTGGGAAAGGCGGAGTCACTGCCGCACAATCTCGTAGCACATGCAGGCGCCGGCGGGGCGGGCGGTGTCGGCGATGAGCGTCATGGCATCGCCGTCGCGCTGGAGCTCCACTGCTTCGCGGCGCTTGCCGGACAGGTCGATGGCCCAGGCGGTGGGCTTCGCGGGGCCTTCGAACTCGATGCGCACCTTCGCCTTTCCGGCGCGGACAAGGTGCGGGAGCTGTCCCCACTGCTCCATGAGCTTCATGGACTTGTCCCGATATCTGATCCCCGTGTTCTGCATGTCGGTGAGGTGAATCACCAATAACCGCGAGCTGGTCTTGACGGGCTTGCCGTCCATCGAGGCGACGCTGACCACGCAGAAGCCGCCCTGGCCGGCAACGCCGACGACCCGGCCGTGCATTTCGCGGGCATCGGGCATGACGAAGCACTCGCTGCGGTCGGTGACGACGCGGAAGGTGCCCTCGTCGCCGGCGATGGCGATCTGGCCGGTCTCGGAGACGGCGTACTTGCGCTTCACGTCCACGCCATTCGCGGCGGCGATGCCGGCGGCGTCGGCTTCGGACTTGACGATCGGGCCGCCCCACGGCCCCAGCGCGCGAATATCGTCGAAGCAGCCGATGCGCATGCGCAGCCCCAGGCAACTGAAGGATTCGGGGAAATATCCGCGGCCCCAGCCCGCGCCGCCGCTGCAGGCGTTCTGGTCGGTGACCAGGTAGGGCAGCAACGCCGTTGCGGGCGATACATCCCCGCGCAGGAACATGAGAATGGCGATGCGCTCGGAGAGCAGGTCGAGCGGCTGCGTGACCAGGTCAAAGCCGCCGGCCGGGCTGACCTTGAAGACGTTGCCGATGTTGTGGGAATAGGCGAAGCGATAGAGCCCATCCCAGTCCTGCAGGGCCGCGTAGGCGCCGATGAGCGGGCCGCCCTCGGCGCGCCAGCGGTTGGGGAAGCAGTAGTCAAACTCGGTGCAGGTGAAGGGCTTGCCGATGATGCGGGTGGGCATCATGGTGCGCGGCACGCGAGCGCCGTCGGCGATGGCGCTGCGGTTGGAGTATGAGTGAGGCAGGCCCCACTGGCGGACGGGAAAGCCCGGATGGTCCCAGTAGGCATGGTTGTCGACGTATTCCTCGCGGGCGCGGATGGGGGTGAGGGCGATGGAATCGATGCAATTGACGCTGGTGAGCGGGGCCTTGGCGCCGATGCTCCTGAGGAAGGCGAAGGCTTTCTCGTTGGCCTTGATCTGCGTCTGCACGAGGAATCGCGTCATGTGGGCGCTGCGCTGGGCGTTGTCCGTCGGGGTGATGTTCGCATCCTTGAGGTACTGCTCGAATTTCTGCTCGTAGAGCTTGCGGATGTCGGGAGCGCGCGACCAGGTGCCGACGAGCGGGTCTTCATTGAGGGGACAGATGCCAACCAGCACGGGGTCCTCCGCCCAGGTCAGGCCCGTGTAAGGGTTCCTGTGCGTCAGCAGGTTTCGCGCGAACGCCTGCCAGTTGGCCATAGCCGAATCCAGCAGCGGGACGACGGCCTTGAACTCATCGAGATAGACGGGTCGATTCAGCTCGGGAATCTCGGCCGGCTTGATCTGGCGGATGGTGTAGAGGTCGATGTTGACATACAGCCCCTTCTGCTTGAGGCAGTGCACGAGGTAGTCGAGCTTATCGAGCTGGGCGGGATTCAGTGTCGCGGAACTGGCCGCGCTGCGATCGACGAGATCGGCGTCGTAGTGGTGGAGGCGAACGCAGTTGTAGCCGATGCGCGAGAGGCGCTCGGCGAGCTTCTCGGCCTGCTCTTTGCTGGGATAATTGGCGCTGAAGCACAAATTGCAGCCGTAGAAACGAACGGGCTTGCCGGGACGATTGGCAAATTCAAAGTGAGCGCCTTTCACGACCACATTGCCGTACTTGCCGGCCGGGGCTTCAACCAGCGACGAGAGGTCGAGGATGCTGCCGGGCTCAATATCAAGCTTCTGCTCGAGTGGGCGCCACTCGGGGCTTTCGACGATGGTGAGCGAGCGGTCGACGGGCGGGCCGACGACCGCATAGGTGAAGGCCAGCTTGAGGGTCGATCGCTTGATCAGGCCGGCCGCCGGCTCAAAGGATATGCGAAGCGTGTAGTTCTCGCTGCCGAACTTGCGGTCGTCCTGCACCATGAAGCTCAGCGGTCCTTCGATGCTCAGCCGCCCAGAGCCGTCGATGGTCGGGATCTCAAGCCGCTTGACGCCACTTTTGCTGAAGATGGTCTGCTGGTCGAGCTTCTGCGGCAGTCTGATCGCTTGAGCATCGACCCGGAGCTCGCGCGATTCAAAGCTGTCGACCGGCAGCGTGAGCGCAAGTGCCAGCGTGTTGGTCTGCACGCCGCTTTCGCTGCTGAGAACGGCCTCGTATTCGGTCCGCGAGGCCGTCGCCGGGAGCACCGTCTGCGCCAGCTCGAAGTTCCCGCCCTGTGTGGCGAATCGGCCGCTGATTCGCGTGGCGCCGTCGGCGACATCGCGCAGGACTTTGGCGTCTTTGAGGTCCGACTGCTGGCTGGACATCTGCCAGTCGGAGTTGAAGTGGACGATGGAGAACGTCAGGTCGCCGAAGGTGATAGCGCCGTTGGAGGCTATTCTGGCAGCGGAAGTTCTGTCGGCCGCGTGGGCGGCGGAAACGGCGACGAGCAGAATGGATGCGATGCGGATGGCGCTTTTCATGCTCACCTCGAAGGTCAGGAGATGCGTGAAGGATACAGCCGAGTGCCGCGCAGGCGAAGAGGGGCGATCGCGACAGTTGTCCCGGAGTCGGATTCATTGCAGACCAGGCGGGGGATTCGTGGCATAATGAGCGAATGGGAAATTTCGACACGGTCTTGGCGGAGATCGATCAGAATCGCGCCCGATGCGTGGAAGCGCTCAAGGAATTCCTGCGCATCCCGAGCGTCAGCACGAAACCCGAGCAGACGCCGGACATGCGGCGCTGCGCGGGGTGGCTGGCGGAGCAGATCCGCGCGGTGGGGCTGGAGGCGGGCGTCGAGGAGGGTGGAGGGCATCCGGTCGTGCTGGCGCGCAACGAGCGTCGGGCCGGTCGGCCGACGGTGCTGTTTTACGGGCATTACGATGTTCAGCCCCCCGAGCCGCTGGAGCAATGGACGACGCCGCCCTTTGAGCCGACGGAGCGGCAGGGGGCGATCTACGCGCGCGGGGCGTGCGATGACAAGGGGCAGGTCTGGGCGCACGTCGAGGCGCTGCGGGCCTGGCAGAAGCACGGCGGATTGCCGGTGAACATCGTCATGCTCATCGAAGGGGAGGAGGAGATCGGATCGGACCACCTGGATCAGTTCCTGGAGAAACGAAAGGCGGAGCTGAAGGCAGACGTGGCGGTGATCAGCGATACCGGCCAGTTCGCGCGCGGCCTGCCGGCGATCACATACGGGCTGCGCGGTCTGGTCTATATGGAAGTGTTCGTCAGCGGCGCTTCGCATGATCTGCACAGCGGAATGTACGGCGGCGCCGTGCCGAACCCGGCGAACGTGCTGTGCGAACTGATGGCGAGCCTGCACCTGCCGGATGGGCGGGTGAATATTCCAGGTTTTTATGATGATGTCGTGCCGCTCACGGTTGAGGAGAGGCAGCAGTGGGCGCGGCTGCCGTTTGACGAGGCGGCCTACATTCGCGAATTGCAGGTGCCTGGGCTGTGCGGCGAGAGCGGCTTCACATCGCTGGAGCGGGCGTGGGGCCGGCCGACGTGTGACATCAACGGGCTCAGCGGCGGATACGAAGGACCGGGCGCGAAGACGATCATCCCGAGCACGGCGCTGGCGAAGGTTTCGATGCGGCTGGTGCCCAACCAGGACCCGCACAAGATCCGTGCGGCATTCGAGGATGCGCTGCGCCGGCGCTGCCCGAAGACGGTGACGATCAAGTTCGCATCGCACGGCCTGGGCGGGCCGGTGATGGTGCCGATGAACGGTCCGGCCATGAAGCTGGCCAGAAGCGCCGTGAAGCGGGGATTCGGAACGGAGCCGGTGATGATCCGCGAGGGCGGGAGCATCCCTGTGGTGGCGCAGATCAAGTCGGTGCTGGGGATGGACAGTCTGCTGGTGGGGTTCGCCCTGCCGGACGATCGGGTGCACTCTCCCAACGAGAAGTTCGACCTGGATGCCCTGTATAAGGGCTGCCGGACGGCGGCGGCGCTGTACGATGAGCTTTCGCGGCTGTAATCAGGAGCCGCCGTGGAGGAAATACTCCATGAGGTCTTCGCCACGGGGAATGTAGAGGCCGGAAGCTTTGGCGGTCTTTTCGCAGAATTTGCCGGGGTTGAGCGATTTGACCGACGTCCCGGCCATGGCGAAAAGAGTGGGGCCGGAGCCGTGCCTGCGATTGCTGACCAGCGTCTGGTGATCGGGGATGATGAGGATGCGCCATGGGGGGAAGCTGCGGAGCTTGGCGAGCACGGGGGCGACGATGTAGCGGTCGATGTGCTCGACGGAAGCGATCTTGGTCTTGTAGTCGGCCTGGTGTGAGGCCTCGTCGGGGGCTTCGACGTGGGAAAAGACGATATCGTATCTATCGAGCGCGTCGGCGGTGGCCTGACCCTGGCCGGCGTAGTTGGTGTCGTGGTAACTGGTCATTCCGGGCACATCGATGATGTCCCAGCCGAGGAGCACGGCCAGGCCGCGGAGAAGATCGACGCTGCTGATCGTGGCGCCGGGGGATACTCTGAATCGCTCCGCAAAGGTGGCCATGGCGGGCGCGTGGCCCTGGCCCCAGAGCCAGACCTGATCGGCGGTGCGCAGGCCCTTGCGGCGGCGCTCGATGTTAACGGGGTGATCGGCATAGAGCTTGCCGGAGGTCTGCATGATGTGGCGCAACACCTCGCTGCCCTTGCCCTTCGGCAGATGATCGGCCGCGGGAAGCTCGGGGATTTCATGCGGCGGCGTTGTGATCGGCTGCAGCTCGGCGCTGCCGCGGCAGATAAGAAGGTTGCGATAGCTGACCCCGCAGTGAAACTCATACTCCGGCAGCTCGCGAGCCAGCGCGGCGGCCAGATCATCAATGAGGCGGCGGGCCTCGGGGTTGGTGATTCCGCCGGCCGAGTGGTCCTTCATGACCCCGTCGGTGACAGTGACGAGATTGCAGCGGAAGACCCAATCGCTGGGAGAGAGGGCGATGCGCTGGGCGGCGGCTTCTAGTGGAGCTCGGCCGCTGTGGTATTTTGAAGGCGAATAGCCCAGGAGGCACATGGTGGCGACGTCGCTGCCGCTTTCGAAGCCTTCGGGGATAGTGCGGACCAAACCCGTGTGGCCTTCGGCGGCGATGTGGTCCATATTGGGGGTGTCGGCGGCTTCGAGGGGGGTCTTGCCCCCAAGCTGCGCAAGCGGCTCGTCGGCAGCGCCGTCAGGGATGATAATCGCATACTTCATTGGCGGGGAGGATACCGAAAAAGCAGGCGACGAAAAACGCCGCGCGGCCGGCAAAGTACTAGCTTGTGGCCGGAAAGGTGATTATGAGCCAGTCTGCAAGCTTCAGCTCGGTCAAACGGTGGCTGCTCGTGGCCGCCGAGGTTCTGCTCGTGCTGATTATCGTGGGGCTGCTTGCGGCGACCTGGTTGCCGGCGTTCATCGGGGGAAATCCGGGATCGGTTCGGCCGTAGTTTCACGGTGAATTGAGGGGGGCGCAGGGATCGACAGGTTCGTCATCGGAGCTTGCCGCAGCAGACGAGCCCAAGCAAGATCGTCGTGCCAGCCATCGCCGACAGCCAGATCGGTATCACAACATACCGCAGCCAACTCTGCATCGAGCTGAAGATGACAAAGGACACGATGTAAAAGAAGCACAGCGCCCAGAGCCAAGTTAATGGCTAGGCCGGCACCCCGAGCTCGCGATCCATAAACTCGCGCCCGAGCCAAATACTCGCGACTGTTCCGAGGACTACTCCAGCCTCGACGACCCATCGTACGAACCGAAGCGCTATGCGTTGGAATCCGGTGGGCCAAGGTGTCGAATCGGGTGTCCTTCCGCCCGCAGCGTTGATCAGCGATTGCATCGTCGCGAAGAGGCCGTGTACCGCCACCGTGGCGACGTCGTCAACGGCCCGCAGCCCACCCCCATTGCCAGCCGGCCAGGCCAGCGCGGGACGGTCAGCGTTGCCTACAACTGGCCAACCACGGATCGGGGCAGAACCTGTTCTTCGCGGGGGCAAACGACGTGGTCACAGGCGCAAAGGCGTAGCGGAAGCGCTGGAGGGTTACAGTCTGCCGGGCAGGCGCGCGGCGGCGCGCCTGCCCGCTTTCTCAGGCTGTGTGTGAAGACGCCGCGGAGCCGCGCATGTCGAGGACCCAGGCCTGCGGCAGCGCGGTGGTCACGATGTGGCAAGCGAGATTCGTCCAGCGGCGGCAGCGATCGAGCACGACGCTGTCCGCGCTGGCGACGACCTGCTGCGCGGCGGCCAGCACCGCATCGGGGCTGAGCGCGATCTGGACATCCCAGCTCCAGCGGTTTTCGGCTGCCAGGTCCAGCATCAGCGCTTTGAGCCGGCCGCTGTTGGAGACAGGGCTGTCGAGGTACCAGACGGAGCGGGCGACGTTCAGGCCGGCCAGTGTCGATCCGATGAGCATGAGGGCTGGCGGCGTTTCCTCGACCTTGCGGTAGGTGCCGTGAATGCTCGCCATATCGCGATAGCACCCGTCGCGGCAGGCGAGGATGACTCCGCCGGACAGGGCGGCCTAGATGGTGGTCAGGACGTTGTAGCCATCGAGCAGCAATTCGCCGCCGGAGAGCTCGGCGGCGGAAGCGACGCGAGAACAGCGGGAGGCCAGCGCCTCATCCGGACAAGCAGCGCGCATGACGGCGATGCGCTGACGTTGTGTGAGGTTGTAGCGATCGCCCACGAGCTTAAGGGCGGAGGGCGTGGCGTAGGAGCGTGAGAG
>Ga0315268_10006851_pt1 | contig 12069 bp, 9 predicted proteins | sample C1_top_MG_FD_204535 | JGI IMG/M metagenome (GOLD analysis project Ga0315268, IMG submission 204535) | Sediment microbial communities from Yellowstone Lake, YNP, Wyoming, USA - C1_top | ecosystem: Environmental > Aquatic > Freshwater > Lake > Sediment | place: USA: Wyoming | collected 2017-08-01 | reverse complement strand
GCCTCAACGACTCCGGCGGCGCCCGCATACAGGAAGGCGTGCGCTCGCTGGCCGGCTACGCCGACATCTTTCTGCGCAACACCCTGGCCTCCGGAGTGGTGCCGCAGATCTCGGCCATCATGTGCCCGTGCGCCGGCGGAGCCGTCTACTCCCCGGCCATCACCGACTTCATCCTGATGGTGGACAAGACGGCCTACATGTTCATCACCGGCCCCGACGTCATCAAGGCCGTCACCCACGAAGAGGTCACCAAGGACGAGCTGGGCGGAGCCATGACCCACAACGCCACCAGCGGCGTCGCCCACTTCATGGCCCACGACGATGCCGAGTGTCTCTCGATGGTGCGCGAGCTCTTCAGCTTCATGCCTTCCAACAATCTCGAGGACCCGCCGCGCAAGGAGTGTTCCGACCCCATCGACCGCGCCGACGAGGCCCTCGATACCACCGTCCCGGCCGAGTCCAACCAGCCTTACGACATCAAGGACGTCATCCACCGCATCGTCGATGATGGATATTTCTTCGAGGTGCAGGAACACTTCGCCCGGAACATCGTGGTCGGCTTCGCGCGCTTCAACGGACGCTCGGTCGGCATCGTCGCCAATCAGCCGTCGATCCTGGCCGGCGTTCTCGACATCAATTCCTCGATCAAGGCAGCGCGCTTCGTGCGCTTCTGCGATTGCTTCAACATCCCTCTCATCACCTTGGAAGACGTGCCCGGCTTCCTGCCCGGCGTGCAGCAGGAACACAACGGAATCATCACCCACGGCGCCAAGCTGCTCTACGCCTTCGCCGAGGCCACCGTGCCCAAGATCACGGTCATCACCCGCAAGGCTTACGGAGGCGCCTATTGCGTGATGGCTTCCAAGCACATCCGCGCCGACGTCAATTTTGCCTGGCCGACCGCCGAGATTGCGGTCATGGGCGCCGAAGGCGCCGCCAGCATCGTCTATCGCCGCGAGATCGACGCGGCCGCCAGGAACGGATCCAACGGATTGAAAGGGGAAGCCGCGGCGGCCAAGGTGCGCGCCGACAAGGTCGAAGAATTCCGCGACCGCTTTGCCAATCCCTACGTCGCCGCCGAGCGCGGATACGTCGATGCCGTCATCCGTCCGCGCGATACCCGGCGCAAGATCATCCAGGCCCTCGAAATGCTCGACAACAAGCGCGACAAGAACCCGCCGAAAAAGCACGGGAACATCCCGCTGTAACGAGCTCGTGGAGTGGAAACAGATGAGGCACAGAGCAGGCTGCTCTGTGCCTCGAACTTTTCAGGCGGTAGCGCTTACGGGTTGGCCGCAGCCCCGGCGACTTGTTCTCCGCGCACGTGGGCGGCCAGCGCGTCGACCAGTCGCTTGTCGTAGAGATTGCTCGCCTCCTGCATCTCGCGCAGCGCCTCCGCCGGGCTCTTGGCCGGGGAGAAGGGCAGCTCCGCCGTCAGGATGACGTAGACGTCGGCGATGGCGATGATGCGGGCTCCCAGCGGAATGGCGTCGCCGCGCAACTGGTCCGGATATCCACTTCCATCGATGCGTTCGTGGTGATGGCGCACCCAGTCCACCAAAAGGTGCTGGCCGGGAATGGCCGAGACGATGCGCGCGCCGACGCTGGCGTGGCTGGCGACCACCCGATATTCGTTGGTCTCCAGCGTCGTCGGACGATTCAGGATCTGCGCCGGGACGATGAACTTTCCAATGTCGTGGATGAGCGCCGCGTAGCGCAGGTCTTCCACCGCGGCTTCGTCGAGTCCGATCCGGCGCGCGATGATCTCCGCGTAGGTCGCGACCTCTTCGCCGTGGGTGGCGTAGCCGGTCTCGCGGGCCTCGGCGACGTGCGCCAGCTGTTTCAGGGCCTCGCGGACGATTTCGATGGCCTCTTCCTGGGGCAGCGGAGCGGTCAACCGCCGCAGGTTGTTCACCAGCTCGTCGGCGTCGTCCATGCTCACGTGTCCGCGCGAAGCGAAGACCTCCACGTAGGCGACGATCTGCTGCCGCTGCTGGTTCGATACTTCGAAGTCGCTGGCCACGTCGGCGGTCGACACCCGGTTGCCGCCCGCATGCTTGCTGACGTACATCCCCGAGTCGGCCACCCGTATGATCTCTTCCACGGTGGCGCCGTGCAGCGGGAAGCTGGCCACCCCGAAGCTGCCGGTGACATGACGTTCGTTGAGCATCGGGTCGGTCGCCAGCCACAGCCGCAGGCGTTCCGCCAGGATCTGCGCCTGCTCGACCCCGGTCTCGGGCATCAGCACGATGAATTCGTCGCCGCCGTAGCGCGCCACCACGTTCGACTGCCGGCACTTCTGCTCCAGCAGGCGGCCCACCCGCGCCAGCACCAGGTCGCCCTCGAGATGGCCCTGGCCGTCGTTGACCTCTTTGAATTTATCGAGATCGATCAATACGATGGAGAACGGACGTCCCGACCGCGAGGCCCGTTTCCACTCCGACTGCAGGGCTTCCAGGAAGTAGCGCCGCGTCTTGATCCCGGTCAGGCCGTCGGTGATCGACTGCTGTTCCATCTTCTGGAAGATCAGCGCGTTGTGCAGCGCCGTCGCCAGCAGGTCGCCGAGGGTGTGGAGCAGCAGGTTGTCCTGCGGCGTAAAGGCGCTTTCGGCGCGGCTTTCCACGTTGAGCACGCCAAGCAGGGTCTCGCCATACTTCAGCGGGATGCAGAGCACCGAGCGCGCATCCGGCAGCAGTCCGAGCAGGTGCGGCTCGCCGGTATTCTGCACGGTCACGCTTTCTCCGCTACGCGCCACCCGGCCCATGATGCCGACGCCGACCGGGATCCGCCGTCCCAGCATCTTGGTGGATTTGCTGGCCTCCGCCTTGATCTCGATGTCCTTGGTCGTGTAATCGAAGACGCCGATGCCGATGTGATCGAAGTCGAAGTTGCGCTCGATCTCCGCCACGATGGCGGCCAGCATCTCGTCCGTGCTTTGCCGCGAGATCGCGGTGTTGGCGATGTTGTTGAGGAACGAGAGGTACTGCGCGCGCCGGCTCGCCTCGGAGTACAGCAGCGCGTTCTCCATCGCCACCGCCAGCTGTCCGGCCGCGGTCTGCAACACCTCGAGATCCCTCTGCCCGTAGACGAACTCGCGCTCGAAGTTCAGGGCGCAGATGACCCCGGCGGTGCGGCCGTTCATCTTGATGGGGACGCCGACGAACGATTTCGCGCCGCGTCCCATGTGGGTCACGCCCAGCTCTCCTTTACGGCGCTTGACGTCGGCGCGCACCAGCAGCGGGCTGCCGGTCTTGACGATGTATTCCGGAAGGCCGTTGGTGGCTTTGCGCGAGCGCTTGGGCTGGACCACGCCCTCGCTGGCCTCGAACTCGAAGTGCAATTCATCGCCATCGATGAATGCAACGTAGAAAGTGCCGTTGTCGAACAGCCGCCCCAGTTCCTTGTGGATGGCCTGCAGCACCTCGTCGGGATCGAGCCGCGAACTGATCACCTGTCCGATCTGGGTGAGCATCTCGTATTCGCGGGTGCGCCGCTGCGCATCGTGCATGATCGCGTAATTGTCGAGCGTGGTGCCCACCTGCAGGGTCAGCGCCAGCAGCAGCCGAAGCTCCGCCGAGCCGAAGCTGCGCCGGTCGTCGTGCGGAAATACCAGCACGCCCATCTGCCGTTCCCGGCCTTGCAGTCCGATCGCGGTCAGCGAGCTGATCTTGTAGGGGGCAAGCCGTTGCGCCAGCAGGGCGGCGCTTTCCGCCGCCAGGCCGGGAACCTCGGCATCGGCGAGATAGCGCGCGGTGGCGATGCCGCCGCGGCGGTAAGCCACTTCGCAGAGCGGCTCGCACACCCGATCCTTCAGCAGGGCCGTCAGGATGTCGTCGTCCAGGCCCCTCTGCACGCACGGCAGGATGCCGCGCCAGGGCTCGGAGATATAGATCCAGGCCTGCTCGCTCTTGGCGTACGGCATGATGCGGTCGAGCAGTTTGCTGATCGCCGGGCGCAGCTCCTCGGGAGCCAGGATCTTGCTGTTGTCGATCTCCAGGGTGGAAAGCGCCAGCGCGTTCTCCTGCACCAGTTGGCGCTCGTGCTCGAACATCACCATCACCATTGAGACTCCGAGAAGCACTTCCACGATGCTTCCGAACGCCTGCGCCCGGATCGAGAGTCCGGGCCAGAATTCATCGATCTGTCGCGAGGTCAGCAGAAGCGCCCAGAAGCCGAGTGCGATCGCGATGGTGCGGAATCCTACGGAGTCGCGCAGCTTCGACAGCCTGTAATAGCGCCACCCGGCGAAGCCCATCACGGTGGCGAGTCCAAGCTCCGGCTCGATCGGAACGTAGTGTTCGAGCGGAAGGGTGGGGATCACGCTGGCGATCGCCCAGGCGATGCCGGCCACCGCCAGCGCGGCTTCCAGGGGATGGATCAGCGGAGCATCGCGGCGGGTGAGCCGGCGGGCCGAGATCAGCAGCAGCATCGCCATCGCCACCAGCGAGATGCGGGCCAGGGCGAACAACGCCCAGGGATGATGGTGCAGCGACTCGCCCATCCCCAGCAGCCCGAAGTGCACCAGGTAGGCGAGCCACACCAGCTGCCACACATGGAAGTGCGGCTCCCGCGTCTGTCGTTGCAGGTAGGTCACTACCAGCAAGAAAACAAGGGCCACGATTCCGGGCACCATCAAAACTTCTGCTAGCTCTCCGCTCATGTATGTTTGAGGGCCCTGGGAGGGGCAATATGCAAGGCCGCTTTGGCTCGCCATCTTATTAACTTACCTGCGGCCCGTCAATGTATGGATGCGTGTATAAGCGAGGAATCCGTGCCTCCCGGGCGGCCTTCGCCTTACCGTTTTGAGCATCTCGCCCGTAGTTGATGCGCGCGCGGTTGCAGCCGCAGGGACCTGGAAGTAACATCGAAGTCCTCTTATGGTCGAAGAACCGATCCTCCAATCGTCGTCAAAGGAAGAGCAGCGCAGCGTCGTTCCCATGGCCATCGGCATCGCCCTGGTGGTGCTGGTCGTCGCCGTCTTTGCATTCTTCGGTCGTGACCGCGGTCCCGCGAAGAGCTCCGTCGACCCCTATGCGTCCAAGCTGCAGGTTTCCGACATGAAGCTGAGCCAGGCCGACAACTTCGTCGGCGCGCGCCTCACCTATCTGGACTTCAAGCTGACCAATGCCGGTCCGCAAACCCTGGTCGGCGGCCAGGTGGAGGCCACCTTCAAGAACACCTTGGGTGAAGTGGTGCAGAAGGAGCCGGTGCCGCTGCGGGTGCTGGTGCCGAATCAACTGGCCGGATACCCGGATCTGCTCGATCTCTCGATGGCCGCGATCGCTCCCGGCGCCTCGCGCACCATCCGCGTCACCCTCGAACACGTCTCCAGTGACTGGAATCAGGCCGCCCCCGACCTGCGTTTTGTGAACCTCAAGCTCCAGTGATCGCCGGCAACCGCAAATGCGCCTCCGCCTACGGGCTGGTATATACTTCCGGATACTTTGGCAGTGACCGGGGTCAGAACCCGGTAGGCGGAGCAACACATTTTTCTCATATCCGCTCCGCGATAAACGAACGCTCCCTGGGCGTTCCTGATGGCCGTACTTGTGACGATCTGAGTTCTTTTACCTTCTGTACCCAGGTTCTCAGCTGCTGATCCGGCAGCAGATCGCGACAGGCATGGGCCTTCCGTAGGAGGTCCGCTTGGATTTAGTACTCATACGGGCGATCTTCATTTTGCTGGTCGCCGTCTCGTGCTATTTTTTACAGCCCTTCCCGGTGCTGCACCCGCTCATGGCCTCCGCTTATGGAGCGCTGCTCGGCGCCGCCGTCGTCGTCTTTGAGTTACGCCTGCGCGCGGTCAGCCTCAAGCGCCTCATTGGTTCCGCGATCGGCAGCATCCTCGGGATCTTCGGCGCGTACCTCTTCACCCTGGTCCTCCACAACAGCCTCAGCACCGGCAAGATCCAGAGCTTCATCCAGCTCTTCGTCATGCTGCTGATGGCCTATGTCGGCCTCGTCGTCGGCGCAGCCAAGGGCGACCTGCTCAATCTTTCCGCGCTCGGCGGCATTTTCGGCGGCGAGAAGCAGGCCAAGAAGCAGTACAAGATCCTCGACACCAGCGTCATCATCGACGGCCGCATCGCCGACATCGCCGAGACCGGGTTCCTCGACGGCATCCTGGTCATCCCGTCGTTCGTGCTGCGCGAACTGCAACTGGTCGCCGACTCCGCCGATTCGCTCAAGCGCAATCGCGGACGCCGCGGTCTCGACATCCTGCAGCGCGTCCAGAAGATCACCACCCTCGCCGTGCAGATCGTCGAAGACGATTTCCCGGCGGTGCGCGAAGTCGACATGAAACTCATCGAGCTGGCCAAGCTCTACGAAGGCAAGATCGTCACCAACGACTTCAATCTCAACAAGGTCGCGCAGTTGCACGGCGTCGAAGTCCTCAACATCAACGAACTCGCCAACTCCCTCAAGCCCATCGTCCTGCCCGGCGAAGCCATGAAGGTCTTCATCCTCAAGGACGGCAAGGAATACAACCAGGGCGTCGCCTACCTCGACGATGGAACCATGGTCGTGGTCGACAACGCGCGCAAGATGATCGGCAAGACCATCGACATCTCCGTCACCTCGGTCTTGCAGACGACCGCCGGCAAGATGATCTTCGGCAAGTTCGACGAGCGCGGCCAGAGTGGCATGGCGCGTCCCGAACCGCGTCCGCAGGATCTGCGCAAGAGCAATCCGCAGCCCGCCGTCCCGCAGGGCTCCGCCACCTCGGAACCCGCGCCGCCGCCTCCGATCGGCAACGCCCACGAGTGAGCGCCGCGCGCTCCGCAAAGCACGAAAACCCGGTTCCTCGAAACCGGGTTTTCTCTTGCGCGCCCCCTAAATCCTGAGTGAATCTTCAAGAAATCGGCACAAAACGAGGGCTTCGCGGCCTTTATCACCCGACCGACGGTTACAGGTCACATCTGCCCGCCATTGCCGTTCCTATAATCCGCCTGCAGTCTTATTTTTTGCTGGTATTGCTTCAATGCGCATTGGAGGCGTTGTGAAAAAAATCAGTGTTCTGCTTGTCATGCTCGCGGTCGTCATGCTCGGGGGGGCGTTTGCCGCTGAGCAGGCTCCGGGTAGCGTTGTCCTGAAAGCTTCGATGGGTGGCGTGAAATTCGACCACGCGAAGCACTCGAAGGCCAACAAGTGCGAGGTCTGTCATCATGCCGCGAAAACCGGCAAGGCCATGACCTCTCCCCACGAGAAGTGCAACGATTGCCACACGGCAACCCCGGTCGTTCCCGTCACCGCGAACAACAAGGCCGTTTTCCATAACACTTGTATCGAGTGCCACAAGAAGGCAGCCACGGCCAAGGCTCCCCAAAAGTGCATCGAGTGTCACGATAAGACCTTGAAGTAATCTGAATTGCTTTATTCCGATCGCGCCAGCCCGCAAGGCTGGCGTTTTTTTGTCCAAAACAAAGGCGCGGCCGTTTGGCCGCGCCCCTAAGCACGAATCCCTAAGCCCTAAGCTCTTACAGGATGTACCTCGACAGGTCCTGGTTCTTGGCGATGTCGGTCAACGTCTTGATGACGTACTCGGCGTCGATCTTCACGTCTTTGTCCTTCATGTCGGGAGCGTTGAAACTGGTTTCATCCAGCACCCGCTCCATGATGGTGTGCAGGCGCCGGGCGCCGATGTTCTCGGTGGATTCGTTCACCCGGGCCGCGAAGTTCGCGATCTCGTTCAGCGATTCGGGGGTGAACTCCAGCTTCAATCCCTCGGTCTCCAGCAGCGCCGTGTATTGCTTGACCAGCGACGACTTCGGTTCCGTCAGGATCTTGATGAAGTCTTCCACGGTCAGCGATTTCAGCTCGACGCGGATCGGGAAGCGGCCTTGCAGCTCCGGGATCAGGTCGCTCGGCTTCGAGACATGGAAGGCTCCGGCGGCGATGAACAGGATGTGGTCGGTCTTCACCATGCCGTAACGCGTGCTCACCGTCGTGCCTTCCACGATCGGGAGGATGTCGCGCTGCACGCCTTCGCGCGAAACGTCCGGCCCGTGGCCGCCTTCGCGCCCGGCGATCTTGTCGATCTCGTCGAGGAAGATGATGCCGCTCTGCTCCACCCGCTCGACCGCCACCCGCGTCACCTGGTCCATGTCGATCAGCCGCGCCTCTTCTTCGGCGATCAGGTATTCGAAGGCCTCGTTCACCTTCATCTTGCGCTTCTTGGTGCGCCCGCCAAAAATGCTCGGCAACATGTCCTTGAAGCTGACGTCCATCTCTTCCACGCCCTGGTTCGAGATGATCTCGAAGGCCGGCATGTTCTTTTCGCGGACGTCGATCTCGACGATGCGGTCATCGAGTTTGCCCTCGCGCAATTGCTGGCGAAGCTTCTCGCGGGTGCGCGAACTGGAATCTCCCGGCGCGACCAGCGCCGGTTGTACCGCAAATCCCGGGGCCGGCTCCGTGCTAACCGGCGTCGGACCGGCCGGCAGCAGAAGATCGAGCAGACGCTCTTCGGCGTTCATCTCGGCCTTGTCGGAGACGTCTTCCAGCTTTTCTTCCCGCACCATGTCGATGGCGATCTCGATCAGGTCGCGGATCATCGATTCCACGTCGCGCCCGACGTAGCCGACCTCGGTGAACTTGCTGGCTTCCACCTTGAGGAACGGAGAATTGGCGAGCTTGGCCAGGCGCCGCGCGATCTCGGTCTTGCCCACGCCCGTCGGCCCGATCATGATGATGTTCTTCGGCATCACCTCTTCCGCCATATCCGGCGGAAGCTTCTGCCGGCGCATGCGATTGCGCAGCGCGATGGCGACCGCCCGCTTGGCGTCGTGCTGCCCGACCACGTGCTTGTCGAGCTCCGCCACGATCTCGCGCGGGGTCAGCTCATCGAGCTCGATCTGTTCTTCTTCCAGTACTTGTGGGAGATAAATGGCCACTGATTTTGGACTCCGACTTCGGGTGCCCTACCCTTGTCGCGCAGCGACAGGGTGGGGATATTCGCTCTTGCTGCCGAGGCGACTACAGCTCTTCGATCGTGAATTTCTCGTTGGTATAGATACAGGTCTGCCCGGCGATGATCATCGCCGCATCCACGATCTGTCGCGCATCGAAATCCGTGTTCTCGATCAGCGCGCGCGCCGCGGAAAGCGCATAGGCGCCGCCCGAGCCGATCGCGGCAATATCGTTGTCGGGCTCGATCACGTCGCCGTTGCCGCTCAACAGGTACGTCTGCTTCTGGTCGGCCACCAGCAACAGCGCTTCCAGCTGCCGCAGGCTCTTGTCGGTGCGCCAATCCTTGGCCAGCTCCACGGCGGCCCGCCCGAGGTTGCCGGCAAACTGCTCGAGCTTGGTCTCGAAGCGCCCGAACAGCGAGAAGGCGTCGGCCGTCGAACCGGCAAATCCGGCCAGTACCTTGTCCTGGTAGAGGCGCCGGATCTTGCGCGCACTCTGTTTGATCACGTGGTCGCCCATCGTGACTTGGCCATCGGAGGCCATCACGACCTTGCCGTTCCGGCGGACGCACAACACCGTCGTCGACCGGATCCGGGAGCTCGAATTTCGCGGTGAGGCTACAGAAGGTTTCCGTGGCATGAGACTAATTCTCAATTATATCAGCCAAAAGTCTTAGTGAATGCTTTCCCGAGCGCAGCGAAGGTAGCGCAGCTCGGCGGTTTCTGCCGAGCGGAGCCAGAGCCCAGGGCGTCAGCCCTGGGTAGGCTACAGCCATTCATGAGAGTCGGCTTTAGCCGACGCCACAAAGGCAAAACCTGCCGCGCGGGGCAGGTTTCGCTTAGAAGCTTAGTAGCTCAGCAGCTTCTCAGCTTACTTGGTCGCGCCTTCCAACTGGCGGGTCAACTCGTTCACCTTGCGCTCCAGCACGTGCCGGATCGACAGGATGCCGATCAGCTTGCCGTTCTCTTCGACGACGGGAAGGTGGCGCTTCTGCTGGTCCACCATCACCTGCAAGGCTTCGGCGATGCTGGTGTTCTTGGTGGCCATCACCACCGGCGCGGTCATCACCTCGTGGATCGGGATTTTGTGCGGGTCGCGTCCGCTCAGGGCGACCTTCTTCAAGACATCCCGTTCCGTGAAGATGCCGGCGACGATGTGATTCTCGTCCACCACCGCGGCTGCTCCCATGCCGCGCGCGATCATGGCTTCCATGGCATCGGCGGCGCTCGCCGTCAGGCTGATCCGTGCAGGGTCGGCAGCGCAATAATCCATCACATTCATACGGTAGTACTCCTTTGACGCAGTAGGAAAGCGGCGTAATTAATACTTCTTACCGCCGCAGTGCGCAATATAAAGTTCCTCGAAATCTTACCTCAGCGCGATATGGGAATTCCGTCCGCGCCGGTTTTTACTCCGGAATCAGCGCTTCCGCCTCGATTTCCACCAACATCGCGGGATCCACCAGCCACTTCACGCCCAGCATCGAGGTGGCGGGACGTATGTTGCGGAAGACTTCGCCGTGGGCTCGCCCGACGGCCTCCCAGTCCGACTCATGCACCACGAACATGCGGGTCCGTACGACGTGCTCGAGCGACGCGCCTGCCTTCCGCAGCGCCGATTCGATGTTCTTCAAGGTCTGGACGGCCTGGGCATAGGCATCGCCGGGGCCGACCAGCTTCCCTTCCGCGCTGGTCGCCGTGGTTCCCGCCACGTAAACCATGCGCCCGACTTTGACCGCGCGCGAGTACCCGACGCGGGGCTCCCACGCGGTTCCACTCGAAAAGTTTTCTCTTGGCATTTTGATTCTCCTGCCGATTATCCATCTATTGAGCAACAGTTCTATCACTCGACGCGGGCCACTGCTAGCAAAGCGCAGCCATTCGCAACCCTGATTTTTGCGTGGGGTTCCAATCCTCAAGTGATCGGAGAACCAGTTACCTCGGTGTCGTGGGTGCCTTACATCGCACTTGCTTCCCGCGGCCAGCTGGGATATCTACACGTCACGATCGTCTGTGGCCGAGCGGGTGGGCGCGCGGTCCTGGGGGAGGATGGCCAGCGATGGGAGCGATCCCGGATTCCAATCCGCTTCACGAACTCTTCGTGCAACTCGTCAACCAGCGCTTTGACCGCGAGATCGGATTGCGCGACTCCGACGTCCAGCAGTACGTCACCGACCTGCTCACCGAGTTCTGCGACAGCGAGCAGCTCTACCGCCTGCGCACCGCCGCCGGACGCCCGCTCGACGATGTTGGAGAGATGTTGCTCGAAGCCGACCCCATCTACGGCCCCGCGCCCAATTTCGACCGCGAACGCCAGGTGCGCAAGCACATCGGCGACTACACGCTGTTCTTCACCGGGATGTTCCCCGAGAGCATCAACCGCTTTCGCCTGCGCCGCAACCGCCTGGAGAATTTCGTCGACTTCGTCAAAGCCGGCAAGGAGAGCTACTACGTGGTCTCGAAGTTCGATCAGTTCGAGTATCAGAAGGTCGCGCCGATGTTCGCCAAGCTGGCCCGCGAATTCGAAGCCTGTGTCTTCGGCCTCAACTGCGTGAAGGGCGATCTCGAGGAGATGCAGCACCCTATCGTGCGCCGCCCAAAAGACATCATCATGTGAGCAGCGCCTGCGCTAGCCCGCGCGATAGAAGCTCAACGCCGTCGTGCTGCGTCAGCAGGCGCGATAGAAACTTAACGACGAATCGCCCTGCTCGAGGCGGCGGAAGCGCTTCAAAGGCGCCTGCCCGTCGCCGGGATCGAAGCGTTTGTCGTGTTCCGCGATCACCAGCGCCCCCGCCTTGAGCAGCGAACTGCCGCCGAGCAGCCGCAGCGCCCTCTCGTACTCTCCCTGCAAGGCATACGGAGGATCGATGAACACGATGTCGAAGCCTTCCCCGGTCTTCATCAACTGCGGCAGCGCCGAGGCCACTTCCTCGCCGATCACTTCCGCCTCGTCGCCGACCGCCAGCGCCGTGAGGTTGGTGCGGATCAGGTTCACGGCCTTGCGATTGGATTCCACGAACACCACCCGGCGGGCGCCGCGGCTGAGCGCCTCGATGCCCACCGCCCCGGTCCCGGCAAAGAGGTCGAGAAAGCTCGCGCCCTCGGTGACGCCGGCCGACTGCAACACGTTGAACAGGGTTTCTTTCAGGCGGTCGTAGGT
>Ga0315268_10006850_pt1 | contig 12069 bp, 8 predicted proteins | sample C1_top_MG_FD_204535 | JGI IMG/M metagenome (GOLD analysis project Ga0315268, IMG submission 204535) | Sediment microbial communities from Yellowstone Lake, YNP, Wyoming, USA - C1_top | ecosystem: Environmental > Aquatic > Freshwater > Lake > Sediment | place: USA: Wyoming | collected 2017-08-01 | reverse complement strand
GCTGCCCTCCGACAGCTCGCGGCACGCGATCTTGGCCGCCAGTTGGCTCAACTCCACCGGAAAGTACGTGAACTCCATCTGCCCCGCCATCACGTCCGCCAGCGACCGCCTTACCCCCGACGGCGCGCAGATGGTGAACTCGTTGCCGGCCATGAACACGGGCATGAAAAAGGGAAAGCCCTGGATGTGGTCCCAGTGGGTGTGCCCCAGCAGAATGGTGGCGCGGATCGGCTTGGGGGCCTGCGCCATCATCTGCAGGCCCAGCGGACGCGCCCCGGTGCCGCAGTCAATGATGAACTGCTGTCCCGAGTTGGTTACCACCTCGACGCAAGAGGTGTTGCCGCCGTAACGGACGGTCCCGGCGCCTGGGGTGGCGATCGATCCTCTTGTCCCCCAAAATCGCACGCGCATGGGTTGTCGCGCTCCTGGTCTTCCGTGTTAGGAAACCGCGAGGCCCGGTGTGGCACGTTGGTGGGGGAGAAATCGGCGTTTATCATCGCCCTGTTCGCCCGCAAACGCAACTGCTTTCCCGCCATACTCCTCCGCTCCACCTCTTAGCCCATCCCATAACGAAACCATTCCGGCTCTCCTAGGCAACATGGCTGGTTCGGCCATCCGGCATTCGCCTGAGCTGGTCTAAGTGAACATTCCTAAGTTCAATAGGGTCTTTCCCCGATTGGGCAATGAGTTAACAGCGCCTACCCTGCTCCAACAACACTCACCACCCCTGGGGGAGCAATGGATAGAAAACACTCATTCGTCATCATATGTGCGCTGGCAGCTCTTCTGACCGGCTGCGGTGGCGGCCAGATCGGCCCCACGCCTCTTCAGCCCGTAACCATCAAACAGCCGGCGCCGGCTCCCGACCCCACCCCTGCGCCTGCCGCTCCCACCAGCCCCACATCCGCTGCCCCGGCGCCGGCAGCGCCATCAAGTCCTCTGCCCGCCGTGCCCGCTTCCGCAAAGGTCTTCGACCACCTCCAGGACACCACCGACACCTGGGAAAGCTGCAGCCCCTGCGCCGGCGGCACCAACGTCACCACTAATTACTGGACCGCCCCCTTCCAGTCCACTCCCTCCATGAGCGGCAGCAGCCGCGAGTTTTTCATCGGCGGACCCCCGTGGTCGAACGTGTTGTGGTACAAGAAACTGCCTCCCGACAACTCCGCCACCCATTTCCTGTGGGATTTCTGGGTTTACTTCGACCCCACCTCGGCCGCCGAAGCCTGGACCGCCGAGTACGACCTGTGGCAGTCCATCGGCGGGCGCGAATTCATGATCGGCAGCCAGTGCAATTTCGGCGACGGCCATTGGGACACCTTCGACAGCAAGAACAACAAGTGGATGCCCACCACCATCTCCTGCAAACCTTTCACTCCCAACGCCTGGCACCACATCCAGTGGTACGTCGAGCGCACCTCCGACACCCAGTATCGTTACAACACCCTGGTGCTGGACGACCAGGCCTACACCCTGAACCAGACTTTCGAGGTCAATCCCATCGACTGGGTGGACAGCATGGGCGTCCAGTGGCAGCTCGACCAGAACGCCAACGGCACCCCGCTCCACGAGTGGATCGACAACGTGAAGCTGTCGATCTGGTGAGCTGTGCCGCGGGCGCCCTCGGCTGCCGCAACACGGAGGCACGGAGACACAGAGGTACACGGAGGAAAATAGAAATCACTCCGTGGTCCACCGTGTCTCCGTGTTGGATCCACCTAGCTCTCAAACGCCAGCGTCAGCAGCGTCTTCTGCTCCGTTGCGTGCGCCTTGGCCGAACCCGTCGCCGGACTCGAGCTCCCCGACCGCTTCACGCTGCGCAGCGGACGTCCTCGCGCCAGCCGCCGCAGCCGCGGCAGCACGAACCACAGCGCCCCCATATTGGCCGGCTCTTCCTGCACCCACACGATGTCGCGCGCCTTGCCGTGCCGGTCCAGTTCCGCCTGCAACTCCGCCTCCGGCCACGGATATATCTGCTCCAGGAAGACGATCGCCGTCGAGCTGTCCTTCCGCCGTTGGCGCTCCACCCGCAGTTCGTGCCCGATCTTGCCGCTGCACAGCAGCACCCGCGAGGCGTTCTCCACCCCGTCATCGGGCAGCACCGTGCGGAAGCGCGGCAGCGCGAAATCGCGCAGCGGGGAAGCCGCGTCCGGATGCCGCAGCATGCTCTTCGGCGTGAACACCACCAGCGGCTTGCGCCATTTCCGCAGCGCCTGCCGCCGCAGCAGATGGAAGTACTGCGCCGCGTTCGACGGCTGCGCGATCTGCAGGTTGTCCCGCGCCGCCAGTTGCAGGTAGCGCTCGATGCGGGCGCTGGAATGTTCCGGTCCCTGGCCCTCGTAGCCATGCGGCAGCAGCAGCACCAGCCCCGAGAGCAGCCTCCACTTGTCTTCTCCCGCGGCCACGAACTGATCGATCACCACCTGCGCGCCGTTGGCGAAATCCCCGAACTGCGCCTCCCACAGCACCAGCGTCTCCGGATAGTCGCGGCTGTAACCGTACTCGAATCCCATCACCCCGGCTTCCGACAGCGCCGAGTTGTACACCTCGAACCGGCCCTGGTTTTGCGACACATGGCACAGCGGGATGTACTCGTCCTCGTTCTCCACGTCGATCAGCACCGCGTGCCGCTGGTTGAAGGTGCCGCGCCGGCTGTCCTGCCCGCTCAGCCGCACCGGTGTGCCCGCCGCCACTAGCGACCCGAAGGCCAGCGCCTCCGCCATGCCGTAATCCACCGCACGCTTGCCCTGCCCCATCTCCCGCCGCTGTTCCAGCAATCGCTTGATCTTGGGATGGACGTGGAACCCTGCCGGCGCGCCGGCAATCACCTCACCGATGCGCCCCAGTTCCTCCGGTCCCACCCCGGTCTCCACCTCGTACTCCCGCTGGTAGCAGCCGCCGACATACTTCGACCAGTAGTCCGGCAGACGGCTCAACGCCGGCAGCTGGGTCGCCCGCGTGGCCTGCTTCTGCGCCTGCTCGTATTCGGCGTGCGCCGCCGCGGCCAGCGCGCCGGCGTCCACTCCGATGCCCTGCGCGTATACCTGCCACGCCGGCGGGTGCCCCTCGATGCGCCGGTACAGCAGCGGCTGCGTGATCGTGGGATCGTCAATCTCGCTGTGCCCGTGCCGCCGGTACCCGATCAGGTCCACCACCACGTCGTGGCCGAACTCGTACCGGAACTCCAGCGCCATTTGCCCTACCCGCACCACCGCCTCGGGGTCTTCCGCATTGACGTGGAAAATCGGGGTCGCATTCCGCTTCGCCAGGTCGGACGCAAACCGCGAGCTGTACTCTTCTTCAGGATTGGTGGTGAACCCGATCAGGTTGTTGGCGATTACGTGGATGGTGCCATCCACGCTGAAGCCGGGCAGTTCGGCCATGTTCAGCGTCTCCGCCCAGATGCCCTGGCCCGCAAACGCCGCCTCGCCGTGGATCACCACTGCGAACACCTGCTCCGGCCCGCGCTCGCCTCGCCGCATCTGCTTGGCGCGCGTACGCCCCACCGCCACCGGATCCACCGCCTCCAGGTGGCTGGGATTGGACACCAGGTGGACGCGCAGCTTGCGTCCGTCCGGCGCGCTGTAGTGGCCGGTTGCGCCGATGTGATACTTCACGTCGCCGCCGCCCAGCACGCTGCGCGGGTCTACGTCTTCAAAGCGCGTGAACACGTCCGCCGCCGCTTTGCCCACGATCTGCACCATGGCGTTCAACCGCCCGCGATGGCTCATCGCCAGCACCACCTGCAGTGCGCCTTCCTCGATCGCGCCCTGCATGATGCGGTCCAGCAGCGGGATCAGCGCCGCCACGCCCTCGATCGAAAACCGCTTGCTGCCGAGATAGCGCGATTGCAGCACCTGCTCGAACACCTCGGCCCGCACCAGCATGTCCAGCACCCGCTCCCGGTCCACCCCGGGCGCCTCGGACTCCATGCGATCCTGAATCCACTGGCGCTGCGCGGCCTCGGGCACGTACATGAACTCCGCCCCGATCGCGCCCGTGTAGCAGCGGCGCGCCTCCTCGGCGAATTCGCCCGACAGCTCATCCAGCTCAGCTACGGGCGCCGGCCGCACCTGTAACCCCAGCGGATCCAGCTTGGCTTGCAGGTAGCCCCAGCGGCGAAAAGCGTCGAACACGCGCTCCCGCTCTGCATCGCGGCGCTCGAGCGCGGCAGGGGAGGGAATCGGCTGCTTCATCGCGGTCATAATTGCCTCAGGCGCGCCCCACACGCCGCCTAATGCCTAAAGCCTAGAGCCTAAAGCCTAAAGCCTACCTCAGTCCATCCGGTTCCCCGCTGGGCACCGGCGCCGGCCCCTCCTCCATCAGCCCCTGGGCCACCTCGATCAGCTCCCGATCCACGGTGCGCGTGCCCACGGTGGCTTCCGCCAGCGGCACGCCCGTAATCACGTTGCCGCGCAGCGCCACCATGCTGCCGAACTCCGCCCGATGCACCATGTCAATGGCGGTAATGCCGTAGCGCGTGGCCAGCACGCGGTCAAAGGCGCTGGGCGACCCGCCGCGCTGGATATGTCCCAGCACCACCGCCCGCGTCTCGAACCCGGTGCGCTGCTCGATCTCCCGCGCCAGCACGTTGCCGATCCCGCCCAGCCGCACGTGCCCGAACTCGTCCTTGCCGATGTCCTGCACGATGGGCGCGCCGTGTACGTCCAGCTCGCTGGAGAAGCGCGCTCCCTCGGCCGCCACCACGATGCTGAAGTACCTCCCGCGTGCGTGCCGCCGCCGCAGCTTCTCCGCCACCTCGTCGATGTCGAAGGGCTGCTCGGGGACCAGGATCACGTCCGCCCCGCCCGCGATCCCGCTGTAGAGCGCGATCCATCCCGAGTCGCGTCCCATCACTTCCACCACGATCACCCGGTTGTGCGCCTCCGCCGTGGTGTGCACCCGGTCGATGGCCGCCGTCGCCACCGTCACCGCGGTGTCGAAGCCGAAGCAGTAATCGGTGCCGCTCAGGTCGTTGTCGATGGTCTTGGGCACGCCGATCATCGGGAAGCCCATGTCGTTCAGCTTCAGCGCCACCGACTGCGTGTCATCGCCGCCCACCGCGATCAGCGCCTCCACGTCGCGCTTGCGCAGGTTCTCGATGCAGCGCTCCAGCCCGCCTTCGTGCTTGGCCGGATTGGTGCGCGAGGTGCGCAGGATGGTGCCTCCGCGCGGCAGGATCCCCGCCACCGAGTGCAGGTCCAGGCTGGTGACCTTTTCTTCCAGCACTCCGCGCCACCCCTCCATGAATCCCACCACCTCGTCCTGGTAGTGGAAAATGCCCTTGCGCACCACCGCCCGAATCACGGCGTTCAAGCCCGGGCAATCGCCTCCTCCGGTCAGTATGCCGACTTTCATCATCTCTCCTTGGACAATGCTCGCACGCTAATTGAATCTCCATTTTAGCGCTTGCACCCGCGGTAGCACACGCCGCCACCCGATCACCCGACGGATTTCCAGCGCATAAGGGCTGTCATCCTGAGCGAGGCGTCGGCTGGGTTTGCCGACGCCGAGTCGAAGAGCCTGCCCCGAGCGCAGCCGAGGGGACCCCTACTCGCCTAACCCACCACTGCCCCCGAAAGGCTCTCCGGTACCGCCCTTTCGCAATGCCCCCGCATCGCGGGAGCATGATTTTCCAGAGAGCGAAGTCCAAGGGGACGGCAGAAACCTGGCTGGCATCCAGCACGCGCCTCCCACCCTTTCCGCCAAAACCGGGCGGAAAAGGGTGGGGCACCCGGCCGCTTTGCGAGACGTGGGTCCGCGATCCGCGTTCATCCGCGTTCCTCCGCGGCCAAACAGGATCTGCTTTTTAGAGTTTTTCAGCAGGCGCTTCAGCGGGCGACAGAATTCAGCCCGGGGCGCGGCCCACCCATGATGATGAAAAAGAACTTCAGGGCTGTCATCCTGAGCGAGGCGTCGGCTGGGTTTGCCGACGCCGAGTCGAAGGACCCCTACTCGCCTAACCCCACCATTGCCGCCGTAAGGCTCTCCGGTACCGTCCTGTCGAAACGCCCCCGCATCGCCGGAGTCTGGTGCCCCACGTCTCGCCGCCGTTGCGAGACGTGGGGCCCCGATCCGCGTTCATCCGCGGCGAAAAAAGCCCCGCTCTCCCGAGCGATCGCCGACAAATCTCGTACTTCGGGATTGAAGATTCGCAGACGGCACCGACGGCCGGGGTGGCAGGGGTCCTTCGACTCGGTCGCAGCGCGCCCAAAAGTGGGGCGCGCTGGACCTCGCTCAGGATGACATTCCTCAAAATTGGTGCGTGGAAACAAAGTCTGGTACCCCACGTCTCTCCGCCATTGCGAGACGTGGGTCCGCGATCCGCGTTCATCCGCTTTAATCCGCGGCGAAAAAAAGCCCCGCTCATCCCGAGCGGGGCTTACAGCTAACAGCTAATCGCTAATGGCTAATCGCTGCTCCTAGTACATCCCTTCCATCCCGCCGCCGTGCCCGCCGGGTCCCATGGGAGCTTTCTTCTCCTCCGGGATCTCGGCCACCAGGGCTTCGGTGGTCAGCATCAGGCTGGCGATCGAGCCCGCGTTTTGCAGCGCGGTGCGGGCGACCTTGGTAGGGTCAATGACGCCGGCCTTCACCAGGTCCTCGAACTCGTCGGTCTGGGCGTTGTAGCCGAAGTTCGCGTCTTTGCTCTCGCGAACCTTGCCCAGCACCACCGCGCCTTCCGCGCCGGAGTTCTCGACGATCTGGCGCATCGGCTCTTGGAGTGCGCGCTCGACGATGCGGGCGCCGATGCGCTCGTCACCTTCCAGCTTCTTCGCCAGTTCCTCGACCGCCGGAATGCAGCGCACCAGGGCTACGCCGCCGCCCGGCACGATGCCTTCCTCCACCGCCGCGCGCGTGGCGTGCATGGCGTCCTCGACGCGCGCCTTCTTCTCCTTCATTTCGGTCTCGGTGGCCGCGCCGACCTTAATCACCGCCACCCCGCCGACCAGCTTGGCCAGCCGCTCCTGCAGCTTCTCGCGGTCGTAGTCGCTGGTGGTCTTCTCGATCTGGGCGCGGATTTCCTTCACCCGGCCTTCGATCTCGGTGTGCTTGCCCTTGCCCTCGACGATGGTGGTGTTGTCCTTGTCGATAGTGACGCGCTTGGCCCGGCCCAGGTCGGGGAGCTGGACGCTTTCCAGCTTGATGCCCAGGTCCTCGGTGATGGCCTTGCCGCCGGTGAGGATGGCAATGTCCTGCAGCATGGCCTTGCGGCGGTCGCCGAAGCCCGGCGCCTTGACCGCCACCGCCTGCAGCGTGCCCCGCAGCTTGTTCACCACCAGGGTGGCGAGCGCCTCGCCCTCCACGTCCTCGGCGATGATCAGCAGCGGCTTGCCGCCACGCGCGATCTGTTCCAGCAGCGGCAGCAGGTCCTTCATCGAGCTGATCTTCTTTTCGTAGATCAGGATGTAGGGGTCTTCCAGCACCGCCTCCATGCGCTCGGCGTCCGTGACGAAGTAGGGCGACAGGTAGCCGCGGTCGAACTGCATGCCCTCGACCACCTCGAGCTGCGTCTCCATCGTCTTGGACTCTTCCACGGTGATCACGCCGTCCTTGCCCACCTTCTTCATGGCCTCGGCGATGATGCGGCCGATGGTCTCGTCGTTGTTGGCCGAGATGGTGCCCACCTCGGCGATCTTCTTCATGTCGCCGGCCACGTTCTGGCTGTACTTGTCCAGCGCCCCGGGACTGCGGTTGCCCTCGTTGTCTACGGTGCCGGTGATGGCGAAAACCGCCTTCTCGATGCCGCGCTTCAGGGCCATGGGGTTGGCCCCGGCGGCCACCGTCCTGACGCCCTCGCGAAAGATGGACTGCGCCAGCACGGTCGCCGTGGTGGTGCCGTCGCCGGCCACGTCACTGGTCTTGCTGGCGACTTCGCGCACCATCTGCGCGCCCATGTTCTCCAGCGGGTCCTTGAGTTCGATTTCCTTGGCTACGGTTACCCCGTCCTTGGTAATAGTGGGCGAACCGAATTTCTTCTCCAGGACCACGTTGCGGCCCTTGGGGCCAAGCGTCACCTTGACGGCGTCGGCCAGTATGTTGACGCCGCGCAAGATCGCCTGCCGCGACTCTTCTCCATGTACGATTTGCTTCGCCATGCTTGCATTCTCCTTCGTCGAATGTCTTTGTGCCGCGGGCGCCCTCGCCCGCGAAAAACTTGTTTGAACTCGTCAGGCGGCCTGTCGGTCTTTCGGTCCGTCAGTCATCACGATTTGGCTGGTTTGGCCGACGATGGACGACTGAGGACTGACGACTGACGACTGCCTAGCGATGCGCTCCCACCTTCTCCGGCTTGCGCGCGCCGCTGAGGAGCCCCAGCACCTCTTCCTCGCGCATGATGACGTATTCGTCGCCATCCAGCTTGATTTCCGTGCCGGCATACTTGCCGAACAGGATACGGTCGCCCTCTTTCACATCCAGGGGACGCACTTTGCCTTCTTCGTTGATCTTGCCTTTGCCGACGGCGATGACCTCGCCCTCCTGCGGCTTGTCCTTGGCGGTGTCGGGAATGATGATGCCGCCGCGCGTGGTCTCTGCCTCTTCCACCCGGCGCACCAGGATCCGGTCGTGCAGAGGAGTGAACTTTGCCATGTAACAGACTCCTTTCAAGGTTTCGAATGATCAGGTTTGGGATCGTTTAGATTTACGTAACCGACTGTCTCTCAGCAACTTACTTCATGGTTGCTAAACTTACGCTAAAGCTTCGCAGGCCAGCCCTGAACCAGGGCTTAGCACTCTCGCCTGCTGAGTGCTAATTCTAAGGGGGGGGCGAATAGATTGTCAAGCCGGGAGGAGGAGGTGGCGGCGGCGAGGGCGGTCAAAGGTAGTAACTGATCCGTAAGGACAACAGGGATTTCAATCTGCTGTTCTAAGTAATCAAGACCGGTGCGGAGGACGAGGATGGGCGCGCCGGTAACTCAGGTCGGCTCGGAAGCGGTGTCACGGTGCAGGTTCCCAGGTCTGAAGGCTCTCTCTTCGCGGTGTTTGGTCGAACCCTAAACAGAGGAATGACGGCGGTGATGCGCGCGTTCGCACCCACATCTGCCAAAAGCGGGCAGATGTGGGGCACCCGCCGGCGGGCGTGCGCGCTGGCGTTGGCGGTGCTGACGGCGGCGCCTGCGCTGGCGCAGTCGCAGTCGCCATCGGCGATAGCGGGACCGCCGGAGATCGCAGGCATTCCGGTGATGGAGCTGCCGCAGGCGCCGGCGGTGGCGGTGCCGGTGAAGGATTCGGCAGCGCCACAGGTCAAGATTCCGGAAAAATACGATGTCACCAGGATCGGAGACCGCGGGATAGGCGGCGGGTTCGACCTGTACTCGCTGCAAAAAGAGGAACTGCTGGGGAAAGAGCTCGCGCAGGACGTGGAGCGGCAGGCGCGGCTGCTGAAAGACCCGGTGGTCAACGAGTACATCAACCGGATCGGGCAGAACCTGGTACGCAACTCGGATGCCAAGGTGCCGTTCACCATCAAGGTGATCGACAACGACGAGGTCAACGCGTTTGCGCTGCCGGGCGGTTTCTTCTACGTGAACACGGGGCTGATCCTGGCCGCCGACAACGAGGCGGAACTGGCCGGGGTGATGGCGCACGAGATCGCGCACGTGGCGGCGCGGCACGCCACCAAAAACGCCACCCGGGCGGAGATTTTTAATTTGGCGTCGATCCCGCTGATCTTCGTGGGCGGGCCGGCGGGGTACGCGGTGCGGCAGGCGCTGGCGCTGGCGGCGCCCATGTCGTTCCTCAAATTCAGCCGCAACGCCGAACGCGAGGCGGACACGCTGGGGCTGGAGTACCAGTACGCCAGCGGCTATGACCCGGAGGAGTTTGTCAGGTTCTTCGAGAAGCTGAAGCTGCAGGAGAAGAAGAATCGCAATTTCCTGGCGCGGGCGTTTGCCAGCCACCCGATGACGTCGGACCGGATCAAGCGGGCGCAGGACGAGATTGCGAAGTATCTGCCGGCACGGAACGAGTACGTCGTGGATACCAGCGAGTTCCAGCAGATGAAGGCGCGCCTGGAGAGACTGACCAACGAGCACCGCATCGACCTGGGCAAGGCGCCGCGGCCGACGCTGCGGCGGCGCACCTCGGAGGCGCATGATAAGGATGGGCCGCCGAAGTTGGAGAGGAAATAGTTCTGAGTTGTGAGTTTTGAGTTGTGAGCCCCGGCGCCCTCTGGGGAAAGCATAGATACTGACCTCGTGTGCGAAAAGCGCGCACACCAGGTCAGCATGACGCCCGGTGATAATTCAATTCATTTTCCCAGGTGCCCCCTCGATAATTCAATTTGTTTTCCCAGCGCGCCGGGCCGATTTGCTATTGGGGTGCAACCTGGCGCAGGGCGGGGGTGGAATGAATGACGGCCAGCAGCCGTTGGGCGCGGTGGCGGCTGATGTTCATGAGGGAGGTGTCGGCGGCCAGTTTTTGCAGGATGGGTTCCAGGACCTGCAACTCGGCGAGCTGGTCGACGTTGGCCTGCATGCTCTTGAGTTCGGCATCCAGGCCAAGCTTGTCGTAGCGCAGCAGGAACTGCAGGCGGCGGCCGTGCTCCATGGTGGCGGAGATTTCCTGGAAAATGCGCGTCAGCTCCTGCATGCGCGGGTTGGGAGAGTAGTTGAAGGTGGTCTGGTGTTGCTTTTCGCCGTCGCTCCAGGTGAAGGTCTTGGCGCCCATGTTGGCGACGCGGCCGCCGTGGAACTCAAAATCCCCCTGGAAATGGTGGAGCTCATCGGCGAGCTGAAAGATGCGGGCGCGGGTGGGTTCGGAGATGAGGTACTTGACGGTGTAGGGGTCGCCCAACTTGGCGCCGGGGGCTTCCAGATCCTGCGACAGATAGGCGGCACGGCCGACCGAGTCGATGGCGAGGGAATAGTGGCCGGGATTGGCGCCGGGGAAGGCGAAGTCGAAGCTGACGACGGGGGGCTTGGCATTGTTGGACGCGTTGGGGTGCAGGGTGGGGGTTTGCGCGGCGGCCAACGGCGCCAGGAAGAGCAGCGTGAGCAACGTGCGGGTCAGCATGGTCAGAGAGTCCGCGAACCACCTTCTTGGGGCCGAAATTCGCCAAAGGCCACCCAGGGTACGATGCGAACCCATGGCCGCGAGTCAGCCGCTGGCGTGGCCGGCGTGACGGCGCAGGGTGGCGGCGGTATGCAGGTGGCAGATGGCGATGGCCAGGGCGTCGGAGGCGTCCAGGGGCTGGGGCAGGGCGGGCAGCTTGAGCAGGCGCGCCACCATCTGCTGCACCTGCGACTTTTCCGCCCGGCCGTAACCCACCACCGCCGACTTGATGGCCAGCGGGGCGTACTCCGCCATAGGCAGCCCGCAGGAAGCGACCGCCAGCATGGCCACGCCGCGCACCTGACCGAGCTTCAGCGCCGATTTCACGTTCACGGAATAGAAGACTTCCTCGATGGCGGCCACTTCGGGACGGTGCAAGCCTATAAGGCCGCGGAGTTCGTTGAAGATCTGGTTGAGGCGCGCAGGCAGTGGGAGGCGCGGGTCGAGCCGGATGGCGCCGCAGGCGATGTGGCGCAAGGCGCCGTCGGGATCCTGCTCGACCACGCCGTAGCCGGTGGATTCGCCGCCGCAATCGATGCCAAGGACGCGCATGAGTTCTCAGTTCCTGGTTCCTAGTTCGTATAGCGCGGAGTTGCTTTGGACGCAATGTAATTTGTGAACGTTACGGACGGGGCGCCCGCGGCACATCTGGAGAATCGCCCTTGCTCCGGGCGCTGAACGCGGGTACTTTGGAGTCTCGCAGTTGACGATCAGGGGCGGAGGGGAAATGTATCGCGCAGTATTTGCCGTATGTCTGATGTTGGCGGGGGCAGCGCAACCGGGATGGGCGGGGGCGGCGCAACCGGGGAATCTGGCCGGCACCTGGAAGATAGATCAGGAGCGCTCGACCGCCGATCCCGACCTGACGACGCAGGTTGTGATCAGCCAGATGGGGGACGCGCTCCGCCTTGATTACTACGAGGGCAAGCGCCTGGCGGCGACGGAGAAATTCATCGCCGACGGACAGTCGCGGGAACGATACAAGACGCGCCTGGGGAAAGGCTTCGCCAGCGC
>Ga0315268_10006848_pt1 | contig 12074 bp, 8 predicted proteins | sample C1_top_MG_FD_204535 | JGI IMG/M metagenome (GOLD analysis project Ga0315268, IMG submission 204535) | Sediment microbial communities from Yellowstone Lake, YNP, Wyoming, USA - C1_top | ecosystem: Environmental > Aquatic > Freshwater > Lake > Sediment | place: USA: Wyoming | collected 2017-08-01 | reverse complement strand
CACCGCGAAGCCCCAGATGCGCACGCCGCCCACCGAGAACGACATCGAACCCGAGTGATCGAGGAGCAGGACCAGCCAGGCGACCGAGGAGATCAGGGTTCCCAGGGTGATGGCCGTGAAGGCGCGGATCTTCTGCGTCAGCAGGCTGAAGACCATGGTCAAAGCGATCACGACCAGGGGGTCGGCCATCAACGTCATCTCGGTATCGAAGTTCGGGTTGATGTAGTCGTGGATGTAGATGGGCAGCACAATGTACTGCTGCCAGAAGACCACCCAGTAACCTGAGAAGATCAGCAGGAAGAGCATGAAGCGGAAGTTCAGCAGCACGCGTCCGAAGTTGCCTGCGACCTCGGCGACCGAAGGCGTCTCGGTGTCTTCTTCCTTGCGCGGCTCCTTGAAGAAGATGAGTACGCCGATGAACATGGCGAAGACGCTGAGGGCGGCAACGCGGAAGACGCTTTCGACGTGGAGGTGCTTGTGGACGTAGGCGGCCATCAGCGGGCCGGCGGTGCTGCCGATGTTCACCAGGGTGTAGTAGATCGAATAGCCGATGGAGCGGACATTGTCTTTCGACGAGCGCGCCGTGGTGCCCACCACACAGGGCTTGACCAGGGCGATGCCGAAGGCCGGCAGCATCAGGACGACCGTCACCAGCGCGGTCAGGGGGATGACGTCGCGCACGCCCTGCATCCACGAAGCGCCCAGCGAGCCGAGCAGGAAGTACGAGCAACTCAGGATGAAATAGGCCAGCGAGAGAGCGCGGCGGAAGCCCATGCGGTCGGCGACGGTGCCGCCGAAGATGGCGAGGAACCAGACCAGTCCGCCGAAGAGCCCGGTGAGGCTCGACGCCTTCTGGACGTCGAACTGCAGCGTCTCGTGGAGGTAGCGGGCCAACGAGGCGAAGGCCGCGTAGTACGACAAGCGTTCAAAGATCTCACTGATATTGGCGACCCAGAAGGGACGCTCAAATCCATCGCGAATCTCGTTCCACCGCTGCGAAAGGCTCAATGGGATCTCCGTGCTGCGCTGATTTGATTATCGTCCGAGCCGCGACCGCACTTCGTCGGCCGTAAGTCCGCTGACGCGGAGCACCTTGTTGCGGCTGGATTCTCCGGCGGCAATCGTAACCGATGTTCGCGAGACCTTCAAAAGTTTTGCGAAGAATTCGGTGCAGGCCGCGTTGGCCTTGCCATCGACCGGCGGCGAGGTCAGCGAGACTTTGAGGGCATCGCCGATCTCCCCGGTGATGGCATCCTTCTTCGCCCGGGGGTGGACTTTGACGGCGAAGGTCGCTCCCAGCGCGGTGTCCTTGATGGGAATCACTTGGAATAGTCTCTTGCACCGAAGATGGCGGTGCCGACGCGCACGCAGGTCGAGCCTTCTTCGACGGCGATCTCGAAGTCGTGCGACATGCCCATCGAAAGCTCCGGCATCTCGAAGTTCATGCGCGCCGCTAGTTCGTTGCGCAGCTGGCGCAGGTCGCGGAAGTAGATGCGCGCGCCCTCGGGATCCTCGGTGAACGGGGGCACCGTCATCAGCCCGCGGATCTCGATGTGCTTGAGCTCTTTGCGGCGGCCGATGAGTTGCACGAGTTCTTCGGAGTCGGGCGCGAAGCCGGTCTTGGCTTCCTCGCCGCCGATATTGACCTCGAGGAGGATGCGCAGGCGGCGGTCGAGCTTTTCGGCGGCCGCGTCGAGCTTGGTCGCCAGATGCAGGGAATCGACCGACTGCACGCATGCAAAAAGCTCGGCAGCCTTGCTGGACTTGTTCGATTGCAGGTGTCCGATGAGGTGGAACTCGGCCTTGTCGATGTCGAAGACCTCGCAGACCTGCGCCGAAGCCGCCGTCGGGGACGAGGCCGAGAGTTCGGCATGCTTGCTCTGGAACTCCTGCACGCGGTTCTCGCCGAAGAGACGCTGCCCGGCTTCATAGGCTTCACGGATCTTGTCGGCCGGCTGCGTCTTGGAGACGGCCATCAGGCGCACGTCGTCGGGATTGCGGTTCGCGCGCCGTGCGGCGGCGGCGATGCGCTCGCGGATCTGCGCGATGTTTTCTCGAATCGACATCAGCATGGTTTTATCACAAGCGCCCGCAAAAAGAAGAGGCGCTCCGAAGAGCGCCTCTTTGAAGCTGGATCCCTCGTCGCGCTCAAGCGCTTCTCGGGATGATCGCAGCGGGGCTCCGAGGCCCCGCCCTGACGCGATCACATCATGGCGACCGGTGGAGCCGGCTCGTCCGGGTGTCCCTGGTTAGCCAGCGGCACCTTGATGAAGATGGCGGCCAGGATCACGAAGGCGATGATCGCCGAGAACCACGGAGCGTGCTCCATCAGGCTGAACATGCCTTCCTTGGGCCGGGCGCCGACGATGGCTGCGACCACGAGTCCGCAGAGAGCTTCGCCGGCGATCATGCCCGACGCGGTCAGAACTCCGGCGTTATCCACGCGGGCCTTCTGCGCATCGTTGAGGTTGGCGCGGTCGCGCATCTTGTCGGTCGCCCATTTCAGCAGGCCGCCCACGAAGATGGCGAAGGTCGTTCCCAGCGGCAGGTACATGCCCACGGAGAAGAGCATCGGGCTGCGCACTTCGATGAGGATCAGCGCAAAGCCCATGAGGATGCCGACGATGACCAAGGGCCACGCCATGTCGCCGCCGACGATGCCTTTGGAAAGCATCGCCATCAGTCCGGCTTGTGGAGCGGATAACTCGGCACTGCCGAAGTGGTAGGCCTTGTCGAGCACCATCAGCGGCCAGAAGAGGAAGAGCGAAGCGACGATGACGCCGAAGATGTCGCCGATCTGCATCTTCGACGGGGTACCGCCGAGGATGTGTCCGACCTTGAGGTCCTGCAGCATCTCGCCGGCGACCGCCGACGACACGCAGACCACGGCGGCGACGCCCAACACGGCGGCAACGCCTCCGGTACCGCTGACGCCGAGCGCCACCATCAGGAGCGCGGCGACCACCAGGGTGCAGAGGGTAAGTCCGCTGACCGGGTTGTTCGACGAGCCGATCATGCCGACCAGGTTTCCGGAGACGGCGGCGAAGAAGAAGCCGAGGACGATCATCACCACCGCGGCCACCACGGCTCCGGCGATGACCTTGCCGCTGCTCAGGTTGCCCGCGCCGTTGATGAAGAACCAGTACAGTCCGACCATGGCGATCAGCACGAGGGCGATTCCACCGAATACTGCCTTGGAGTTCAAGTCCTGCTCGGTGCGGTTGGTGACCTCACGGGCTTCCGCCGATTTCTTGAGGTCGCTGACTGCGCGCTTGATGCCCTGGAAGAGCTGCTTGCGCATGCGGAAGAGGGTGAACGATGCGCCGACCAACATGCCGCCGACGGCGATCGGGCGCACCACCGAGAAGTAGATGGCTCCGGCCAGCAGCGACCAGGAGAGCTGCGTGCCCGCCGGTTGCGCGGCCTGGACATACGGTCCGATGACGTAGGTTAGGAGTGGAACCAACAGTCCCCACGCCAGCACGCCACCGGCGAAGTTGAGTGCGCCGAGGCGCGGTCCGATGATGTAGCCGACGCCGAGATAGGCGGGGCTGATGTCGGGCGCGGCGAAGGTGGAAGCGCCGCCGGTCAGGGTCGTCGCTACATTCGGATTGGTGCCGGTCCGCAGCAGCAGGCGCTTGCCGAGCGCGCCGATGGTGACATTGAAGACGTTGCCGGGACGGAAGATGTTGATGGCGCCAAGGAAGTAGATGAATCCGCCGAGTCCCATGTTGGCGAAAAGGATCTTGGCGGCTCGCGAACCCTGTTGTCCGGCCTTGTGGATCTCGGAAGCGGCGACCGATTCCGGATAAGGAAGTTCGGGATCTTCGACCATCACGCGACGCAGCAAGGTGACGAAGAGGATGCCGAGCATGCCGCCGATGATCATGAGAGCGACGGATTGCCAATAATGTCCGGCGAGTCCCGGCCACAATCCGGCGAGCACGAAGGCTGGGATGGTGAAGACCGCGCCGGCGGCGACGGATTCACCGATGGAGCCGATGGTGCGGGCCATGTTCTCTTCCAACAGGGAACCCCCCATCAGGCGCAGAAGCGACATGCCAATGACGGCCGCCGGATAAGTGGCGGCGATGGTCATGCCGGCGCGCAGTCCGAGGTAGGCATTGGCCGCGCCGAGAATGGCGGTCATGATGAGGCCGAGAATAATGGCGCGACCGGTGAATTCGGCCATCGGCATGTCGGCGGGGACGTAGGGTTTGTATTGCCGCGGTTGTGTACTCATTCAGTCCTCGTGTGTGGGGTCAGCGATTCGTGACGGGCAGAGACCACGTAGCTGCAAACCAATGCAACCCGCGCAACGTAGCATGGGGTGGATGGTTCGCACAAGTTTACCCAAGCCGGGCGCTCCTGTCGTACAACTCGTTAGCGGGCGAAATCGGCGGTGCGCGAAATTGAAACCGCCACCCGTTAAGCACGCGGCCATTGAATCGGACAAGTATTCGGGCGTATACTACGCTCAATTCCTGGTGCTGGCGCTGGGCCGGCATCGGGGAATGCTTGCTAATGAGGGCAAGCGGCCAAGGGGAGGCAAGTCTTCAGCAGTAGCGAAGATTCTCGGGGTCACACGGCGGAGCTGCCGTCGCACGCCCCTCGAATACGGCCCAACGAAATTGCGCAACCTCGCCCGTTGCTCGTCCGAATGATGAGCGAGGCCGCATCCAGCATCTTCTCGGCAATTTTCCCATCCGAATGCCGTTTCTGTAACGCCCCCCTCAGCAACGTCTCGCGCCTGCCCGTTTGCATCGAATGTTCCTCCAAGATCCTGCCCATTGCCGGCGACCGTTGCACGGTCTGCGCGCAAGTGTTGCCCGAGGGCTATCCCGACAAGCTGGGCGATGGACGCTGCTTCGAGTGCACGCGCGATCTGCCACGGTTTGCCCGGGCGGTGAGCTTTGGCGCCTACGAGAATGAACTGCGCGAGATGATCCACCTGCTGAAGTATCAGCACGTGAGGCCGGCGGCGGAGTTCCTCGGCGCACTGATCGCCGAAAGCGCAATCGCGATGCTGCCGCAGATGGCCGACGAGATCCTGGTGCTGCCGGTGCCGCTCTACAAGGGCAAGCTGCGCGAGCGCGGATTCAACCAGGCCGAGATGCTGGCGCATGCCGCAGTCACGCGGCTGGCGAAGACTGCGCCGCATAAGAAGTTCGAACTGAAGGCGTCGGCCTTGTTCCGGCGCCGGGCGACCGAGTCGCAGGTGGGGATGTCGCGCGAACAGCGCTTGTCCAACGTGCGCGGAGCCTTCGCGGTGCCGCACAAGGATGCGGTGAAGGCGAGAGAGATCCTACTGATCGACGACGTCCTGACCACGGGCGCGACGGTCAGCGAGTGCGCGCGGGTTCTACGCCGCGCCGGGGCAGCCGAGGTGTGGGTGGCGACCGCAGCCCGGGCTGTCAAGTTGCAAACGAATCCTGCAGCGAACTTCTTGGGGACGGAGGCAGATGTGCTGGCCGTAGCGAACCCAGCGCGCTGGTCGTGAGCGAATGAGCAGAACGGAAGGTCATCGATCGATCCGCAACCACGCGGAGCTGCTATCGGCGGTGGTCGTCGAACACGCCTATTCGGCGATGCACGCCCCGGTGCTGGTGCTGAACGCATCCTACGAGCCGATCAACGTCTGCGCGGCGCGGCGGGCGATCGTGCTGGTGCTCAAGGGCGTCGCCATGACCGAGGAGATCAACGGCCATTTCATGCACTCCTCGCGGCTGGCGATCCGGGTGCCGTCGGTGATACGGCTGCTGGAATACCGCCGCATCCCGCACCAGACCCGCGCCCTTTCGCGGAAGAACATCCTGCTGCGCGACCGCAATACCTGCCAGTACTGCGGCGTCATCCTGGCCTCCTGCGAACTGACGCTCGACCACGTGATCCCGCGTTCGCGGCACGGCGCCTCGACCTGGGAAAACCTGGTGGCGTGCTGCCACGATTGCAACCGCAAGAAGGGCAACATGCTTCCCGTGGAGTGCGGCATGCGTCCGCTGCGCGAACCGCGTCCCTTCAACCTGCATACCAGCCGTCACTTGATGCGGATGATGGGACGTAGCGACGCCAAGTGGCGGAAGTACCTCTTCTATTAGCTTTCGCCTGGAAACGAGATCAGCGGCCGTGGATTCACCTCACGGCCGTTTTTTTGCGCGCGCACTTCCGGGGCACGTTGACGGCCACACTCGCTTACCGCCATCGAGCAAAAACTGCACGGGGACGACCGAATTATCGAGCGCGCCCGAATTCGCGTGCGGCTGTTCCTCGACGGAACCGCATCTCACCCCAGGTAGCAGAGTGCGCGGAAGGCGAACGCACGGTGCTTTACGCGCCTGCGGGAACGAACTGGGGAGCAGGGAGTTGGAATGGCAGAGACGGTGATGGACACGATCGTGGCGGAGCTGCGGCGCACGGCCGCCGTGCTGTATCCGGCGCACAACGAGTTGCGCAATGTCCGTGTCGTCGGACACACGCCCAAGAGCGACCACTACATCTACGACATCGTCATTGATTTTGCCGATGGCAGCGAGCGCGCCTACGCCAAGGTGTATCGCGCCCGGGCCGCGGGTTCGAAAAGCCTGGCGCCGGCCGAAAACGCCAACCTGAAGAGGATCTACAACCTGGTCGAAATGAGACGGCTGGCGGGCGTGCCGCGGCCGCTCGGAGATTTCAGCCGGCTGGGAGCCGTAGTCGCCGAAAAGCTGGGCGGCATCCCCATGCAGTCGATCCTCATGAAGGCGGCGCTGCTGCCGGGCTATGCCGACCATGGATTGCTGGAGCACACGGCGAGACATGCCGGGGAATGGCTGAAGCGCTTCCACCGGGCGACCCTCGAGACCGCGGTCGCGCTCGACCACGAGAAGCTGTTGAGCGAGCTCGAAAGACTCTGTGTCCACTGCCGAGCGGCAGGCCTCGAAGAGGCTTCGGAGCGGAAGATCATGGACGGGGCCAGGGCGATTCTCGCGAAGAACCGGAAGCCACTGTCGAACTCGGCGGTGCTCCATGACTTTACCCCGCTGAACGTGACCCTCGGCGAAGGCGGCGTGGGCTTCTCGGAGTTCGCGCGCATGGCGTCGGTGGGGAATTCGCTGCAGGACGTGGCGCTCTTCCTGGCGGCGGTGGAGGCCCTGGAGAAATATCCTTTCTGCGACCGCCAGATCACCGACAAGGTGCAGGAACGCTTTGTCGAGGCCTACGGCGCCAGCGAAGCCGAACAGCAACTGCTGCGCGTGCTCAAGATGAAGGCGCTGCTTGCGATGTTCGCGCAGGGACGCATCGTCAAGGAAAAAGCGGTGCGCAAGAAGGTGATGTGGGCCAACGTGATGAAGAAATTCATCCAGCAGGCGGCCGCGCGCGCGCTGGCCTCCACCGCCTGAGCGTTACGCCGCAATGGAAACGCCGTGCCCTTGGGCACGGCGTTCGTGTCTGCGGCGGCAACCCCGCTACTTTGGATTCTGCGGCGGCGGCTGGTTGGGATCCTTCTTGATCTCCTGGCCCTCGAAGATGATACGGCTCTTCGATCCGAAGCGCTTGTAGTTGGTGTACTTCACGATCTGGCGTATGTGAACGTCGCCGGTCTTGAAGTGGAGCGTGTCGTCGACCAGCGTGTAAGCCGGGAACCAATAGAGGTCGTCCACCTGGGTGCGCCAGGTGGTGAACTTGGGGAAGAGGTTCTCCTGGGACTTGCCGGTGATGTCGGGCACGTTCTTGCCGTAAGTCTTGACGATCTGCAGGTCGTGGTCGTCCACCCAGACGCGGCCTTCGAAGTAGCGCTTGTTCTTCTCCAGGGTCTTGGGCGAGAGATCGAAGACGTAGGTATTGAGTTCGTCTTCCTTCTGCTGGCCGACGTACTTGATGTTGTATTCCGGCAGGGAATCAGTGGTGACCGTGAAGGGCATGCGATGGCGGAGGTCGTCGTCGTCCTGCCGCGTCCACATGATGCTTTGCAGCGTATCCTGCGGCGCGAAGGTGACGTGATCGACGCGGTGGCCCTTCTCGTCGAAGACGACGTCGCTTTCTTCCTCGCGCTCGCCGGTCACCGTGTTGCCATCGAGCGTTTGCACCTTGACTGCCTGGTGCCAGGTGTAATTCTCTCTGGCCTTGGAGAATTCCAGCTCCTTGGCGGAAACCTTCTGGATGATCTGCTCGACGGTGATTCCCGCCGGCAGGGCTGGATTGAGTTCGCTTTCCCCGCGTTGCGCCGACAGGGGAAGCGCCGCCAGGGCAACGGCGAAAAACAGCGAGGAACGAAGGACGGTCTTAAGGTTCATAAGTGCGAGCTTGCGCTCCCTAGTATAGATGCGAACGGGGCCCCACGACGCTTCAAGGAAAACCCCCGAAGCACTTATAAGTTGCTGATTTTGCCGAGATTCGGGTCTTTTGACCTTGCCGCCCGGCGAATTCTCGACCATCATAGGCAGACCTGAGGCGGCACCCAGGCTATGCCGACTTTCATAGACTCTTTAGCCAACGTACTGATCATCAGTGCGCTCGTGGCTATCTTCGTTTCGCTGCGGCGAAACAACCGCACCCCCCGATTCAAGCTCTGGATGCAGGGCTGGGTGGTGATGTGGGTGCACTTTGCGCTCACCCTGGTGCCCGCGGTCTCTCCGCGCTTCGACGCCGTCGTCGACTCCATCTCGACCGCCGCCCTCGGCGTAGCCGGACTCGCTTTCCTCGTCTCCGTCACCGTGGTGGTCAATGAAACGGGCTGGCGGCGATTGCTGCTCGGTGTCCTCACACCGCTGATCTGCCTCTTCGCTCTCGCGCTGGGTTTTGGCATCACGACGCACCTGCCGCTCTACGTTGTGGGACTCGCCATCTACCTCTTCTGTTTGGGAGCTTTCATCTACCACTACAAGCGGGCGTCGCCGTATGTGATTGCGATGGCACTGCTGACGATAGTCTTCGGCGGACTGGGACTGCAGCGCATTTATCACGGGGACTTCCAGGGCGGCTACTACGCGATGCTGCTGGCCGAGTACGCGATCTGCGCGTTGCTCACGGTGCGCGCCTTCCGCTCGTGGACGGCTGGGGTGACCGCCGTCGTCGCCGGGTTCATCACCTGGTCGTGCGTGTGGGGAGCGGCAGCCTTCGCCCCGGAATTCGTTCAGCGACTGGGCGCGGCGAACAATATCTTCAACTTTCCGAAACTGCTGGTCGCCTTCGGCATGATCGTGACCGAGCTGGAACGCCGCTCGCAGGCAGCCACCGGCGCTGAGCGCCGTGAACGCCAGCTCGGACAGCAGCTGGCGAGATTCGCCGGGGTGACCACGCGCCTGCTGGCTGGCGACGAGGTCAATGCCATCTGCGACGAGATCGCGCAGACCATCACCGAGATCGGCAATTTCCGCCGCGCCGCCATCATCATGACCGACGATGCGGGAAGACTTTTCGTCGCCGGGCACGCGGGACTCGATGCGAAGAGCGTCGCTGAACTGCGCGAGGCAGTGGCGCGGACCTCGATCAAGGACATCGAGAAGACGGTCGCTCACTCGCGTCCGCTGGGGAATAACTCCGTGCTGGCCCCCCATGAAGTGATGGCCTGCGTGCCGAGGGTCCCGACCAGCCAGACTTTCGCGGAGGGATTGTTGTGGAGCGCCGGCGACGAGGTGCTGGTCCCGCTGCGCTCCGGCGCCGGAAACTATCTTGGCGCCATCTCGCTGGACGATCCCAAGGAAGCGTCGCGGGTGGTCGCCGAGGAGATGTACGCCCTCGAGATGCTGGCCAGCCACTTGGGCGCGGCCATCGAAAAGGCTTCGCTGCAACGCAAGATGATCGTGCGCGAGAAGCTGGCCTCGATCGGACAGCTGGTGGGCGGAGTGGCCCACGAGCTCAACAATCCGCTAACCGTCATCATCGGTTACGGCGACCTGCTCAGCGACGCCGATACCGAGGGCCGCTTCGAGCGCGAGCTTTCGACCCTGCGGCGCGAGGCGCGGCGGATGCGCAGCATCATCGACAACCTGCTGCGCTTTGCCCGCCAGTCGAAGACCGACACCCAGTCGGCGAACCTGACGCAAGCCATCGAGGAAGCGCTCGAGCTGCGCAACTACGAGTTCACCCGGCGCGGCATCGAGGTCAAACGCGACCTCGTCGAAGAGCTGCCCGCCGTCAACATCGATGAATCGCAATTGAAGACCGTGATCGTCAACCTGCTCAACAACGCCTTCGACGCCGTCCAGGATTGCCCGGAGAAACACGTTGCCATCTACACCCGCCGGGTGGCCGACAAGGTGCTGCTCAGCATCATCGATTCGGGCAGCGGATTCACCGATGTCACCCGGGCCTTCGATCCCTTCTTCAGCACCAAGGGCGTGGGCCGCGGCGCCGGACTCGGCTTGAGCATCTGCTACGGCATCGTCAAACAGCACGGCGGCGACATCTACGCGCAAAACGTCCAGCCGACCGGCGCCTGCGTGACCATGGAACTGCGGCTGGCCGTGGAAACCACCGTGGGATCCTCTCCTGCCAACGGCGCGGCGATGAATTAGCACTCAGCACTTAGCCCTCAGCGATTTGTCATGGTGAGTGGAGGGCTTCAGCCCGAAGTCGAATCCATCCTTTGTTCTGCTTCTCGACGGGGCTGCGTCGTCCCCGCATATTCAGTGCTGGCAGCTGGAAGCTGGTAGCTGAGTTCTGAATGCTGAAGGTTAAGTGCTGAGTGCTAAACTTTCGGTTGCATCGGAGGCTCTATGATCCGCCGTATTCTTCTCGTCCTTCTCGTCCTCTCCTCTGTTTCATTCGGGCAGCAGCCGCCGGCGATGACCGGCGGTCCCACGATGGCAAAACGCGCCTTCACCTTTGAAGACATGATGCAGCTGAAGCGCATCGGCGACTTCACGGTCTCGCCCGACGGGAAGTGGGTGACATTCACCGCCGTCGATGTCTCGCTGGCCGACAACACCAAGCGCTCGCATCTCTGGATCGTTCCCGTCGCCGGCGGCGAAGAGCGCCGCCTGACGCCGCCGAACGGCCCCGGCGAAGACCGCCTGCGCTTCGCCCCCGACGGACGGCGCGTGTTCTTCATCAGCGACCGCGATGGCGGCTCGCAGATATGGATACAGGGCTTCGACGGCGCTACGGGGACGCTGACCGGCACTCCCACGAAGGCCACCAACATCTCCACCGAAGCTGACGGCGCCACCTGGTCGCCCGATGGCCATCAGATCCTCTTCGTCAGCTCGGTCTATCCCGATTGCAAGGACGACGCCTGCAACAAGCAGCGCGACGCCGAGGCCGCCAAGTCCAAGGTCAAGGCCAAGATCTTCACCCACCTGCTCTACCGCCACTGGACCGCCTACTCGAACGGCAAGCGCTCGCACCTCTTCCTGGTGGATGCCGATTGCGATGCCGCCGGCGGCAACACCGCCTGCGCGGGCCGCGACCTGACGCCCGGCGACCACGATGTACCGCCATTCTCCTTGGGCGGCCAGGACCAGTACGCCTTCTCGCCCAACGGCAAAGAGGTGGCCTTCACTTCGAACCTCGACGAAGTCGAGGCAATATCCACGAATAGCGATGTCTTCATCCTCTCGCTGACCGACCCGGCGGCCAAGCCCAGGAACCTGACGGAGGCCAACAAGGGTTCCGACTCTACGCCGATGTACTCGCCCGACGGAAAGTGGATCGCCATTCGCTCGCAGTTCCGCGCCGGCTACGAGAGCGACCGGTTCCGGCTGCAGTTGATCGATCGCGCGACCGGAAAGATCACGAACCTGACGGAAAAGTTCGACCGCTGGGTGGATTCCATGGCCTGGGCGCCGGACTCGAAGTCGCTTTACATCACGGCGGGGAATGAAGGAGAAGCGCCGATTTATGTTTTGAGCATCTCAGGTGGTGAACCGAAGATGCTGGTTGCAGTCGGGACCAATGATTCGCCGACCCCGACCGCCGACGGCAAAACGATCGTGTTTACTCGGAATTCCGTGAAGTATCCGAATGAGTTGTTCACTGCGTCGACGGTTGTCCCGGATTCTGCGCCGAAGTCAAACAAGGGCGATGCGCTGAGTCAGAAGACGCTTGAGACATTTCTCGTGATTCCGGTCCCCCAGCTTACTCACCTCAACGAC
>Ga0315268_10006847_pt1 | contig 12076 bp, 10 predicted proteins | sample C1_top_MG_FD_204535 | JGI IMG/M metagenome (GOLD analysis project Ga0315268, IMG submission 204535) | Sediment microbial communities from Yellowstone Lake, YNP, Wyoming, USA - C1_top | ecosystem: Environmental > Aquatic > Freshwater > Lake > Sediment | place: USA: Wyoming | collected 2017-08-01 | reverse complement strand
CAGCACATCCCGAAGGCTTCGTCGTCCCGATTGAGAAGGTGACCCTGACGGTCGATGAAGGAGAGCCTGAGAGGTCTTCTCTGAACGACGACCTCGAGCTCCGGTGTTACAATGCGAAGATTCTCGTTGCTCTCGATCACTTCCGGCTTCACCGTCGGCCAGTCGGTCTTGATCACAGCCCACGAGTAGTCGGGACCAAAGGCCCCCGTCGGGGCCAGCCGCACTCGGACCAGATCCGGTGCCAGAAGCGTGAGCTGGACGACGCTTGATCCAGAGGAAAGGATGATCTGGTTCTCTTCTACGCGGTATGAGTCGAGGGTTCCCAGCGTATGCCATTGCGCCCGGAGCGAGACGCTCGCGGCAAGAACCAGGAACGGGAGTATGATCTTGATCCGCATCGGAGGGTCCCTGAGCTAGGCAACTTTTTTCTTCTTCGCCTCTCGCACCTGCTTCATCAGCTCATCGATGAGGCGCAGTCGTTCATCTTCGCTTCGCAATCGTATCAACAGATCCCGTCGTTCCTTGATCATCTTCTTCGTCTCGTCATCGGGATTTGGCCAGACCTGCTGGACTAGCCAATCAAACGTGTCGATCGCTGCCATGGGGTAGGGCTTGTGCCTCCTTTCGTTTGTTGTTGATCATCAGTTCAAACAGGTGAGAGTCTGATGAGATTGACGTCGAATCATGGGACTGGATGCGCAGGTGTCGCAAGGCAGAAAGTAGCAGAGATCACCAGCCTTGTGCGTCGCGGTTCAAGATGGAGTTTTTTGCCGATGGAATCAAGGTTAGCTTGACTGTTGCCATCGTGCGCGCAATCCCCGGGGCGAGTGAAATAGACTACGCGCTTGCTGGTGACGTTGCTTCGAACGCTCACAAGGTTGATCCGGGTCGCTGTACTCTCGAAAACACGCGTTGGCGACTCTTTAGTACAAACGCCGGGAGGCCTGTCCCATTTCTGGGCAGATTTGCCGATTTCCTGCTGGCACGTCAGTTGAGCCCTGCTCGTTGGCGCTCAAAGCCAGAACCAGAGAGGTGCCGTATGAAACGAATGCTGATACTACTCGCCCTTCTTGGATTTGGAGCAGGGGAATCATTCGCCGCCACGACAGCGACGTCCGAAGGACAGGTTGGAATTGGCATCACAGCCTCTTTCGGGAACGTCGGGTTCTTCTACAACTCCCTCAGGCCATACGGGGAATGGATCCAGTTCGACGCCGGCTTCTATGGGTGGAGGCCAATGCATGTGCGCGCAAACTGGCGCCCCTATCTGTACGGCCGCTGGATGTGGACCGACTACGGTTGGTACTGGGTCTCGTCTGAACCGTTCGGCTGGGCGGTGTTTCACTATGGCCGCTGGTACTACGACGACTACTATGGATGGATCTGGATACCCGACCGCGTCTGGGGGCCTGCATGGGTCGAGTGGCGCTACAACGATGATTTTCTCGGATGGGCTCCGCTGCCGCCGTACGCAAGCTTCAGTTTCAGTATCGGGATTCGGTTCACAACGCACTGGGTGGCACCGTATCACTACTGGAATTTCGTCCGTTACCGCAATTTTACATCGCCGTACGTCTACCGTGATGTCACACCCGCCAACTACACGAGACGGTTGATTGGAACCACTCGTTCCGCGGGTCGGTACGAGGTTGATGGTGGGAGGATTATCAATCGCGGTGTGGATCGCCAGCTCGTGGAGCGACGCGGCTCTATGAGAATTGAGAGAGTGAACATTCGGGAGACGAGCAGCCGCGGTGATAGAATCGTGCGGGAGGGGACCCGGGGAAATGTCATCGAGATGTACCGGCCAGACCGAACCGAGCTCGATCGCTCGCCTGGCCGATTCGATGCTCGTCGTCTTGACCGCGGGACATCGTTGGACCTCCAACGCATTGAACGTCCGCGCGGCGAGACCGCCGCTCCAACAGATCGTGGAGATGTTTACAGAAACAGCGGGGTCGAGCGAGCGACGCCCGTCCCAAGGTCGGATGCTCCCGGCTTCCAGCAGCCGAACCTCGACCGCCAGCGCATCGACCGTGGCTTTGAGTCCCCTCGGCCCGGAACGGTAGAGCGCCGCCGGGAGGATCGGAATCCGTTTCCGCAGCGGGAGCAGATGCAGCGAGCTCCCTCTCGGCAAGAAACGTCCCGCGAGAGATCAGTGAGGCAGGAACGACGGGAGGTCAGCCCGCCCAGAATGAGGATGGAGACCCCCCGCGGTGAGCCAAGGATCAAGAAAGAGAGTCCCCGAGGAAGTGAGCCTGGACGGAGAGATGGCGGGAGAAGACGTGGATGAAGGAGCGGGACTCTCTGTTTTGGGAGATTCCCGGAATCTGATTCCGGGAATCTCGATCGAGAAACGGCGCCTCATTGAGGCGCCGTTTTTTTGGGCAGACTCCCGAAATCTCATTGAGAAGCATCCTGGCAGATTTCAGGAGACTTCGCATCACAGGCTCTCCAGCACCTTTCGCATGTCATCCGGTAGCTCTGAATCAAACTTCACATGCTCACGTGTGGTCGGGTGGACGAAACCAATCGTCTTCGCATGGAGGGCCTGACGTGAGATCAGCTTCAGCAGATTCTGTGCTCGCTGGACTCTTTTCGCCTCAAGACCTCCCCACGTCGGACTTCGCCCGCCGTAGGTCGGGTCACCGAACACAGGATGGCCGATGTGGGACAGGTGAACCCGAATCTGGTGCGTCCGCCCCGTCTTGAGCTTCAACCGAATCAGCGAAAGGAAGTCGAATTCCTTCAAGACCTCATACTCGGTAACAGCCGGCTTGCCTTCCTCCACCACCGTCACCTTCTTGCGATCCCTCTTACTCCGGCCAAGGCTTGCCTCGATCACGCCCGCCGGCTGTTTAAAGGTCCCCCACACGAGAGCCCAATACTCGCGATCAATCGTTCGCTTCGAGAACTGTGCGGCGAGGAGATGATGCGCCGTGTCATTCTTGGCCACAACCAAAAGGCCGGTGGTATCCTTGTCAAGGCGATGGACGATTCCGGGTCGCAGCTCAGTGTTGAGAGACGAGAGGCTCCTGCTGTGATGGAGGAGCGCATTCACGAGCGTCCCGGAATAATGCGCGTACGCCGGGTGGGTCACCATGCCGGCGGGTTTATTCACCACCAACAGCTGATCGTCCTCATAGAGGATGTCGAGCGGAATGCTTTCCGGCTTCGCTTCCATGCGCGGCGGGCGGGGCAGCGTCACGTCGATGACTTCCCCCGGAGCAACGAGATGGCTCGGCTTGACAGCTTTGCCGTTGACGAGGACGAGTCCTGCCTCTATGGCTTGATGGACTTTGCTGCGCGTTGCGTTCTGAACTTGGTGGGTAAGGTAGAGGTCGATCCGCTCCCGTGCTTGTTTCATGGGAACGACGATGCGTATGCGTTCCCTCTCGTCGGAGGAGGGACGAGACGCTGCATCGATTTCTGTATCGACCGACATATTACGAGGAGGAGTCGGAGGAACCCTTGGGATTGCTTGTCAGCCCGGGCGGGGGGTCCGAACCGACGGCGCCGAGCTGAGCCGGCACGCCGTCAGAATTGCTCACCGGGAGTGGAGACGCCGAAGCGCCTTCCTCCTCAGCGGTGGTGAACTTCCTATGGAAGATGAGGAGCATGAGCACACCGATGGAGACAGCCGCGTCGGCAAGGTTAAAGACCGGCCAGCGGGAGAGGTGGATTCCCAGGATGTCAACATCGAAGAAATCGATATCGATGAAATCTACCACCTTCCCGTAGAAGAGCGACCCGTCTCCAAAGATCACCCCGTAGAAGATCCGGTCGATCAGGTTTCCGATTGCTCCGCCCAAAATCATTGCCAGCGAGAGGCGGATGATAAACGCCTCGTGGCGGATCTTGTACAGGTAGGCGAAGATGGCGACGCTCGCCACGATGGAGAAGACCGTCAGGAACAGCCGGCCGCCGAAGTCGATCCCGAATGCCATTCCGGGGTTCTCGATGAAGGTGAGCCGGACGAGATCGCCGACGATCGGAAAGCTCGCTCCGATCGGCACTCCCGCGTAGTAGAAATCGATGATCGGGATGGTGAATCCTTTGATCAGGAGCTTGCTGACTTGATCAAGCAGTATGACAAGACCGGTAACGTAGAGAATTCGCATAGCACATATCGAGGACGACGGTCCGTGATGAGGCGCTGAACGCCCGATCGCGCTCGCCCCCTCACTTCCCCCGTTTCAGCTTACACTTGATGCAGAGTTGGGCATGCGGCACGGCTTCCAGCCGTTCCTTGTCGATGAGGTTGCCGCAATCGATGCAGAAACCGTACTCGCCTTTATCGATTCTCTTCAACGCGTCATCGAGATAATTGAGGAACTTCCCTTCCCTCGAGGCAAAGAGGAATGTCTTCTCCCGCTCCATCGTGTCGGTGCCCTGTTCCATATGCAGCGAGTACGTCGAGTTCTCCGTCACGTACTCTCCCGTCTGCACATCCATCATCGTCGACTTCAGGGCCTCAAGCTCTTCGAGGATCTCCTTCCGCTTCTCGAGGATGATTTCTTTGAAGTGAGCCAGCTCCGCCTTGCCGTACCCTTTCTGCGCTCCAGGCGCCTTGACCGGCGCGGGCGTCGGCGTCGGCTTCAGTTGCTTGACGCTCGTCACCCGCTTGGCCTTCAACCGAGCGGGCGGCTTCGCCGTCGTTACCTTCTTCGTCGTTCTCATTTTCTTCGCCATGGTACGTCTCCTCGAATATGGCATCTGCCGGTCCCTTCGAATTGTTTCGACAACCTCACAGGCGTCAATCCTCTGAGGTCGTGCAAACTTGTAGAGTTAATACTTCAGAGTCAATAAGCTTTTTGAATTCCGATGGACGCCCTCTCGCCGTTGACGTCCTCATCGACCAGTGAAAGACCAGCCGGCGGCGAGTTCGACAGATCCGTGGCAAGCGTCTCCTGCTGGACGTACGGCGTCAGACGCCCGAGCGCCGCCTCCAACCGAGGCGTGGTCCTGTAATAGATCTTGATGCGGTCGGTAACCTCGAGACCCGCCTCTTTCCGCATATTCTGAATACGGCTCACGAACTCCCGCGCCAGGCCCTCGTCGATCAATTCGTCGTCGAGCTCCGTATCGAGGGCCACGGTGATCGTCCCATCGGATTCGACCATCCAGCCCTTGATGTCCTCGTGGAGAACCTCGATGTCCTCCCTCCCGATGGTGTACTCCGATCCGTTGATGGGCATCGTCAGCGTGCCAGCGCGCTCGAGCTCGTTGATCTCCTTCGAGCTGAACTCCCGGATCTTGGCCGCCACCGGCTGGACCGCCTTCCCGAACTTCTGGCCAAGCGAGCGGAAATTCGGCTTGGCTTTCTTGCGCACGATGCCAGATTCATCCGTCACGTATTCGATCTGCTTGACGTTGATCTCCTCGAGGATCACATCCTCCATGCGTTTGACGGCCCCCCGGTCCCGCTCGTTCGCAATCGGGAGGATGATCTTCCGGAGCGGCTGCCGCACCTTGAGGTTCGATTTCATCCGCATGGCCCGCACGAGCCCGACGATCTTGATCGCACGCTCCATCCGCCCTTCGAGCTCCGCATCAATGGCGCCTTCGTCAGCCTCCGGCAGCAACGAGAGATGCACGGACGCCGCCGGTTCCGCTCCCCCCACAGCGTTCAGGTCCCGATACAACTCCTCAGCCAGGAACGGGGCGAAGGGGGCGGCAAGCTTCGCGACAGCCGAGAGGCAATCAGAGAGCGTCTGATATGCTGCGGTCTTGTCCTTCCCTTTTTCGCTCTTCCAGAAACGGCGTCGATTTCTTCGAACGTACCAGTTGGAAAGTCGGTCGATTGTGAAATCGCTCACAGCCCGCGCGGCTCGGGTCACGTCATACTCATCCATCCATTGCCGGTAATTCCTCAAGAGCGAGTTCAACTCGGACAGAATCCACCGGTCGATCTCCGCGCGTTCGGCGATCGGGATTCTCGGCTCCTTGTTCTCGAAGCCGTCGACGTTGGCGTAGAGGGCAAAGAAGGCGTAGGTGTTGACGAGCGTGCTGAAGAACTTCCGCTGGACTTCGGCGACCCCCTCCTCGTCGAACAGCGTCGGCCGCCAGACCGGACTGTTCGAGACAAGATACCAACGGGTCGCGTCCGCTCCGTACTTCCTCATCAGTTCAATCGGATCGACCGTGTTCTTCTTCGATTTCGACATCTTCTGGCCCTGCTTGTCCAGTATCAGCTCGTTGACCAGGACGCTCTTGTACGCGGGCTTGTCGAAAAGGAACGTGCCGATCGAATGCAGCGTGTAGAACCAGCCGCGAGTCTGATCGATCCCCTCGGAAATGAAGTCGGACGGATATCCCTTCTCGAAGATCTCCTTGTTCTCGAACGGGTAATGCCACTGCGCGAACGGCATTGCGCCGGAGTCGAACCACACATCGATGAGCTCGGGCGTGCGCCGCATCGTGCCGGCGCACTTTGGGCATTGAAATGTTACGGCGTCGACGAAGGGCTTATGCAGATCGAGCGGCTCAGGCACATCCTTGCCCTGCCGGAGCTCCGTCACACTTCCAACGCACTTCCGCTCGCCACATCCCTCACAGATCCAGATCGGAAGCGGCGTTCCCCAGAAACGGTCGCGGGAGAGCGCCCAGTCCTTGTTCTCCTCCAGCCAGTTGCCGAACCGGCCAGACCCGACCTCTGCCGGGATCCACTCGATGGTATTGTTCAGCTCGATCATTCGACGGGCGTAGGCGGTCGTCCGAATGTACCAAGACTCGCGCGCATAGTACAGGAGCGGCGACGAGCAGCGCCAGCAGTGCGGGTAGCTGTGGACCACCGTCTCTTTCTTATAGAGGATCCCGCGATTTCTCAGGTTGGCGATGACGTCGAGATCGGCCTCCTTGACGAACTTGTTGGCAAAGTCCGTCACCTCCGGGCCGAACTCACCCGACTTGTTCACAGGATGGATCGTCGGCAGTCCGTACTTCTTCCCGACTTCGTTGTCGTCCTCACCATAGGCTGGGGCGATGTGGACGATGCCCGAGCCATCCTCTGTCGTCACGAAATCCCCTTCGACGACATACCATCCATTTTCCTTCACCGGATGATAGGAGAAGAGGCGCTCGTATTCCTTCCCGGCCAGAGTTGAGCCCTTGAACGCCTCGAGGATCGTGAAGTCGCCCCCCAACACGCCGAGTCGAGCTTGCGCGAGGATCAGCCGCTCGCCTTTGTGCTCGACCTTCACGTAGTCGATGTCCGGATGCACCGCGAGCGCGACGTTCGAGATCAACGTCCATGGCGTCGTCGTCCAGACGAGGAAGTAGGTGTTCGCCTCCGCCTTCACCTTCATCTTCACGTAGACCGACGGATCTTTCACATCCTTGTAGCCAAGCGAAACCTCGTGCGATGAGAGCGGCGTCTCGCAGCGAGGGCAGTAGGGCTGAATCTTGAACCCTTTATAGATCGCCCCTTTGTCGAAATACTGCTTCAGCGCCCACCAGACGGACTCCATGTAGTTGTTCTCGAACGTGATGTACGGATGATTGAGGTCGACCCAATAGCCCATCATCCGCGTCATCTCCTCCCAATCCCCTTTGTACTTCCAGACGGATTTCTTGCACTCGTCGTTAAACTTCGCGACGCCGTACTCCACGATCTGGTCCTTGTGCTTGAAGCCGAGCATCTTCTCCACCTCGATCTCGACCGGCAGGCCGTGGGTATCCCACCCCGCTTTGCGATGCACCTGGTAGCCGCGCATCGTCTTGTACCGGCAGACGAGGTCCTTCAGTGTCCGGCTCATCACGTGATGGATGCCCGGGCGACCGTTCGCCGTGGGCGGACCTTCGTAGAAGGTGAACGACGGAGCGCCGCCCCGCACCTTGATGCTCTGCTCAAAGATCCCGTGGTCCTCCCAGAACTTCAGGATCTCTGATTCGAGCTCGTGGTAATTGATCTTATCTGTCAGTTGCTTGAACGGCATCTTACCTGTTTTTCGTCAATTACGAGGCGTAGCCCGTCTGGAGACGGTTAATATCGAGTCGAACTTTTCTATGATTTCTTGGTCGATTTTTTCTATAGGAACGAAGCTCGCGAGGGTGTAGTAATCATTCTTCAAGAACAGATTGTCAAGTCCCAACCTCTCGAAGTATTTTTGAAACAATGGATCAAGGAATTCATCGGTTACCTTGATCTCAGGGGACCACGGATCCTTTTTGCCGAGGGTCTTCAGTGCTTGTGCAACCTCACGAATGGAGTCCCGCATCGCCTTTTCGCGACGGTCGGCCTCAGCCTGGCCGAATAGGTCACCAGGAAGATCATGTCGCGCATAAGAGAGCAATACCTCCTCAGCACAGATGTAATTCTCAAGCTCTCTTCTCTTCCACATGATCTCTACCAATGGAACGTTACTCTGCAATTCCTTTTCCAATTTGTCGAAGATTGCAATCCCGCAAAGATCATTCTTTGCTTCGCGCAATGCATAAAAATGATCTCTTGCCTTTTGCGGCTGATTACCGACGTAATGCACAAATGGTCCATTGTTAAGGACCTCAGCGACAGGGTGCCTTAACCTCGTGGCAAGTTCGCGAAGAATTGCCAAGTCGGTTGACCCCTCGAGATACAGCACCCATCCAGTCTGTTCCGACTGATAGTATTGGTCAAACCCAATCTCTTTCAGCGCTTTGAGGACCTGACTGCCTCGGTCATCTATTCTGTGTGGACTGCCGACAAAGGCCACAACCATATCTCTGTCAGCTGCTTCGTTGAGCACTACCTCGGAGTGGCTTGCTGCGATGATTTGGGAATTCATCCGCTCGGCAATTTCTGTTATCAGCTGATAGGTCTGGCGTTGCCGCAGCACTTCAAGGTGGGCATCCGGCTCGTCCAGCAATAGGATCGTCCTTGGGTTCGCATAGAGATGTGCAAGCAGCAGGAGCGTTTGCTGCAGCCCTCTTCCGGCCGATGACAGATCCAACTGGATCTTGCTCGCCTCTTCGTATGCCATCGTGATCTCGCCCCTCTCCTTGATGTATCGAGGAGGCAACAGCCTGACACCAAAAAGTGTTCCTATGTGTTCAACGAGGCTTTCCCAAGAACTATTTGCATTGCTACTTTCATATATCTGGTAACACAAGTTTCGCAGGACTTGGGCGGTCTGGCCTTCTCCGATCAGGACGCTAATCCTTCCGGGTTCCCACTTGGGCTCCACGGCCGCCAGACCAGACATTGGCGGCAAGAACGCCACCTTGATGCCGCTCGCCGCTCTCGGAACCTCCATTCTCTGAGGTTTCTCACCCTCGCCTAAGCGAAGTGGCCTACAGTAGAATGATTCCTCGTTCGCATAGTCGAATTCAAGCCCGCACTCCCACGAAGTATCATTAGAGATCCCGGTTACAATTATGTCGATTCGTACGTTTTCGGTGCGCTGAGTCCCACCCGTCCTGTCTCCACTCCTTACATGCAGGTCTCTCCATAATAGATTCGCGTTCGGTACAGGAAGAGTAATGAGATCGTTTCGATTGATTGTAACCCCCGGACGTTTTTCAGGAGACGACTTTCCCTGTCTCTTCTCATTCCACAGCCTGAGACCAATTTCCCAGAGAGCCAGCGCCTGAAGAGCAGTGGTTTTGCCCGAATTATTAGGACCGATCAATACGACAGTCTTGCCCAATTCAATGCTGACATCGTCGAACCGCTTGAAGTTCCGAACTCGAATCTTCGTGAGCATTTCGGTTAGACCTCTCGAAGCAGTGTGGAATGAATCACTTTCTTTAGAAGGCTAACGACGGACCTACTTCCTGCTGAAGTAGGAAATGAGCCATAGCACTCCGCTCAGGACCAGGCTCAGGGCGATACTTGTCACAATGGGAAGATAGAATTCGAAATTCTCTTTCTTGATGTGGACGTCGCCGGGCAGCTTGCCGAGGAGCGGGATCTTGTCGAAGAACATCAACATCACGCCAACGACCACCATGACCGCGCCAAGCAACACAAGAATCTTGCCGAGTCCAACCATGATCAATTTCGAGTTTCGAGTTCAAAGTTCCGAGTTCCCGCTGTCGAGGTCCACGGAACTCAGGACTTGAACCCTTCCTACGACCGTTTCACGACCTCTTTCATGATCGCGGTCATTTTGGGTTCAGCCTTGTTGGCCACCGCGATCACCTCTTCGAGCGTTATCGGCTTCAGGGTGTCGGGGAAGCACTCGTCCGTGATGATCGAGACACCGAACACCCTCACGCCCATGTGGATGGCGACGATGTCCTCGGGCACGGTCGACATGCCCACGGCGTCTGCACCGATCGTGCGGAGGAAACGGTACTCGGCTCTGGTTTCAAGATTGGGGCCCTGCATCGCCACGTACACCCCTTTCTGCACCCGGATCTTCAAATCGAGTGCCGCCTGCTCCGCCAACGCGATCAGCTCTTTGCTGTACGGCTCGGACATGTCCGGAAACCGCGGACCGAGGGAGTCGTCGTTGGGGCCGATGAGCGGGTTGTCGCCGAGCAAGTTGATGTGATCCACCATCAACATAATATCGCCCCGCTGGAAGACCGGATTGAGTGCCCCCCCGGCGTTCGAGATCAGCAAGGTGTCCACTCCGAGAAACTTCATCACCCTCACGGGAAAGGTGATCTGTTTCATCGTGTACCCTTCGTAGAAGTGGAAACGCCCCTGCATTGCCACAACACTCTTTCCCGCCAGCCTTCCAAAGATCAGCTTGCCGTGGTGCGACTCCACCGTCGATATGGGGAAATGCGGAATTTCCTGGTAGTCGATCTCGACCTCTTTCTCGATCTCCTGAACCAAGCCTCCGAGCCCCGTGCCAAGAATGATCCCCACGTTCGGAGACGAAGCAGTCTTCGTCCGGATGAGCTTTATCGCTTCATCGATCTGTTTGCGGAGGTCGGTCATGGTTTTCTGGTTCCCCAACCTGTCCCGCTGTGCGGGATGCCATACAGCGGCAAAGGTCGGGGCTACCGGTTGTTCCTAGAGCTTCTTCAGGATTTCATCAATCTCGATATGCTCTTTGCCGGTACCTTTGGAGCTATCCCGCCTCGAGCTCTCGTCGTCATCGAGCTCGAGCGCTTTGATCAGGTCAACCTCCGAGGTCAGCAACACCTTCAGTCTGCTGAGGATACTCTCCTTCCGGGCCTTGAGGTTGGCGATCTCCTCCTTCACCCGGGCGAAATCCATGCGCGCCTTATCGACGATCTGGGATGCCTTCAGCTCCGCCTCCTGAACAATGATCGTCGCCTCCCGGCGGGAGTTTTCAATCTCTTTACCGCTCGTCTCCTGCGCCTGCAGCAACGTCTGCTGCAGCGTCTTCTCCATGTTCTTGTAGTCTTTGAGCTGCGTCTCGAGCTCGATGATCTTGTCCTTCAGCTCCTTGTTCTTCGTGAGAACCTCCTCAAGCTCGTGGGAGAGCATGTCGAGGAATGTATCGACTTCAACGGGATCGTATCCCCGCATGACCTTCTTGAACTGCTGTCTCTTGATCTCAAGCGGTGTGATCTTCATGCTCTCCGCCTTTCATTGAAGTGAGAGATCGTTGGAAGACATTCTGTCGCTCCTGGGGCGCTCTCCAAAGATCGCCGTCCCAGTGCGGACGATCGTCGCCCCTTCCTCGATCGCGACCTCAAAATCGTGACTCATCCCCATCGAGAGGTGCCGCATGGAGACGTTGTCGATCCCTTCCCGTTCGAGACTCTTCTTGAGCTGCGCGAGCTGCCGGAACGACGGCCGGGAATCATTCGGATCATCAGAGAACGGGCCCATCGTCATGAGCCCCTGAATCCTGAGGCGTCCGTACTTCGAGATCTGTCGTACGAACTCGATGGTCCGCTCTGGCTCAACGCCAGTCTTGGTCGCCTCATCCGTCGTGTGCACTTCGACGAGCACGTCGATGGTCCGACCGATCAACTCGCCCCTTCTGTGAAGCTCTGCAGCCAATCGTTCGCTGTCGACGGAGTGAACGAGGTGAATGTAGTGGGCGATGTATTTCGCCTTGTTGCTCTGAAGATGGCCGATGAAATGCCAGCGGATCCGGCTCTCAGGAAGCAGCTCCCGCTTCCTGTTGAGCTCCTGGACGTAGTTCTCTCCGAAATCGAGCAATCCGGC
>Ga0315268_10006846_pt1 | contig 12076 bp, 11 predicted proteins | sample C1_top_MG_FD_204535 | JGI IMG/M metagenome (GOLD analysis project Ga0315268, IMG submission 204535) | Sediment microbial communities from Yellowstone Lake, YNP, Wyoming, USA - C1_top | ecosystem: Environmental > Aquatic > Freshwater > Lake > Sediment | place: USA: Wyoming | collected 2017-08-01 | reverse complement strand
GAAGGTGTTGTTTCCGTTCATCGAGTTGTCTATCATGCCGTCGTAGGTGTTGTTCATCACTGTGTTTGCAGTTATCGTGTTGTAAGTGCATGGCGAATACATTCGGATTCCTTGGTTGTTGCGTGCGAAGTTGTTCCGTTTTACAGTGCAGTTTGTTGCGAACTCTAGGTGGACTGCGCCGATGACGTTTGATACGTTGTTGCCCATTGCCATACAATCGGTGGCGTGGAGAAGCCTGATGCCGTAGCCGTCTCCGTCTATAACGTTTCCTATTACCCATGACGCTTTGGAATAGTTCAGCCGAATGTTGTGGCAGTTTTTGATGAAGTAGTTTCCTCTAATCTCGCAGTTGTCTGCGTAATGGACGAGAACTCCGTTTCTGGTCCACCCCCATCCACTGTTCCGAATCGTGAAGCCGATAATGCTGACTTCGTTGGCGGTTACTTCCAATACTGTTCCACCGTTACTTCCGTCAATAATGGTGGTTTTGTTGTTTTCGCCGATGAGTGTAACCGTTTTGTTGACTGCTACATGCTCGTAGTAGACACCCGCAGGAACAGTTATGGTGTCGCCTGTGTTTGCGCTGTTTATGGCTTGCTGGATCGTCGTAAAACTCTGCGTGCCGACGGCTTTAGGTTCGCTATTTGCCACGGGTACGCTGGGTAACAGTAGGAGGATTGTGAAAAATAGCACAAGAAACTTTTCAGTATGAAATAGGTTCACTGCTTCGCTTCTCCTCTCTCGCCTAAATCAAAGTGTAGTAGCCAAAAATAAGAACGTTATGTAACGCCATGCTGGAATAGAGGCACTTTCAGAGAACGCTAGCCCACCTCACATACAGATTGAGTTCCCGCTTCAGGTGGGCAGGGCGAACTTCCCAAGTTTTCGTTCAACGTGAAGATATGCCTGTTCCATGTTTCAATCTAACACTGTGTTTGGCGTCTTGAACGTTACAGTTTTGTCTGAATCTAGGAAAGAACTAATCTAGCTGAGCTACATTCTGAAATGCCTGTATTGTGATCAGCATGCGAGCGAAAATTGCGGCGGCGTTAGTGGCAGTCTACATAATCTGGGGCTCTACCTACCTAGCCATCCGTTTCGTCATTGACACGCTTCCACCCTTCTTCATGGCTGGAACCCGGTTTGCACTTGCAGGCGCGATCCTCTATTTGTGGACGCGAATGCGTGGAGCCGAGCGGCCAGCGCGTTCTCATTGGAAATCGGCACTCATAGTTGGAGGATTAATGCTACTAGGCGGGCATGGCGCAGTCATATGGGCAGAGCAGTGGGTGGCTTCGGGTCTAGTGTCTTTACTGGTTGCCACCGTGCCGCTGTGGATGGCTCTCATAGGCTGGATACGAGACGGATCTAAACCGAACGCTAGAGTTGCTGGAGGATTAGCATTAGGGTTTGCGGGAGTGGCCTTGCTCATTGGACGCATTGAAACCTCAGGCGAAAATAGCAGCGTGCTTGTTGGCGCAATAGTGGTTGTGGTAGGCGCGTTTCTCTGGGCCAACGGATCGCTCTATTCGCGTTCAGCTCATTTCCCATTGTCTCAACTGTTAGCCACAGCCATGGAAATGATTGCAGGCGGCGCATTGTTGCTTTTGACGAGCCTAGCTCTGGGAGAGTACGCCACAATAAGGTTTGACCAAGTGTCAGAACGCTCCATGTTTTCTTGGCTTTACCTAGTCATATTCGGGTCGCTCATCGCGTTCACTTCATACATCTGGCTCTTAAAGGCGACAACACCGACACGAGTATCAACCTACGCGTACGTCAACCCCATAGTAGCACTATTTCTCGGTTGGGCACTCGCGAATGAACAACTAACCATCCAAAACATAGCGGCAGCAACAGTAATCTTGACGTCTGTCGTGATAATAACAGCTAGCCAAACACAAGACAAAACCAAACAAACCAAGCCCTCGTAGACAAAAAAAAACACGACGCATCATCCTACCCTGACGCTACCGACCTACACGAGAATCACGTGCGCGCCCGCATATGGAAAACCCGAGAACCCCACAAACACTCCGGCGTCTTTCTCCCTTTCTCTGTTGGTCGCATGTTCTTTTGAACACAGAAAAATGTGGAGATTGCGGAAGCCTAGACTGTAGTTGCCTTCTTTTCTCGCTTCCTAACAAGCACTGCAATTAACATCGTCGTGACGACAAGCACAGGCAACAACAGAATTGGACTGTATTCAGGAAGAACAACGGTCTTATAGAATTTGTGCAACACGTCGGCGATGGCATTCGTAGCTATGTTGAGCGATTCGCCGCATCTGTCCTTGAACGCAGTGTCGCCCCAGTCGTAGTGCGTATCCATCCACACGCATGTCAGGTCTCCATCCGCGTCGAACGTGGTGTCGTTGGCCACTTGGACGGCAGTGTCGTAGGCCGACACATTTGAGGCTCCATCATACGACAGGTACGCGTCGAACTCGCCCCCGCCCTCGCCGGTGCGAGCTTCCACATGACTCTCGTAGTCGTCGTGATGCGTTTCGTCGCCCCAATCCGTGGTTGAGCCCATCACGTGGCCGAAGACAGCCATATCCGCAACGTAGTGGGCAACGATACCCAACGTCTTGGACACATTGTACCAGTTGCCAGCCGTGTAGTTGGCCGCAGCCTCAGCATACTCCTCCGCCGCCCGCACCGCCGCATCGTCCTCCTGAACCGACCCGTCAGCATAGAAGTACACATGATGCTTCGTCTTGTCGCCGATGCCGCCGATAGACTTGTTAGTACTGTCAGGCAACTCCGTGCCCAAAAGGAAAGCCTTGAACAGCGCATCATCGCCTTTGATGAAGGCTTTCTCATCCGCCGGAAGCATCTCCAACGCGTGCTCCGCAATCCAGTCATGCGTGGCATACTTGGGGTTGAGCGGGTCATTGCTGTAGCCACCGTTGCTCCATGCATGCACCTTGACGGCCTGTGCGCCTGCAAGTAATGCGAAAAGCGAAAACAGCAGAATCAACTTTCTAGCTTTCATGTTCTTCTCCTCACCACTGAAGATTCACTTACTTGTACAATTACTGGTCAATCCACTATAAGAATTTTCCGCATAACCCAACTACGCATTTATGCACGGCTAGAAAATGGCTACGCAGTTATCAGACGACCAGCGCATGCGAAGAACCTTGCCTTTCTTTCTGCATCACCACAGCACATTCTGAGAGGCACCACCAAAGTGGCTTACAACCGTTTCAGCCCAATTCACTCCGCGTGACTCTCATATGCTCTTAATAGGCAATCAATATCTTTTCCCACATTTTCGCCTGAGTACCCACCTTCCAAAACGAAAAACGCGGGTTTTCTCAACGACGCAATCTTTTCACCAATTCCACAGTAGCCTTTCTCAGTCAGTCCAAGCGACGCCAGATCGCCAGCATGCGTGTCGAAGCCAGCAGAAACCGCCAACAACTCGAACTCCTCCATATCCAGTTTGCTCAGCGCCTCCGCGAGAGCGCGCAAATAAACCTCGTCTCCGCAATCAGGCGGCAAAGGGTAGTTTACGCAATTCCCTTCAGAAATTATGCCCGTTCCCGGATAATTCGGATGCCTATGCAGAGAAACGTACGTCACTTTTGAATCTCCAATGAAAATCTCCTGGGTTCCGTTTCCATGGTGTCCGTCAATGTCCAAGATCAGCGTATGTTTGTTCAGATGCCGTACGGCTACGGCTATATTATTGAAATAGCAGAATCCTCTCGTGTAAGCACCTAATGCCGCCCCGTTCATCCCGGCATGATGACCAGGTGGTCGCATGATCGAAAACCCGCCTACCTTCGCCGCTAAAATTGCGCCACCTGCAGATAGCCTTGCGAACTCGTAAATATTGTCATAAGCAGGCGTATCAGGGTCTGCAACGAGACTTTTCTTAACATTCCAAACATATTCCACATCATGCGTCTTCATCAAATCATCTTCAGATGCAGGTTTAGGCTCCAGAAACTCGTAACCTTTCGCCCTCAAAATCTCAGCCGCCTTACGAACCCTCTCCGGACCCTCAACATGCCACTGTCCATAGCCCAGACATTTTTCAGAAAAGATTATCTTCGTTTTCACAGGTTCATCCCGAATCCATAAGTACACTTGCCGTTTTCAAGTTAAAATATAACCTTGCCTCTTAAAAGTTTAAACAAACCCGAAAATGCGGCTGGAGAAACAGTTGGTGGCTTCAGAAAATCCTTTCGCCGACTTCCGGCAAGAATGCGAAAAGAGCCTACGAGAAGCACTAATGAAATTGTTTCCAGAGAGCCAAATCACAAGCCTGTCTATCGAGAGACCGCCGAATCCCGAATTTGGCCAATTAGCCACGTCGTTGTGCTTTGAACTCGCCAAACAAACCAGTGAAAAACCCCTCACATTGGCTAAACGCATAGCCACAGCCGTCGACTTGTCAACAACCAAGATGGTTGAAAGCGTCGCACCAGCAGGCGCAGGCTACGTCAACTTCCATCTGGATTTCGCCAAATTTTCAGCTTTAACCCTCGAATCCATCAAGCAACTAGACAGCGAATACGGTCTAGTCAAAACCGGAAAACCACAAAAGACAATCGTCGAGCACACAAGCGTGAATCCACTTCACCCCATCCACATTGGGCAAGCCCGGAACCCAATGCTGGGCGACACGCTCGCGCGACTCCTTACAAACAGAGGGCACGCAGTCGCTAGGCATTATTACATCGATGATGTCGGCCGCCAATCTTCAGTCATAGCTTATGGGTATCAGAAACTGGGAAAACCAAAGCCTGAAGAAAAACCGGATCATTTCATCGGCAAAATCTACACCATAACAAGCTGTCTGGTTGAGATCAACCGTCTAAAGAAGGAACTTGAACGCGCGAAAACGGTCTCCACAACTGAAGAAGTCGCAAAGCTCAATCGAGATCTCAGCGAGTGGACGTCCATTGCCGCTGAGCTTGAAGCCAAACATCCGCAACTCTTCAAGCAGTTGCTTACAGAAATAAGCCAAGACGAAAACCCTGAAGACGAAATCAGTCGGCTCAACCGAGCCTACGAGGAAGGTGAAACTGAGGTCAAACAACTTGTTCGGGAAGTCAGCCAACTCTGCCTAGACGGCTTCAAAACCACCCTTGCAAGAATAGGCGTATCATACGATTCGTGGGATTGGGAAGGCAACTTCGTGTGGAGTGGCAAGGTCACCGAAGCCTACGAGAAGCTGAAGAAATCACCTTATGTTTACAGAGAAGGCGGCGTTCTGGAATTTGACGCCGAAAAAGTCGCACGGGAAAAAGCCTTGAAATCAAAACTCGGCCTGCGGGAAGATTACGAGATTCCACCGTTGACTCTTGTGCGGGCAGACGGCACTACGCTTTACACGACGCGGGATGTCGCGTACACGCTCTGGAAGTTCGAAAGAGCCGAAAAAGTCATCAACGTCATCGGAATGGAACAAAGCCTCGCTCAACTGCAACTAAAGATAGCTGTACACGCGTTGGGCCACAGCAACTTCGCCGACAACCTTACGCACTTCGCCTATAACCTCGTAACGCTCCCGGGCTACAAGATGTCCAGCCGAAGAGGCAGATACATAACATTCGACGAAGTCATGGACGAAGCCGTCAACAGGGCTTTCGAAGAGGTTTCGAAGCGCTCCCCCGAACTCACGGAAAAAGAGAAGAAGGCGATTGCGGAGTTTGTGGGCATCGGCGCCGTGCGCTATGCGCTCATCGCAGTTGACAGCACTAAACCCGTCGAGTTCACATGGGACCGCGTGCTGAACTTCGAAAGAAACAGTTCACCCTACATACAATATACTCACGCCAGAGCATGTAGCATACTCCGTAAAGCCAACAGAAAACCCGAGAAACCTGATTATGCACTGTTGATTGAAAAAATGGAACACGAAATAATCCTCGCGTTAGCCAGCTTCCCGGACACGTTCATCGAAGCCGCTGACTTCCTACGACCCAGCACGATCCCCGACTACACAAACACTCTGGCAGACAAATTCAACACGTTCTACAATGCGCTACCCGTGATAAAGGCTGAATCACAGGAGCTCAGCGACGCGAGACTGGAATTGACTAACGCCGTTAGAATCACTTTACGGAATTCGCTCAACCTGATAGGCATAACAGCACCAGAAAAAATGTGACCATGATACTACGAGCATCCTAACCTCAAGCATTTTGGCAAGTGTTAAATCCGGAACTGCAGACTGTTTTCAGGGATTTGCATGCCACAAGATACCGTACCCCGTGTTGCTAACGCGCTTTACAATTCGGGCTGCCTGAAATTTGGCACGTTCACAACCAAATCAGGAGCCCAAAGCCCATATTACATTGACCTAGCACAGTTGCTTTCCTCACCCAAAGACCTATGCACAATCGCGGAAACAGCGGCAAGCGAAATCAAAAAACTCTCAACCTCTGAAAGAATAGACAAAATAGCCTCAATAGAGTTGAAAGGCGCCTTAATCGTGCCCAGCGTAGCCTGTATCGCGAATCTGCCATGCACCATTGTGAGAAAAGAGCAGAAGGCTTATGGCGTAACTGGCCGAATAGCCGGCGCAGAGGTAACCAAGGGTGAACACGTACTTTTCTTTGACGACGTAGTCAGCGAAGGACTATCCAAACTCGAGGGAATAAAGCCGCTGGAAGAACTCGGCGCCACTGTCAAACACATAATAGTCGTCGTAAACCGAGAACAAGGCGGAAAAGAAAATCTGGAAAAAGCAGGCTACAAAGTCCACGCTTTGGCAAAAGTCTCCGAACTCGTAAGCAGCCTACTCGAATCCAAACACATCTCCAAAGAGCAAGCAGACACTGTCTTAAGCTACATTAAAAAAACCTAGACGCCCAAACGATCCACTAGACTTTCTCATCCAAGGAGCAGTAACCAGCAGACACACTCTTCTCCATCTCCTTAACCCACTTGTCAAAACCCGCAGTCTTGATCTCCTGCAACCGCTTCCTCGCCCAAGGATACCGCTCCAACGTTTTGCAACCATCCATCTCGCCACATTGAACACAAACAGTATAGCCTTTTTGCTTGCAACATTCACGAACCGCACAGGCAGGATCTCCGCCGCCACCCGCACACGCAGGGCATTGACCGAAGAGAGTGACTAACCCGTCCATCACCTTCTCAAACTCAGGATAGTATTGCAGAGAGGACTCCCATTTTGCCAACTCTGGCATCATCTTGTCAAAACCGTAAGCACCAATAACCTTCCGCAGATTCTCAACTGCCTGCTTTATTCTTCCCTGATAAATACCGCAAGCGCCACAATACAAACCACAGTAACCCACCAAATTTTTAGAGCTACTAGCCAAGGATAACGCCTTCAAATCCTATTGACGATTAGGATACAATTAAGCCTTTTCAGCGTAGAAACGCGCAAAATACACTACAGCAAAGCGGATTTTCCCAACAATTTTTGTAAGATTTTCTCCGCTGCCTCAACGGGAGTGCTGTGCGCAGCATCCACCCGTACTTCTGGCCTTAACGGAGGCTCATACGGCTGCCCCACTCCTGGCACAGTGTGGGCCTTGCCTTCTTGGGCTTTGGCATAAATTTGTCTTGGTGCGTCATGGGTTTTACCACGTTCAGCTTCCCGTCGCATGCAGACATCCAAGGGGCATTCCAAATATACTTCAAGAAAAAGCGCTATCTGCTCTCTGGCGGCTTCTCGATAACGCCTTAAATTGCCTGTGGCGTCGATAACGACGTTCACACCGTTTTCCGCTAGCAATCGAGCAAGGTAAATAAGCGTTGAATAGACAACATCGCGTTCCTCAAGCGAATAGGACGGCTCAGGAGTCAGTATTTTGCGCAGAGCGTCAGAAGATAGAAGCTGAGCGTGAACGCCTTTTTCGTTAAGACGCCTCACGAGAGCCTCGGAGACGACAGACTTGCCGCTTCCTGGCAAACCAGTAACCCAAACACACCAACCGCTTTTCAAGTTAAGCAAACTCCTAGCTCATACACGCAGTTCCCGCATTGACTCTTCCAAGAAACTGGAGTCTTCTATTTTAAATAAATGACTTTCACATTTGCAGTCTGAAGAACCAAAACCAACCATTGGCGTTCCCTTCGCACCTAAATTCTTAGCAATAAGGCACTCTTCAGCCTTTCCGGCTTCCCTGTAAAACACTTTCAGAACTTTAACACCAACGCTATCCAACAGGTAACCTACATGCCAAAATTTGCACTTAGCTTTCTTAATGTGCCGCTCTATACGTTTCTCAAGGCTGTTTTGAGCTGAACCCACGTACGCATACAAGCTCGCTTCAAAATAAACACAACCTAGGGCGCCAACGTAAACCCTAACGCTTTTGCTGACCTCTATTATAAGGACGTAGATTCCTTGCACTTGGCTTCATCTGATCAATCGTTCGGCGTGTACCACTTAAGAATCTCTTCAACCGCCCGCTCAGAATAACCGTTCTCTCTAAGCAGCCTCCTCAAATTCCCAATTGTCTCGACGTCCACTGCAAACACCACACCAGTAAATGATCAGACAAGCCTATTTATTCTTTAGCAGCCTAGGTCTTAGACCACGTACAGTATTCGTTCACACCTTCCAAATCAAACTTTTCAAACTGCAGAACATTCTTCACAAAATTCAGAAGCTTAGACCGAACCTCGCTACTCAGGTTGGGATACCAGATGGGTGAAGCCACAACCAACCCCCGCCAAGCGTAGAACGGTTGAATCACCTCCAAAACCTCCTGATCGCCAGTTTTCTGCAGGTAGTTCTCCCAAAAAAGCCGAAACAGCCTCTCAAAAACTCCAGTCAACTTGCCAAATTTCTGCAATGAATAGAAAACATAGTTAATCGTCATAGCTGCAACATCGTCTGCAGGCTCGCCCCATTCACCTCTGCTCCGATCCAGAACCGTAAAATCAGTACCCTCACGGAACAGCACGTTCCACGGATGAAAATCGCCATGCACTTGGCTGAGTCTGTGCGTTCTGCGCTTGAGCGCCCAACGCCAAACAATACAGTCACGCTCGATCCCAATCAAATCTGACTCGTTGATAAAATCAAGCCCCGGAGGATAACTGTCCAACAATCCCATAACGCATTCACCGTGGCCCACAAGCTCTCGAGCCCGACGCACATAAAGCCACGGCGCATCTCGCTTAAGCTTATGAATCTGAACAAGGTAGTCAGACAACGCCAAACACCGCCACTCGTCCAACTCCTCAAGCCTACCAGTCTCCTTGATCCGATCCAAATCAAGATGATACAGCTTACCCTCAATCAGTTCAGTCATAATAAAGAATTCTTTGCAATCGCCCAGAGACTTCAAATGCTTACCGTCTGCAGTAAACGCACCCACATCCACCGAACGCGCATGCTTAGAAAGCTTGTTGAAAACGGAATTCTGCCACAGCAGAACCTGAGCTCGGTCAGAAAAATGATCATGCCCAAATCCTTCAGGTCGCATACTCTCCAAAACAACCCGCCGAACATCACCGTCAACAGCAAATTGAATGACATAAGGAAAGCCATACCCAAAACCCTTCAAGTCCTTTTCAGCCTTAATCTTCGCTTCCTTGCCAAGCGGATAAAACCGCAGAACCTTTACCGGCGACTTGTAAACCGCTGAAAGATACTCCTCAAGCTGTTTGGTGGCCAACTTCAAAGTCATACGACCTCAAGAAAAGTATCAAGTCAAGGTTAAAAAAACTAACTGGCATACAATACGACGCCTTTCTGCAAAACATTAGTCAGTCGCTCCTCTTCTCGTCCGGGAAAAACATTCCCTACACTCGTCTTCAGCTACCACATTCTCGGTTTTTTAGACAGGAAAAGAACCATTCTTAGAGTATTCTCTGCAGGCGTGTCGCTTACGCTCAAGTTTAAATCCGAAACTGGCAGCACATAAAAGTGAACGCCAATTAACCTGTTGGTTCATGACGCCATCATCGCCATCTACAACAACATAGAATAATCAAAAACAGCTTGCTGGGTGGATCGAACGTCAGCAATAAATAGTCAAGCATCTGAAAGATCATAAGCAGAAAGGAAGTGTCCTTCATGGAGAACTCCAAGATTAAAGATCCAATACTAGCACCAAAAGGCCAGTTACAGGTTGAGTGGGCCGCAAAACACATGCCTGTTCTAACTCAGATTGAAGAAAGGTTTCGCAAAGAAAAACCACTCAAAGGGTTGGTTTTAGGCGCGTGTTTACACGTTACAAAGGAGACGGCGGTGCTCGTTGAGACTTTTCTTGCCGGCGGAGCAACTGTCGCATTGTGTGGTTCTAACCCGCTTTCCACGCAAGATGATGTTGCAGCTGCCTTGGCAGAGAAAGGCGTTCACGTTTTTGCATGGCGCGAACAGCCAACAGACGAGTATTACTGGTGCATTGAAAAAGTGATAAACCACAAACCCATTATAACACTCGACGACGGTGCAGACCTCGTCGGCATAATCCATAGCAAACATACAGACGCACTCGCAAACATCAAAGGCGGAACAGAAGAAACAACAACTGGCGTCCTACGCCTGCGAGCCATGGAGAAAGACGGCGCACTCAAATACCCAATAATCGCAGTGAACGATGCTTACACTAAATACTTGTTTGATAACCGTTATGGAACAGGACAAAGCACAATCGACGGAATCCTAAGAGCCACAAACATCCTATTGGCCGGCAAGAACCTCGTAGTCTGTGGTTATGGTTGGTGCGGCAAAGGCATCGCCATGCGCGCACAAGGAATGGGAGCGAAGGTCATAATCACAGAAACCAACCCCCTGAGAGCGTTAGAAGCCGCGATGAACGGGTTCCAAGTAATGCCCATAAATGAAGCGGCAATTATAGGCGACATATTCGTTACAGCAACTGGCGACATGAGCGTCATACGGAAAGAACACATACAGAAAATGAAAGATGGCGCCATCCTCGCAAATAGTGGACACTTCAACGTTGAAATATGCGTAAAAGATCTGGAAGCATTAGCTACTGCAAAGAGAACAATCAGACAAAATCTAGAAGAATACTTGCTCAAAGATGGAAGAAAACTGTACCTTTTGGCAGAAGGCAGACTCGTGAATTTAGCAGCTGCAGAAGGCCACCCATCAGAAGTCATGGACATGTCTTTTGCAAATCAAGCCCTCGCCGTAGAATACTTGGTCAAGAACGAGAAAAAACCTCCGAAAGTTTACTTGGTACCCCAAGAAATCGATGAAAGTATTGCAAAACTGAAACTCAACGCGATGAAGATTAGAATAGATGAACTAACCGAAGAACAGAGGAAATATCTTGGCACATGGAAAATGGGGACAATATAGTAATATGGCTCGAAAGTTACGGCAAACTTTAAAAGGTGTAAATAGATAAACATGGCTAACATATGGTGATTCGTGCATGGTTAGTAAGGATCAGTCAATAGGCGGACTTATACTCATTGTGTGTTTGGCGCTCGGCATCCTATACTTTGTAACGCTGTTCTTCCCAAGCTGGCTTGGTGTCTTTGGAGTCGACACAACTACAAACCCTGACTCAATAAGGTTCTGGGTAATAGCTATCCCGGTCTTTATAGCATTCATCGCCATAATGGCAATAGGCGCATGGATAGGATGGACGATGGCAACAACGCCACCTCCAAAACCCATAGAAGAACTGACGATGGAGAAAGAAGAAGTTAAAAAGGAAGAACCCGCCGTAACAGAGGAAAAACCACCAGAAGAGAAGAAGCCTGAAAAGAAAAAGAAGAGTTCTCAAGAAACCTAACCCATTATTTTACTCTACAGTTATCTTATTTTCAGCAGTGGCTGAAAACAGGGGTTAAGTGCGGTATTATACTACTTTACAATCCGAACATTTGGAACAAAAAGGTTAATGCAACATGAACGGCGGCAGAAACGCCGAAAACTATTAGAAGCGCCTTCGGCGAGATCGGCAGAAATGGAGCTTCCTCGCCTTTAGGCTGTATTTCGTATGCCTTAATTTCGTGTGTCTTAGCACCAACTTGAACGATGGCCATGAGCTTCTTCAGCTCAACCTCAACCGTATAGGTTTCTTCTTCTAATGAAACACGTTTGGGTTTCAGACCACTTTTGTGTCCCACTCTCTTGAGAAAGCTAG
>Ga0315268_10006845_pt1 | contig 12077 bp, 12 predicted proteins | sample C1_top_MG_FD_204535 | JGI IMG/M metagenome (GOLD analysis project Ga0315268, IMG submission 204535) | Sediment microbial communities from Yellowstone Lake, YNP, Wyoming, USA - C1_top | ecosystem: Environmental > Aquatic > Freshwater > Lake > Sediment | place: USA: Wyoming | collected 2017-08-01 | reverse complement strand
GTCATCACCGGCAGCTGTCCCCACTGCCGGGCCCCGGTCCGGCTGTCCCTGGAGGGCCTCCCGGCCCAGGGCTCGGCTCCGGTCGCTTGCGCGGCCTGCGGCAAAACCTTTCCTCTGGACATCGATCGGATCCTCGGCCGGAAGCCCGCCGGGGCCGGGCCGCCCCGCCCCACCGAGAAGCCCGCCGTCCGCAAGGTCCCGGCCCTCGAAGGCGACTGCCCGGCCTGCGGCCGCCGTTTCACCCTTCCTGTGGCCGGGCTTCCCGAGAAGCCGGCGATCGTCATCCCATGCCGCGGATGCGGGAAGAGGTTCCGGGTGGGACTCGGCCCGGTCCGGAGACAGGATCTCCGCGAACCTGAGAGCTCGGGGACCACGGTCCCCGAAGAGGAGGAATGATGCAGCTTCCGGGCGAAATGAACGTCCAGGGTTTGGCCCTTCTCGGCGGCGCCCCTTCGGAAGGCGGAGAGGGCGCGGCGTTCGCGGGCCGCATGTTCGATACGGACGGTGACGGCCAGAACGACCTCTTCCTGGTCGATTCCGACAACGACGGCTCGGTCGACGGCGTCGTGCGGGGCCTCGACGCCGATGGCGACGGCCTCCTCGACACGTTCGTCCAGTACGACGAGGACGGGGAGGTCGAGGCCGTCGGACGGCTCGACCCCGGAACGCGCGAATTCACGGTCTTCGACGGGGACGACGAGGGCTTCGCGGACATCCTCTCCTCCCTCGGACCGGCCGATGCGCCGGACGAAGGGCTGTTCACTACCTTTGACGACCCGTTCCTTCTCCAAAGCCTCGGGACCTACGGCGACGAGGTCCCCGAGGTCTCCGAGCCGCTCGGTGAGGCGGCCGGCGTCGATCTCCATGAGGTCGAGGAGGCGGATCTCACCGCTCCGGATCCCGTCCCGGCCGGAGACCAGGGCTCCGCGGCCGAAGGGGCGGAAGCCTCTCTGCCCGAGGTGACGCCCCGCGTCGTCGAGATCGAGGATTGGAGCGGTGCGGGCGACGGGTCCGACCTCCACGCGAAGATCGACCAGGATGGCGACGGCCTGGCCGACGACGATCAAAAGCTCTTCCGGACGAGCGACGGCACGTGGCACGGCGATATCAACCGGGACGGTTATTCCGAGGCGGTCGCCTTCGACCGGGACCAGGACGGCCGCATCGAATCGGTGGACACGACGGGCCGGGGCTCCAGCACGGACACGGTCGGCGCGGAGCAGGTCGTCTCGCCCGAGTCGCCGGACATCGTCGACCGGCAGCCCGGCGAGGACGATTTCCGGGTGGAAGAGGAGCCGGCCACCGCGGACGACAGCCCGGCCGCGGGCCAGGAGACGGGCGACGGCTATTCCGCCGCGGACTCGGACGCCGGACCGGGCTATGATTCGGGAGGGTCTTCCGACGCGGGAAGCTCGTACGATCCGGGCCCGTCCGGCGGCAGTTCTTCCCCGGACCCCGACCCCGGCTCGACGACCATCGACAGCGGGAGCTCGGGGGACTCGGGAAGCTCAGACGTCTGAGGCCCCGGGGGCCCGGGGAAGCCGGCCTGTCCGGTCTCGCCGCGGATCCGGAAGGACCGCTTCTCGAGCTCCCCCTCAATACCGGAAGATCATCTCGAACTGGATCCAGTCATAGCTCGAGGCTGCGTCAAAGTAGAAGTTCCCCGGAGCGAAATGCTCCCAGATCACCCGGCCGGAGAGGTATTTCCCGATCTTGTAGTTCAGGCGGCCCTTGACCAGCGTGCCGCGGTCGCGGCCCGTGCCGCCCGGAAATTCCCCCGGCTGGGCGTATCCGGCCCGCATCGGCATGACGTTCACCAGGCCGTCGGCGCGTTCTCCGAAGTCGAAGGCCAGCGTGGCATAGAGCGAGGACAGGTTGTTCCAGTAGGCCTGGCGGCTCTCCCGGGTGAGCGTGTAGATGTAGCTCTCGCTCCATTTCGGCCAGCGGCTGAAGATCGGGTCCCAGCCCTCCATCCTGGCCGTGGCCGGGTTATCGCCGCTGAGGAAGATGCCTCCGACGGCGGCCGACTTGAGCAGGGGGAGCGTGCCCTTGAGGTCGTAATCGAGGTGGGCGATGACCCCATAGGCCGAGCGGCCGGCCTCGCCGAAAGACCCCGTTTGGAAGGCCGCCTCGGCGGTCAAGGTCAGGGGCTTGGCCAGTTGCACAACGGCCCGGGACCCGAGGGTATTTATCCGCGTCGGGACAGGCCAGGCCTCGGTCGCGTCCGTCGTCTTGCGGACGGCGTAGGCGTCGACTTTGGCCTTGCCGAAGGTCCCGGCATAATAGAGGGCCAGGGCCTGCTCCGGCTGCTCGGCCAAAGGCCGGGGGACCTCGTTGAAGACCGGAAGAGTGCGGTCGGTCGTCTGCTGGGTATGGATGAATGCCGTGAGCCTGTGGCCCTTGGCGAGGTCGGCGTCCAGGCGGAGGGCGTTAAAATAGTAGGAGCGGGAGCCGTCGAGCGGCGTGCCGTCGGCGATGACGAAGCCCTCGCCGAAGTTGAGATCCTGCCGCCCGGCCGTGACCGTGAAGGGAACGCGGCCCGGGAGCCTCCACTTGACGTAGAGGTTGTCGAAGAAGACCTCGTTCCAGCCGAAGGACTGGCTCTTGGGGGCCAGGTAGACGCGGAACTCGTTGGTGACCTTGCCCAGGACCTCGAGGTTCCGCAAGGGCCTCCAGACGAGGCCGAGGGTCGTCCTGTTCCGGGTATAGGCGGAGCCATCGGCGGCGGCGTCGTCGAGGTTGACGGCGTTGTCCCAGGCCTCGAAGCGGAACCGCTCGGCGAAGATGAGGGTGTAGCGGGGCGGCGACTTCGTCTCCTCGCCCGCGGCCGGCGCGGAGACGAACGCCGCGGCGAGGAGGCCCCAGATCAAGCTCTTTCTCAGCATCAGCGGTTCCGTCGGTCAGGCATTCCGGCCCATCTTAACACAACCGGGCCGGAGAAAGGGAACGGGCCGCCCGCTCAGCGGCCGGCTCCGGGTCCTGTCCTCTTGCCGACGGACTTGAGCTCCAGCGCGCCGTCGCCCCCGAGCAGGGACATCAGCCCGCCCCCGGACAGCCAGGACCCGGCCTGCGTGTCTCCCTTCAAGTAGGCGTCCCAGAAAGCGGTCGTGGCCTGCCGGATGAGGGCCTGGAACAGGGAGTCCTTTGCACCCCGCTCCGGCGCCGCGTTCCGGGGCCGGCCCGAGAAGACCATGTGGTCTCCGCCGATGAAGATGACCAGGTACTGGTCGGCCCGGGCGATGTGGTCGAACGGCAGGCGCCGGTCGGCCGCCTTGGTTTCGCCGATCGGGCTATCGTCGAGCGTCCCGGTCATGTGGAGGCAGGGGACGGCGACGCCGCCGAAGGCGCGGTCGAGGTCGTCCCGGCGGCGCGGCACGGGCGCGCTCATCGGGATGGCCGCCTTGATCCGGGGATCGGCATAGCCGAGCGTCTGGCCGCTGGGAAGAATGAACGTCTGCCCGGCGGCAACCAGGGCCGTGTTGGCGCCGAACGAGTGCCCAGCCACGCCGATCCGTCCGAGGTCGACGCGGCCCTGGAAGGGGCCCGGCTGGGCGTTTGAGCGGGCCATTTCGTCGATGGCGAAACTCACGTCGCGGGCCCGGTTGACGGCGTTCTGAGGGTCGGCCGCGGCTTGGCGCATGGCCTCCATAGGATTCGCTTTGCCGCGCCAAACGGCGTCGTCGCTCCCGAGGTGCTGGATGTGGAGGCTGATATAGCCATAGCCGGCCCATTGCCGGCCCAGGTATTCATAGCCTTCGCGCGTTCCGCCAAGGCCGTGGGAGAACACGATGAGGGGGGCCGGTTTGGCGAGATCGGCCGGGTAATAGATCTTGAGGGGCACGGCGCGGTCGCGCTTGGCATCCTTCCAGTCGTAGAGGACGGTCTTGACCTCATGGGGACCGGGCGCCTTCTTGTATTCCGCCCGGCCCTGGGCCGGCCCCGGGACCGGTCGCAAGCCGAGCGCCAGGATCAAACCCAGGACGGGCCAGAGGCTCCTGGCCCGCGCCTGAATCCGGAACATCAGGCCGTCAATGCGCATGGCGTCCTCCCTCGACAATTAATACAGCCCGGTCGAGCCGAATCCGCCCTCGCCGCGCGAGGTGCCGTCGAGCGACTCGCACTCGATGACCGCGACCGAGGTCACGGGCTGGATGAGCATCTGGGCGACCTTCATGCCCTTCTTGAGGGCGAAAGGCTCGCGGCCGAGGTTGATCATGACGACCTGGACCTCGCCGCGGTAGCCGGCGTCCACGACCCCGGCCAGGCGGTGGACCCCCTTGAGGGAGATCCCGCTCTTGTCCCAGACCAGCCCGACATAGCCGGGCGGGATGGCCACCTGGAGACCGGTCGGGACCGCGTAGACCTCCCCCGGACCCAGGACGCGGTCGACGACGGAGAAGAGGTCTAAACCGGCGTCTCCGGGATGGCCGTAGACGGGGAGCTTCGCCTCGGGGTGGATGCGCTTGACCTTGAGTTCCATGGCGGTCACCTTTCCCTAAGCCAGGAGGGACAGTCCCTTGCGGGGACAGTCCCTAATTTCTTAAGCTGGGCCCTCAAGGCGGGCCTCCTTGAAGAACGGCCTGGCCGCCTCGACCAGGGCCTCGAGCTCCTCCCGGCCGTACGGCTTCTTCTCGAGGAAGGCCGGGTCGATGGTCGTGTGCGGCACGAACTGCTGGATGAGGTAGCTCTCGGCGCCGCGGAGCCACTCGCCGATCTTGACGATGTCCTCGCGCCCGACCAGGCCGGGGACGACCGTCGTCCTGAACGTCGACCGGACACCGGACTGGCGGATGAGGTCGGCGCTCCGGACGATGTCCTCGACCGCGACATTCGACCGGGTCACCTCGCGGTACCGCTCGAGCGGCGCCTTGACGTCCATGGCCACCCAGTCCAGGAGCCCCTCCCGGAGGAGCTTCTCCAGGCGGTCCGGGAAGGAGCCGTTGGTGTCGAGCTTGACCAGGAGGCCGCGGTCCCGGACGACCCGGACGAGGTCCTCGACCTCCTCGTGGAGGAGCGGCTCCCCGCCCGACAGGCAGACGGCCTCGAGCCAGCCCTTGCGCCCGTCGAGGTAGGACAGGAAGAGGTCGACCGGGATGGTCTGGAGCGACTCGGGGCGCAGGACGAGTTCGGCGTTGTGGCAGTAGGGGCAGCGGAAGGAGCAGCCGCCGAGGAAGACCGTGGACGAGATGTGGCCCGGGAAGTCGCGGCTCGAGAACCGCTCTATCCCTTTGATCTCAACCACTGGTCCAGTTCCTCGGCGGTGTTGATCACGGCCCGCACGATGCCCTGGTCGTTGAGGAGCAGGGTGGGCAGGATGATGGCGCCCTTGTCGTCGCGCTTGACGTGCCGGATGAACTCCCGGATCTTGGCCTTGCCCGGCGGCTGGACCAGGTTGAACTCGCTGAAGGCGATGCCCTTATCCGCCAGGGCCTTCTTCAGGGCCTCGCACTTCTGGCAGTTGGGATAGGTAAAGAGGTAGTAGTCCATCCGCGCCTCAGCCGATCTTGTCGTAGGTCGTGCGGTCCTTGAACTCCTGCTGCTTGCCGTCGTTCCAGGTCCGGACCGGCCGCATGTAGCCGACGATGCGGCTGTAGACCTCGGTCTCTTCGCCGCAGTCAGGGCACTGGGCGTGCTGGCCGCGGAGGTAGCCGTGGTTCATGCAGACGCTGAAGGTCGGGGTGATGGAAAAGTACGGGAGCTTCGTCTGGGCGATCCTCTGGACGAGCTTCTTGCAGGTCTCGCCGTCGATGGCCTCGGGCAGGAAGGCGTGGAAGATCGTCCCGCCCGTGTAGAGGGACTGGATCTCGCCCTGGTGCTGGATGGCCTCGAAGATGTCCCGGGTGGCGTCGACGTTGAGCTGGGTCGAGTTGGTGAGATAGGGGTGCTTTTCGGTGCCCGAGGTGTAGATCCGGGGGTATTTCTGCCGGTCCAGCCGGGCCAGCCGGTAGGCCGTGGACTCGGCCGGCGTGGCCTCGAGGTTGTAGAGGTTGCCCGTCTCCTCTTGGAACTCCCGCAGGACTCCGCGCATGTACTCGAGCGTCTCGACGGCGAAGTCGCGGCCCTCGGGCGTGCCGATGCCTTTCTTGAGGAAGTTCATCGAGGCCTCGTGCATGCCGCAGACGCCGATGGTCGAAAAATGGTTCTCGAAGTGCCCGAGATAGACCTTGGTGTAGGGCATCATGCCCTTGCCCAGCATGTTGTTGACGATCTCGCGCTTGGTCTCGAGCGTGTCCTTGGCGACGGTCATGAGGTCCTTGAGGTGGGCGAAGTAGTCTTCCTTCGAGGAGGCTTCGAAGGCGCCCCGGTTGAGGTTGATGGTGACGACGCCGATGGAGCCGGTCGAGTCGCCGGGGCCCCAGATGCTCCCGGGCCGGCGCATGAGCTCGCGCTGGTCGAGGTTCAGCCGGCAGCACATGGCCCGGATGTCGCCGGGGTTCATCTTCGTGCCGATGTAGTTCTGGAAGTAGGGTATGCCGTACTTGGCCGTGGCGTCGAAGAGGAGCTTGGCCTGGGGCGAATCCCAGTCGAACTCGTTGCTGAGGTTGTAGGTCGGGATGGGGAAGGTGAAGACCCGGCCCTTGAGGTCGCCCTCGATCATGATCTCGAGGAAGGCCCGGTTGATCCAGTCGACCTCCTTCTGGTAGTCCCCGTAGCAGGTGTCGAGCTCCTCGCCGCCGACGAGGGCCTTCTTGTTCTTCATGTCCTCGGGGATCGTCCAGTCGAAGGTCAGGTTGGAGAAGGGCGTCTGCCAGCCCCAGCGGCAGGGCACGTTGAGGCCGAAGATGAGCTTCTGGATGTCCTGCTTGACGTCCTCGTAGCTCAGCTTGTCGTGGCGGACGAACGGGGCCAGGAGGGTATCGACGCTCGAGAAGGCCTGGGCGCCGGCGAACTCGGCCTGCATCGTGCCGATGTAATTGACCATGTGCAGGGTCAGGGTGTCGAGGTGCTTGGCCGGATTGGAGTGGACCTGGTTCGGGACGTGGCCAAAGCCCTTGCGGATGAGGTTCTCGAGGGACCAGCCGGCGCAGTAGCCGACGATCGGGTAGCTCAGGTCGTGGATGTGGAAGTCACCCTCCTCGTGGGCCTTCTTGGCCCGCTCGGTGTAGATCTGGTTGAGGGCGAAGTTCGAGAGGACCTCGCCGGAAACGCGGGCGTTGAGGCCGGCGAAGCTCTGGACGCCCTCGTTCGAGTTCTCGCGGACCTTCCAGTCGGCGTTGCTGAGGTAGTCCTTGATCAGCCGCTCGAGGTTGAGGCCGATCCTCTTGGCCTCGCGGATGCCCTTGTGCTTTTCGCGGTAGAGGATGTAGGCCTTGGCGACTTCATGGTAGCCCTGCTTCATGAGGACCATTTCCACGATGTCCTGGATCTGCTCGACGGACGGGACGGTATAGCCGCCGAACTTCTCCTCGATCATGAAGGTCACGATGTCGGAGGCGGTCTTGGCGATGGCCTTGTCCTTGATGCCCTGGCTCTGCATGGCCTTGTGGATGGCGTCGGTGATCTTGTCCTGGTTGAAGTCCGCGACGGTGCCGTCCCTCTTCTTGATCCGGGCGATCGTGCTCACCATGAGATTCCTCCTTCTTGTCCCCGATGAGGGGCTGTGATTTCTGCGGGGGGCATGCTAAAATCGAGCCGTTCCATGGCCATGATCAAAGACAAACGCCTTTCCCTTCCTATCCCATATCTTGTGTGGCTATTAGAAGAAAAATACTAAATGTTGTATTTTCTGGCCTGAATGTACACCCAACATAAGGGCTTGTCAAGACCTTTTTGGGAATTTTTTTAAGTCGTTGAGGTAGCTATGGATATCTTTGAAATGCGGACCAAAAAGCGGGAGGAGATCGTGGACGTGACCGAGGAGGTCGGGCGGGCCGTGGCCGCCTCGGGCCGTCGCGAGGGTGTTTGCACGGTCTTCGTGCCCCATACGACGGCCGGCGTGACCATCAACGAAAACTCCGACCCCGACGTCAAGGCCGACATCCTGATGGCCCTGCGGAATTTCGTCCCCGACGCCCTCCCCTACGCCCACGCCGAGGGCAACTCCCCCGCCCACGTCAAGGCCAGCTTGGTGGGGTCGTCGGTGAGCGTCGTCGTCGAGGACGGGCGGCTCCAACTCGGGACCTGGCAGGGGATCTGCTTCTGCGAGTTCGACGGGCCGCGCACGCGCAAAGTTTGGGTCAAAGTGACCTGAACGACCCAACGGCGTTATTTAGGAAAAAGGGGGACATGTACCCTTGGTACGCGTCCCCGCTTCTTGGGGACACAAACGTATGTGTCCCCGCTTTTTCTTAGGGGCGGCTCACAAGGCCACCCTCATCCCCCCGGGAACCAGTTCCGGTTCCCCCCGTCTAAGAACCGACGGGGCCCCCTTCCACAATGGGGTCTTTCGGGCGGCCTTGTGAGCCGCCCCTAAAAGGTGAGCCCGAGAGCTTTGAGTTCAGCCTCGAGGTCGGTTTCCGGCCGGTAGTGAATGCCGCGAAGCCCGGTCGCGACGGCGCTGCGGACGTTCTCTTCCATGTCGTCGATGAAGACGCACTCGGCGGGCGGGCAGCCGGCCCGGCGGGCCGCCTCGAGGTAGATGGCCGGGTCGGGTTTGATCAGCCGGAGCTCGTAGGACAGGACGAAGTCGTCGAAGAACAGGATCTCGGGGAACCTTTTGCGGACGAAGCCGAACCGCTCCGGGTCGGTGTTCGAGAGAAGGGCGGTCCGGTAGCCCGCCTCGCTGACCCGCCGAAGGATCGCGGCCACGGGCGCGTTCAGGGTGAAGATGTCGTTGTAGATCGCGTAGAACGTCCCATAGTCGAGGTCGGCTCCGGCGATCCCGCAGACGGCCCGCCGGAACTCCTCCGTGGTGAGGGTCCCCTCGTCGAAACGGTGCCAGAGCTCGAGGTCGCCGTGGACGGCGGCTTTGAGCTCGTCGAAGGGCCGGCCGGCAATGGAGGCCAGTTTCCGCAGAAAGACGTTGTTTTCGAACCACAGGACGACGCGTCCCAGGTCGGAGATGACGGCGCGGACCATGGGTGACGGAACTCCCGACGAGCGAAAAATGAAAGGACGTTATAGCAGAAACCCGCCGCTCAGGCAAATGCGACCGTCTATCACATGACCGGCCCCGAGGATTTGTCCAACCGGGCCAGGGTCCCCTTGACGTACTCGTTCCTGGGCGGGATATGGTCGGGGCCGTACAAGATGATGTTCTTATGCTTGGCCGGAGTGCCCGGGAGACCGAACAACTCAAGAAAGGGCGTCCGCGCGGCGCTTGACCCGGTCGATAGGCGTCGTCACCGACGGGCGCCGATCCGCGGCTCAGGCCGCCGCCTTGTGCGGCACTTCGAGGCCCCGGTTCTCGCGGCGGTCGGCGCGCTTGAGGAGCACGGCGAACACCAGCCCGACGAGGCCCAGGCTGGCGAACATGATCTCGCTCGCGGCGTAGGTGCCGGTCCTGTCCCGCAGCAGCCCGTTAAGGAGCGGGAAAAGCCCGAGGCCGATGTTCTGGACGGCCGTCATCAGCCCGAAGGCGGTCCCGACCCGCTCCGGGCGGACGATGAGGGGCACGGACGGCCACATGGCCGCCGGGACGAGGACAAAGGCGAAGCCGAGGAGGATCATCGGATAGACCGGGTAGATCGTGGTCAGGCCCATGGCCAGGTGGCAGGGGATCATGAGGAGCGAGCCGGCGATCATGAAGGTCGCCCGTTTCCCCACCCGGTCCACGAGCCGGCCGGCGAACGGCGCCAGGATCATCGAGGCGAAGATGATGATGCTGGTGATGCCGCCGGCCGTGCCGGTGATGTGGAGGAAGTTGTTGAAGACCTGGGCCAGGAAGCCGCCCGAGGACGGTGCGGTCAGGGCGATGCCCCACTTGGTGTGGAAAAAGTCCGTCGACAGGCTCTGGAACGGGAACACGGCCGCGTAAAAGGTCACGCAGAGAAGCGTCACGTACCAGAACGTCGGTTTGAATTCCTTGATGTCCTTGAAAACGATCTTGTCGCCGGCGCTCTCGTCCCGGAGCTTGAGGACCTTCTCGCCCCGCTTGTCCATGACGATGTAGCAGAGGTTCCCGAGGAGGGACAGGGCGCAGGCGCCGACGGCCGCCAGCAGGGCGTTGCGGTAGCTGCCGAAGAACTTTGTGATGAGCTCTCCGTTGTTGAGAGCGAAGAGGGAACCCAGACGGCTCACGGTCAGCGCGATGCCGAATGACAGGGCGAGCTCCTTGTTCTTGAACCAGCGGGCCAGCATAGCGCTTTGGGCCACGACCAGGGGCTCGGAGCCGGCCCCGAAGACGAACCGGCCGAGGAACATCAAGGGGATTGACTTGGCCTGCCAGACGACGGCCGCGCCGGCGAAGACGAGGACCGAGAAGATGATGCTGGCCTTGCGGGTCCCCAGCCGATCGATCAGGACGCCGGCGAAGAGGAGCACCAGGACGGCGGCGACGCTGTACATCGTGTTGAACGCACCGACCGTGGCCCGGCTGGCCTTGAGCCCCTCGATGAGGGAAGGGGCGATGGCCCCGATGATGTCGTAGGCGAAGTAGCTCCCGAACGAGAGCGAGGAGATGAAGAGGAGGTTCGTGAACCGATAGATGGGTCTCGTCGGATGGAAGAAGCCGGCCGCCGCCTCGGGTCCGTTGGTCATGGTCGCCCGTCCTCGAAGGCTATTTCTTGACGCGCTTGCCGGTGATGGTCGCGGACATCCCGGCCTCGGCGTTGGAGATGCCGCCCTCGACCGCGTCCTCCCCGACCTTCAACTCGGTCTTCCAGGTCTTGACCGTGCCGTCGGGGGGGCTGGGCACGGAGATGTCGTAGGTCAGCGTTTCCCCGTCGTACTGGATGCCGGCGAGGGCCACGTCCGTGAACATGCCGTTGGGCTCGCTGATCTTGCCGGCCAGCTTGCCCTCGGCCTCCGCCAGGGTCAGGTTCAGGGTGACGGTCATCCCGCCGGCGAAGATGTCGAGGCTCCAATCGCCCACGACCTTGGCGGTGTTCGGCTTGGGGGCGGGGCTCTGCTGCGGAAGGGCCAGGCCGGCCGCCAGGGCGACCGCCAGGACCAGGGTCGGGATCGTTCGTCTCATCTCGTCCTCCTCGGACGGCTGCGCCGCCGTCCCTCAACGGCTTCGATCCGGCCAAAAAAAAGGGACGGCCCTCGCGGGACCGTCCCTCATCTCATTTCGTCCGACGGTCAGAACAGGCCGGCGAGCTGCACGTCGGCGTGAAAGAGCTCCTTGGTCTTCGCCCGGACCTTCTTGTCCACGCTCTCCTTGACCTCGAGGTAGAACCAGAACTTGTCGTAGAGCGCGAGCTTCTTCATATAATACTCGGCATAGTCGGAGCACGTGTCGACGATGACCTTACCGACGTCCTTGCCCTTGTCGTCCACGAGCAGGATGTAAGTGATGGGCTTGTCCGCGCCGCCCTCCTTGACGGTCGTGTCCTGCAGCTTGCCGAAGATCTTGACCTTGCCCTTCCCTTCCCACTCATCGGGGTTGTTGGCGCTCGTGACCGCGAGGGTCGGGTAGTTTTCACGGGCGGCGGTGCTCAGGAAATCCCCCACGGCCACGTCCTTGGTCCGGGTGAAGACGTTCCTGTAGGCGCCGGCGCCGTCCTTGACCTCGGCCGTATCGGCCCGGAAGAGCGAGGGCTTGTCGGGGACGAGCTCGCCCTTGACGCGGATCGTCTTTCCCGCCAGCGTGGCGGCGTCGAAGCCCTCGAAGACGATGTCGAAACCCTGGGCCTTGTCGAGGTACAGGTATTTCCCGAAGGCCGTCTTGGCGACGCCTTCGAACTCGTTGGCCGGCTTCTGGGCGGCCACGGCCGCGGCGGCCGTCTCGTCCGCCTTCTTCTGGCAGGCCGTAGTGGCGGCCAGGGCGAAAACAAGGCCCAGGCTCAAAAGGACTATCCCAGTCTTCTTCGCGGAAGTCATGGCTTCTACCTCCATCATTCGATCGACCCCCCGTCCGCTCAAGCGGAAGGGGCAACGCTCCTTGGGCCGGGGAAACCGCTCCCGGGCAAGTATCACTTTATACCACTGCGCCCCCAAAAAGTAAAGGAAAAAGAAAGTGGGAAATGGCCCCGGAA